>Ga0209253_10006231_pt1 | contig 10338 bp, 11 predicted proteins | sample FrelakmetBRP12BR_FD_187145 | JGI IMG/M metagenome (GOLD analysis project Ga0209253, IMG submission 187145) | Freshwater lake sediment microbial communities from the University of Notre Dame, USA, for methane emissions studies - BRP12 BR (SPAdes)... | ecosystem: Environmental > Aquatic >... | reverse complement strand
GGATGCGTTCCTCAATCCAAAATGATCCTTACCCGGACAAACTGGAACGAATGCGTTGTTAACCACAGGCGGCTTCGCCGCACACGGTAACCCGTCTGAAGCAATAGGTCTTTGGGCATGATCCCTGGTCATCTGTGTGTCGCGTACACGCGACCCGCGGTTATCAGATTTGACCTGAGCAGTTACTTTTTCAGAGTCATGTTCCCCTGTTGACAACGGCGATGCAGTTATCTTCACGCCGCCATCATGTTCTCATGATGTCCCGGTGTTTGACGATCACCTCGTAGCCGAGGTCTCGAAGGCGCCCGGCAACGACAAGCCCCACGGATACCGACCGGTGCCTGCCGCCGGTGCAACCGAATCCGATGGCAAGATAGCTTTTTCCTTCGCTCCGGTACCGCGGAAGTAGGTACGCAAGAAAGTCCAGAAAGCGTTTCAGAAAATCTTGAGAGCCCGGTCCCGCCAAAACATAGTCCCTGATACGCTCATCCTCCCCTGTCAGGGGCTTGAGGTCGGGGACAAAATGCGGGTTCGGGAGGAACCGTAGATCGAACAGGAGGTCCAGGTCATAGGGCGCTCCGAACTTGTACCCGAAGGTCACGACCGTGATCTGCATGGGCCTGCCGTCGTCGCCGCCGGCATAATACCGCTCGATCGCCTGGCGGAGATCGTGCACTGTATAGTCCGTGGTCTCCAGGATCCGGTCGGCCAGGATCCGGACCTCGGCGAGCGCCTTCCGTTCCTGACCGATGGCATCGAGGAGCGGCGTCTCGCCCTTCGCCAGGGTATGGGGCCGACGCGTCTCGCTGTACCGCCGGACCAGCGCCTGGTCCGATGCCTCCAAAAACAGCATCTCGATCCCGTGGCCTGCTGCCTTGAGTCCTCCGTATCGGGCCGGGAACTCCTCGGCAAAACCCTTCTCCCTGATGTCGATGCCGATGGCGGACCAGACCGCTTCGTCGGAGCGATTTGCAAAATCAATGAAGGCGGGCAGCAGCGGCAGCGGCAGGTTGTCGACACAGTAGAAGCCGATGTCCTCGAAGGCCTTAAGCGCGGCGCTCCTGCCCGATCCCGACATCCCGGTCACGACGACCATACGTCTGTGCTTCATCGCGCAAGCCTCTTGTTCAGTTTTCGGTTAAGATCACGTGCGGTAAAGATGCCCTGTTCTTTGAGCATCTGGTTCCGGGCCGCTACCTCGATAAGGGTGGCCATGTTCCGGCCCGGTTTGACCGGCAGTTTGAGGTATGGCAGGTTGGCTCCGAGGATCTTGTAACGGCGCTCCCGCAGTCCCAGAAGACTGTAGTAGACACCTTTCTTCCATTCCTCCAGTTCGACGACGAGGTCCACCTCGCAGCGGTTGATCGTCGCCGATTCGCCATAAAGCGCCTTGACGTCGATCATGCCCAGGCCGCGGATCTCCAGCAGGTCGGCGCCGATGTCCGTGGGCCTGCCGGTGATGCCCCCCTCGCTCCGCTCCAGCATCACCATATCATCCGCGGCGAGCTTGTGCCCGCGCAGGACCAGGTCCAGCGCAGCCTCGCTCTTGCCGATGGCGCTCTCGCCGATGATGAGCATGCCGATGCCGAAGACCTGGACCAGCACACCGTGAAGGCCGACCCGCGGGACCAGACGCTCCGCAAGAAGTCGTTCCATGCCCGGGACGTTCCCACTCTTGAGGACCGGGATGGAGGCGGCCTTTGCGGCATCGAGGAACTCGCGGCATACGGTCCCGCCGCTCAAGACGATGCCGGCGGGTTTCTTCTTCATGATGTCCCGGGCCAAACGGACCCGCTCCTTCTTGGGAAGAGCGCAGAGATGGGAAGCCTGGACTGGCGTGAGGTGGAGCATGCTGCCCCCCATGTCCCGGTAGGTTGACCACTGGGCAAGCTCCGGCCTGCTGATCTGGGGAGACGTGACCTCCCGTTTGATGCCGGCGGTGCCGGCGAGGACCCGGCCGCGGCCGATCAGGTCTTTCACAGTGATCGTCATCTCGTATCAGGGTACCTGCCGTCCTCGCCGAGGATCCCGTCCGTCCTTCTCAGGCCGGCGGCTGACTCCCGGATCATCCCGGTCTTGTCCGTCGCTTGCATATCGTCGAGGAGGTCCTGGAGCTCCTGCATTGCTGCGGTCTCCTTACACGTTGGGTTCAATAAGGCCCACGTTGCCGTCATTGCGACGGTAAATGACATTGATCTGTCCGCTGGAGGCATTGGAGAAAAAAAAGAACTGCTTGTCCAGAAGTTCCATCTGCATGACTGCCTCATCGGGGTGCATGGGTTTCAGGTCGAACCGTTTGGTCTTGATGATCTGCGGAATGCGGTCCTCGGGGTGGGTCGCGGCCTGCGCAGCATCCGGCGTACCGGTGATGCCGGTCTGATGCCTGTGGTCCGTCAGCCGCTCCTTGTATTTTCTGACCCGTCGCTCGATCTTTTCATAGAGCAGGTCGATGGAAGAATACATCTCCTCGGTCTCCTCCGTCGCCTGGATCAGCATGCCATTCGCCTTGATCATGGCCTCGGCGATATGGTGAATTTTCTTCACCACCGACAGGGTAACGGTCGCCTGGCTGTTCATGGGCAGATACTTCTCGAAACGCTGGAATCGCTCCGTCGCGTACTGCTTGAGTGCCTCTGTTGCCTCGATGTGTCTGCCGATCACGGTAACCTGCATATAAACCTCCTAATACTACAAATTCAAAATTCCCAATCACAAATCCCAAATAAACTTCAAGCAGGAAATTCCAAGTGGCACCTCATTCGAATTTGGAACTTGTGATTTATTTGGGATTTAGAAATTGTTATTTGGTGCTTGATACATCATCATCCCATTCTCTTCCGTACGCTCGTCGGCGGGATCCGGAGCTCCTCCCGATATTTCGCCACGGTCCTGCGGGCAATGTCGAGCCCGACCGCTTTGAGGGAGTCCACGATCTGCTGGTCCTTGAGCGGTGCGGATGGAATCTCCTCGCGGATCATCTTCTGGATCGCGTCCTTTACCGTCAGGGACGACACCTCGGTGCCGGTCCCTGCCGTGGTGAATCCTGTGGTGAAAAAGTACTTCATCGGGAATATCCCCTGCGGGGTGTGAATGTGTTTGTTGGTCGTGACACGGCTGACGGTCGACTCATGCATGGAAATGTCCTCGGCAACGTCCTTGAGGACCATGGGCTTCAGGCGGGTGATCCCCTGTTCAAGGAATTCCGTCTGGAACTTGACGATGCTCTCGGCAACTTTGTATATGGTCTTATTCCGCTGATCCATGCCCTTGATCAGCCACTGGGCGGAACGGAGGCGTTCTTCGATATACTCCCGCGTCGTTTTGTCGAGGCTCTCCTTCTGGCTCAGGATCTTCCTATAATAGGGATTGATGCGCACCCGGGGGAATCCCTCTTCGTTCAATTGGATCACATAGCGGTCCTCCACCTTGATGACATAGACGTCGGGGACCACATAGTGCGTATCGGCAGAGGTAAAGGGCCTGCCGGGTTTTGGCTCCAGCTCGTGGATGATGAATGAGGAGGCCTCTATCACATCCTGCGGGGTGACGTTCAGGACCTTGGCAATGTGCTGGTATTTCCTTTTTTCCAGGTCCGGCAGGTGGCTCTGGACGATCTTCTCGATGAGCGACCCCTCCAGATCGAGATATCTGATCTGGATCAAAAGACACTCTTTCAGGTCACGGGCTCCCACGCCGATGGGATCAAAGTTCTGGATAAGCGTGAGGGCATATTCCATGTCTCTGAACGACCCGCCCGCATCCCGGGCCATTTCTTCGATACCGGCGCGAAGATAGCCGTCATCATCAATATTCCCGATGATGACCTCCCCGGCGGCAAGCACCGCATCATCGGAGGTGGATAGGCGGAGCTGCCACATCAGGTGGTCGCTCAAGGTGGGCTGCCGGGTAAGGGTCTGGTCATAGGATGGCCGGTCGTCCTCGTTCGGCTCGAGGGTCCCGTAATCCCTGCCATCGTTCATCTCATCGATGTACTCTTCCCATTGTGTGCCGATCTGGTCGAACTCGGTCTTGAGCTCCCGCTCGCCGTCGGTCGCGGCAGTGAGTACCGCGGTCTTCTCGGCGGTAACAACGCTCTCGGACGTCGAGCCCGGTTCTGCTTCTTCCTCGGAAGCATCCTCTGCCGTCTCGGGCGTGACCTCTTCCAGGACCGGATTTTCCACCAGCTCCTGGGCGAGGGTCTGGGTCAGCTCGAGACGCGAGAGCTGCAGCAGCTTGATAGCCTGCTGGAGCTGCGGCGTCATGATGAGCTTTTGTGAGAGTTTTAGTTCGAGTCTGGCTTCCATAATAAGTTAGTGGCCAAAAAACAGGGGGCAGGGGTCTTCCACCTGAAATCCTTTTCTGAATCCACGAGCGAACCTATGCCCCGTAGCTTGCTGCGGGAGCTTCAATTCTACAATTTAAAGGCTTCTCCCAGGTAGGACTCCCGAACGCGGGGGCTTGCCGCAATCTCCTCGGGCGTCCCCGCTTCGATGATTTTGCCGTCGTTGATGATATACGTCCGGTCGGTTATGGCCAGCGTCTCCCGGACATTATGGTCAGTGATGAGGATGCCGATCCCCTTCTTCTTAAGCAGGGAGATGATACCCTGGATATCCTGCACCGCCAGCGGGTCGATCCCCGCGAATGGTTCATCAAGAAGGATGAACTTGGGCGACAGGGTAAGGGCCCGGGCGATTTCCACGCGCCGGCGCTCGCCGCCGGATAGGGTGTACGCCAGGCTGTCGGCAAGATGGGCGATTCCCAGCTCGGCAAGCAGTCGATCACGCCGGTCACGCCTCTCAAGATCGGACAATCCGAGCGTTTCCAGTATGGCAACCAGATTCTCCGATACCGTCAGTTTTCTGAAAACCGAAGGCTCCTGGGCCAGGTATCCGATACCATTCCGCGCCCGCTCGTACATGGGCATCCGCGTGATATCCACCCCATCAAGGACGACTCTGCCGACGTCGGGTTTCACCAGGCCGACAACCATGTAAAACGATGTGGTCTTGCCGGCTCCATTGGGACCGAGGAGTCCCACCACTTCCCCGTACTTGACCTGAAAACTTACCCCCTTAACGACCTTTCTGCCTCGGTAGGTCTTTTCCAGTTTTTTCGCTTCGAGGGCTTCCATGTTCAGCTACGCTATCCTTGCTGTGCCGGGGACGAAAGAGTGTGCCTGTAACCATCCCGCCACGACTATTTTATTTTCCGCAATACCGGCTTCTGCTTGCTTTCCGCTTGCTTGTCCTGATAGAACAACACCTTGCCGCCTTCGACGATGCTCCGGTCATCTCTCATGAACAGGGTTATCCGCTCGCCCCCCAGCTGGTTCTCGTTCTCATTGATACGAGGTTCGCCGGTAAGGATGATCTTTTCGTCCTTACTGTAATAGACGGCCTTGTTCGCCTGGGCGACCCTTCCCTCTTTCCGGACCACCACATTGCCAAGTGCCTCGATCTCCCGGACACCCTTTGAAACAGGGTCATAGAACACAACAAGATGATCGGATGTCAGTGTCATTGCCTCTTTCTTGAGGGTGACCTCGCCGACAAACGTCACCGTATTGCCCAGCTCATCGGCCTCCATACGGGAGGACGTAACCACCATCGGCTCCCGGTCCCCCTTGTCAAGGGCAAGAGAGGCCGCTGCCGGCGCAAGCAGGCACAGGGCGGCGATCATAAGAGGGCTATTCCTGAAGAACCGCCTTGACATTGCTGTCCACCAACATTTTCCGCATATCCACATCGGCGGAAAAGCCTTTGCCCTCAAGATAGATCTCCCTGCCCAGGACCTTGAAAGGCTCCGCTGTCCTGATCTGGCGCTCCTTTGCCTTCCAAAAAAGGGAATTGGTCGTCATCAGGTAGCCGTCGCTCGTAATGATCCGCACTTCCCGAGCACCCCGGCGGATCGTGCCATTCCCGCTTACCATATCCATGACCGCTGTTTCTCCGATCAATGCAGCCGTCCTGCCGTCGGGATTATAAAAGACCAGTTCGATATCCTTTAACTGGGCCTCCTTGTTCTCGAACAGATCGGCGGCGCTGGCGCTCATCCGCAAAGACACCCTTCCCTCCTCCGATTGGGTCAATCGGAAGCCCTCCATGCTCATGAACAGCCGCTTGCCGGAATCTGGACTGAACAGGGAAGGCATCTTAATATCGGCATCGCGCAAGAACAGGTAACTGCCATAGAGAACAGCAGCCAGGACGGTAAAAAGAGAAAGTACAGCAAGAAATCTGGCGATTGATAGTTTCATGGCCTGAAAGTTATTATGGCGACCTTTAATTGGCCGCCATATGCATAATTTATACCATATATTAGAGAGTGATGTAAAGGTCAAAATGGTTGTCATGCGTTGAGGAGGTCTGTATTTTGCCATGCCGTGACCTCTCAGCCTTGAGCCGGAAGTTTTTAAGTTTACTTTTACCCGGTATTAAGGAATAATGCATAGAGATCATGTTAGACATCCTGCTGAAGGACATAAAGTTCAACTGCGATGTTTCTGATGCCCGGTTTTGGGGGTATTTTTCCATCTGCGGGCTACTGATGCGCTACCGTGACCTGTACCGGTCGGAACAGGGGCTCGAACCCTGGTCCCCTATCGGACGCGAAGAAATCGGCGCCTGGATCGAACGGAAAGAGTCTTGCTGGTCGGTACTTGAAGGGCAGGGATTTCGAGATCTGTCGATCGGAGGGGAACGATACGATGCCTTCGACGTCGACAGGATCAATCCCGCCCTCGAAGGAGACGGATATGTTTATGGCGCCGGCTACGGAACATATCTGAAGCCTACCTTCTTTCTCGCCCGGGCAAAGAGCGTAGCCGAGGTTGCCGGCCATAGGGTATCCACCACGGAACAGGAGGTCGTGCGAGACTTGTTCACCTCTCCCGCCATGCTTCAGGGCCGCTCCATTTTCCTGCGCCTCGAACCTTTGAAGGCCCTCCTCTGGGACAAGTTCGTGGAGCTCAAACCCGGCCCACCGACCGCCACGATAGATGCCTTCGAGGCCTACGGCCTCAAACCTTGCCATTCTTTCGATGACTCCTGTAACGATAAACTGGACCGAATGGTCGTCGACTATGCTGATGTCCTCCTTCATCATGAGCTGGCCGAGTCACGGGAAGCTGTCTCCCCGTGGAAGGACATCCTGATCTTGGCCGGCGACAGGAAGGCTGAGCATTATCTCCGCGCGGTACAAGACCTTGTGGCCGACACGTCGGACTCAGGCCCGTTCAAGCTCATCGTGGACAGAAAGGACCGGGGCGCCCTGAGCCTCTCAATCGGGCTTATGGAAGGATACCGGAGACTGCTATTCCCCGAAATCCGTGAGGTCTACCAGGGGTTCACGGGGGGCGATGTGAATTGGAGGGAAGTCGATGCAGTGCGCAGGAAGGGCTTTAACCTGTTCCATGGGATCCGACAAACGGTCCTCGCTCTTTACAACAGCGGCGGTCCGGAAGCCTTCAGCCGGGGTCTCCAGCAGATAATGCAAAAGGTCGCGTGATCGAACCTCCCCGGCGGCCGCGGCGCGATAGGAAGGGGGAGAGGGACGGGACCGGGAGGCCTCCCTTTTCCCGGCAAACACTCCCTGAGGGATCGACCTATGGCGGTCAGGACATGGCCCAAGCCCTTTCAGTACTTTAAAGACGTACGGACATTCCTGATCACCATCAGCGTGGTGGTCACGGTTGGCGTGTCCATTACCTATCTGTTCCGCTATCAAACGGTGAACGATCTCCTGATCCAGACCCTTCGGCACGAGGCAGAGTCCTTCGCCCAGCTCATCGTTCTCACCCGGCACTGGAATGCGGCCTACGGCGGTGTCTATGTGGAAAAAAAACCGGGCGTCGAATCGAATCCCTATCTCAAGGAACTGGGCGTCAATCCTGACATCCGTACCACCGACGGAAGGATACTGACGCTGCGAAATCCCGCGATCATGACCCGCGAGATCTCCGAGCTGGCCGGCCGGGACAATCTCGTGGTATTCCATATGATCAGCCTCAAGACCCTGAACCCTGAGAGCCAGCCCGACGACTTCGAAAAGCGGTCTCTTGAGCGATTCGAGAAAGGCGAACGGCAGATCTGGCAGCTCGACCGAACCGGGGAAAGACCGATCTTCCGGTATATCCTTCCCCTCGCCATTGACCGGCCGTGCCTCTCGTGCCACAGCCGGCAGGGCTACAAGATCGGAGACATCCGCGGCGGCATCAGCATCAGCGTCCCCGCCGCGGAACTGGTGGCCCAAATGAAGACCAATCGTAACCAGATCGTCATCGACGTTATCGTCACTATCGGTGTCCTTCTGGCTATCATCTATTTCCTTGCATGGAAGCTCGTGGGACGGCTGGACGAGACACAAAAGCGTCTAAAGCACATCGCCGTGACCGATGAGCTTACCGGGCTCAAGAACCGTCGGTACATCATGGAAGAGTTGGACAAGGAATACCAGCGCGCAGCGAGGACAGGAGGAACCCTCTCCCTGATCCTCTTCGATATCGACCACTTCAAGCGGGTCAACGACAACTTCGGCCACGCCTTCGGCGATACGGTCCTGAAGGCCGTCGCACAAGAGATGCAGGCGAGCCTCAGGACCTATGACCTCCTGGGACGGATCGGCGGAGAGGAGTTCCTCATCGCATCGCCCGGATCGACCCTGGATGAAGCGGTGAGGCTTGCGGAACGGATACGGGAAACCATCAAGGGCAGGAAGATCTCGAACGTGACCGATACCATGACCGTGACCGTGAGCGCCGGGATCACCTCCCTCAGCGAACAGGACGCCAAGGCCGACATCCTCCTGGCACGGGCCGACGAAGCCCTCTACCTGGCCAAGCAGCAGGGCCGCGATCGCGTCGTATCGGTGTAGCGGACAATCCCGGTCAGGAAACTAAAAAATATTCCGGATATTGCCAAAGACCATCTCGAGCTTGAACAGGATCCCCGGCGTGTATTCAAAACCCCTGTCCCGCGGGAAACGGGCCTGCGGCGCGATCTCGAGAAACAGCCAGTCCCTCCAAAACCGCTGGCGATAGCGGAATATGAACAGTTCCTCGGTCAGCAGATCGGTTGGCCAGGTCTGGAAACTGTTTACCCATTCATACTGCAACGCCCGATTGCCGTCCAGCGGATGCCGAATGAGAAAGTTCAGCGCATAGGGATAGCCGTTCACGTTTTCGGACCATATCCCTTCAAGGCTCGTCCGAAAGAACAGACCCCGGGGAAGCGGCCGCTCAAGGTCGAACCGGGTCCTCGACTGCCACCTCTGATCTGATGACCATGTCACTTCCTGGGTGAACCGCAGGTCCCACGGGTCAAGGGGGATAAGGTACCGGTATCGGGGGCCCGCCAGAACCGCCAGTTTTCCATCGTGGAGCTTAACGCCTGCCCGGATGCTGAAGTTGCTGCGTTTCGTTTCCAGGGGAAAATACTGAAGCTGTGTAGTGACGATCTTCTCCTGACCCTTGGCAAGTTGGGTGCCGGTGGCCCCTGGCGGAGACGTCGTGGCATCGACATCAACATTCGGGTCTCCCGAGATCACGAGACGGGTCTTCTTCCGGAGCTGGGGAAGTACCATCCTGAGATCGAAGTTCGGCCTGCGGTAATCCATGCCCGCACCGCCCTCCCGGAACGCTTCGAAACGCACCTTGAGCTGTGATTCATTGGATTCGGCCTCATAGCGTTCATCGCCGAAGAAGGAATCCAGCCACAGTGCGGAGGTCAGGAATCCCCGGGAAATGCCGCCGTGCAGCGTATCAACCAACCCCTCGTCCACATTTTCAGATGCCGATGGGGCAGTTGGAGTGGAGGGAGCTGTTTCGGTCGGCCCGGTCAGCGGCTGGCCTGACATTGATGGCGTTGTCTGTTTTTCCTTTTCCTGCGGCAAGGACGACGCCGGTTCTTTCGCCTCCCGGGGCGGCGCGGGAACGGACGGCACCGGTTGTCCTTCCGGCGCAACCGCGGGAGGGCCGGCCCAGGCATCAAGCGTCATTCCGGGATGCACGATGGCTAACAAGGCGAACAGGACAACAACGACGATCAGCGTCATCGCCCGGACACCGGAGTCGACACTTGTTTCCGGACGTGACAACATCGACCTGCGAGGGACAGGTATCATGGCCGGCTTCTTCGCGTTGTTTTCGTCCGACAGTTCAAGGCGCATTTCATTGAGGATAGGCAAACAGGTCCGGATTGTCAAGAGTGATAGCGGATATCCCGGTCATCGTCCCGGACCGCGCTGTCGCAGGCATTCCCGTACGGCTCTCGGTGGACCGGGGTTTTGCACCGATAAATCACTTGCAATCAAAAAACCATTATGGAATAATCCTGACCG
>Ga0209253_10006230_pt1 | contig 10339 bp, 9 predicted proteins | sample FrelakmetBRP12BR_FD_187145 | JGI IMG/M metagenome (GOLD analysis project Ga0209253, IMG submission 187145) | Freshwater lake sediment microbial communities from the University of Notre Dame, USA, for methane emissions studies - BRP12 BR (SPAdes)... | ecosystem: Environmental > Aquatic >... | reverse complement strand
CCCGCCGGTCGGGCGCCCGTTCCGCCCCGCGCGCCGGCCCCGCCGCCCGGCGCCCGCCGGGCGGGGGGGCTAGTTCGCCTTCGTCTCCGGGGCCGGGAGCGTCCGGGCGCTGCCGGCAGACGGACGGATCGTGCTCTCGTGATCGTCGTCCCAGCGGACCCGGTACCGGACGCCGTAGGACGCCTCGATCACCTCGAGAATCACCCCCTCGCGCGCCGCCTGGCCGACCTTCTCCGATTCGACGACGATCCGGTCTCCTGCCTTCGCCACCATCGGTCACCTCCCGGAAGAAAACCCGCGCGGCTCTGTCCGCGAGCCGTCGTCGGGCTCGACGTGCTGGCCCCAGCGTGCCGCTCGGCCGCGCTCCCGCCAAGGGACCGAGGTCACGAACGGAGACGGCGACTCGGCATCTTCGGGGCCGATGGCGCAGCGGTAGGGGCGCTTCGGCCCTCCGCCGCCGAGCGATGCCGTCCGTAGGGTCGGTCCGGCGGGGCATCTCCTGGAGCCACAGCCCCCCGATCTCGAGGTTCTGGCCGCATGAAGGTCCTCGTCAGCGCCGCCTCCCGACACGGTGCCACCGCCGACATCGCGAAGGCGATCGGCGAGACGCTCGAGGCAGCCGGCCTCGAGGTCGCCGTCCTCCCGCCCGACACCGTCACGAGCCTCGCCGGCTTCGACGCGGTCATCCTCGGCAGCGGGGTCTACGTCGGCCACTGGATGGAGCCGGCGAAGGGCCTCGTCGAGCGGTTCGGCGCCGAGCTCTCGAGCCGGCCCGTGTGGCTCTTCTCCAGCGGGCCGGTCGGCGATCCGCCCAAGCCCGACGAGGACCCGGCCGACCTCCCCGAGCTGACGACGGCCACCGGGGCGCGGGGCCACAAGCTCTTCCCGGGCCTCGTGGACAAGGGCCGCCTGGGGCTCGGCGAGCGGGTGATCCTCAAGGCCGTCGGGGCTCCCGAGGGCGACTTCCGTCCCTGGGACGAGATCCGGGCGTGGGCCGGGGAGATCGCCGCGCAGCTGACGGCCTAGCGGCGGAGCAGCGCCGCTACCATGGCCGGATGAGCCCGGACCCGGAACCCGTTCACGTCGGCCCCTGGCGGCGCACCGCCCGCCGCATCGCCTACGAGAACCCCTGGATCACCGTCTGGCACGACGACGTCGTACGCCCCGACGGCGGCCCGGGCATCTACGGCGTCGTCCACTTCCGGACGGTCGCCGCCGGCATCGTCGCCATCGACGCGGACGACCGAGTCCTCCTCGTCGGGCAGCATCGCTACACCCTCGACGCATACTCGTGGGAGATCCCCGAGGGCGGCGTACCCCCGGGCGAGAACGCCGTCGACGGCGCGCGCCGTGAGCTCCTCGAGGAGACCGGCGTCGTCGCTGCCACGTGGCGCGAGCTCGGCCGGTTCCACCTCTCCAACTCGGTGACCGACGAGGCGGCCCTGCTCTACCTGGCCACCGACCTCCGCCAGGAGACGTCCGATCCCGAGGCGACCGAGGAGCTGGCAGTTCGCTGGGTGCCGTTCGGCGAGGCCGTCGCGATGACGCTCGACGGGCGCATCACCGACGCGCTCGCGATCCTGGGCCTGCAGCGCGTGGCGCTGGACCGGCTGCGGGCCGGCGCGCCGACCAGGTAGCAGCGATCCGGTTTCGCCGCCCGGACTGGGTCCCGGGGAGCCGATCGGCCGCCGGATTCGGGACCAGCGGCCCTCCGTCGCCGAGCTGATGCGTAATACATTACGCATCATGAGGGACGCAGTCGAACGCCAGCCGGACCCCCGCGCCACCGCCTTTGGGACTCTCTTCGTCGTGGCCCAGCACCTCGATCGCCTCGGCGACATCGCCCTCGCGCCGCTCGGGCTGACGACGAAGCAGTGGCTCCTCCTCGCCGTCATCTCGCGCGGATTCCCGACGTCCGCGCCGAGCCTGACGGAGGCGGCTGCGCTGTACGGGAGCTCCCGCCAGAACGTGAAGGCGATCGCCGGGGGGCTCGTCGAGCGGGGATACCTGCGCCTCGCGCCGGATCCAGCCGACGGCCGCGTTCTCCGCCTGGAGGTCACGCCCAGGGTCTCGGTCTTTGCGGGTCCCGACTGGGCCGCCCGCGAGGAGGCCTTCTTCTCGTTCGTCTTCGGCGGCCTCGCCCCGGCCGAGGTCGGCCTGCTGGCCGACCTGCTCCAGCACTGGCTGAGCTCCGTCGCTCCGAACCCCGAGCTGCCCGCCCCCCGGCAGCCGCCCGCTGACCCCGCCCGCCCACCGAAAGGAATGCCCCGGTGAACCCGAAGCCCCCGCGCCTGCTCGTCGCCCTCGTCGCCCTCGCCGGAATCCTCGCCGGTGTCGCCAGCCTGGCCGGCATCGCTCTCCGCGGTGACCTCGCCACGATCCCCTGGACCACCCTCCGCGGCGAGGAGATCGATGCCGTGAGCGGGGGAGTCTACGCCTGGAACAGCCTCCCGGTCGTCTCGGAAGGCGTCGGCTGGGACATCGTGACGCTCCTGCTCGTCGTTCCCGGGACCCTGCTCGCCGCCGCCGGCATGGTGCGCGGCTCCGTCCGGGCGACGCTCGTGGCCCTCGGCTTTCTCGTCTACTTCCTCTACCAGTACGCCGAGTACGCGATGTTCTGGGCGGTCGGCCCGCTCTACCCGCTGCACGTCCTCCTGGCCGCCCTGAGCCTGAGTGCGGCGGCTCTCCTCCTGGCCGACCTCGACATCGCCGGCGTGACGCGCCGCTTCGGGGCCACGTTCCCGCGGCGGGCCGTCGCCGGGCTGGGCGTCTTCATGGTTGTCGTCCTGGCCGGCCTCTGGCTGCCCACGGTCTGGCGCGTCGTCGTCGAGGGTGAGGTCCAGGGCATCCTCAACGGCGGGAACACGCTCGTGGTCCCGGCCTTCGACCTGGGCTTCCTGGTGCCGCTGGGGATCTTCACCGCGGTCGCCGCCTGGCGCCGCCTGCCGGCGGGCTACGTCCTCGCGACGACGGTGGTGGTGAAGGCCGTGGCGATGGGCGCGGCGATCGCGGCGATGCTCCTCGTGGAGTGGCTGACCACCGGCGTCTTCGCCGCCGTCCCGATCGCCCTCTTCGCGCTGACCTCGCTCGGTAGTGCCGCCATCGGCTGCCGCGTGTACGGGAGCATCCGCGAGGTGCCCGCGGGAGCGGGCGTCGGCCCTGCCGTCACCGGCGCGTCGTCGGCCGCCGCCTGACCGGGGGATCGCGGCAGCCTCGCAGGCCGTCGCGCCGGCGGGCGAGCCGCCGATGCAGAGTGGCGGCCGATCGTCTCCGCCCCGGTCAGCCGGCCCCGGCCACCTCGGCCACCTTCGCCGCGATCCGCTCCAGGAGGGATCTCCAGGAGGCGACGAACGCCGCCGCGCCCTTCTCCTGGAGGTCGCGGCCCACGGCCTCCACGTCGATCCCGGCCGAGGAGAACCGGGCCAGGAGCGCGTCGGCGGCGGCCGGGTCGGCCGGCAGGAGGTCGCCGATCGTGCCGTGGTCGGCGAAGGCCAGGAGCGTCTCCTCGGGCATCGTGTTCACCGTGTAGGGCGCCGCGAGGCCGGCCACGTACAGGGTGTCGGGTGCCGCGGGGTCCTTCGTGCCGGTGCTGGCGAAGAGGAGCCGCTGGGGCCGGGCGCCCACGTTGAGGAGCCGCTGCCAGCGGTCCGTCGAGAAGAAGCGACGGTAGTCCGCGTAGGCCTTCATGCCGATCGCGACGCCCAGCCGGTTGACGAGGTCCCCGGGGACCTTCGCGGCGACGGCCGGGTCCCAGCGGCTGATGAAGACCGACGCGACGGAGGCGACGTACGCCGGCAGGCCGGCCTCGACCCGGCGCTCGATCGCGCGGGTGTAGGCCTCGGCCTGGGCGAGGTAATGCGCCGGCGAGAAGAGGAGCGTCACGTTGACCGGCACGCCGGTGGCGATCGTCTCCTCGACGGCCCGCAGGCCCTCCGCGGTCCCCGGGATCTTGATGAACAGGTTGGGGCGGCCGGCCAGGCCGTGGAGCCGGGCCGCCTCGCGGATCGTCGCCTCGGCGTCGTAGGCGAGGAGCGGCGAGACCTCCAGCGAGACGAACCCGTCGACGCCGCCCGTCCGCTCGTGAACAGGGCCGAAGAGGTCGGCGGCGCGGGTCAGGTCGTCGAGGGCGAGCGCGAAGAAGACCTCCTCGCCGGCGGCGCCGCCCGCCGCGACGGCGCGCACCGCCTCGTCGTAGGCGGCCGTCCCGCCGATCGCCTTGTCGTAGATCGTCGGGTTCGAGGTGAGGCCGGTGACGGCCAGGTCGTCGATGTAGTGCCGCAGCCTGCCGCTCGTCAGCAGGTCGCGGGTGATGTTGTCGAGCCAGAGGCTCTGGCCGGCCCGGTTGAGCTGCGCGGTGGGGTTCATCGTGTCTCCGCGTCGGGGGCAACCCCGTTCGGTGGGTCTGCCCGGTTGGTCAATGGGCGAGGGCCTCGTTGCGGAAGGATGCCACGTCCTCGAGGCGGCGCCGGATCGCTCCCAGGAACCGGGCGCCCATCTCGCCGTCCACGAGCCGGTGATCGGCCGAGAGCGTCAGCTTCATGATCGACCGGACGGCGAGCCCGTCGCCGATCGCGACGGCCGTCGGGACCGCGCTCGCGACGGCGAGGATGGCAGCCTCGCCGGGGTTGATGATGGCGCTGAACTCGTCGACCCCGAACATGCCCAGGTTGCTGACGGTGAAGGTGCTGCCCACCAGGTCGTCGGGGCCCAGGGCCCCCTCGCGGGCGGCGGCCGCAAGGGACGCGGTCCGTTCGTGCAGCTCCCCGAGCGGCAGCCGATCGGCGTCACGGAGGACCGGGACGACGAGGCCGCCCGGCAGCGAGACGGCGAGCCCGAGGTGGACCCGGCGCCGCGGCCAGACGAGCGTCCCGTCCGTCCGCGAGTTGACGTCCGGGAACTCGGCCAGGGTCTGGGCCGTCGCCGCGAGGACGAAGTCGGTGACGGTCAGGTTGGTGCCCTCCGCCTTCAGCTCGGCCCGGAGGGCGAGGAGGGGCGTGACGTCGACCGCGACGGTGACGGTGAAGTGCGGGATCGTCGTGGCGCTCAGGGTGAGCCGCTCGGCGATGACGCGGCGCATCCGGCTGAGCGGGCGCGGCTCCTCCTCGCCCTCGATCGCCGCCCGCACGTCGCGCTCGACAATCCGGCCCTCCGGTCCGGTTCCGCGGATCGACCGCGGGTCGAGGCCGGCCTCGGCGGCCAGGCGGGTCGCCCGCGGGCTGATCGCCAGGCGACGGCCACCCGGGGCGGGAGAGCCGAGCGATCGGGCCGTCGGGGCCGCGGGCGGCCCAGCGACGGGAGCATCCGCGGGAGCCCCGGCGGGGGAGGGGAGTGCCTCGCTCGGCGCCGGGGCCGACGGGGCGACCGGGGGCGCAGCCGGCGCCGCCGGGCCGGCGGGCTCCTTCGCCGGGATCTCCTCGCCGGGCTCGCCGACGTACGCGCAGACGGCGTTGACCGGGACGACGGCCCCCTCCTCGACGACGCGTCGCAGGAGCGTCCCGGCGTCGAACGCCTCGACCTCCATCGTCGACTTGTCGGTCTCGATCTCGAAGAGGATGTCGCCCCGGCGGACCGGATCGCCCTCCTGCTTGTGCCAGGCGACGAGGACGCACTCCTCGGTCATCTGGCCGGGCTTGGGCATGCGGATTGCGTGGACCATCGTCGCGACCTCCGGCTACAGGAGGGCCAGGACGGCCCGGACGACGTCGCCGGCGTTCGGCAGGAACGCCCGCTCGAGGCCCTCGGCCTGGGGGCTGATGCCGTTCGCCGCGCCGATCCGGCCGACGGGCCCGTCGAGGTCGTCGAACGCCTCGAGCTGGATCCGGGCGACGATCTCGTTCACGAAGCTGCCCACGAGGATGGCCTGGGACGCGACCACGCAGCGCCCGGTCTTGCGGACGGACGCCAGGACCGTCTCCATGTCGAGCGGCACGAGGCTGCGGAGGTCGACGACCTCGGCGCCGATGCCGTGCTCGACGGCGAGGATCTCGGCGGCCGCCAGGAGGTCGGGAACCGCCGGCCCCCAGCCGACGAGCGTGACGTCGCCGCCCTCCCGGGCGAGGCGGGCCCGCCCGATCTCGACGACGTGCTCGCCCTCGGGGACGATGCCCTTCGCCGGGTAGAGCCCCTGGCTCTCGACGAACAGGACCGGGTTGTTCGTCCGGATCGCCGCGGCAAGGAGGCCCTTCGCGTCGGCCGGCGTGGACGGGTAGACCACGTACAGGCCGGGGATGTGGGTGAAGACGCTCTCGAGAGACTGGCTGTGCTGGCCCCCGTAGCCCTTGCCGGCGCCGACCGAGGCCCGGATCACGAGGGGCACCTCGACCTGGGCCCCGCTCATGTAGTGCCACTTGCCGGCCTGGTTGGCGATCTGGTCGCCGGCCATGAGGGCGAAGTCCATGTACATCAGCTCGACGACGGGACGCAGGCCGACCATCGCCGCCCCCACCGCCGTCCCGCAGATGCAGGCCTCGCTGATGGGGGTGTTGAAGACGCGCTCGCGGCCGAACGCCTCGAGGAGGCCCTTCGTGAGCTTGAAGGCGCCGCCGTAGTCGGCGACATCCTCGCCGTAGTGGATGATCCGGCTGTCCCGCGTCATCTCCTGGACGAGCGCCTCGCGAAGAGCGTCGCGGTAGCTGATCGCGCCGTCCGCGTCGCGCTTCGCGACCGGCGGCGGGGCGTACGTCGTCACCGCGCGAGCCGCCTCGGGGACGACGTCGGCGGCCGTGTCGGTGTAGAGATAGCGCAGGACGTCGGCCGGGTCGGGGTCCGTCGCGGCGGCGGCGCGGATCGCGGCCCGGGCGTTGCGAGCGCGGGCCTCGGCCTCGACGGCCGCGACGGCCGCCTCGTCGGCCGCCCCCGCTTCGACGAGCTGGCGCTCGAGGCGCTCGATCGGGTCGACCTCGCGCCAGGCGGCCTCCTCCTCGCGGGTCCGGTACTCGTTGCGGGGATCCGAGAGCGAGTGCCCGTAGTAGCGGTACGTGCTGACCTCGAGGAGGACCGGCCCGTCGCCGGCCCGGCAGATCGCGGCGGCACGCCGGACGGCGTCGTGGACGGCCAGGACGTCCATCCCGTTGACGACCTCCGCGTGCATGTTGTCCTCGGCGAATCCGGCGGCGCGCCGGGCGAGGTGGCGGACGCCCATGACCTCCTCGTCGGTCCGGTGGGTCATCCCGTAGTGGTTGTTCTGGATGAGGTAGATGACCGGCAGGCCGTGGGCCCGGTCGCCCGCGAGGTGGTTCGTCCACTGGTGCTGGGCGGCCCAGTTGAGCGACTCGAGGACGACGCCGTTGGCGTACGCGCCGTCACCGGCCATGCAGCAGACGACCCGGTCGCCCCGCTCGTAGCGGATCGCCATCGCCGCCCCGGTCGCGATCGGCACGCTGCCGCCGACGATCGCGTTGGCGCCGAGGTGCCCCGTCGAGAAATCGCCGATGTGCATCCCGCCGCCCCGCCCCCGGCAGTAGCCCTCCTCCTTGCCGAACAGCTCGGCGATCGTCCGGTAGACGTGCTCCTCGAGGGCGGCCGCCAGGAGCTCCTCGCGCGACCCGGTCGTCGTGCCCGGGACGCGGGCGGCCAGCTCGGCGTCGGTCATCCGGCGGATCGCGGCGAAGCCCTTGGCGATCGCGTCCCCGTGGCCGCGATGGGAGCTCGTGATGTTGTCGTCCGGCCGGAGCGCGGTGGCCGCCCCGACGGCGGTCGCCTCCTGGCCGATCGAGACGTGTGTCGGGCCGCGGTAGTCGTAGGCGGGGAGCGGGTCGTACCCGCCCGAGCGGAGCCGGACGATCATCTCCTCGAGCTCGCGGATCGCGAGCATGTCGTCGAGGAGCTCGAGGGCCGCGGCCGGCGTGAGCGTCGCGGCGGTGAGCTCCGTCGCGAGGTCCCCGGCGTAGGCGAAGCCGCGGATCGTCCCGCACGACTCCTCGAACGGCGCGAAGTCGGGGCGGGCGTCGGAGAGGTACGTCGGCTCGGCGGCCATGCTGGTCCTCCGGGTGGGCGGGATGGATTCGGCCGGGGCCGGGCGAGTCGTCATGCGGTGATGACGCGGATGCCGCGCCGGGCGAGCGTCCGGGCGGTCCGCTCGTCGAGGCCGTCGTCGGTGACGAGGACGTCGATGTCCTCGAGCCGGCCCGCCTGGACGAAGGAGCGGGTGCCGGCCTTCGTGCTGTCGGCCAGGAGGATCACCTCCCCGGCCCGCGCGAGCACGAGCTCCTTCGTGTAGGCCTCCGAGGGGTCGGTCGTGGAGAGCCCGTCCTCGAGGGAGAAGGCGAACGTCCCCATGAGGGCGCGGTCGACGTGGATGGTCTCCAGCACGAGCCGCGTCAACGGCCCGACGAGGGCGCGACTGGTGGCCCGGAGCTCGCCACCGACGACGATGAGGCGCGGCCCGCGACCGACGAGCTCGTCGGCCACCGGCAGGCTGTTCGTGACGACCGTCAGGCGGCTCCAGCCGTGCAGCAGGCGGGCCACCGCGAGGACGGTGCTCCCGCTGTCGAGGTAGACGGTGTCGGCGGAGCCCAGGAGCTCCACCGCCCGGGCGGCGATCCGCGCCTTCTGCTCAGCGGCGGCGGCCGCCTTGACGTCGAAGTGCGGCTCGTCGAGACGCTGGTCCAGGGCAACGGCGCCGCCGTGGACCCGGCGCAGGCGGCCGGCCTGGCCGAGGACGTCGAGGTCCCGCCGGACGGTTGCCTGCGAGACCCCCAGGGCGGCGCTCAGCTCCTCGAGCCGGACGGCCCGCCGCGCGTCGACGAGGGCGCCGAGGCGCTGCCGACGTGCCGCGGCAAGGTCGGGCGAGCGCCCGGACAGATCGGATTCTTGCACAATATGCTCTGACACGAGCATATTCTATCATGTTCGATCGGCGTTGCGCCCGGCCCGGCGTCGATCACCGTACCGCCGAGACCCGCCGATCGACCCGGCACGGAGACCGAGCCGGCGCCTCGCAGTGCAGCGAAGGGCCCTCCCGCCCACGTGGGCGGGAGGGCCCGGGAGTGGCCTGGGGCCGGGGGGTCAGCCCACTACCACGTGCACTCGTTCGGCGGGTCGGCGGGGTCGCACTCCGCCTCGGTCTTGATCTGGTCGAGGATCTCGAGCCCCTTCGCGGCATCGAGGAGGACCGGCTCGCCGGGCGTCCCGTCGGCCGTGAACGGGATGTACGCCGGGGTGACGGCGTTGACGCCACCATCGGTGTACAGGCCGGGGCCGGTGACGCCCTCGTAGTCGATGTCCTTGCCGTCGCGGATCATCGCGAGGCAGTCGGCGTACGTGTAGCACACCTCCCCGCCCTCGCCGACCTCTTTCATCGCCGGGGCCCAGGCGCTGGCCTTGTACGACCCGGCCGCCTCGACGGCGAGCGCCGTCTGCACGAAGAGGTCGTAGGTCGAGAACGCGTACTGATTGCCGGCATCGTAGGGCGGGCACTGGTCCACGCCCTCGGTGCAGTTCTTCTGGCCGTCCCAGGCCGGCTGGAAGAACTCCCAGGCCGGCGTGGACTTGTTGGGGGCGAACGACGGGAAGCCGATGGACTTCTGCGAGGCGATGGGCTCTGTGCCCAGCGTCCCGATGAACTCCGCCTCGCTCCACCCGGTCTCGCCGATCCAGGTGAGCGAGAGGCCGGCCTCGGCCGCCCCCTTGATCAGCGCCGCGGACTCGGTCGAGCCCGCCTGGACGATGACCGCGTCGGGCTTGAGGTCGGCGATCTTCTGGGCCTCCGCCCGGTAGGAGGGCTGCGTCGGCTGGACGTCGATCCGGGCCAGGACCTCGAGGCCCAGCATCTCGGCAGCCTGCTCGGCCGCGTCGGCCGCGAGCTGGAAGCCTTCGACCTGGGTGGCGAAGATCACGATCTTGTTGAGGCCCTCCTGGTCGGCATACAGGGCCCCGTAGGTCCCGAGGGCCTGGTCCAGGCCCTGCGCCCGGAAGATCGCCTCAGCGGCCTTGCCGCCGAGGTTGCCGGGGATCGCGCCGCCGTGGACCGACGGCCCGAGGGGCGAGTCGTTCTCCTGCCACCAATCCATCATGTAGTCGCGGTAGGTCCGGTACTGGTGGGCGATGCTGACCAGGATCTCGGCCTTCTTCTGCTCCAGGCAGATCTTGGCGGCCTGGCCCTCATGGTCATCGCCGATGTCCTCGCTGACGAGCTCCCACGTCCGGCCCAGCGGCGGGTCCGTGTTGATGACTTCCTCGATCGGGAAGCGCACGTCGTTCGTGAGCGACGGCCCGTACGCCGCGAACGAGCCGGTGTAGTAGGCGAGCTCGCAGACGACCACCGGCCCCGCGGCCGGGGTGGCCTCGCCGCCGCTCGTGGGAGCGGCCGTGGGCTCGCCCGAGGCGGGTGCCGTCGTCG
>Ga0209253_10006228_pt1 | contig 10340 bp, 8 predicted proteins | sample FrelakmetBRP12BR_FD_187145 | JGI IMG/M metagenome (GOLD analysis project Ga0209253, IMG submission 187145) | Freshwater lake sediment microbial communities from the University of Notre Dame, USA, for methane emissions studies - BRP12 BR (SPAdes)... | ecosystem: Environmental > Aquatic >... | reverse complement strand
TTCTTGCGTCAGCGCCGAGAGACAAGCAAAGAGTAAGGAGCATGGCACGCAGGGTTATACATTCGAAGCACGAAATCCAAAATCCGGAAAAAATCCAAATGACCGAATGATCGAAACGGCTAACAATCCCCTCAGATCGCGGCTAAACCGGTTTTTTTCATTATCCTCTTGACCATTTGAATTTGTTTCGAGTTTCGTGCTTCGGATTTCGAATTTGGTTGCAGCTTATCCAAATTGGGCACTTTAGCGCATTTTAGGCATTATAGGCACCTATGAGTTTCACCATCCTCGACGCCATCGGCAACACCCCGCTGGTGGAGATCGGGCGGATGAGCCCGAACCCGCGGGTGAAGCTCCTCGCCAAGCTGGAGTACCTGAACCCCGGGGGATCCATCAAGGACCGGCCCGCCCTGTGCATGATCGAGGCCGCCGAGCGCTCCGGGGAGCTGACCCCGGAGAAGACCGTGATCGAGGCCACGAGCGGCAACACCGGCATCGGCCTGGCCTTGGTGTGCGCCGTGAAAGGGTACCGCCTGCTGCTGGCGATGTCCGAGTCCGTCAGCATCGAGCGCCAGCGCATCCTGAAGGCCCGGGGCGCCGAGATCCTTCTCACCCCCGGCCACCTGGGCACCGACGGCGCCATCGAGGAAGTCTACCGTCTGCTGCGGGAGAACCCCGGCCGGTTCGTGGCGGTCGATCAATTCAACAACGAAGCCAACTGGAAAGCCCACTACCACGGCACCGCCGAAGAAATCTGGCGCCAGACCGCGGGAACGGTGACAACGCTGGTCGCCACCATGGGGACCACCGGCACACTGATGGGAGTCTCCCGCCGCCTGAAAGAGTACAACCCCGACATCCGCATCATCGGGGTCGAGCCCTATCTCGGGCACAAGATCCAAGGCCTCAAGAACCTCCGGGAGGCCTATTGCCCCGAAATTTTTGAAAAGCAGCGCCTGGACGGGAAAGTCAACGTCGACGACGAAGAGGCCTTCGAAACGGCCCGGCGCCTGGCGCGGGAAGAGGGCCTGTTCGTGGGCATGAGCAGCGGCGCGGCCATGGCGGCGGCCATCCAGGAGGCCGGCCGCATGACGGAGGGCGCCCTCGTGGTCATCCTGCCCGACGGCGGGGAACGCTACCTGAGCACCCCGCTTTTTGCGGCGCAGGAGAAGGTGGACGCCTATCTGTTCAACCGCCTCACCCGGGCCCGGGAGACGCTTGCGCCTCTCAAGCCCGGCCGGGTGGCCGTTTACACCTGCGGTCCCAATCTTCAGCGGCCGCTTCAGGTGGCCGAGGCGCGGCGCTTCGTCATGGCCGACATGCTCTGCCGTTACCTGCGCTGGCGCGGGCTGGCGGTGAAGCAGGTGGTGGACCTGGTGGACATGGAGGCCGGTGCGGCGGCGGCTCCCTCGGCCCCGGATGTCGACCGGTTCATGCGGGATCTGGCGCTGCTGAGAGTCCGCCCGGCGGACCATTACGCGCACAGCCGCGACCACGTGGAGGATATGCTAGCCCTGGCCCGCAAGCTGGCCGCCAAGGGGGTCGCCTACGAGAAGCTGCGATCGCTGTACTTCGACCTCTCCCGGGCCCCCGGCTATGGCCGGCTGTCGGGCATCGACATCTCCAAAGTCAAGGTCGGCGCCGCCGTGGATCTGTCGGACTACGAAAAGCAAAACCCGCGGGACTTCGCCCTGTTCCGGCGCTGCCGCCTGTCCGAGCTCAAGCGCGGGGCATTCATAAAGAGCGAATGGGGCAACGTCCGGCCCTCCTGGCACCTGCAGACCGCGGCCGTGGCCATGAAGCATCTGGGCGAAGGGTTTGACATCCACGTGAGCAGCCACGATCTGGTGTTCCCCCACCATGAAAATGAAAACGCCATCGCAGAAGCGCTTTTCGGCAAACCGCTCGCACGCTGCTGGCTGCAATCGGAACAGGTGCTCGGCGATGCGCCCGCCCCGGCCGATCTTGCGGCCATGGGGTTTTCAGGCCGCGAGATCCGGTACTGGCTGCTGTCCGTGCACTACCGCAAGCCGCTCACGTTTTCCACCGGCCGGCTGGAGGATGCCCGCCGATCGCTGCAGCGGCTGGATGTCTGCGTCCGCTCGTTGATGCACGCATCCGGGGGCCGCCCGTGCCCGGAGGCGGACCAGTTGGCGTATGACCTGCGCCAGGGGATGCGGGCGGCCTTCGACGACGATCTGAATCTGCCGGCCGCCATCGCCGCCGTTTTTAAAACGGCCAAGCGCATCAACACGCTGGTCGCCGGCGGCCTCCTGGATGTTCACGGGGCGGGGCGTCTCGTCGCTGCCCTGCGGGACATCGATGCGGTGCTGAACCTTTTCGACTTCGACGACTCCCCGGCCGCCGATGCCAAGACCCGGGAGATCATCGCGGCCCGAGAGCGGGCGCGGGCCAGGGGCGACTGGCTGCTGGCCGACAGGCTCCGGGCCGAAATCATCGCCCGCGGCGTCAGCGTGCAAGACTCAAAAGCCATCTAAAGGGCCTCCGATGAAACCCGTTTACTTCCCCCACACCTATCTGACTCCATCCGCGGCGGTCGCTCTGCGGAACCTCTTTGCCTCCGTGGCGGTGTATCAGCCGGCGGCGGGACGCGTGCCGGAAGACATGCAGGCCCTGGTGGCGGACGGCTTTTTGGAGGTGGTCGCACCGGCGCCGGGCGACGCGGACGACTTCGACCGCCTCATTCGGGATTTTCAGGACTGGGGCCGCATGCACCGGCACGGCGCCGGTTTTGAAGCAGTGCTTCTGCACGGGCACTCGTTTTGGGGGCCGGCCGGCGCGGACGGCAGCACCGGCGAGATCGCATCCCAGCTCCGGCGCCGGGTGACGCCTGAAACCGCAGCGGGCAAGGCCGATGCCGGCCTGGCGGCCCGGGTTTTTTTACAGCTGGCCCAGACGGCCGACCGGCAGCGCCACCAGATCGCCGGCGACCTTGCCCGCTTTGACGAAGCGCGGGCGCGGCTCTTCGACGCCCTGAGGGGTGAAGCGGACCGCGCCGCCTCCGGGTTCGAGCCGTCGAAAGCGCCCGCCGCAGAGCATGACGGGGATGATCGCCTGGAACTGCGAACGGTCGCCTGGGCGCGGCTGTTTCTGGAGCATCCTTATCCCAGCCCCGTGTTCGTCACGCACCGCCCGGAGATCATCCGCCACCTGGCCGAAACCGTGCCGGGCTGCCTGCGGGTCAGCCGGGAAGGGCTTTGCCGGGCGGCCGGGAAGACTTTTTCCGGCCCATGGTCCGCTGCAGACGACATCATGTCGCACCTGTCCGCCCTGGCCGCCGGCGCGTTTCCGGTGCAGGATCTGCCGGTGGATGTCGTGGAGGAAGAACCGCCGGGAAGCCCCGCTGAAGCGGCCGGCTTTTACGTGTGGCCCGAACTGCCCCCTTTCGGCTTTTTCAACCGCCTGCTCGCTTCTGCCCCGGGGTGCGGCCAGGCATCGCCTCAGGCCCCTTGGCGGCACACGGTCGTCGTGCAGCTACGCTGTCACGTTGGAAATAAGTAATTGATTTTACGTTTCATACGGTCAAATCCGTTAGGGCGTCGGCGGGTTTTAAAAAATGACATCAAGGCTTGACAGGCCTTTTTAATTAGTTTAATGACACAACCGGACTGAGCCAACCGGCACATCAGGCTAAAGCGGCCTTATGATAAAAACCACCGAAAGGAGATCAAGGAATGGCTTTTAATCCCACTGTGGACGAAGAGAAATGCGTTGGCTGCGAAGAATGCGTAGACGTCTGCCCGGTCGAGGTTTTTGAGATGCGCGATGGAAAATCCGTTCCGGCAAACGCGGAAGAATGCCTTGGATGCGAAAGCTGCGTCGAGGTTTGCGCGGAACACGCCATTACGGTCGAAGAGACTTAAGCCACGCGTGGTTCATTACCCCCTGGTCCGCACCGTGCGGGCCAGGGGGTTTTTTGTTTCAGCGCTCGCGTCGGAGAGTGCCTGCAGCTTGCGAACCTCAACATTTTGTGGTATACCTGCCACGCATGAAACAATATGTAGTTGATCAGCTGCGGTACCATGACTATTTGAAACTGAAAGGCTTTCTCGATCAGCGCTACGGGGAGGCGGCCATGGGCGCCGTGTACTGGCTCCCTCTCGACCCGGATGTCCTTGCGCCGATTCAAAGCGAGCACCTGGAATGCCAGCCGCACGTGGCAGCGGTCGAACTTGGGGAAACCCGCTTGTCCATGGAACTGCTGGTGCGCACCCGCAGTCGGATTCGCTGCAAATGCATTGCCTACGCCACGCAGGAACAGAGAAACTGGCTCATCCGCCGGGTGGACGACATGCTGGAGCAATTGGGCATTTCAGTATAGTCCCATACATAACCTCGTCCGCGGCCCGGCACCGTGGCGGCAGAGGGGTGGAAACGTGTGACACCGCCGTCCTTGCCAATCGGGAACCCTCTCGTCGTCTGGGCCCGCACAGCGGTTATCATGGCGGGGGGGGCGATCGCGACGCTTTTCTTCAGCGTTTTGGCGATCGCCGTTTCCTTTTTCAGCCGCAGCGGCAACTCGGTTCACCGGGTGGGGCGGGCCTGGGCGCGCTGCCTTCTGGCGGTGAGCGGGGTCCGGGTGGACGTCACCGGCATCGAGCGCATCGACGCCGATCGTTCGTACATCTTCATGTCCAACCACCAGAGCAATTTCGACATCCCGGTGCTGCTGGGGCACCTTCCGGTGCAGTTCCGGTGGCTGGCGAAGGCCGAGTTGTTCCGGATCCCCGTTTTCGGACGGGCCATGCGCGGGGCGGGCTACATCAGCATCGACCGCTCGGATCGTGCGGCCGCGTTCGGAAGCCTGCAGCAGGCGGCGGAAAAAATCCGGCAAGGGGTTTCGATCCTGATTTTTCCGGAAGGGACCCGCAGCCTGGACGGGTCGCTCAAAGCATTCAAGAAAGGCGGGTTTGTGATGGCCATCGGTGCGGGGGTGCCGATCGTGCCCGTGGCGGTCCGCGGGACCTACGACATCATGCCGAAACATGCCATGCTCATCCGTCCGCGGCAGGTCGCGGTGGATATCGGCGCGCCGATCGCCACGCAGGGGTTCGCCCTCGATTCCAAAGCAGCGCTCATGGACGGCGTGCGGAACGCCATCTTGCTGGGGCTGGCGGCGCCTGAAGAGAGACGGCGATGCTGAGAATCATTGCGCTGGGAGGCCTCGGGGAAATCGGCTTGAACATGACGGTCTTCGAATCCGCCGAGGCGAGGATCGTCGTGGACGCCGGCCTGATGTTTCCCGAGGACTACATGCTGGGGGTCGATTTCGTCATCCCCGACATGTCCTACCTTCGGCGGCACCCCTCCCGCACGCTGGGCGTCGTGCTGACGCATGCCCACGAGGACCACATCGGCGCGCTGCCCTACCTGCTGCGCGAGATCGATGCGCCGATCTTCGGCACGGCCTTCACCCTGGGGCTGGTGCGCCAGAAGCTGGAGGAGCTGGAGATCGCCGCGCCCGGAGGCCTGCACGTGATCTCCTGCGACCAGCCGCTGGCGATAGGGCCCTTTAGGCTCGATTTCATCCGGGTGGGCCACAGCGTGGTCGACGGCGTGGGGATCGCCATCGACACCCCCGAAGGCCTGGTGGTGCACACGGGCGATTTCAAACTCAGCCGCACCGCCGACGGCAGCGGCACCGACGTGCAAAAATTCTCCCGTTGCGGCGAGCGCGGGGTATTGGCCCTGCTCTCGGATTCGACCAACATCGAGCGGGAGGGCGCCACCGTGCCGGACAGCCGGATCGCGGAGACCTTCACGCAGATCGTGGAGAAAAGCCCGGGGCGCATCATCGTGGCGCTGTTCGCCTCCAACATCGGCCGGATCCAGACCATCGTGGACATCGCCCGGCAGGCGGGCCGCAAGGTGATCATCAGCGGCCGCAGCATCGAGGCCAGCTCCGAGATCGCCAAGACGCTGGGGTATCTCACGGTGCCGCGGGACACCGATGTGAGCATCGACCTGCTGCCGGACTACCCGGGCGAGGACATCGTCATCATCACCACCGGCAGCCAGGGCGAGCCGATGTCGGCCATGGCGCGCATGGCCTCCGGCACCCACAAGCAGATCAAGATCCAGCCGGGGGACACGGTGGTGCTCTCCTCCAAGTTCATCCCCGGCAACGAGCGGGCGATCGGCAAGATCATCGACAACCTCTATCGCCGGGGCGCGGACGTCATCTACGAAAAGATATCCGACATCCACGTCTCCGGCCACGCCTTCCGCGACGAGCTCAAACAGATGATCCGGCTGACCCGGCCGCGGCATTTCATACCGGTCCACGGCGAATACCGGCACCTGGTCCTGCACGCGCGCCTGGCCCGGGAGATGGGGATCGATGAGGGCCGCATCCTCCTGGCGGAAAACGGCCAGGTGATCGAGTTTGAAAACGGAGCCGGCCGCATCGCCGGGGGTGTGGACACCGGTCGCGTGCTGGTCGACGGCAAGGGCGTCGGCGATGTCGGCCGCGCGGTCCTGAAGGAACGCCGCGTGCTCTCCGAAGAGGGGGTGGTCGCCGTGACGATGGCCCTCGACGAGGCGACCGGCATCATCATGTACGGGCCCGAGATCGTCTCCCGCGGGGTGGTGTTCGAGACCGCGACCGGCCACCTGCTCCAGGACGCGCACTGCGTCGTGCTGGAGGTGGTGGAGGAGCTGCCGCCCGAAACCACCGACCGGGTCGAGCGGATGAGCAGCCGCATCCAGACCGCGCTGCGGCAGTATTTTTTCTACACGATCGGCCGGCGGCCGGTGATTCTGCCCTTTATAATGGAAGTATAAAAAATAATTCTAAGGGCCAGGAGGGATCCGCCGCCGCAACGGAAAAATAAATTTTCAACCATGAACCACATCAAACGCAAAACTTGAAATTATTTTTTATGCGTCGCGAAATCATCGGCATATTCATTTTCTTCTTCGTGATATTCACCTTGATCAGCCTGCTGTCCTATCACCCGGCGGACCCGTCGATCCACAGCGCCGGCGCCGGCGGGCGCGTTCACAACCTGTTCGGCGTCGTGGGCGCCCATCTGGCGGGGCTTCTGATCGGGCTGGTCGGGATGGGGGCGTTCTGGGTCCCCTTGCTGCTGCTGCTCCTCAGCCTGCAGTTCTTCGGCAACCAGCCCGGACGCGTGATGGCGTGCACCCTGGCGGGCGGCGTCCTGCTGGTCCTCACCACGGCCAGCCTGCTGGCGGTCCACCAGGATCACTATCTCCTGTTCGAGAAGAAGTTCTCCAGCGGCGGAATGCTCGGCATCCCGATCCAGGCCTTCCTGGTCAAATACACCAACCCCGCGGGCGGCATCATCGTTCTGGTCGCGCTCTGGCTGGTCGGGTTCATCCTCGCCACGGGGTTTTCCCTGCTGGCCTTTTTCAGACGCTGCCATGGGTGGGTGGGGTCGGTGTACGACCGCCTGCTGACGGTCTACCTCAAGGGCAAGGAGCGGCGGGAACGCTCCCGGAAACTGCCCCAGGCCGACCACGAGAAGCTCAAGGCCAAGGCCAAGGAGATCAAGGTCACGCCCGCCCTGCCGAAGCCCATCAAGATCGTGCCGCCGCCCAAGCAGGAAGTCTTCGATTTCATGCAGACCGGCAAGGGCTTCCGCCTGCCGCCCATCAAGCTGCTCGATGACCCCGACCCCAAGCCGGCCTCGCTCGACAGTGAGAGCCTGCGCATGCAGTCCAAACTGCTGGAGAAGAAACTGGAGGACTTCGGCGTCAACGGCCAGGTGGTGGCGGTCTCCCCCGGCCCGGTGGTCACTACCTACGAGTACGAGCCGGCGCCGGGGGTGAAGATCAACAAGGTCGCCAATCTCTCCGACGATCTCGCCCTCGCCCTGCGGGCGGCAAGCATCCGCATCGTGGCGCCGATCCCGGGGAAGGCCGCCATCGGCATCGAAGTCCCCAACGCCGTGCGGGAGATCGTGAAGTTCAAGGAGGTCGTGGCCTCCGTCGCTTTCGAGAAGTCCAAATCCAGGCTCACCATCTGCCTCGGCAAGGACATCGTCGGCAACCCGGTGACGGCCGAGCTCGACAAGATGCCGCACCTGCTGATCGCGGGGGCCACCGGCGCCGGCAAGAGCGTCGCGCTGAACGGCATGATCTGCAGCCTGCTCTACAAGGCCCGGCCCGACGAGGTGAAGCTCATCATGGTGGACCCCAAGCGCATCGAACTGTCCAATTACGACGGGATCCCCCACCTCATCACGCCGGTGGTCACGGACGCCAAGAAGGCCACCAACGCGCTTTACTGGGCGGTGCGTGAGATGGAGCGTCGTTACGAGAAGCTTTCCGAGCGCCGGGCCCGCAACATCAAGCAGTACAACCAGAAGATCGAAACGGAAAAACCGACGGCCGCCGGCGGGGAGACGGAGAAGCTGCCCTACATCGTGATCATCATCGACGAGTTGGCGGACCTCATGATGGTGGCCTCGCGGGACGTGGAGGTGGCGCTCACCCGGCTGGCCCAGATGGCGCGGGCGGCCGGCATCCACCTGATCCTCGCCACGCAGCGGCCCTCGGTGGATGTGCTCACCGGCATCATCAAGGCGAACTTCCCCACGCGGCTGACCTTCCAGGTTTCCTCCAAGACCGACTCGCGCACCATCATCGACGCCAACGGCGCCGAGAACCTGCTGGGAAGCGGCGACATGCTCTTCCTGCCGCCCGGCACCGGAAAACTCCAGCGGATTCACGGCGCCTTCATCTCCGAGGGCGAGCTCACCCGCATCGTCGACTATCTGAAAAAGCAGGAGAAGCCGGATTACGACCAGGAGGTCACCGAGGTCCCGCCGGCCGAGGCGTCGAACGGCGACGGGGACGACGACTACGACGAGCGCTACGACGAAGCGGTGGAGTTGGTGGTGCGCACCCGCCAGGCCTCCATCTCCATGGTTCAGCGGCATCTGCGCATCGGCTACAACCGCGCGGCGCGCATCATCGAGAAGATGGATCGCGAGGGCGTGGTCGGCCCCTCGGACGGGGTCAAGCCGCGCGAGGTGCTGGTGAGCAGTTTCGAAAGAAAGGACCCGGGCTCAAGGCTCAAGGCTTAACGCTCAAAGGTGGAACCGTGACGAGATCCTTTTTCAGCCTAGCGTCTCAACCTTCGAGCCTAACGTCTTCTCATGCCGCCTGACCTCGATCTCATCCGGGCCACCAAGGGCTTTCTCGCCGACGACGAGGGGCGGCACCTGTACCAGGTAGCCCTTGAGGCCGCGCACCTCGGGCCCTGCCTGGAAATCGGGAGCTACTGCGGGAAGTCGACGGTCTGCATCGGCACGGCCTGCCGCGAGAGCGGCCAGGTGCTTTTTGCGATCGACCACCACCGGGGCTCGGAGGAACAGCAGCCCGGGGAAGAGTACTTCGACCCGGCGCTCTTCGATCCCTTTTCCGGTCGGATCGACACGTTTCGGCTTTTTTGCGACACCCTGTCCCGCGCAGGGCTGCAGGACACGGTGGCCCCCATCGTCTGCCGGTCCGAACTGGCCGCCCGCGCGTGGGCCACGCCGCTGAGCTTCCTTTTTATCGATGGCGGCCACGCCTTCGACACCGTTTCCGCTGATTATCGCAACTGGTCGCCCCACCTCATGCCCGGGGGGTTGCTGGCCTTCCACGATGTCTTCCCCGATCCATCCAAAGGCGGCCAGGCCCCCTATCAAGTTTACCGCCAGGCCATGGATTCAGGCTGTTTCAAGGAACATTCCTTCATCCAAAGCCTGGCCGTGCTCCTGCGGAAATCCTAAAGGCTTTTTGCAGTAGACCACCAGGCTTTTCCCAAGAATCGGGTTCAGCAGCCGTTCGGCACATCCGGTGATGCGGGGTTTTTGCATCAGGTCCCAGGTGAGGAACCGGTGGTAGAGGTTCACCAGCCGCACATCCTTGCGTGCGGGCCCCGCCAGGCATTTCAGCCACCAGAACGGGGTGTGCAGGCTGTGGGCATGGTGGGCGCACCAAGCTCTCAGGCCGGCCCGTTCCAGGAGGGCGGTCAAGGCTTTCTTCCGGTAAATGCGGATGTGGCCGCCGTCGGCCGGGGCATAGTCGCGTGCGAGCGCCCAGCAGAGGCGTTCCGGCCCGTAACGGGGGACGCTGACGACGGCATCGCCTCCCGGCCGCAACACGCGCGCGATTTCAGCCGCCGCGCGGTCGTGGTCGGGGACATGCTCCAGGACTTCGGCGCAGATGACGAGGTCGAATCTCTCGCCGGCGAAGGGCAGGAGCAGCCCGTCGGCCGCGCAGAAGGCCCATCGGCCGCCTCCATGTTCGCCCAGCCGGTCGTGCAGTTCGAGCCTGCGCCGCGCGGCCGCCAGCTCGGAATGCGC
>Ga0209253_10006226_pt1 | contig 10342 bp, 9 predicted proteins | sample FrelakmetBRP12BR_FD_187145 | JGI IMG/M metagenome (GOLD analysis project Ga0209253, IMG submission 187145) | Freshwater lake sediment microbial communities from the University of Notre Dame, USA, for methane emissions studies - BRP12 BR (SPAdes)... | ecosystem: Environmental > Aquatic >... | reverse complement strand
CCGGCCTGCCGAACATCCACGCCGGCTTCGACCTGCCCGGCCCGGGCGTGCTGCACACCGACTGCCCGCACCACTACCGGTACGCGGCGGCCGGCGAGAGCGAGGAGGCCTTCGCCGGCCGACTGGCTGCCAGCCTCGAGGCGCTGATCGAGCGCGAAGGTGCCGACACCATCGCCGCCTTCATCGCCGAGCCGGTGATGGGCGCGGGCGGCGTGATCGTCCCGCCGGCCACCTATTTCGACAAGGTGCAGCCGATCCTGACGAAGCACGACATCCTGCTGATCGCCGACGAGGTGATCTGCGGCTTCGGCCGCACCGGGCAGATGTGGGGCAGCCAGACCTACGGGCTGGAGCCGGACATCGTCGTCTGCGCCAAGGCGCTGACCGGCGCCTACGTGCCGTTCTCGGCGACCATGGTCTCGGCGCGCGTGTACGAGCCGATCGCCGAGCACTCGGCGAAGCTCGGCACCTTCGGCCACGGTTACACCTACTCGGCCCACCCGCTCGGCGCCGCGGTCGCCATCGAGGCGATCAGGATCTACCGCGACACCGACATCGCCGCGCGCGTGCGGCGGCTGGCGCCGCAGTTCCAGGACGGCCTGCGCAGGCTCGCGGCCAGTCCGATCGTCGGCGAAGTGCGCGGCGTGGGACTGATCGCCGCCGTCGAGCTGGTCAAGGACAAGGCAGCCAGGACCTCGTTTCCCGCCGCCGCCGCCGTGGGAGCGCATTTCGCCGAACGGGCGCACGCGCACGGCCTCATCGTGCGGCCGCTGGGCGACGCGGTCGCGCTGTGCCCGCCGCTCATCATCGAGCCGGCGCAGATCGACGAGATGCTGGCGCGCTTCGCGCAGGCGCTGCGCGACACCGAGAGCTACGCGGGCACGCTGCACTAGCGGCAACGGCCGCAGCCGGCGCGCAATTCAGTCGACCGGAGCTCCGCGCAGGACCCGGCGGATCTCCACGCGCATCTCGCGGGCGAAGGCTTCGACCAGCTTCGACCGCGCGCCGATCACCGGAAAGACCAGCGCCAGGTCGGTCGTGACCCGCTCCTTCAGCCGCCGGATCGCCAGCAGGCTGGAGGTCAGCGACCAGGATGCCGCGGCAACGCGCGACACGATCGCCACGCCGGCCCCAGCCGCCACCAGCGCGCACGCCATCGTCGACTGCGGCGTTTCGATGACGACGTTGGGAACGATGCGCCGGCGCGCAAACCAGTCCTCGATCCGGTGCCGCTGCAGGCTGTGATGCGTCAGCAGCACCAGCCGCTCCGACTCCAGGTCGCGGATGCCGATCGACTCCTGCGCCGCGAGCCGGTGCCGTGCCGGCAGTACCACCACGGTCTCGATGCCTTCGATGAGATCGACCTCCAGCGATGACTGCAGCACCGGCATCTCGACCACGCCGAGGTCGTACTGATGCGTCGCGACCAATTCGGCGATCTGCCGCGACGGCAGGCTGTCCAGCAGCAGCCTCACTTCCGGGCGCGGTTCGAGAAACGCCTGTGCGACGCGCGGCGCAAGCCACTGCGCGATTGCCGGCAGCACCGCCACGCGCAGCGCGCCGGCACGCTGTGTCTTGATGTCGAGCGCGATGTGGGCGATGCGCTCGACGCCGAGATGAATGCGCTCGATTTCGCGGAACAGTTGCTGCGCCTCCGCCGTCGGCAGCAGGCGGCGGCCGCGCCGCTCGAACAGCGCAAAGCCAAGGCGCAGCTCCAGCAGCGCGAGCAGCCGGCTGACTGCCGGCTGCGTGATGCTGAGCAGGTTGGCGGCGGCGACCACCGTGCCCGCCTGCATGGTGGCGCGGAATGCTTCGATCTGGCGCAGGCTGAGGTTCGCGGCCATATATGTCTTTTATGCATTTGCAGTGGCGCAAATTGTATTTGAGGGCATGTACGCCGCTGTGTAGCCTGCGCCGACCAACAAGCGCGGGATCCAACCCGCCATCCGTGTCCACTCGAGGAGACAGTCGATGAACCAGTTCAGGAAGATCGCGGTGCTGGGCGCGCTCGCCGCAGCGTCGTTCGCCGCCTCGGCGCAGACCACGCTTTATGTCGGCGGCTTCGGCGGCTCGACCGAGCAGTTGTTCCGCGACAAGATCATTCCCGCCTTCGAGGCGAAGAACAACGCCAAGGTCGTTTACGTCCCCGGCAACTCGACCGATACGCTGGCCAAGCTGGCGGCGCAGCGCGGCAAGCAGGACCTGTCGGTGGCGCTGATCGACGACGGTCCGATGTACCAGGCGGTCGAGCAGAAACTGTGCGCGCCGCTCGCCGACGGGCCGGTGTTCAAGGACATCTACGCCAACGCCCGCATGATCGGCGAGCGCTCGATCGGCGTCGGCTTCATCGCCACCGGCCTGGCCTATAACAAGGACGTCTTCAAGCGCAACGGCTGGGCGCCGCCGACCTCGTGGAACGACCTTGCCGACCCGAAGTACAAGGGCAAGGTGGTGATCCCCCCGATCACCAACGGCTACGGCCTGCTGACGCTGGTGATGGCCGCGCGCATGAACGGCGGCGGCGAAGAGAAGATCGACCCCGGCTTCGACACGGTGCAGAAGAAGATCGCGCCGAACGTCGCCGCCTGGGAGGGTTCGCCCGGGCGGATGGCGCAGATGCTGCAGACGGGCGAGGCCGGCCTCGTGGTCTGGGGCAACGGTCGCGTGCAGGCGGTGGCCGACCAGGGCGCACCGGTCGAGTTCGTCTACCCGAAGGAAGGCGCCATCGCCCTGATGACCGCGATATGCGTGGTCGAGGGCGCGCCGCAGGCGGCGCTCGGCCAGGCCTTCCTGCAGTACGTGCTCTCGCCCGAGGTGCAGGCGCAGCTCGCCGACAAGCAGGGCTGGGGCCCCGTCAACCGGACCACGAAGATCCCGCCGGAAGTCGCCGCAAAGGTCGTGTTCGGCCCAGAGCGCGTCGACAAGCTCGTTTCGGTCAACTACAACGTGATCAACGCCAAGCGCGCCGAGTGGACCACGCGCTGGAACCGTACCATCGAGCGTTGAACGCGAGGCGGCGCCGATCGGCTCGCCGCCACGTCCTTGCATCCGTCGATCGGCACGCCGGCGCCAGCTGGCACGGGCGTGCCGCGGGGAGAAGACGCGATGAGCTTCCTCGAACTGCGTGGGCTGACCAAGCGCTACGACAGCGTGGTCGCCGTGCACGAGTTCCATCTCGACGTCGAGCGCGGCGAGTTCGTCTCGCTGCTCGGCCCGTCCGGCTGCGGCAAGACGACGATGCTGCAGATGGTCGCCGGCTTCGTTGCGCCGACCGCCGGCTCGATCCGCCTCGACGGCAGGGACATCACCCAGATGAAGCCGAGCCGGCGCGGGCTCGGCATCGTCTTCCAGAGTTACGCGCTGTTCCCGCACATGACGGTGGCGGACAACGTCGGCTTCGGGCTGCAGATGCGCGGCGTCTCCAGGGCCGACCGGCGCCAGCGGGTCGAAGAGACGCTCGCGCTCGTTCACCTGCAGCAGTTCGCGCAGCGCTATCCGCGCGAACTGTCCGGCGGGCAGCGGCAGCGCGTGGCGCTGGCGCGCGCGCTGGTGATCAAGCCGCCCGTGCTGCTGCTCGACGAGCCGCTGGGCGCACTGGACGCCAAGCTGCGGCACGACATGCAGATCGAACTGCGCGCGCTGCAGCATCACATCGGTGTGACCACGATCATGGTCACCCATGACCAGGAAGAGGCGATGACGCTGTCGGACCGCGTCGTGCTGATGAACCAGGGCCGCATCGAGCAGATCGGGCGGCCTTACGAGATGTACGAGCAGCCGAACGGCCGCTTCGCCTCGACCTTCCTCGGCAAGGCCAACTTGTTCCAGGGACAGCGCGAAGGCGCAGCCGCGCCGGTGCGCGTCGGCTCGGTGGCGCTGCCGGCGGGCGACGGCGCGACGGGCGAGGTGGACTACGTGGTGCGGCCGGAAAAGCTGCGCTTCGTCGCTGCCGCCGACGCGCTCGTGCACGGCACGGTCGAAGCGCGCGCCTTTCTCGGCAACTACTGGCTGTTCCAGGTGGCGACCGACCTCGGCAACGTGCAGGTGACGCTGCCCAACACCGGGCTTCCCGACGTCAACGAAGGCGATGCGGTCGGGCTGGCCTGGTCGCCGCAGCATGCGCGCGTGCTGGCGCATGGCTCGGGAGGTTCCGCGTCGTGAGCACCGCCGCGCGCGGCGCGCCGTACTGGCTGTCCTCGCCCGCCGCGCTGGTGATGCTGGCGCTGGTGGCGGTGCCGCTGCTGCTGACGCTGTCGCTGAGCTTCTATGAGTTCGACCCGGCCAAGGGCGTCAAGGAGACGTTCACCTGGGCCAACTACCTGTCGGTGCTGACCGACGAGTACTACCACGAGATCTTCCTGCGCTCCGCCTGGCTGGCCCTGCTGACGACGCTGATCTGCATCGTCATCGGCGTGCCCGAGGCCTACGTGCTGTCGCAGCTGCCCCAACGCTGGCGCGCGGTGTTCATCGTCATCGTCCTTGGCCCGATGCTGATCTCGGTGGTCGTGCGCACGCTCGGCTGGGCGGTGCTGCTGGGATCCGAGGGCGTGATCAACAACGGGCTGCGTGCGCTCGGCATGATCGACGCGCCGGTGCGGATGATGTTCACCTTTGGCGGCGTGCTGGTCGCGCTGGTGCACGTGCTCGTGCCCTTCATGGTGCTGGCGGTGTGGACATCGCTGCAGAAGCTCGACCCGGCCACCGAGCACGCGGCCGAGTCGCTCGGCGCCTCGCGCGCCACCGTGCTGTGGCGCATCGTGCTGCCGCAGGTGATCCCCGGCATCCTCTCCGGCGGGCTGATCGTCTTCGCGCTTGCCGCGAGCGCCTTCGCCACGCCGTCGATCATGGGCGGCCGCCGCCTGAAGGTCGTGCCGACCACCGCCTACGACGAGTTCCTGAGCGCGTTGAACTGGCCGCTCGGCGCCGCCATCGCCGTGCTGCTGCTCGTTGCCGTGCTGGCGATCACGCTCGGCATCAACCGCCTCGTCGAGCGGCGCTTCAGGCAGGTGTTCCAGTGAGCGCCGCCCGGCCGCTCCGCAGGCGCTCGCTTTCCCTTGGGGGGACAGCGCGCAGGGCGAAGGGGGCCCAATGAACCGCATCGGACCGGTGCTGTGGACGTTCCACGCGCTGTTCGCGCTGTTCATGCTGGCGCCGCTCGTGATGGTGGTGCTGGTCGCGTTCACCGACAAGGGCTTCATCGCACTGCCGTTCGACGGCGCCTCGCTGCGCTGGTTCCGGGCGATCGCCACCAATTCCGATTTCGTCGATGCGTTCTGGCGCAGCGTCTGGCTCGGTGTCGCTGCCGCCACCGGCGCGACGCTGCTGTCCGTTCCCGCCGGCATGGCGATCGCCTGGTACCGGTTCCCAGGGCGCGAGGCCATCCTCGGCCTGATGCTCTCGCCGCTGATGGTGCCGCACATCGTGCTCGGCATCGCGCTGCTGAGGTTCTTCACGCAGCTCGGCGTGCAGGGCACCATCGGCGGCCTCGCCTTCGCGCACGCGGTGCTGGTCGTTCCTTTCGTGCTGCGGCTGGTGATCGCCGCGGCGACCGGCTTCGACCGCTCGATCGCCCAGGCGGCCGAGTCGCTCGGCGCATCGCGCTGGACGGTGTTCCGCCGCGTCGAACTGCCGCTGCTGATGCCCGGCGTGGCCGGCGGCTGGCTGATCGCGTTCATCAACAGCTTCGACGAGCTGACGATGTCGGTGTTCGTCGCCTCGCCGGCGACGCAGACGCTGCCGGTGAAGATGTATCACCACATCGTGCACACGATCGACCCGCTGCTGGCGTCGATCTCAACCGTGCTGATCGTGCTGACGCTGGTGCTGATGCTTGCGCTCGACCGGCTGTACGGGTTGGACCGCATCCTCGCCGGCAAGACATGAGCATGGCCGACGAAGCGGACGTCATCGTGATCGGCGGCGGCATCGTCGGCGCGAGCCTCGCCTACGGGCTGGCGCGCCGGGGCCGGTCGGTGTGCCTGCTCGACGAGGGCGACGACGCGTTCCGCGCCGCGCGCGGCAACTTCGGCCTCGTCTGGGTGCAGGGCAAGGGCGCGGGCACGCCGCAGTACGCGCGCTGGACGCTGCGCTCCGCCGCGGCTTGGCCGGCCTTCGCGAGCGAGCTGACCGCGGAGACCGGCATCGACCTCGAACTGTCGCAGCCCGGCGGTTTTCACCTGTGCCTGAGCGACGCGGAACTCGCCGGGCGGCAGGTGCTGCTGTCCGGGCTGCGCGATTCGCTCGACGTCGACTACCCGTTCGAACTGCTTGATCATTCGGCCACCGCGCGGCTGTGCCCGCACATCGGCCGCGACGTCGTCGGCGCATCGTTCGGCCAACTCGATGGCCACGTCAGCCCGCTGCGTCTGCTGCGCGCACTGCTGCAGGCGCTATCCCAGCGCGGCGGACGCCTGGCGACCGGACAGAAGGTCACCGCCATCGCGCACCGCGCCGGCGCCTTCGACGTGACGACCGAGTCCGGTCGCTTCGGCGCCGCCCGCGTGGTGCTGGCAGCGGGGCTGGGCAACCGCGAGCTGGCGCCGATGGTCGGGCTCGAGGCGCCGGTGGTGCCGAACCGGGGCGAGATCCTGGTCAGCGAGCGGCTGCAGCCCTTCCTGCACCATCCGACGGCGCACGTGCGGCAGACCGGCGAGGGCGGTGTCCAGCTCGGCGACTCGAAGGAGGACGTCGGCTACGACGACCGCACCGCACGCGCCGAACTGGCGCGGATCGCCAGCCGCGCCGTGCGGATGTTTCCGCTGCTCGGCCGCGTCAACGTGGTGCGCGCCTGGGGCGCGCTGCGCGTGATGACGGCCGACGGGCTGCCGATCTATGAGGCGTCGACGTCGCATCCCGGCGCATTCGTCGTCACCTGTCACAGCGGCATCACGCTCGCCGCGGTGCACGCCGATGCGCTGGCCCAGTGGCTCGGCGGCGGCACGCAGCCGGCCGAAATCGCGCCCTTCCTCGCGGCGCGCCTCGAACATGTTCAAGCGACTCACTCCCACTGAAGGCGCGCCGGTCGACGTCGAGGTCGACGGCGAGCGCGTGACCGCGCGTGCCGGCGAATCGGTCGCCGCAGCATTGCTCAACGCCGGCCGCGTGCCGCTGCGCCACACGCCGATCTCCGGCGCGCCGCGCGCGCCGGTGTGCATGATGGGCGTGTGCTTCGAGTGCCTGGTCGAGATCGACGGCATGCCGAACGTGCAGGCGTGCATGGTGCCGGTGCGCCGCGGCATGCGCATCCGCACCCAGCACGAGACGCGGCGCGTCGAGGTCGACGATGCACGCTGAGGCCGATGTCCTCGTGATCGGCGCCGGCGCCGCCGGCATGGCCGCCGCGGCGACCGCAGCCGAGCTCGGCCTGCGCACGGTCGTCCTCGACGAGCAGGGCGCGCCGGGCGGGCAGATCTATCGCGGCATCACGGCGGTGACGGCGCAGATGGCTGAGCGCCTCGGCCCCGACTACCGGCACGGCCGCACCCTGGCCAATGCGCTGTCGGCATCCGCTGCCTCGGTGCAGACGGACACGACCGTGTGGGACGTCGATGCGGCGCTGAATGTCGCCACGCTGTGCGATGGCGTGGCACGGCAGGTCCGTGCCCGGCATCTGATCGTCGCCACCGGCGCGATCGAGCGCGCGGTACCGGTGCCCGGCTGGACGCTGCCCGGCGTGATGTTTGCCGGCGCAGCGCAATTGATGCTGAAGACCGCGAGCAGCGTGCCGGCGGGCCGCGTCGTCCTCGCCGGCAACGGTCCATTGCTGCTGCTGGTGGCCAACCAGTTGCTGGAGGCCGGCGCCGACGTCGCTGCGCTGGTCGAGACGACGCGCACCGCGGACATGCTGGCCGGTGCGCCGCATCTGCCGCGCGCGCTCGGCGCATTCGGCTATCTGGCCAAGGGCGTGGCGATGATGCGGACCCTGCGGCGCGCGCGCGTGCTCTGGATCACCGGCGCGACCGGCCTCGCCGTCATCGGCGAGCAGCGCGCCGAGGCGCTGCAGGTGCAGACAGCGCGCGGCAGCGAGCGCATCGAGGCTGACGTCGTGCTGCTGCACGCCGGCGTGATCCCGAACACGCAGCTGACGCGCCTGATGCGGCTCGAGCACGTGTGGGACGAGACGCAGGTGAGCTGGCGGCCGCGGGTCGATGCGTGGGGCCGCAGTTCGGATGAGCGCATCAGCATCGCCGGCGACGGCGCCGGCATCGGCGGCGCGCGCGTGGCCGAGGCCGGCGGCAGGCTCGCCGCGCTCGACGCGGCGACGGCCCTCGGACGGATCGATGTCGCCGAACGCGGCCGGCGCGGCGCGCCGCTGCTCGCCGAAGCGCACCGCCACCTGCGCATCCGGCCGATGCTCGACGCGATGTACCGCCCGCCGCACTGGATCATGAATCCGCCGGACGAAACGATCGTCTGCCGCTGCGAGGAGGTCACTGCGGGCGAGATCCGCCGCATGACCAAGCTCGGCTGCCGCGGTCCCAACCAGACCAAGTTCTTCAGCCGCTGCGGCATGGGTCCGTGCCAGGGCCGCATCTGCGGGCCGGTCGTCGCGGCTATCCTCGCAGCCGAGAACCGGCTCAGCCCACAGGAAGTCGGTGCCTACCGGATCCGGCCGCCGCTTAAGCCGGTACCGCTGGCGGCCATCGCCACGCTGGCGGCAACGGACGGCACGCCGGAGCCGAGCCGGAAGACCTGAGCGAGAGGCAACTCCGATGCGCATCGTCGTGCTCGGCAGTGGCGTCATCGGCACGTCGATCGCCTACTACGCGGCGCGCGACGGCCACGAGGTCAGGGTGCTCGACCGGCAGGCCGGCCCGGCGCTGGAGACCAGCTACGCCAATGCCGGCGAGGTCTCGCCCGGCTGTACGGCGCCGTGGGCGGGCCCGGGCATTCCGGTCAAGGCGATCAAGTGGATGCTGATGACGCACAGCCCGCTCGTCATCTGGCCGCTGCTGGATGCCGCCCTGTGGCGCTGGGGCGGGTCGATGCTGATGAACTGCACCGAGCGCGCCTACCGGCTGAACAAGAGCCGCATGGTGCCGATTGCCGAGTACAGCCGCGACTGCCTGAAGCAGTTGCGCGCCGACACCGGTATCGACTACGACGAACGCACACAGGGCACGCTGCAGCTGTTCCGCACACAGAAGCAGCTCGACGGCATCGGCAAGGATGTCGAGATCCTGAAGGAGTACGGCGTGCCCTTCGAAGTGCTCGACCGCGCCGGCTTCTGCCGCGTCGAGCCGGCGCTCGCACACACGCAGGCCAAGTTCGTCGGCGCGCTGCGCCTGCCGAACGACGAGACCGGCGACTGCTTCAAGTTCACGCAGCGGCTGGCCGCGATGGCGCAGGCCTGCGGCGCGACGTTCAGCTTCGACACACGCATCGAGGCGTTCGCCGCCGACGGCGGCCGGATCAGCGGCGTGCGGACCTCGGCCGGCGTGGTCACCGCCGATGCCTACGTCTGCGCGCTCGGCAGTTACTCGCCGCCAATGCTCAGGCCCCTCGGCATCGACCTGCCGGTGTACCCGGTCAAGGGCTACTCGATCACGGTGCCGATCACCAATGCCGCCCGAGCGCCCGAGTCGACGATCATGGACGAAACGCACAAGGTCGCGGTGACACGGCTCGGCGATCGCATCCGTGTCGGCGGCACGGCGGAACTGGCGGGCTACAGCCTGACGTTGCGCGAAGCGCGCCGCGCCACGCTCGAGCATGTCGTCACCGACCTCTTCCCGGGCGGCGGTGACCTCAGGCGCGCCGAGTTCTGGTGCGGCCTGCGCCCGATGACGCCGGACGGCACGCCGGTGCTCGGCGGCACCCGCTATCCGAACCTGTACCTCGCCACCGGCCACGGCACGCTCGGCTGGACCATGGCCGCCGGCAGCGGACGCGTGCTCGCCGATCTACTCAGCGGCAGGAAGCCCGCAATCCCATTGGACGGCCTGACGATCGCACGCTATGCGTGAGCCGGGTCGCCGCTAGGGGCGGCGCGGCCAGTCGCGGCAGTCACTTCTCGCGCGCTTCGTCTGGGTATCCTTGCGCACGACGTCGCCCCGCGCGGGGCGCGGATCGCAGCAGGCGGTGGGCCATGAGCTTCGTGGTGTTCGACGACGTGTGCAAGACCTACGACGGCGTAGCCAACGTCGTCGATCACCTGCACCTGGAAGTCGGCGAGGGCGAGTTCCTGTCGCTGCTCGGCCCCTCGGGCTCGGGCAAGACCACCACGCTGATGATGCTGGCCGGCTTCGAGCGGCCCACCGCCGGCCACATCCGGCTGCGCGGCGAATCGATCGAGCGGCTGCCGCCGTACCGCCGCAACTTCGGCATGGTGTTCCAGAACTAC
>Ga0209253_10006225_pt1 | contig 10343 bp, 7 predicted proteins | sample FrelakmetBRP12BR_FD_187145 | JGI IMG/M metagenome (GOLD analysis project Ga0209253, IMG submission 187145) | Freshwater lake sediment microbial communities from the University of Notre Dame, USA, for methane emissions studies - BRP12 BR (SPAdes)... | ecosystem: Environmental > Aquatic >... | reverse complement strand
ATGGGTGAGTTAAGATGTTCTTCTTCCCCACCCCCTACACCGGGTTCGCCAAAAGACCATAGGAAGTTGCCGTGAAGATCAAGCTTGACCAGCCGATGGCCGAACTCTTCGGTGATCAGGATATTCCCTTCAGCATCAGTGCTCACCAGGGGTAAATTGTAGTGGTAATTGTCTGTCAGGTAGGGGACACCCTGCACGCCGATATACTGACCGACCAACTGACCCGTGCTGTCATATTTGAAGACGGTGTACTGATCCCAAGATGTGGCATAAACGTTGCCAGTGGTATCCACACCCAGATCGCTGAATCTGGGTGTATCCTTGGCAAAGTTAGAACAAATTCCAGAAACACACTTGCGGATGCGGTGATTATCCGTGTCGGCAATATAGACATGATCACTGCTATCCACGGTGAGCCCGTGTGGGTAATTCAATCCAGAATCGAAGAGGGCGCAGCTCCAACCACCGATATAGGTGCATTTCTGCACCCGGCCGTTTCCGAAGTCGGCCACATATAGTTGGTCGAGGCTATCCAGAGCGATCCGATAAGGCTGGTTGAAATGGTTATTATCACCACCCGATTCTCCTGTAATACCAATTGTGGCGCTGTAAACCGGGCTGCCGCTGGTGAGGTCATAGACTTGCACACGTTGGTTATTGGTATCCGCAACGAACATTCGTCCCTCGCTATTAAAAGCGATGCCCCACGCATCATGGAAGTGGGTATTGTCATCCCCTGAACTCCATGGGTCGTCTGGGAGCTGCTGGAGGTAAACCCCACTGGGGTCATATTGGACTACCCGATTGACATCCGCCACCCAGATATTGCCACTATGATCCAAAGCCAGATCCATAGGTCCGTAAAATAAATTCTCACCCCACCCCAATGTCCAGGCTGAAAACCCTGCCCTTCCCAAGACCAGGATATTGCTGGGGGTTGAATCGTATTTCAGAACTCTAGATCCCCGATCTTCAGTCACATACAGGTTGTCGCTGTTATCCATGAAAAGCCCCACTGGCGAGTTCAGGTGGGTAGTGTCCTCAAAATAAGGGACTTGTGTTTCCCCGTAGGTCTGTACATAGCGGTAGCTCAAGCCCGGCTTGCCCAGGTCAAACACGGGCTGCGCAGTTGGCTGAGGTGATTGAGCTGTGCTGATGGTCAAACCAGCCACCATGCTGAAGATGACGATCAGGCTAATGGATAAGAAAATCACGCTGCGTTTCATTGCTTCCTCCTCACAGGCCAACAAGATGAATATAAAAAAAACCGACCTGATGGCCGGTTTCGCTATTAACTCCCCAAAAATCCCCTATGCGCGATGAGTGCTGCTTTGAAGGTAAGCGACCCAATAAGATTTTTGGTTCAACGCTTCCATGTGTAAAACTAGGAATCCGATTTGGTTAATTGCCGCGTGTCCTTATCTTCCCTCTCTTTCATTCAACTCTAATGATATGGTACTCCAAATCACTGCGGAGTCAAGCATGAAATGACATAAATATCACAATCGGGTTAAAAATGAAACCATGACCCTGAAAGATGACCTGATTACCTGCCAGGACCGCTGGCGGGCTGTAGCTGAGATCGAAACACAGGAACTGCGCAGTACCTCGATCGAGACGAAATGACGAGCAATGCGGCGCAAGTTCATGCCATCCACATAGAGCTGCACGGCTTGCTTGCGCATCGCTGCCACGCGCTTTTGAATTTCCTGATTGCACCATTTGATTTCCTGCCACATAATATTGATCGAAGCTACCTACGGTGCTCGTAGCGCGTGACAGATTAAACGTGATGGCAGGAAATAAAGTTTCGATTGCAATAGCGGCTGAGATCTCCCACCTATAGGGCTCATAATCCCTGGATCCCGGGTCCGAATCCTAAAACCTATACCTTAAACGCAAAAAGCACCCTTTCAGGTGCCTTTTCTAGTAGCGGGGCTAGGATTCGAACCTAGGACCTCCGGGTTATGAGCCCGACGAGCTGCCACTGCTCTACCCCGCATCAATTATATCTGTACCTAGAGCGGCCCACATTATAGCATGCCCATCTACGGGCGTCAAGCAAGCTTTGGATCGCTTAATAATTGCTAATTTTCGACCTTATCGACGAACAACCACAGCCATACCTGCCAGTTATCCACAACCGGGCGAGTCACCACCGGGGTCGGCGTTGGAACAGGGGTGCTCTGACCGGGTGGAAGTGGGATCACGGGGTTATCACCTGCCTGGACCAACCGCCCATCTTCGTAAGCCCATTGTACGACCGCAGGTTCAGATGTGGCGTAAGCGATTTGGGTTTCTAACCGTCGGTGATCTTGCTCCAGGCTGGTTACCTGAGCAGCCACCCGCTCCTTCTCGGCGCTCAAAGCACGTAGATTGGACATCCGGTTATTAAAATCCATCACAAGGTAGGCCAGAAGGATAACGCTCAGGATAAAAACCGCATATTTCCAACTGAACTTTGGCCGCTTCATAGATATGATCTTACCGCAGGCTTGGTTTTGGCGCAAGTACTTGGTAATGTCTGGTAACATGATTCTGAACACCCTCACCACGCGTTAGATCGACAGGTTTGTAATCTCATGTACAATAACTTGGCCTGAAAGTTGCAAGTATTTTGCCAACTAAACATTAAAATCAGTACCAGGAGGTTCATAACACGTGGACGAAGTGACGAGTAAAAAACCTCTCCTAAAAAAATTTTAGGAGAGGTGGAGTGCCGAAGGTGGGATTTGAACCCACACGAGCGTATGCCCACTACGCCCTGAACGTAGCGCGTCTGCCAGTTCCGCCACTTCGGCGCGCCGGTTATTTTACACTGAATTCGTTTTTTGTCAACCTCTCATTTCTTTGCCGATTTATCTCATCATGCTATAATCATTGTTGAGGCTGACATGGGGAATTTTTTCCAGCAAATAAGCACATTACTTCTCGAGCCACCGGGTAACCTGGTCTACCATCTGGTTCTTGCCTTTTCTGTAGCCGGCGCTTTCGTTGGGGCGCTGAATATATGGCGAACAGGAGGCTCGGTGGAGGGGAAGCGAATGGTAACCGGGCTGGGCTTGATGCTATTCTTGCGCCTGGCTTTGTTCGTTTTAGCGGGTCTGGCATGGCAGGGTTTACTCAACCAGAGGATCCTGGTACCCGTATTGGACCGTACCATTAACCTGCTTAGCCTGGTTTTAATTGCCTGGATGTGGGTATTCCCGCGTCCCTCCCGATCAGGAGATGCAGCCACTCTACTCCTCGGCTTAATCGTGATCACCCTCTCCACTCTCAGCCTGGTTTGGTGGTCAGCTCAAGGAACTGAGCTGAGTTACATAGGTAGCTGGCCCGATCTGGCTGCAGTAATGCTTTCGGTGGCAATTTCGACAACTGGTGGATTGCTTTTAATTTTGAGACGCCCACCCGGCTGGGGGTACGGATTGGGGATGTTGGGGATTTTGCTGGTGGGCGATGTAGCTTACCTGACATTTCCATACCCCGATGGGGATTTCTCCGGCACAATACGGCTGGCTCAATTGATTGCTTACCCACTTTTACTCCTTCTTCCGGCACGCTTTCCAGTCTTTGGAACTGAGGCTGAACCTGCTGGCTCGATCCCGGCGACAAGTACCGGAACACAGCCCGAAGAAAAGGGTCTCCAGAGAGCAAACTGGTACCCCTCTCTATTTACACTGGGTATGGGGACAGATCCTGCAAACATTTGCCTGGCGATTACGAAAGCAATCTCGCATGAGTGGACAGCTGATCTGTGCTTAATGGTATCACCACCTGGACCGCACGGAAATATGAAGATCGTGTGCGGTTACGATCTGATCCGCGAGCAGAATCTGGGCGGTATCTCGATTAACAGTCAGGCGATACCGGTGATTGCCTCGGCCATGAGACGTGGTCGATCATTGCGACTGCCCGCCAACAGCACCTCGCCGGATCTGGTTGGGTTGGAGCAGGTTCTTGAAATTCACCAGATTGGACACCTGTTAGCAATGCCAATCAACGATCAAGAGGGCAACCAGCTAGCTGGGATTATCCTGCTCACTCCCTATACCAAACGAAGCTGGACAGCGGATGACCAGTTGCGCCTATCGGAGTACGCCCCACCGCTGGCACAGCTCTTGCAACATGCTTACCGGCTGACAACGATCCGCTCTGATTTTGAGGAAACCCGTGCTGAATTGGCGGCTGCTCAAAAGGAGATGGAGAAGGTTCAACAAGAGAATATCCTATTAGTATCCAGGCTTGGAAGTGAGCCAGGTAGTGAAGGTAATCAGCGCCTGCAGACTGCTGGCCTGGCAGCTCTGCTGGCTTCACAGAAAGATGCTCAAGATACCATCGCGAAGCTCCGGGCGGAAAATGCCCGGCTGCAGAAAGACCAGTTGGAACGAGTTGAAAGTGAGATGAATGCCGCAAGCTCGTCGCCAATCGCTAACTCTCAAGATAGCACAGAGCCGGCTTATGCTGAAGGAGAGCTGCGCCTGGCACTGGAGGAAGTGGCTCGTTTAAGAGTGGTACTCTCGGAAGCCGATCAGAAGATGTTAGAGCTGCATAGAGAGTTATCGTCTGCATCCCCGTCCACTGGCCGTGTGAAGGAAATTGTTGCTCTGGCTCAGGAGCTACGCCAGCCAATGACGTCAATTGTTGGCTATACAGACTTTTTGCTGGGTGAATCGATCGGCATTCTTGGAACGTTACAGCGGCGCTTTCTGGAGCGCATTCGCACTTCCGCCGACCGAATGCGCCGGCTGGTGGACAACTTGCTTACGATTGCCGGAGGTGAGTATTCTTCTCCCGAAGGTGCGATCGAGAAATTTGATCTGAGCTCTGTCATTGACGATGCCGTTACTCGTACCGGCGGCGAGCTGCGGGATCGCAGCATTGCTCTGAGAATGGAATTACCCAAACACATGCCTGCGTTAAAAACCGATCGGCATGCACTGGAAAAGCTGCTGGTAGTCTTGCTTGAGAACGCTGGTCTGGTCACCCCGGTAGATGGAGAGATCAGTTTACGTGTCCACCTGAAGAGTGATGGGAGTGTATATAATTACGTCCTCATCCAGGTTGCCGATCAGGGTGGGGGAATTTCATCTGATGATCTATCCCAGTTGTTTACGGAGGTGCAACCATCTGGACCAGTAGTGATTGCAGGACTGAGCGAGAAAGTCGCGGAGCTCACCGACGCAAAAGATTTGGCCGAGTCTCTCGGAGGACGGCTATGGGTAGACAGCGAGCTGGGATATGGCGCGACGTTCAGCCTGCTCTTCCCTGTGTCTATGACCGAGACGACCGTTGAGATGCGTGGGGGATACGAAAGATGAAGGGCTCGGGTCAGGCACTGTTAGGCGTTTTGGCTGCCGTTGTTTCTGCTTTGATCGTGTTTGGCAGCCTGGCGCTTTCGATGGCAGAAGGCCAGGTGCCCATCTCGTTTTTGCCATCGGAAACACCCACCTCGACCCGGCCAATTCCAACTCAAAAGCCCGGCGAGCCAACATTTACCCCTTCACCTACTCCTCTGGCAACGGCGACATCTACGATGATTACTCCCTCCGGTTTGTGCCAACCTCCTACCGGCTGGATGCAGATCACTGTTGAATTCGGTGATGACTGGGCAAGTCTCGCTCAGCGATACGCTACCACGCCAGAGGCTTTGATGGCGGGGAATTGCACGAATAGGTTAATGCCCGGGACGGTGATTTGGGTACCGCCTTTACCGCCCACAGCGACTCAAACGGATACCCCTATGCCATCAGCGACGATCTTCTACCCTCCGAATCCGACAAAACCTTTGAATTTTATCTGTATTCGGCCGGTAGGTTGGGTGGACTATTATGTCCGCCGTGGAGATACACTCTCCCGAATTGGGGCTGCTTTTGGGATTTCATACCGAGAATTGATGGCTCGCAACTGTCTGACTACGACCCTCATCCACGTTGGGCAGAGGCTGTGGGTTCCATACGTTCTGCCTACACCATTTTTCAGCTCAACCGCGCCGGCGCCGTCGTTCACCAACACCCCGGTTCCTCCAACTTCCACCCAGATTCCTCCTTCAAGAACTCCGGTAACACCGCCAACCCGCACCAATCCGGTCCCTCCAACTTCCACCCAGATTCCTTCTTCGGGAACTCCGGTAACACCGCCAACCAGCACCAATCCGGTTCCCTCAAGTACGAATACGTCTGTGCCGTCCAATACCCCACCACCGACCCCGGTGCCCCCTACGGCAGTTCCAACCACAGCGGCTCCACCCGCACCGACCAATACACCGCCGCCAATTCCCACCTTGACATTTACCCCATTCCCCACCGCAACGACCTTGCCCTCGAATACACCGGCTCCGATCAAAACACTACCTCCTTCTCCAACAGTAGAAAACTCCGTTGTACGCTCAGGAAGCTCTGAGTCGACTAACAGTGAAGGCAGCTGGTAAAATCCATCCATCTATTCAGATAGAGAAACTTTACGGATATTGATTGTCTATGAATCAAATTAGCCCCATCATCAAGGTAGGTAGCGTTAGGATGAAACGTCTGTTGGAAACACGACGCCCAATCGTCGTGCTTTTACTGATCTTCACATGTTTTGCATGTACTTCGACCAGCCTTGGCAGCGTACCCGTTGCAGCATTGTATTTGCCTGGCTCTACAGGTGAGCCGGTGTTGGTCCAGGCTCCGCTGGATGCGACTCCCACCCCAACACCATTCCAACCGGTGCCTCCTACTGCTGTCTATTACCCAACGGATGTTCCTACAGCGGTCCCGACGAGCACACCCACCCCGGTGCCGACACCTTTCCCAGTCGACCCGGCCGCGCCGGTTGGCGCGCTTCAACTGCCCCCCGACCAGATGAATATCCTCTTGCTGGGCTCTGACCAACGGCCCTGGGATTCTCATTTCCGCACAGATGTCATCCTCCTCCTTACGTTAAATCCATCGCATGGGTCGGTCAGTTTCACGTCATTCCCTCGAGATTTGTATGTCACGATACCCGGCTGGGGGCCGGACCGCATCAACACCGCCTGGGGTAAGGGAGGCTTTAAGGCACTGGCCGAGACGTTCGAGTACAACTTCGGAGTCCGACCTGAGCATTACGCTTTAATTAATTTTCAGTCTTTCAAGCAGGTAATCGACAGCATGGGTGGTCTGGATGTCAATGTTGCCATCGCCGTCTCAGACTATCGGAACGGCTCCTATTTCACGATTCCAGCTGGCATGAATACAATGGATGCCGATACCGTGCTATGGTACGTGCGCTCACGGAAGACCACCAACGATTTCCACCGGGGACGCCGGCAGCAAGAAGTGTTGATGGCTGCGTTCGAAAAGATGGTCAGCATGAATGCCTTGAAGCGCATCCCAGAGTTTTATGCGATTTACAAGGATAATGTGAGCACAGATCTCGGTCTGACCAATCTGGTGCCTCTTTTCCCGTTGGCGGCTCAGCTAACCGATACCTCTCGGGTACACCATTATTTTATTGGACCCAATCAGGTATCTGATTGGATTACGCCCGGCGGTGGGATGGTTTTGCTGCCTGACCGGGCGGCAGTTATGAATGTGGTCCGGAAAGCCTTGAATGGTCAATGAGGCGCAATATTTTTTCGGGTGTTTTGACACTGCTCGCGGTTCTAACCATCGTAGGCTGCGTCCAAGGAAAGCAGCCGATAAGAACCATGCAGGTGCTGCAGCCAGGCATCGAGATCACCCCTCAACCTAGATCAATCCGCTTACCTCTGGTGGCTAACGGGAGCGACCTGACCCCTACGCCTTTCCAACCTATCGCGGCCACCCCGCCAAGCCTACCGACTGAAACAGGTTTATCTGAATCCCCTTCCAATTCAAAACCAACTATTCCAGGGCGAAACGCCCCGGTAGTCACTGCCATTCCACCCCCGATGCCTCTGCTGGGAGACCAAGGAACCGCCGGAGAAGGATTGATCAATATCCTGCTCATCGGCGCCGACCAACGTTCAGGATCGCTTTTCCGCACAGATACGCTGATCATTGTCTCGATACGCCCAGAGCAGCAGGTGGTCACGCTCATCTCAATTCCACGGGATTTGTTTGTCTATATTCCGGAGTGGACGATGCAGCGCATCAATACCGCTTATTTACATGGCGAATTGGTTAAATACCCCGGGCGGGGTGCGGCCTTATTGAAAGATACGTTTCTCTACAATTTGGGAGTGCGGATCGACCATATTGCGATTGTGAATTTTAATGGCTTCAAGAAAATTGTCGACACTCTGGGCGGCATAGACTTGCCTCTCTCCTGCCCATATACCGATTGGCGAGTGATTAATCCCAACGGAAATTTAGAGAACCCGGCGAACTGGCGCCTTTACACGGTTGAACCCGGTTTGGTACATATGGATGGAGATCTGGCCCTATGGTATGCTCGCTCCAGGCTGCGCTCGAACGATTATGACCGGGGGCGGCGCCAACAGGAAGTTTTGCGCGGGATGTACACCCGGGCGATGAAACTCAATATTATTACGCATCTACCCGATCTCTACCAACAGATTGGCGATGTAATCAAGACAGACATGCGCCTGGAAAATATACTTCTGCTTGCACCTACGGCGTTGAAACTGGATGCCCCCCGGATCCGTAGCTTTTATATTAATAATCGCCTGGTCAAAGCCTGGTGGACGCCGGAAGGTGCCAATGTGCTCTTGCCAAAAAGAGAGAAAATCCAGGCGCTCATCCAGGAGGCGATGTCACGACCGGATGCCGGTGAAGAGGTCCGTTTGGCTACCTGGATCGAAATTGCAAACAACACTTCGAATCCAGGATGGGATGTGCTGGCTGCCGAGCGCCTACACTATGCGGGATTCGAGACTTTGTTTATCCCGCCAGACGGTAGTGAACCAGCCAAAAAGACCTGGCTGACGGATTTGACCGGCGGTCAAAATCCTCAGCAAGCGGGGGCAATATTATCGCTGCTGGGACTGTCTAACGATCGCCTGGTTGTGGAACCGGCGCAGACCGGTCAAGCGGGATACCGGCTTGTGTTGGGAGCAGACTATGATCCTTGTTTCAACCCTTCGAAAATCAATAAGTAGTTTACAGGACTATGCTGGAGGAGGTTTGGATGGTGCTTAAAGGAAAAGGTTTTTTTATCTGGAAAGTGCGAGAGTGCGAAAACGGGGATAGCCAGGCGATTGCTACACAAGCCGCCCAGTCCGGTCTGACGCATCTAATAATTAAGATTGCCGATGGAACTTATAGCTATAATGTCGACCCAAGTGGAGTAGACCTGGTCCTACCGATCGTACAGGCTTGCCATGCGCAAGGATTACTCGTCTATGGCTGGCAGTATATATATGGTGAGGATCCGGTGGGGGAAGCAAACAAAGCGATCCAGCGTATTCACCAAACCAAGGTCGACGGGTTTGTCATCGATGTAGAAAAAGAATTTAAAGAGCCTGGGAAAGACCAGGCGGCACTCAAGTATATGGACCGGCTGCGCGCCGCCTTCCCAGATCTGACTCTAGCGCTATCTTCATACCGTTTCCCGTCCTATCACCCCCAGGTCCCTTGGGATGTTTTTCTGGATCGCTGTGATATTAATATGCCGCAGGTCTATTGGGTGCTGGCGCATAATCCGGCAGAGCAGTTGGAGCGGTGTGTTCGCGAATTCCAGTCGATGACGCCCTACCGCCCGATTATCCCAACCGGCTCGGCATACAAAAGCAGCGGGTGGCAAGCAACTCCCGATGAAGTAACTGCTTTTATGGACAAAGCTCAGCAGCTCAATTTAACTGCCGCGAACTTTTGGGAATGGGCGAACTGCCGCACCTACATATCCGAGGTATGGAGGGTGATTGCCAGGTATCCATGGCCCGGAGGCCCTGCGCCCAAGGATATCGTTCAACAGTACATTGACGCATTAAACTCACGCGATGTGAGCCAGATTATCAATCTCTATACTCCCAACGCTGTGCATATCAATGCGGCACGTACCATACAGGGGGTTTCGGCTTTGCGTAGCTGGTACCAGACCCTGTTAACCCAGATCTTACCGAATGCCACTTTCAAACTGACAGGTTATTCCGGTACAGGAAATTCCCGTCATTTGAACTGGACAGCAAACTCGACAAACGGTAAAGTGCGGAATGGTAACGACACGCTCGGGCTGCTGGATGGAAAAATTGGTTATCACTACACCTTTTTTGACGTAGTGAAGTAAATTATTCGGACTTACGTGGTTGGTAGCAAAAAAGGGGTGTCTGGGCGGAGCCCGCCCAGACACCCCTTTTTCACACTAATCTGCATAAATTCTATATTCAATGAAAAAAACCGCCGGTCGCTTGGGATCTAAGGCGATCGGCGGTTTTTATTGTC
>Ga0209253_10006224_pt1 | contig 10344 bp, 11 predicted proteins | sample FrelakmetBRP12BR_FD_187145 | JGI IMG/M metagenome (GOLD analysis project Ga0209253, IMG submission 187145) | Freshwater lake sediment microbial communities from the University of Notre Dame, USA, for methane emissions studies - BRP12 BR (SPAdes)... | ecosystem: Environmental > Aquatic >... | reverse complement strand
TTGGCCTGGTCCCAGAGACGCTCGCGCTCGTCGGCGGCGAGCCCCTCGAGGCTGCCCCCCGCGGCGGTGACGGCGGCCTCGACGCGATCGACACGGCCCACGAGCCGGCCGGTCGCCTCGCGCAAGGCCGTCTCGGCATCCACCCCGAGGTGGCGGGCCAGGCTGGTGAGCGTCAGGAGCACGTCGCCCAGCTCGCGCCCGGCGCCGTCCCGATCGCCACGGGCCATCGCCGCGTCGAGCTCGGCGCGCTCCTCGTCGAGCTTCTCCAGCACCGCTACGGCATCGGGCCAGTCGAACCCGACCCGCCCGAGCTTGTCCCCGACGGCCTGCGCGCGGGCGAGGGCGGGCAGGGCGCCCGGGACGCCGGCGAGCACGCCGTGGTGGCCGCGGGCTGCGCGCTCCTGCGCCTTGATGCGCTGCCAGTTGCGGACCACCTCGCCGGCATCGCGGACGGTGGCGTCGCCGAACACGTGAGGATGGCGGCGCTCGAGCTTGTCCGCGATCGCGCACGCCACGTCGCCGAGGTGGAAGTCGCCGCGCTCGCTGGCGAGCTCGGCCTGGAACACCACCTGCAGCAGGAGGTCGCCGAGCTCGAGGCACAGCTCGCCCGGATCGCCGTGGTCGATGGCCTCGATCACCTCGTAGGCCTCCTCGATGACGAAGGGACGGAGCGAGCGCGGCGTCTGCTCGCGGTCCCAGGGACAGCCGCCCGGCGCTCGCAGCCGGTGCATCACGTCGACCAGGCGTGCCAGCTGCGCGAGGGCGGCGGGGTCGGCCATGGGGCGTGGCTAGCGAGCGGTCCCGGCGGAGTCAACGCGAAGCGCACGCCCCGCGCCGGCCAGTCCCGGCTTGCCTCGCGTGCCGCCGCACCGTAGCTGCGACGCCATGGCCCGCGTCGAGGTCTACACCACGCCCAGCTGCCCGTTCTGCGTCCGCGCGAAGCGCCTGCTCGAGGCGCGAGGCATCCCGTTCGGCGAGATCGACGTCGCCGGCGACGAAGCGCTGCGTGTCGACATCGTCCGGCGCACGGGCCGGCGGACGGTGCCGCAGATCTTCATCGACGGCCACCCCATCGGCGGCTACGAAGAGCTGGCTGTGATGGACGCGCGCGGCGGGCCGGACGTGGTGCCGCCGCCGCGCGTCCTGGTGATGGCGAAACACCCCGTGCCGGGCCTGGTGAAGACGCGGCTCGCGGCACGCATCGGCACGACGGCCGCGGCCGCGCTGCAGGCCGCCTTCCTGCGCGACCTGGGCGCGCGCCTCGCGGTGACCGGGCTGGCGGTGACCTGGGCGGTGACGCCGCCGGATGCGCCCTTCCACACGATCGTCGCCGGCGCGCACACCATCGCGCAGATCCCGGGCGACCTCGGCGCGCGGATGACGCACGCGATCGGCGCGCTGTTCGCGGCCGGGCCGGCGCCGGTCGTCACGTTGGGATCCGACGTGCCGCACCTGGACCCGGGCGCGCTCGCCGAGGCAACCGTCGCACTGGCGGGCGGCGCCGACTGCGTTCTCGGGCCGGCCCGCGACGGCGGCTACTACCTGATCGCCTTGCGGGCGCCGGCGCCGGCGCTCTTTGCCGGCGTCGCCTGGGGCAGCGATCGCGTTCTGGAGGAGACGCGCGCCCGTGCGGCAGCCTGCGGGCTGCGGCTGCACCTGCTGGCGCCGACGTTCGACGTCGACTCCTGGGACGACCTGCGCGCGCTGCGCGCGCTGCTGGCGGCGGGGCTGGTCGCGCTTCCGGCGACGGCGGGCGTCCTCGCCGCGCTGCCCGACGAGCCCTAGCACTCGGGCTCGCCGGCTCGGAGGCCCTCGTCGGTTTCCTCGTGGTCCGCGGCCGCGGTGACCCCGCCGAGGCCCGCGGCCGCTTCGGGGTGGTCCTCGAAGCGCACCGCTTCGGCCTGCGGCTTCCCCTTCTTCGGGTTGTGCCCGACGATGAAGGAGGCCTGGCGGCCGGGCGTGATGTCCGCGCCCCCCTGCTCGCACTGCGTGACGTGGAAGAAGAGCGTCTGACCGTCGCCGTAGCGAAGGAATCCGAAGCCCTTGTCGGCGAAGAAGCGATCCACCACGCCCGTCATGCGGGTGCGGCTGGGCGCCTCGAGCGCCGCGTGCTCCAGCATGGCGAGGCTCGGCGGCAGCGGGGCATCGGCGGGCACCTGCGGCAGCGGGTCGTCGAGCCGTTGCTCGAGCGCGGCAGCGCGTTTGATGAGCAGGTCGTCGTCCGCGACCAGCCGGGCCAGCTGGCGGAGCGCATCGACCGCCTCCTGGCGGTGACCGAGCTGCTCGCTCAGCTCGGCGCTGAGCCGCAGGCCGTCGGCGAACCCTCCCTCGCGACGGCAGGCGAGGGCCTGCTTCACCTGGGCCCAGCCGGCGCGGGGGCGCCCGCACGCCAGGTGCACGCGCGCCAGCTCGATGCGCACGAGCGGCTCGGCAGCGGGCAGGCCCCGCAGCGCCTGCAAGAGCGCAGCGGCGGCGGCCGGCAGGTCGCGCGTGGTGTTCGCGTGCAGCCGCCCGAGCGCGAGCCAGGCGAATCCGCCGCGGGGGAGGGACACCGCGTGGCGATACGCCGCCTCGGCGGCCTGCACGTCCCCGTTGAGCTCGTGCGCGCGGCCGAGTCGCTCCCAGACGAAGCTCGACGCGGGATCGAGCTCGCGCGCCTGTGCGAAGAGCCGCAACGCGTCGTCCAGGTTCCCCCGCCGCATCTCCAGCTCGCCCCGGCAGGTGAGGATGTGTTCGGCGCGGATCGCGGGCGGGTCGGTTTCCGCGTCCAGGACCAGGCAGGCGTCGAGGAGCCCGCTCGCCTCCTCGAAGTCGCCGAGGTCGCGGAGCACGCGGGAGAGGTGGAAGAGCACCTGGACCTGGACCCCGCGCTGGCGCCGGCGCTGCTCGGGGCCCGCCTGGTCCCAGACGGCGCGCGCTCGCACGAGCGCCTCGGCCGCCTCGCGAGGTCGGTGCAGCTTCTCCAGGCAGTAGCCCCGCCGGAAGAGGCAGAGATGGTAGGTCGGAAACGATTGGAGCGCACGGTCGTACCAGCGCAGCGCCTTGGTCCACTTCTTCTTCCGCTGGAAGTACCAGCCGATGCCGCAGTGGAAGACCGCGGCGCGACGGGGAAGGAGCTCCGCGCAGCGCACCAGGTAGCGCTCGACCTCGTCCTCGACGCCGAGCATCCCCCAGGCGCGCCCGACCTCGTGCACCAGATCGACCGACTGCCATGGGGCCTCCGCGGGCCGCGTGTGGATCGTGCCGAAGCGCTCGACGATGCCGCGATGGTCGTCGCGGTCCGCCAGAGACCGCACCTCGCTCAGCATCACCTCCACGTTGCACATGTCCGGGCCCCCGCGCGCCTGCTGGCCGCCTAGCCTGCTATCAGGTCGCTCGCCGGACGGCGGCGCCGCCCGGGCGCCGCCCGGCCCCTCGCCCGGCTGGGCGCGCGCTCCTCCTAACAGCGCCGCTCAGGGGTTTCAACGCTCGGGCGGTGGCCGGCCCGTCATGCCGGCAGCAGCGCTGGGGGAAGAGGCCCGGCCGCGCCGGCGATACGGACCCGGCGGCCGTCGAGCTCGAGCCGTCCCTCCGCGAAGAGCCGGATGGCCTCCGGGTAGATGCGGTGCTCCACCTCGAGGATGCGCCGGGCCAGGCTGTCCTCGGTGTCGTCGGGCGCCACGGCCACCGCACCCTGCAGGACGATCGGGCCGTGGTCGACCTGGTCGTCGACGAAGTGCACCGTGGCCCCGGTGACGCGCACTCCGTACTCGAGCGCCTGGCGCTGCGCGTGCAGGCCCTTGAACGAGGGGAGCAGGGCGGGGTGGACGTTCAGGACCCGCCCGGCATAGGCGGCGAGCAGGACCCGGGTCACCACGCGGTCGAACCCGGCCAGCACGACCAGCTCGGTCCCTGCGGCGCGGAGGACCTCGACGAGGGCCGCGTCGAAGGCCTCCCGGCTCGGGTGCTCGCGGTGGTCGATCACCCGCGTCCCGACCCCGGCCTTCCGAGCGCGGCCCAGGGCCGCGGCCCCGGGGCGGTTGCTCACCACCACGGCGACCCGGCACGGCAGCCGGCCCGCCGCGATCGCGTCGAGGATCGCCTGGAGGTTGCTGCCGGCACCGGACACGAGCACGCCGAGCGTGAGCACGGCGTCCCTCTACCGCCCGCCGCGACCACCCTCAAGCGCGGCGCCCTCGTGCGCCGCCTGCGCCGGCGCGAACGGCGTGCGCGCGACCACGCAGACGTCCACGCGCCGGGCCCCGGCCGCGAGCAGGGCGCGGGCGCACGCGTCCGCGGTGGCCCCGGTCGTGAGGACGTCGTCGACCAGGACGATCCGCTGGCCGCGCACGAGCGCCGGGCGTCCGACGACGAACGCGTCCGCGAGGTTCTGCCGCCGCCGGCCGGCGGCGAGCCTCGCCTGCGCCGGCGTTGGCCGGCGACGGACGAGCACGCCCGTCGCAAGCGCGAGCCCGCTGCATCGCGCGAGGGCCCGCGCCAGCCGCAGGGCGTGGTCGTGACCGCGCGCGCGCAGGCGCGCCGGGTGCGAGGGGACCGGCACGAGCAGCACGTCCCGGTCGAAGGGCCAGCGCGCGGCCAGCAGCGCGCCGAAGGTGGCCGCCACGTCGCGCCGCCCCCCGTACTTGAGCGCGTGGATCGCGCGGGCGAGCGGATTGAGACGTGCGTCCTCCCTCCGGTACACTGTGGCGGCGCGCGCGGTCGCGAAGGCGGGAGGGTGGCGGATGCAGTCCGGGCACGAGGCCGTGGCCCCGACCAGGGGCAACCCGCAGCGGGGACAGAGCGGAGCCGGCGGCGGGAGCATGGCCGTCGTGCACGCCGAGCACACGGCCGCGCCGTGCCCGACCGCCAGCGTCGTCGAGCAGCCGGCGCAGGTCCGCGGTATGCAGGCGTCGAGCAGCATGCGCACCCAGCGCGCGACCCGCGGACCGACGGTCATGTCGTGCGGGACGTGCCGTCCCCGCGGCGGTGAGGCAATCGCTGGCAGCGGAGGATCTGCGGAATGAAGAACTTCGTATGGGGCGCCGTGGTGGGCGCCGCTGTGACGTGGCTCCTGCTGAACGGGACCGAGCCGATCTACCGCGCGGTGGCCGGCCTGTGGGAGGACGTGTCGCGGCCCCCCGCGACCGCGGAGCCCTGAGCGACGGCACGATCCCCGCGCCGGTCTTTACATCCCGGATCGCAGCGCCTACGCTGCGCGCCGTGGCGATCAGCGAGCAGCAGCTCGCCGCCGACCTGACGGCGGCCATGAAGGCGCGCGACGCGCTGCGCACCTCGGTGCTGCGCGGGGTGCTCGCGGCGGCGAAGAACCTGAAGGTCGAGAAGCGCGTCGCCGCGCTCGCCGATCCGGATCTCGTGCAGCTCGTGCGCAAGGAGGTGAAGAAGCGGGAAGAGGCCGAGTCGTTCGCCGTGCAGGCGGGCCGCGACGACCTCGTCACGCAGAACCGCGCGGAGCGCGAGGTGCTCGAGACCTACGTCCCCGTGCCGGTCGACGCCGCTACGCTCGAGACGGCCGTCCGGGAGCTGGCGGCACAGCCGGGCGCCACGCTGGGGGGCATCATGGGCGCGCTCAAGGCGCGCTGGGCGGGGCGGTACGACGGCAAGCTGGCGAGTGAGCTGGCGCGCAGGGCGCTCGCCGCGACCCCGCCGGCCGGCTGAGATCGGGAATCACGATGGAGCTCCCCGTCCTGGCCAGGCTCAAGAAGGAGCTGGCAGACCTGAAGCACGAGCTGACCTTCCAGATCCCCAAGGAGCTGGCGGCGGCCGCGGCCCACGGCGACCTCTCCGAGAACGCCGAGTACGAGGCGGCCAAGCACCGGCAGGACTTCGTCCGCTCCCGCATCGCGCAGATCGAGGGCCGGATCCGGGAGCTGTCGATGTACACCGTGGCCTCGATCCCGCGCGGGGTGGTGGCGTACGGCAGCCGGGTGACGGTCGCCGACGTCGACGCGGACGAGGAGGTCGGGATCCGCTACGACATCGTCTTTCCCGAGGAGGTCGATGCGGCCAAGGGGCAGATCTCGCTGTCGTCCCCGATCGGGCGCGCGCTGATGAACAAGGCCGTCGGCGACGAGGTCGAGGTGCAGACGCCCAGCGGCAAGCGGACCTACCAGATCCTCGAGCTGGTCACCTTCCACGAGCTGCAGGGCGGGCGCTCCGCCGACGAGGGCTGACGGGGACCGTGCGGGCTCCGGGCGCTTCGGGCGCCCGCTGGCGGCGGACGCGCCCGCGCCGCCGTCCGGCTCAGGCGGGGTCGGCCAGCGCGACCGCGCGGAGAGACGCCGCGGCGGCCTCGGGCGCGACCGGGTTCGAGTAGATCCCGGTCGCCCATTCCATGCCGAGCTCGTGGCCGAGGTGGGGCACGATCTCGAAGTGCCAGTGGAACTCGGTCGCGTCGCTGCCGTCGAGCGCGCCCTGGTGCAGCGCGATGCTGTACGGGGGGTCGCCGCACGCCACCCGGAGCCGGGCGAGCGCATCGACCAGCACCGCCGCGACCGGCGCCAGCGCGTCGTCGGGGACCCGGCCGAAGTCCGCACCGTGGGTCACGCGGCTCACCCAGAGCTCGTAGGGGTGCGTCGAGGCAAAGGGCGTGAAGCTGACGACGTCGCCGCGTTGGGTCACCAGCCGCGTGTCCTTCCGCCCGCGCAGCGTGTCGCCGAGCTGGTCGCAGAAGGCGCAGCGTTCCTTGCGCCGGAAGTACTCGCGCGCACCCGCCAGCTCGTCCTCGATGCGCTTTGGCGTGAACGGCGTCGCGACCACGTGCGAGTGCGCGTGGTGGTAGCGGCTCCAGACCGCGCCCCGGTTCTTCAGCACGACGACGTAGCGGAAGCGCGGGTCACGGCGCAGGTCGGCGGTGCGATCGCGATAGACGCGCAGCACGCGCAGCATCTGCAGGATCGGGAAGTCGGCCCAGGTCGCGCGGTGTTCGGGGGTGTCCGTGACCAGCTCGTGCGCCCCGATCGCGTTCATCAGGTCGAACATCCCCTGGCCGCGCCGCGCGATCTCCCCCTCGATCCGCAGGAGCGGGTGCCGATCGGGGGTGACGCGAACCTGCCAGGCGCCGCCGTGGTCCACCCGCGCGATCTCCACCGGGTTCAGGTGCTCGCTGCCCGGACAGAAGGGGCAGGGCACCGGTTCGGGGGCGGGCGGACCGCCCCGTCGCATGGTGAGGTCGCCGGTGCGGTCGGGCGAGATGATGACCCAACGCCGCAGGATGGGATCGCGTCGAAGCTCGGACACGGGTGGCACCGCGGAGGCGAACGGCCCCCTGCGGCACGACCACGCTTACACGCTCCGGGTGCACGTGGCCAGCACGCGCCGCGGCGCCGCGATGTATCCCTGATCCGACGCGCACCTACGCGTGGGGGCGTCGCGTTGCGGGTCTCCGACCCTCGTGGTATACGACTGGGCTTTCCTGGCCTTACCGAGTGGGCCTCCAGCCCACTTTTTCATTTTGGAGGAGCAGCGTTCGTCGATGGACCGTGCGGCCGTGACCCAGCGCATCTGGGAGCTGGCCGAGCCCCTCGCCCTGGCGGCGGGGCTCGAGCTCTTCGACGTGCAGTTCCGTCCCGAAGGCGGCCGCATGCTGCTGCGCGTGCTCCTCGACCACCCCGGGGGTCCGCACCCCGGCCAGGGCGTGACGCTCGACGAGCTGTCGCGGTATTCGCGCGAGCTGGCCGACGTCCTCGACGGCCACGACGCCATCCCCGGACGCTACCACCTCGAGTGCTCGTCGCCCGGGCTGAACCGCCCGCTGGTGCGCGAGGCCCACTTCCGCGGCGCAATCGGCGAGCGCGTCTCGGTGCGGACCACGGCGCCGGTCGGCGACCGGCGGCAGTTCCACGGCGTGCTCGAGGCCGTCGAGGGCGACGGCGTGGTCCTGACCGACCCGGCCGTCGGCCGCGTGACCGTGCCGATCGCCGCGATCGAGAAGGCGCATGTCGAGTTCCACTTCGCCCGCCCGGCCGGGACGCGGCCCGCGCACGCCTGAGGCCAAGAGGGAGAGCATGCTGCCCGATCTGAACCGCGTCATCGAGCAGGTCAGCAAGGAGAAAGGCATCGACCGCAACATCATCATCGAGGCGGTGAAGGATGCGATGCTCTCGGCCGCGCGCCGCACCTACGGTCCCGACAAGAAGCTGGAAGCACAGTACAACCCCGAGGTCGGGGAGGTCGAGCTGTTCGAGACCCGCATCGTCGTCGACGCGGTCCTGGACCCGCAGAACGAGGTCTCGCTGGACGAGGCGCGCCGCACCATGGATCCCGAGGCAGAGGTCGGCGACGAGCTGCTGCAGCGCCTGGCCACCGACCGCTTCGGGCGCATCGCCGCGCAGACCGCCAAGCAGAACATCATCCAGCGCGTGCGCGACGCCGAGCGCGACAGCATCTTCAACGAGTTCAAGAGCCGCAAGGGCGAGCTGGCGTCCGGCACCGTGCAGCGGTTCGAGAAGAAGAACCTCGTCGTCAACCTGGGACGCACGGACGCGATCCTCCCCGAGAAGCACCAGATCCCGCGCGAGCGCTACCGCCAGGGCGACCGCATCCGGGCGTACATCGTCGACGTCGAGCTCTCGAGCCGTGGCCCGCAGATCATCCTCTCGCGCACGCACGAAGGCCTGCTCGTCAAGCTCTTCGAGCAGGAGGTGCCCGAGATCTACGAGGGCATCGTCGAGGTGAAGGGCGCCGCCCGCGAGCCGGGCGGCCGCGCCAAGTTCGCGGTGACGTCGCACGACAGCGACGTCGACCCCGTCGGCGCCTGCGTTGGCATGCGGGGCACGCGCGTGCAGGCCGTCGTCCAGGAGCTGCGCAACGAGAAGATCGACATCGTGCACTGGACGCCCGAGCCCGACGTCTACGTGTGCCGGGCGCTGGCGCCGGCGCGCGTCTCCAAGATCATCCTCGACGAGGACGAGCACGCGATGGAGGTCATCGTCCCCGACGATCAGCTCTCGCTGGCCATCGGCAAGAAGGGTCAGAACGTCCGGCTCGCCTCCAAGCTGACGGGCTGGAAGCTCGACGTGCGCAGCGAATCGGAGGCCGAGGACGAGGCACGGCGTGCACGTGTCTCGCTGCGCGCCATCCCCGAGGTCACCGACGCCGAGGCCGAGCTGCTCTACCAGGACGGGTTCAAGTCCGCCGAGGCCATCGCAGCGTCCGACGACGACACGCTCGCCGAGGTCGAGGGCCTCGCGGCCGAGCGTGCCGCCCGCATCCTCGTGCTGGCGCGAGAGCACGTGGCGCAGCTCGAGGCCGCGCGGGAAGCGGCCGCGGTCCTCGACGCGGGGGTCGAGGTGCCACCGCCGGCGCCCGACGGGGACGCCGCCGCGGCGGCGGCCGAGGAGCCCACCGCCCCCGATGCGCCGTCGGTGGACGCCGCCGTGCCCGCCGCGGCGTCCGACGAGGAGGCGCGGTGACGGCGATCCGCACCTGCGTCGGCTGCGGAGCACGCGCGCCGCGCGCGACCCTCCTGCGCTTCGTGGCGCGCGACGGCGCGCTCCGACCCGATCCCGCGATGCGGCTGGCGGGTCGCGGCGCCTGGTTGCACCGTGAGCCAGCCTGCCATGCGGCGTTCGTCGCGCGGCGCGGCGCCATCCGCTCCCTGCGTGCCACCCCGGCACGCGCGGTGCGCGCGGCGCTGGTCGCAGCCCTGCACGGCCCCGAGGGGCGAGCCTGAGGAGCATCATGTCCAAGCGTATCCACGAGCTCGCCAAGGAGTTGGGGCAGACCCCGAAGGATCTGATCGCCACGGCGGAGAGGCTCGGCATCCGGGGAAAGCGCTCGCAGAGCTCGGTCTCGGAGGACGAGGTCGCCCGCTTGCGCGAGAGCATCGAGTTCGCCCAGCGCCCGCAGCCGCAGATCGGCTCCGAGCGGGTCGTCTCCGAGCGGGTCGTCACCCGGCAGGGCTCCGACCAGATCGTCACGGCGCTCGAGCAGACCACGGAGACGCGGCTGCGGGCGAACGTCATCCGGCGCCGGAGCACGCGGGAGGTCCTCAAGCGCGAGGAGGTCGCGGCCGCGCCCGCCGCAGCGATGGGCGAAGCCGAGGCGGCGCCCGAGCTGCCGTCGTTCGACTTCGAGGAGGAGATCCCGCCCTCGCTCGGCGAGGTGCCGCTCGGCCTCGAGGGCGTCCCGCCGCTGCCTTCGCCCGCCGAGGCGCCGCTCCCGGCCCCCGAGGTCGTCGAGGCGGCGCCGGTCGCCGCAGGCGAGACCGCGCGCCACGACGGCGAGGGCACCGCAGCCGTGCCGGCCGCGATGCCCGGACTCCCGGAGTCGGAGCCGCCCTGCGCGGAGCCCGTCGCGCCCACGCGCGTCGAGACCGAGCCGGCGCGGCCGGCGCCGCGGCCCGCA
>Ga0209253_10006223_pt1 | contig 10344 bp, 9 predicted proteins | sample FrelakmetBRP12BR_FD_187145 | JGI IMG/M metagenome (GOLD analysis project Ga0209253, IMG submission 187145) | Freshwater lake sediment microbial communities from the University of Notre Dame, USA, for methane emissions studies - BRP12 BR (SPAdes)... | ecosystem: Environmental > Aquatic >... | reverse complement strand
CCTTTCTTCTTCATTTCCTGTTCCATTTGAGGGACATGGTTCCACATCATCTGAGCCCATAAGATGGGATTAATATACATTCCCCAAGGGCTGAGATCCCCCTTCGTCCCTTCCTTTAAGACAGGATGGCATTTGCTACAATGCTTGGTCTCCATTAACGTTTTCCCATTCCGGGGATTTCCTGGTTCATCCATATACCGGATGAAATAAAGAAAGGCAAAAAGGTCCGCCATTTCTTTCTTATCCATTTTCTGGGGAGGAATTTTTTTTGCCTCCATTTTCCCCCACATCTCTGGCCAATGGTTCCACATCAGGGCAGCCAATTGAGAGTGGCTGACATAAGATTCCGGAAGGGTGCCAAGATCAGGCCCCTCCTTAGCGCCTTCACCCCAGATGGAATGACAGGCGCTGCACTTCTTCACGGTGAAGACCTTCCATCCCTCTTTGAGGTTCCCTGGAAGGAGGTACTCTCCTTTGTTTTCGGCCCCAACGGTTCGACTAAAAGAAAACATATTTCCTACAAGAAAGAGGAGACTGATCAATAGCCAAAAGCCAGGACGTTTCATTTCCCATTTCCTTTCTATTTCTTCTTGGGAGTCCGGATGAATTCGAGGAGATCCGCTAACTCTCCTTTTTTAAATCGTGGCCAAGAAATTCCTTTTCCCCTCATCGCCTTTTCAATCTCAGTGCTGTGGTTCCAGAGATTCGCGACGATATCCATAGGGCTGACAGCCTTCTGATACTTAGAAAGACTGATGGTCATCAATTCACCTGGTTTCCCTTCCAGGTCATGACATTTTGAACATCCCGACTCCGAAAAAATCCTCTTCCCATTTACCGGGATTCCTGGTTCATCAATGAAATGGAGGAAATAAAGGTAAGCGATCAGATCCGCCATCTCCTTAGGAGTGAATTTTGGAATTCCTAATTGAGTTTGACCCATCTTGCCTAAAACAGCAGGCCCTTTATTCCACATGCTGGAGGCAATCTGAGTGAGGCTTTTATAAAAGGTCTTTGCCCTCTTGCCCAAATCCTCTGCTTCCTTTCCGCCTTCGCCTCTTACCGCATGACATTTGATACAACCTTTAGCAACAAAAGCCTGCTTGCCTTCTCTCGGGTTTCCCGGTGTGATGAAGGCGGTCTCTTTTGCCCCTTTTGCATTCACCTTGATATACTCCAGAAGATCCATCATCTCCGTTCCCTCAAAGACGGGCCATTTCATCCCGACTTTGACCATGTGGGCAATCATGACTGTGCCATGATTCCAAATCGACTGAGTTAAAAAGACCGGAGAAATGTTCTGTGGAAATTGATCCAGACCAGGTTCTCCTTCCTTACCTTTACCTGTGAGGAGGTGACAGGAGCTACAACCTTTTTCATTAAAAATGGATCTTCCTCGGGTTGCATCTCCAGGCTCATCAAAAAATTTAAGAAAGTAGAGGTAGGCAGATATTTCGGTGAATTCCTGTCCAGTCAGATTGGGTTTAATCATCCTCGCCTGCTCCATTCCAATATTCATGGAGGGGATATGGTTCCAGAGTTTGGCTGCCATATCCAGCTGGGTATTTCCGAGGTCCACTCTGCCAAAATCAGGTCCAATCTTCCCGCCGTCTCCCTTGAAGGCGTGACACCTTACACACCCTTTACTGACAAAGAGGCGGTTTCCTTTAGTTGGATCTTCAGGAAGAAGCTGAGCAAAGGTTGATGAACATATCAAAACCAGAATCAGAATCATTCCTATTGTAAGAATTTTTTTTCTACGCATTAGAAGCATTGCTCCTTTATCATTTTCTAAAGATTTACGAAAACGGTTTCAAAGATTCGAGCATTCATGGGTTTAATTTTAGTTTTTTGAACTTCTTAAGCCTTCTATTCGATCCCAATCCCAGGAAGGTAGGTTTTGATTCGTTCTCGAACTTCGGCTATTGACTTCTCTCTCCCTTCCCTCACTTCCCAAATGGAGACGATAGGGAAGATTTTGGTAAAGATCATATAGAGAAGAATAAAAAAGGCGACGCAACCAGCAAAAATGGACCACTCTATCCAGGTGGGAAAGTAAAGGACTTCCTCGCTGGGAATCCTGGGGTTGGTCAAGGTAGGCACAACGATCACAAACCGCTCCAGCCACATCCCGATCACCACAGAGATCGAAGCGATGAGTGTCCCCATAGGAGTACGGGTTCTTTTGAAACTGAGAAGGGGCAGGGGAATGATAAAACAGAAAAGGAACATTCCCCAAAAGGGAAGGGCAAATCTTCCTGTGAATTTAGACCAAAAAATGGCCATGTGAAGGGGCTCTCCTCCATAGTAAGTCGTAAGATATTCTGTAAAGGTAAAATAAAACCAGAGAAGGGTCATCACCAGGAGAAGAATTCCCAGATTATTAAAATGGACAGGTCTTAAATAGTCTTCCAGATGGTAAACCTTGCGGATCACGTTCATCGCCACAATGAGTGCAGCGATTCCTGAAAAAATCGCACCGGCAACAAAATAGGGACCGAAAATGGCGCTGTGCCACATGGGTTGGATGGTCATCGCGAAGACAAAGGAAACCACCGTATGGACAGAGACAGCCACCGGAATCACAAGAATAGCCATGAAGGCAATTCCCCTTTCTAGAAGGTGATGCTGTTTTTCTGTCCCCTTCCAACCCAGAGCAAAGATCCGGTAAAACCATTTTCGTTTTCCACTGTGATCCCTTAGAAGGGCGATATCAGGGATGAGGGGGAGGTAAAGATAGATGGAACTGGCAGTGAGATAAATGGTGATGCTTGAGACGTCCCAGAGCAAAGGCGATTGGAATTGAGCAAACTGGATGATGTTCAACATTCGATCGGGTTGTCCCAAATCCATTAATATGTTTCCTACGCCAAAGAAAAGGACGAGAACGGTAATGACCTCTGCAGAACGGGTGATCGACCTTCGCCATTCTGCTTTGGCGAGGCGAAGGATGGCCGAGATAAGTGTTCCGGCATGGCTGATTCCGATAAAGAAAACGAAGTTGGTGATGTAAACACCCCAGAAGATGGGTCTGGCAAGACCTGTTACCCCCAGTCCATCACGGTATTGGTGAAGGTACGCCCATACAGCCCAAAGGATTACAGCCCCAAGGATTAAGAGAGCAATATAGAAAGACTTCCCTGTTCTCCTGATGGGCTCAAATAGAACAGCATCCTCTTCCAAATTTAGATGTTTTTCTTCCATCACATTCCTTCTGATAGATAATAAACTTTCGGTTCTGTACCTAAATCCTCCATCAATCGGAAAGCCCTTCTCTCTCTGGAAAGTATGGATACCGTGCTAAAGGGGTCGTTGAGGTCCCCAAAGTACATCGCCCCGCTTGGACAGGCTTGAACACAGGCCGGGATATAATCCTCTGGTAAAAGATCTCTTCCCTCTGCCTTCACCTTTTCTCTTGCTTTGAGAAGTCGATGACTGCAGAAGGTGCATTTTTCCACGACCCCTTTTGTCCGAATCGAAACATCTCGATTCAGCGACCCTTTTATCTCTTTTGGCCATTGGGGGGTATACCAATTGAAATATTTCACGGTATAGGGACATGCGGTGGTGCAGTATCGGCAACCAATGCATCGGTAATTAATCTGTGCGACGAGGCCTTCTTCGTTTTTGTAAGTAGCATTGACTGGACACACCTTGGTACATGGAGGGTGATCACAATGCATACAGGGTCTGGGAAGAAGTCTCGCTTTGATGCGAGGATATTCTCCCTCGATATAAGGAATCAGTTCGATCCAGTGAATGGTGCGGCCTTTGGATGACTCCTCTGGCCCGATGATACTAATATTATTTTCTGCATGACAGGCAACCACGCAAGTCTGGCATCCAGAACATTTGTCTAAATCGATGACCATCCCCCATCGATGCATACTAGACCTCTTTTTGAAGGATATCAGAGTATCGGGCTATCAGGGCATCCGCAACTCATTCTTCGTTTTCTTCCCCTGATACCCTGATCTTCTGATGCCCTGCTATCCTGAGTCACGCTTTATAAATTTTGACTCGAGCCGATCGATCCACTGGATTGCCTGTCAACGGATCCAGATCATCCCCGAGCAGGTGATAAGGGTTTTCCCCTAATCCCTTGGCCCAACGACCCCCTGAAACGTGGCCTAATCCAAAAGGAATGTTGACGACATCAGGCATGGCTCCCTGATACAGCTTGGCCTTTACTTTAATTTTCCCAAGCTTCGACTCCACCCAGACCCAATCACCCTCTGAGATCCCTAATTCCTTCGCAGTATGCGGATTGATTTCAATCCAGGTGTTCCATCTTTCAAAAAGAGGGGATCCCATAATCTCAGACAGCCAAGGTTGATTGGTATTTCTACTTCCTGTTACGGTCATCGTTTTGAAGATATGAAGGTGAAATGGGTATTCTTTTCCATCACTGGTCTTCTTGGGTTCTTCCCAATGAGGAAGAAAGGATGGATCCCCATTACTTCTTGAGATCGATGAGGAGGCAATCCGCCTTAATCCCTGAGCATAAAATTCAAATTTTTTAGAAGGGGTTTGGAAGATACGATCCCATTCTCCAAAATCGTAAAGAGGATCCCACCATCCCCCTCTCTCTTGAATTAATTTCCAGAGTTCTTCGATTGTCTTATAGGAAGGAGCCCACCATCCCCCTCTTTGGAGAAGGCGGGTCCAGGCCTCCTCGAATTGAAGGCCGAAGACATCTCCCCGCTTCGCCTCGAAGATACCCTTGAGGCCGTAAGATATTACCTCTTTAAAATGATTCCATGGGAGAGCAGCCTGAACCTCTCCCCCTAAGGATTTCGCAATCGTGAGAAGGACGTCGCCTGTAGCCTTCGTCTGATAGAGAGGTTCAACGGCGGGTTGCCGAATTCCGAGAACGGGGAAGCCGTTGTTTAAAAAGAGGGGATCATCCTGCCAGCGTTCCAAGGGGGTGTGGTCAGGAAGAACGAGGTCTGCAAAATGAGTACTGTCATCCATGTAAGGAGAAAAGCTAACGATGAAAGGAATCTCAGCAAATGCTTTTGAAAATAGATCGGGCTTGGGATTGGAAAAGAGAGGATTGGTGTAGTAAAGGAAAAGGGCTTTTGGTTTATAGGGTTTCCCGGAGAGCACATTTTTGGCGAAGAGATAGGGTTGATGCATCATCCTCTGCAAACCTTTCCCTCCATCGATTCTTCCTTTATCAAGACCTTTTTGTGCAATGGCGTCCTTTTTAAAAGGAGGAAAAGCTTGATAAGGAACATTTCTGGGAATCAGAATTCCACCGGGGGTATCAATACTTCCTGTTAATCCGTTGAGAACAGAGACAGCCATTTGATGGAAGGGTCGATCTCGATAGCCAATGGCAAGGGAGGGTTGATTCGTAGCAAACTCCCGGGCCAATCGAATGATGGTATCCACAGGGACACCAGTCTTTTTGGAAACAACATTTGGTTCATACTCAGAGAGGATAAACTCCTTGAAGCCCAGATGCTCCTTTCCATTTTCGCCGGTCCAACCTTCAAATCCGAAAGTATGATTAGAGACAAAATCTTTCTTGTAGAGCCCTTCTTTAATAATCATATGAGCAATGCCAAGGGCCAAGATTCCTTCCGTCCCCGGCTGGATTGGAATCCATTCATCGGCTTTGATGCCAGTAATAGAGAGGCGAGGCTCGATTTGAACCAATTTTCCTCTCTGCCCGGATTTTCCTCTCCTGAAATAGCCATAAGCCCTCAAGACTTGGACAGGGGACCAATGAGATTCGAGCAGTTCTGAACCAAAGGAGAGGAGATACTGGGCATTTTCTAAATCATAGGCTGGCGTTGAATAGATTCCTTGGGTGAGGAAGAGCCCTTCGGTCGGTGTCCCTTCCCACTGAAACTGATTATCGATATAGTTGGGTGAACCGAAAGCCTCCAAGAAACGTTCCCAAAGGGATCTCATCAATCCTCTATACCTTCCACCCAACATAACAAGCTGGTGTGGATTTCCGTCCTTTCGAAGATCTTTCAAGGAGGTGGTGACTATCTGGAGGGCTTCATCCCAGGAGATGGGTTGCCACTTCCCTTCGCCTCTCTTCCCAATCCTTTTCAGAGGAGTTCGAATTCGATCCGGATCATAAAGACCTTGAAGGCCCGCAATTCCCTTGGGACAGAGCGTTCCTCGATTCACTGGGTGAAGAGGATTCCCAGCGATGTTGACCGCCCACCTATCAATGATCCTGACAAGAATTCCACAGCCGCCCATGCATTGGCCACAAATTGTTGGTATCCACTTTTCAACGCCTGGGGCATTCGGTTTCTCTGCCACAGGGAATTGAGACCATTTCCAGAAACCACCCCCTAAGGCGATGGCAACCCCTGCGCCCCCCCCCATTTTCAGAAAGTCTCTTCGGTTGATTTTCATTGAATACCTTTAAGGATCCAAGGATTCGAGGGTTCAAGGGTTCACGTGTCTTTTTTTAAAGTGACTTGAACCCTTGGCCACTTGACCCCTTGAATCCTTTTCGTTTCAAACATGGCATGCCAAACAATCATTGGTCACTTTATTCTTGGTATGGCAATCCATACACCATTTCATGGTCATCTTCACCCATGGCTGGGTCGGAGGTTTTTCACTCTGTCCAATCTCTCCGTGACAGGTCTGGCATGACAACTTTCCCAACACCACATGACGGCGATGGGAAAAGAAGACATGATCAGGTTGTTCATAGATCCGCTTCCAGACGATTTCTTTACCCTTTTGTTGAGATTGTCTGATTTTTTCTTCTTCGGTACTTTTTGTGACAGGTTCCTTATGGCATTCAAGGCAGGTAGGGTTGTCGGGCATCCCGGAAAAGGTTTGGGTCTTGAAAAACCGGTGGCATGCGTCACAGCTCAAACCTTGTTCCAAATGTTTTTTGTGATTGAATGAGATCGGTTGCTCGGCCTTAGAGCTAAGACCGAAATTGATGAAGAGAAGGAGTAAAAGAACGCCAATAGCCAATCCAATGAGAAAGGATTTCAATTCTTAAATCCCTCAATTTACTGTTTTAGCCCCCCTTTATTTTTTATACCATACTTTATTTGAAATGCAACTTTTTTTAAATTTTAATGAAATTGAGTGTAACCGCGGGGAATGAACACCCTGTCTGGCAGAGTCCTTTAGTGAGGTCTAAAAGCAGTTACCCCTTTCTCATAATCTGTGTGGGTGAATTTCCCGGTTTCAATGGGTATAGCCACTTTCATCAGAAGGGTAAAGACAAGGAGACCCAAGGCCCAAATTCCAAAAGAGACCATTAGCTCCAATAAATTTGGAATATATTCATGGATCTCGCCAAGGGGGTCCGGGATAAATCCCGGGATAACAAAACCCGGTCCCTTTTCTATCCAGACTCCTACAATAACCAGCAAACAACCCAAATTGAGGATGCTCAAACGTTTTCGCGTCTGTGGAATCATAAAGATGAAGAAGGCCATCACATTCATGGCCATGGCTGCCCATATCCACGGGACCAAGAGATTATGGCCATGGAGACCCTCAAACAAATATTCTACGGGTGCCATATGAATGGAGTGAGAATAGTACTCTTTGTACAACTCAGAACCGAGAAGGAAGAGATTAAGAAACATGGCATAAGCAATCAGTTCGGCAATTTTAAAAAGGGCTTCGTTCTCCAGTTTGATATCGGATACCTTCCGAATAATCTGAAAGATGATAATGATGATGGCAGGCCCTGAACAGAAAGCGCTCGCTAGGAACCTTGGCGCCAGAATGGATGCATTCCAGAAGGGGCGAGCGGGAAGACCATTATAAAGGAAGGCTGTCACGGTATGTATCCCAACAGCCCACGGGATGGAAAGAAGAATGAAAGGAAGGATGAATTTCCAGTTGGGTTTTTTCCGATAATAAAAGTTGACGAGGAGGTAGACAGGGATAAAGATGTTCAAAATGAGATAGCCATTTAGGGCAATCACATCCCATGCTAACAGCGATTGAGGAAAGTTCATCGAGCCGATGAATGGAAGCATGTGCCAGAAACGGTCGAGCCTTCCAAGGTCCACCATGACAAAGAGAACAGCCATCATGACGGAAGAAGCCGCAAAGAGTTCTCCGAGAACGACAATCTCTTTGATGGGTTTAAACTGGTAGACATAAGATGGAACGACCAGAAGAACCGCCGCTGCCGCCGCTCCGACCAGGTAAGTGAAATTGGCAATGTAAAGGCCCCAGGAGACCTGATCGTTCATGTTCGTTGCGATTAAGCCCACTTCATGTTGTTTTAAGTAGAAGATAAAACCTACGATGATTATAGCAAGGAGGGAAAGGCACCAGGCGTAATACAACTTGCTCCCTTTTGCTACAAGGATTAGCGTCCTCCTGTAAAAATCCCATGAATCATTCAATATTTCCTGGAACTTTTCCATTTACTTTCCTATGCTTCAAAAAAGTAATAAAATTTCGGTTCTGTATTTAAATCTTCTTTGAGCCGGAAGACCCGTTTTCGATCGATGATGTAACGAATTTCGCTATTCGGATCGAGAAGATTCCCAAATTTCCTCGTTCCTGTGGGGCAAGCTTCGACACAGGCAGGGTATCTCCCTGATCTCACCCGTTGGATACAAAAGGTGCATTTTTCCACAGCACACTTCATTCTCGGTCGGTTTCCCAGGTAGTGGACAGAGGGGTTTATTTCCTCTTTTGGAATATTTGGTTCTGTCCAGTTGAAGACCCTTCCTTTATAGGGGCAGGCTGCAATGCAGTACCTGCATCCGACACACCAGTTGTAATCCACCGCGATAATCCCATCTGGTTCTTGCCAAGTGGCGTGAACAGGACAGACCTTCACACAGGGAGGATTCTGACATTGCTGGCACTGGACAGGGAGATAGATGAATCCCTTTTCTGGAACCAAGTCAGGGTCATAATAATGTTCAGAATTTTCAAGATTGATCAGGTTCCCTCTCTTGAGCCTGAGAACCCTGATCCAGTGGAGTTGAGGATCATGGCGCGAATGATTGTTTTCCTTTACACAGGCATAAACGCATCTTCGACAACCAATGCATCGGGAAAGTTCAAGGCCGTATCCCCAAAGGGTATCCGGGAGAGCTTCCTTTGTGCTGATCTGAAATTTCCTTCCATATTTTTGAAGGTATCTCTGTTCCAACTTTGCAATAACCCGTTTCTTTTCTTCTTCTGTCATTTCATGGAAATGTTTTTGTAGAAAGTCCTCAACTTCCTCCTTGGCGCAGGAGGAGAGGAGTGGAAGAGAAAGACCTGCTAAAGTGGTGAGTGAAAGATTGCGAATGAACTCTCTTCTGGTATAACGTTTATTTTGCATGGTTTTTAACCGCTGGTGGAAAGGGTGGGGGCTCTGGTTTGATCGGTTTAAATTGGGGCTCATGAGGGTCATGGCAGTGAGCACAGAGATAGTAAGTCCTTTTACCGGGACTCATAAAGTATCCCGTTCTTTTTCCATGAATACCTGCTCTCCAATCTCTGTATTGAGGCCCATGACATTCACCACAGAGCCGATAGCTCTCGGTAAAGTTTATAAGCTCCCCATTATAAAGTCGCAGCTTATCTCGATTCCTTACCTCATGACAGTCGAGGCACCATCGCATCGTTTCCGCATGGTGAAGTTTGATCTGTGAATGTTCTTCTTTCAATTCTCGTTTTTTCCGATTTATCTCGATAGAGGCATGGCAGTTGCTACAGGGGAACATTCCCTCTGTCACGGGGGGAGGAGCCACAGGGAACTCTTCGCCCGCTCCATTTGCAGAGGATGTAAACCAGAATCCCAGCAACAGTATTCCTAACGCAATGACCGTAGTTTCTTTCTTCATGTTTGAATTTATAACAGGTAGGATAAAACGTTAATTTAACTAATTAACATCTTCAATGTTAAAAAGCAAATATTTTAGAATGGCTCTTCTATCTTCACAATAACTTGCAATAGGGTTGTCTGTATGATAATTTTTCTCCATGGAAGTCGATATTCAATTTGTGCCGTCTCCACCAAATCCTCACCTTCTTTCTGATCGAGTGGTCGTGGTCATTGATGTCCTCAGGGCAACTTCTGTCATGGTCCATGCAATGTCAGAGGGAGCCTTGGAAGTCATCCCTGTCACTACCGTAGAAGAGGCCCTGGAAATAGCCAAAGGGTTCCCACGAAGTTCTATTGTTTTAGGAGGAGAGAGGGGAAGCAAAAAGATTCCTGGATTTGATTTAGGGAATTCTCCCAAAGAGTACGTCACAGAAACAGTGAGCGGAAAAAAGTTAATCCTGACGACGACCAATGGGACAAAGGCTTTCCATTTAGTATCCTTAGGGAAAGAAATTTTGGTGGGAAGTTTTTTTAACATTGGAGCCATAGCCAAAAGATGT
>Ga0209253_10006222_pt1 | contig 10345 bp, 8 predicted proteins | sample FrelakmetBRP12BR_FD_187145 | JGI IMG/M metagenome (GOLD analysis project Ga0209253, IMG submission 187145) | Freshwater lake sediment microbial communities from the University of Notre Dame, USA, for methane emissions studies - BRP12 BR (SPAdes)... | ecosystem: Environmental > Aquatic >... | reverse complement strand
CGCGACAGGGCTTCGCGTGTCGGAATTGGTGACCGCAGAAGTGGCGCAGGTGAATTTTGAGGTCGGCTATCTCCGGGTTACGGGCAAGGGCGCGAAACAGCGTATCGTGCCGATGGGTGAGGGGGCCCGACAGCTGTTACATCAGTACGTGGAGGAAGCGAGGCCCAAGCTCCTCAAACAACGGGTGTCACGGTATGTGTTCGTGTCGAGGCGCGGTGGGCCGTTGACGCGGCAAGCGTTTTGGAAGTTACTGCGAGGTCGTGCGCAGCGAGCAGGAATTACACAGGTTATTTCGCCTCACATGTTGCGGCACTCGTTTGCCACGCACCTGCTCGAAGGCGGGGCCGATCTTCGATCTGTGCAGGTGATGCTCGGCCATGCCAATATTGTGACCACGCAGATCTATACGCATGTCGAGCGGGGACGCCTGAAGCGGGTGCATGATGCATGCTTTCCTCGGACGGGTCGGCGGCGGGGACAGAAAGCATAACCGATGAAGCCGCGATTCATGTGCGCGGAGTGGGCGAAGGCTAAAAAATGCAAGAAGAGTGCGAGATTCGGTTGACATGGGAAGGTGGACTTGGTAGCATCCCGCCAAGCTTGTTAGGAAAATCGGGCGGATAGCTCAGTTGGCAGAGCGCCACCTTTACACGGTGGATGTCGCAGGTTCGATCCCTGTTCCGCCTACCAGGAATATGCTGGGTTAAGGGGACGGGATAGACACGATACGAAGAAATAACAACTTCAGACGAGACCAACCGCTAGATATCGTCTAGTCATTCACATCTTCCGCCTACGTTGAGTTTCGAGGGGCCGTCGTTCAGCTGGTTAGGACGCCAGATTGTCAATCTGGAGGTCGCGGGTTCAAATCCCGTCGGCCCCGCCAATTTTCCCCGGTGAGTGTGTAGGCTTTGTAGGCAGGAGGGTGAGTACTTCCTAGAGTCGGGAAAGGTTATCGCTGCATGTTTCAGACAGGTCTCTCCGGACTGGTCGGCTCGCTTGGTTCGGTGTCAAAAATTGTGCTCTTGCTCCTGTTCGTATTCTCCGTCATCTCCTGGGCTGTAATTTTCTCCAAATGGCGTGCCTTCCGCGTGGCTGATCGAGAGGATCGGCGATTTCTCGCGCTCTTATCCAAAACAAAAGACCTCGACGAGTTGTATCGGCAAGTTCGGCGAATCGAGGGGAGTCCTAGCGCGGTCCTGTTCGAAGGGGTGATGGAGCGCGTGGGATCTGGGCGAGTCGAGGGGAAGACCGGTGCCAGCGCAGGACCGGTTGATCAACATGTGATAGAGCGGACGGCATCCCATCTCGGGCAAACCCAGCTCTCACGGCTCGAGACCTATCTCCCCTTTCTTGCCACGACGGGAAATATTACTCCATTTGTCGGTCTGCTCGGGACTGTGATGGGGATCATCGATGCGTTTCGTGAGATCGGCACGCAAGGGACCGCCAGTATTTCTGCTGTTGCTCCTGGCGTTGCGGAGGCCCTCGTCGCGACGGCAGCCGGTCTGTTCACCGCTATCCCCGCAGTGATTGCCTACAATTACTTTCTCGTCCGGATTCGCAATACGGCGTTCCGGTTGGATTCGGTTACCATCGAGCTTCTGGCATCCCTCGCGACTACTGCATCGAAGACGAAACCAGCCCCGGTCGGAGTTCAAGGATGACCCTTGAGTCTCGGCACCGCCGGTTTCTGGCCGAAATCAATGTGGTCCCTCTCGTTGACGTGGTCCTTGTCCTTCTGGTGATTTTCATGGTCACTGCGCCGATGTTGTATCGAGGGATGGATATTAAGCTGCCGACCTCTGCCACAAATACGATCAAGCCGGAAATGCGCACGGTGCTCACGATCGAAAAGGACCAGCGGCTGTACCTCGACAAAGATCAGATCGGCGTAGCCCAGCTGGAGCAGAAATTGAAACTCTTGAAGCGGGACCATCCCGATGTGTCGCTGTATCTGAGGGCGGATCGCGATGTGCCGTATGGTATCGTGGTTCAAGTCATGGATGGTGTCAAAAAAGCGGGAATCGAGAAGATCGGGATGGTAACGGAGCCGGTCGGTCCCGAGCATGTGGCCGCGCCCCAAGTCCCGCGTCTGCCACCGCGGAAGAGTTGATGCAACGTGTGTGAGGGGGCTGGTTGTGATGACGTCCCAGCCGTCGGTCCAGTCAGATCTGTGGTTCGATCAGGACGATCAATCCAGCATGTACGCTCGCCTCAAGCGAACGCTGGCGTTGTCGCTCGTTCTTCATGTCGTGCTGCTGCTCGTGATGGTAGGGCTCAGGCTTCCACAGCAAGGTGAACGCCCGTTGACGGCGGTGGAAGTGTCGCTGGTCAGTCTGCCAACACCTGTGAGGTCAGCCGAGCCGTCGAAGCCGACCGAGTCAACCAAAACTGCAGATCCGAAGCCGGTCCCTGCGCCTGTAGTCAAGACGCAGACCGCAGGCGCAGCCCCTTCCGTTGCGCCTCCTAAAGGCGAGGTGAGGAGGGATCTGCTCCGGGATCTTCAACTCCCGCCGGATGCACCGAAGTTTGGAGATTTGAGCCCTGCAACAAAATTGGCGGCTCAACCCCAACAGGCGGCGAAGGTGAAGTCGCTTGATGTTCCGCGTGTTCCTGATGTGGTGCCAGATCCGGTCGCCAAGATGTCGCAGCGGTCTTCGGTCAGCGATGATTTGAACCGTGAATTGGAAGAAGAACTAAAAAAGATCAAACAGTTTCAGCCTGCAGCGAAGCTGGATGTCCCGAAAGAGGTGAAGCTGAGCGAAGCATCGGTAAAGCCGGTGCCTCAGCAAGAAGTAAAAGTTTCGGCAGCAAAAACTCTCGAGACGACATTAAAGATTGCTGGTACGGTTGGGTCCAGTCCCTACTGGGCTCGTGTGCAGTCGATTATTAGTAAGCATTGGGCGCCTCCCCCGGTTGGCACGCCGGGACAGACCTACACGGTCATCGTCGAGTTTCGGCTTCAGAGGGATGGGGTGATTAAAAATGTGGTTGTTAAGCAGACCTCTGGCGATTTCTATGTCGATGCGGCAGGGGAGCGCGCCGTACGTGGACCGGGAGCCCTGCCAGTGTTTCCCGCCGAGATGACAGGCGGCTATAAAGATGTAGAAATGGTATTTCGAGTCGGAGAGTCGCTCGGATGACACAGATGAAATTGATCAGTGCGTTGGTTGGCGGGCTCCTGCTGGTTGCAGGAGCGCTTGGCATTTTGGAATCCGGTGCGGCGGACGTGTTTCTTGAAGCCACCCGTCCCGACTTCCAGAAGATTGCCCTGGGTGTCGTGGGGATCCAGAACGCGGGAGGTCCCGATTGGTTAGGGGGACGGATCGAAGAAGTCCTCAAAAAGGATGTGAAACGGTCCTTGGTTTTCGACCTGATAGATTTACCAGGTATGGGGATCAAGGTCCATGATCTTGGTACAGGGCTGGAGGGCGGGGCTAAGGCCGTGTTCAAGCAGGCTGCGGAGAATGGGGTATCGGTCTTGGTCTGGGGACGGGCAGGGCTGAAAGCGGCGGACAAAGAAGCCGACGTGAACATGGAAGGCTTCGTCTACGACAGCGGCAGCGATGAAGTCGTGGGGGGGAAGCGGTACGTGGGATCGCCCTCGGTTGTGCGGCTGATGGCACATCGATTTGCCGACGAGCTGGTGTTTCGGTACACGGGTGAGCCGGGGATCGCGCGGACGAAGATCGCGTATGTGGCTGAACATGGGACTGCCCGCGAGTTGTTCGTGATGGATTATGATGGCTATGATGCGCGCCAATTGACGGCCGATGGATTCCTGAATCTCATGCCGCGATGGTCTCCGGACCGCCGGTTCCTCGTCTTCACTACCTATCGCAATCGCAATACGCAGGACATCGATATGATCGAGTTGGCGACGGGCAAGCGATGGACGGTGATTTCTCTCGGGGGGTTGAACATCACTCCGGCGTTGTCTCCTGATGGGAATTTCCTGGCGTTTGCTTCCAGTTACGAAGGCAATTCGGATCTCTATCGATTAGATACCAGGACGAAAGCGATTCAACGATTGACAACGAATCCATCCGGTGACTTATCTCCCTCCTGGTCTCCGAACGGGAGAGAGCTGGTGTTTGTGTCGGATCGAGGGGGTGGTCCACAGTTGTTCCTGATGGGGGCAGACGGCTCGAACGTGCGCCGCTTGACGTTTGAAGGCGATTATAATGCGGCGCCGGTGTGGTCACCGCGAGGTAACTGGATCGCCTATGTATGCCGGGCTCGTCGAGAGTATAAGCTCTGCGTCATCTCGCCAGATGGACAGAAGCGGATGCAATTGACGACAGGGCCTGGCGTCGACGATTCTCCCTCCTGGTCGCCGGATGGCCGGCATTTGGTGTTCAGTTCGACGGCCGATGGCAAGAGCCACATTTATATGATCAATGCCGATGGGAAGGATATTGAGCGGCTGACCTTCGAAGGAACGCACAATAGCGCGCCTTCCTGGTCTCCGGCATCGTGAGGATGGTAATACGACCGTATCAGCGAGAATGAATACAGGCCAACTATCAAGATGATTCACTTAGAAAGAGGAGAGCAATCTATGACGAAGACATTAGGTATCTATGGCATCACGTTGGTGGCGAGCATGGCATTTATCGGGCTGTCTGGCTGTTCCAAGAAGTCTGTGCAGTCTGGCGGCGACTCCCAGGCCACTCAAGGAATGGCGAAGGGGGGGAGCATAGGAAGTTCAGATAGCCCCAAGTCTGGGGTGGGCAGTTTCCCGGACACGAGTATTCAGTCTGGTGGCGGCGGACTCCAAGGGATTAACAAGAATCCTTCAGAGGAACGTGTGGGCGGGGGCACGCAGTTAGCAAAGGTTGATCCTTCAGGCAGTTCAGGGCGGCAAATGGATGAGATCCGTGCCGAGCAGGCGGCTTCGGCTGCAGCGGGCTTGCGAGATGTATTTTATGCCTTTGACAGTTGGACGATTACAGAGGATGGGCGGCAAGCGCTGAGTCGCGACGCCGAGTGGATGAAATCGAATTCAAGCGCGCAAGTCAAGGTCGAAGGGCACTGTGACGAGCGCGGGACTTCCGCCTACAACCTCGTACTCGGAGAAAAGCGGGCGAAAGCTGCGCGGAACTATCTGGTCGAACTTGGTGTCGGTGCCAATCGTTTGTCCGTGGTGTCCTACGGGAAAGAGCGGCCCTCCTGCAATGAACATGCAGAGTCGTGCTATCAACAGAATCGACGTGGACATCTTGTGCTGAAGACCGGAAAGTAAACGGGTACAACGTAATTATGTCGCAAAGGGTACAACTCCGGCATTCCCAAATCGCGAGAAGGGGGTTCCTATATCATGGTGGGTGAAACAATGTGGAACCATTTGGATATAAGGGGAACCTGGACCACGATCGGCGTGATCTGTGCCCTGTTGTTGCCCGGCTGCGTTGCGCAACAGGCTGATCTCAAACAGACGGAGAAGAATCTTCAGCAGCGCATCAAGCAGACGAGTGATGAATCGGCACAGACCCGTGCGCGACAGAGTCAGGAGATTTCGACGCTAAGGGAGCAGGAGTTGCCTCAGTTGCGTGGCGATGTGGATCGGGCGTTGCATCAAACCCAGGAGCTCCAGGGTAAGCAGGATGATCTGAAGCAACGTTCTGCGATGCTCGAACAGCAAACCAAGAAATTGGAACAGCTGACAGGAAAACTGGATACTGAGAACGCCAATCGCTATGCGCAGGTTCGGGAAAGTCTCAACGCACAGGATGTAAAAGGCAAAACGGACCGGGACCAGTTCAGGACCGAGATGAACAGCCGCCTCGACGATGTCAATAAGCAGATGGAGACTTTGAGGAAAGAGCTGATCGAGGCCGTGCAGAAGACCAATGGCGCGCTCATGAAGAATGTAGACATCCGTCTTGAAGAGCAACGGAAGGCTGCGGTAGACAGTCAGAGCCGCTCCGAGCTGTTGGCCGCAAAGTTCACTCAGTTCAGTCAGGCCTTGACGGGGTTCAGGGATTCGCTGACAGGATTGAGTGAGCGGGTCAGCCAAGAAGAGCAGGCGAGTAAAGCCTCGACAGCCCATATCAACGAGATGAATAAATCCGTGACCAGCCACTTAGGCGAGGTCAATAAGAGTGTCGCGTCTGTCGCGCAGAAGTTTGCTGCTCGTTTCGATGAGCAGGACCGTCGTCTGGATACGCTTTCCACGGCCGTTGATCAGGTTGCCCAAAATACGCATGTGCGGGGGGGGGCCAAGGCTGGGGCACGTCCGTCAGCGTCAAAACCGGCCCCTCGATCGGCGCCGATGCCCACGTCTGACACCACAAGGGTTGAGCCGGTCACGCAGTCGGCTTCGCTCCCTGTGCAGGCTGAGGCGGGACATCCGGCTGAAGCGGCGACATCAACAAGCGAGTCCGAGGAGTCGCCGCGTCCACAAGTCAGCCAAAGTGGGGAGCACTCCGACAAGCTCGAGTACGAACGGTTACTGGCCCTTTTTCGTGATGGGGACCTCGAGGGAGCCCGACAGGGGTTCGCTGTATTTTTACGTGACTATCCGAACTCGGATCTGTCTCCCAACGCGCGCTATTGGCTCGGTGAGTCGCATTATGGCAAGAAGGATTATCGGCAGGCGATCGATTCGTATGATCGCGTCGAGCTGGACTTCCCCCAGAGTGAGAAAGTCCCGGCAGCGATTTTAAAGAAGGGCTATGCGTACTTGGCGATGAAAGATAAGAAGCGCGCCTCTTCGGCCTTCAAACGGGTGGTCACGTTATATCCACGGAGTCCTGAGGCAGGTAAAGCGTCCGATAAACTATCCCAGTTGAAGGAGTCGCAATAACCGTGATGCGCAAGAAAACACAGTTCGTAGGATCGGTGGTGGTGACGGTCGGAGTGATGCTGTTGCTCGGAGGATGTGCGAAACACGCCGATTTCGTGGAGTTACGTGACCATTTGTCGACGGTGTCGAAGTCCCAAGATCAAGATCAAAAACGGTTGGATGCCCTGCAACGACGCGTGGAGTCCTTGGAGCGGGTGAAGGATAGCGAATCGGCCAGGCCTAAGGTTGATCCGAAAATCGATGAGTTGTCTGCCCGGATCCAGAAATTGGAAAACCGCTTGGCGAAGCCCGAGGAGACCTCGAGCGCTGCGGTTGTCCCCAAGGTGGAGTCAGCCACAGGAGAGCCCACTCGTCCTTCTAAGCCACAGAAGCCGGCCTCCGCGGCGGATGTGCCGACGATGATGCCCGGTGTTCCGACGATTACACCGACGTCGGCGTTCAATCTGGCGTACAACGACTACCTCAACGGGAAATACGATCTTGCCGTGGCAGGCTTTCAGCGATTTGTGAAAGATTTCCCTGGCACGTCGCTGACGCCGAATGCCTATTACTGGCTGGGCGAGTCTTCCTATCAGCAGAAAGACTACGTGCGCGCGATGCAAGCGTTCGAGTACCTCACGACAGAGTTTCCGGGAAACGAGAAGGTGCCGGCGGCGCTCTTCAAATCGGGGCTCGCGGCGGGAGAGACCGGAGATCTCGTGAAATCGAAGAAGTATCTCAAACGAGTCATCGAAGAGTTTCCCACTTCGGACGAGGCGAAGCTGGCCAAGAGTAAGCTAGCCGAAATTCGATGACCGGACGGCCCGCGAACCCGCTCGTAGTGGCTCTCTTGTTGCCGCCGTCCCCTGGAGTCTAGCGTCATGCCTGCCGCCAGCTGCACCGCCAAAATTCATGTCCTCCCGGACGACGTGGTCAGCCGCATCGCGGCCGGCGAAGTCGTCGAGCGTCCTGCCGCCGTCGTCAAAGAGCTGCTGGAGAATAGTCTCGATGCCGGCAGTCTGCATATCACGATCGATGTGAAAGATGGCGGACTGGCCCTCATTCGTGTCACGGATGATGGAGAGGGGATTAGTCGTGCCGACCTTCCCCGTGCCTTTGAGCGGCATGCCACCAGCAAGCTCCGGTCAGATCGGGATCTTGCCTCGGTGATGACGATGGGTTTTCGCGGCGAGGCCCTTCCGAGCATCGCGTCCGTTTCCCACGTGCAGGCGACGACGTCGACCAGGCAGGATACGGTGGGCGCACAGCTCACCCTCGTCGCAGGAGTAGGCAGCGCAATCCTGGACGCGCCAGCCGTGCCTGGCACTAGGATCGAAGTGTCCAACCTATTTTTCAATCAACCGGCCAGAAAGAAGTTTCTCAAAACGACCACGACCGAGTTCTCCCATATCAGTCATGTCGTACAACTCGCAGGCCTTGCCTGGCCATCGGTGCATTTCCGCCTGACTCATAATGGCCAGGAGATTCTCAACTATCCCGCTGTGGCATTGGATCGTGATCGAATCCTTCAAGTCTATCGCCCGGCCTTTCTTGATCGGACGATTGAGGTGCGAGGCCGGACTGCGGGCTTGGCGATCCGCGGTGTGATGGTCGATCCTCTCCATGCTCGGTCCTCGAGACTGCCACAGGAATTGTTTGTGAACCGGCGTCCCATCCGCAATGCGACCGTGTTTCATGCGGTCATGGAAGGGTATGGATCATTTTTACCCAAAGGGTCTCATCCGACGTTCGTATTTTTTCTGGATATCGAGCCTGGCCGACTCGATGTCAACGTGCATCCCACAAAGAAAGAAGTCCGTTTTGCGGAAACAGAATCGCTCCATCAGTTGGTGCGCCAGTCAGTCCGTCACGCACTCGGTGGTTCCGAGCGGAAGGCCGTGGTGGGTCTCACGCCGGCGGGGCTGCCGCAGCTGGCATCGGAGTTCGCTCCCACGGTCGAGCGAGAGACCCCCTCCTTCCAGGGTTCTCACCCGGCTGTACCGATTTCAGGCCGCATGCAGGATTCCGGGATCCCGGCGAATGACGCAGCACCCCTATCCGGCATCATCGAGGGAAGTCAGTTGGCGTTCGCCCACGAGGCAGCCGCAGCGTATCAGCGGGCAGAGAAACCCCACATTGTGCCATTTGGACAAATTCGTCGGACCTATCTCGTGGCGCAGGTGGGTGAAGAACTCCAAGTGATCGATCAACATACGGCGCACGAGCGTGTCCTCTTCCAACGGCTCTGGCGGGGCTGGCAAAGCCGGAACATCCCGTCGCAGCCGCTCTTGATTCCGGAGCCGATTGAGCTATCAGCAACTCAGAGCACGTTGTTACTCAAGCGCTGTGATGACCTGGAGAAACTTGGCCTCCTGATTGAACCGTTTGGTGCGACCGCTGTGGCGATTCGCGGAGTGCCGGTTGGACTTGGCAAGGTGGATGCGACGGCGTTCGTGCAGGATCTGCTCGACGATGTGACTGAGTGGGACAGGGCCCCATCGTTGGACATGCGGGTACAGCCCGTGCTGGCGTCGCTAGCCTGCCATGGAGCGGTGCGAGCCGGACGAACCATGGCGCTTCCTGAGATTCAGCAGTTGATTCACGATTGGGTGGAGGAAGGGTTGATCATGACCTGCCCGCATGGGCGTCGCACGGCGTTTCGCCTTTCGACAGATGAACTCGCCAAGCTGTTCGGCCGGGTCGGATGGACATGATGACCATTCCGGCAAGGGCGATACATCGTCTTTCTGAAACTCAGGTCCGTTGTAAGCCTGTCGTCGTGATCGTTGGACCGACCGCTGTGGGAAAGAGTCGTGTGGCGGTTGAGGTGGCGAAGGCTTTTGAGACCGAGGTGCTCACGGCAGATTCCCGGCAAGTCTATCGCGGGATGGATATCGGGACAGACAAGCCGGTTCCGGAGGAGCGCCAGGGGGTTTCCCATCGTTTGATCGATCTCGTCAATCCCGATGAATCGTTTAATGCGGGGTTGTATCGCTGCCAGGCGGTCGATGAGATCGAGCGTCTCTATCGAGATCACCGCCTCCCTCTGGTGGTGGGTGGCACAGGATTCTACGTGCGGACCCTCCTCAAGGGTTTGTGCGACGCCCCACCGGCCGATCCGATAGTACGGGCGGCCCTGCGGCAGGAGGCAAAGGAGCAAGGGCTTGATGGCCTCTACGCTCGACTCGTAGCGGTTGATCCTGTGGCTGCGGCGCGGTTGCATCCCCGCGACGAATCGAAAATCATCCGCGCGCTGGAGGTGTACCAGCTGTCTGGACGACGGATGTCGGAGTTTCAGCAGGAGCATGGGTTTGCCGAGCGGCCTTTTTCAGCCCTGATCATCGGCTTGAACCGAGATCGTGACGCGTTGTATCGGCGTATCGAGGAGCGAATCGATTGGCAGCTGGCTCATGGTTTGATAGAAGAGACGAAACATCTTCTCTCTCTGGGGTATCAGCGTGACAGTTCGGCCATGAAGGGCTTGGGGTATCGGCAGGTGGCCGAGCACTTGGCTGGCGAGTATGATGCGGCTGAGATGGTTCGGCGATTCAAGCG
>Ga0209253_10006221_pt1 | contig 10345 bp, 8 predicted proteins | sample FrelakmetBRP12BR_FD_187145 | JGI IMG/M metagenome (GOLD analysis project Ga0209253, IMG submission 187145) | Freshwater lake sediment microbial communities from the University of Notre Dame, USA, for methane emissions studies - BRP12 BR (SPAdes)... | ecosystem: Environmental > Aquatic >... | reverse complement strand
CGGAATGGTGGAAGGGATTCTCAAACTCGTGCCCGCCGCGCGCGTGGGACACATCGGGCTCTACCGCGACCACGCCACACTCCAGCCCGTCCACTACTACTTCAAGATCCCCGGCGACGCCGCCGAACGCGAGTTCTTTCTCCTCGACCCGATGCTGGCCACGGGAGGAAGCGCAATTGCCGCCATCGACGCCCTCAAGAAGGCCGGCGCACAACGCATTCGCTTCCTCTGTCTGGTCGCCGCGCCGCTCGGTGTGAAGCGCGTACGGGAAGCGCATCCGGACGTCGCCGTCTATTGTGCCTCTCTCGATCGAGAGCTCAATGAGCACGGGTACATCCTTCCGGGACTCGGCGACGCCGGAGACCGCCTGTTCGGCACGAAATAGCCGGAAGCGACGCCCGGGAGGCAATCAAACCGCGCACAAGAAGCGGCCTGCGCTCTGGGGCAGTGGTGGCTTGCATTCACGTACTCTTGTTCGCAAACACGATCACGCGCATATTGCCCGCGGTCGAGTTGCGCGCCAAGCGCCCGACTCGCCCAATGTGGGATCCTCGCAGGAAGGAACTCGTGCCCGCTCCATGTTGATCAACCTTCTGCCCGACTTCTTCGCGGCCGTGCAAGGCAAGGATCCGGTCGACGGTTATCACCGATACTTCGATGCTAATCGCGATCTGCTCGGGGCATACTGGCATAATTACGTCATCGAGCCCGTCGGTCCACATTTTGAGGACGTCGTGCGTGAGACCGTGCGCGCCGACCGCGAAGACCTGCGCGCCATGCTTGCTCGCGCCGACGTGGCGACGCTCGCCAGAGAGACCGAGGAGCAGTGTCGCACCCTGTTCGAGTCCGACAGCAGTATTGACGTCGTCCTCATGGTGGGGGTCGGCGCCGCAAACGCCGGGGAGTTGGTCGTTGATGGCCGGGGGTTTGCCTTCGTTTGCCTCGAGCACTTTACGAGCGTGGCCAATCCCTCCACTCGCGGACTCGGGCTCGATCCGGAACTCATCCCGATGTGGCTGTCACACGAACTCGCACATTGCGTGCGCTACACGTCGCCACAGAGCCGAAGCGAGATGCGAGAGCTCATCGCCGAGGCGGGCGGCAGCTACTCGTATTGGGAGACGGGCCGCGCGGCGACATTGCGAGAACACCTGGTCAACGAAGGACTCGCCGTGCAGGCGTCGCGCAGATTCAGTCCTGGCCACGCGCCCTGGGAATACTTCGGCTATGGGCGAAAACAGTATGCACGCATCCGCGAACTCGAATCCGTCCTCTCCCGAGCCGTGACCGATGACCTGGACCGTGCCGGGCTGGGGTTGCGTCTCCGCTACCTGTCGGGTGGAATGAGTGACGAGGCGCGCACCGTCCAGCGCTACATCATTCCCGAGCGAGCCGGCTATTTTCTCGGCGCTCGCCTGGTGGAGAACGCCGTAATCGAGAAGGGGCTGCCGTGGGCGCTCCGCGCGGGCGCGCTCGAAGTCACCTCGCTCGCCGATAGCACCGCGCGCACGGCCTAGGACGACCGGCAAGGCACCAAGCGCAGCGCGAGGTTGTGGTTGGTTGTCCGTCCTATTTCCCGACGCAGAAAGTCGCGAAGATCTCCGCGAAGACCTCGTCGATCTCCACCGTTCCGACGAGCTCGTCCAGTGCCCGCATCGCTTCCCTCACGTGGACCGAGGCAACCGGGGCTGGCAGTGATTCGCTCAGCCACGCACTCCGGAACGATGTGAGTTCACCGCGCGCCGCTTCCAGCGCGCGGCAGTGTCTTGCTCGCGTTACCGCTGGCGTTGCGAGATCCGCCGGCTGTAGCGCATCGCCGATGCAGCGGGCCACCGTAGCAAGCAAGCTCTCGAGACCATCGCCTCGCGTCGCACTCACCCGCACAACTGGAACGGTGAAGAATCCCGTCTCCTCGTCGTTCGCGGCGAGGTCGCACTTGGTCCACGCCCCGACCAGTGGAGCGTTCGTGAGAGGCCCAATGACCTCCAGCGCGGCGCGCAATCCCCTCGCGGTTTCAGCGCAGACGATCACCGCGTGTGCCGCCGCCAGGTAGCGGGCACTCACCTCGACGCCCATGCGCTCGACTGGATCTGTACTTTCCCGTAGGCCGGCAGTATCCACAAGTCGAAGGGGCCAGGGCTGCTGGTCGATCACCACTTCGACCGCGTCGCGGGTGGTCCCCGGCAACTCGTTCACGATCACCCGCTCTTCGCCTACGATGGCGTTCAACAGCGATGATTTCCCGGCGTTCGGGGGCCCGGCGAGCACGACCGTCGCACCGTCGCGCCCCATGATCGCCGACGGCACGGTGGCCAGCAGCGTGTCGAGCTGAGCAATGACCGAGTCCGCGGCGGCCGCGACGACGGAACGAGGAAGCCGTCCGTCGTCCTCCTCGGGGAAGTCGATGTCGTAGGCAAGCAACGCCTCAACCTTCACCAGAGACTGTCGGAGTGCGCCGAGCCGCGTCGAAAGTGCGCCAGACAACTGATGAAGCGCCATTCGGTGCCCAGCACGCGACCGTGCATCGATGAGGTCGGCAACCGCCTCCGCTCTCACGAGATCAAACTTGCCGGCGAGCACCGCGCGCTCGGTGAACTCACCTGGCTCAGCCGGGCGTGCGCCAGCCGTGACGATCGCCGCGCACACGGCCGCAGGTACGTAATAGCCTCCGTGGGTACTGAGCTCGACGACGGACTCCCCGGTGTAGCTCCGCGGGGCCTTGAATATCGTCACGACGGCCTCGTCGAGCACGTCACCGGGTTCGTCGGGGGCATGCACCGTGCAACGCGTGGCCGCGCGGACGCGGGGGGGCCACGGCGAAAGAACTCGCCTGCAAATCTGTTCTGCAGCTGGTCCGCTGACGCGAATCATCGCTATGGCGCCCCGACCAGAAGCGGTCGCAAGGGCCACGATGGTGTCACCACGGACGCGGATGAGGGGTCGTGTTCCTACCCGTCCGATCCCGTGGTCAACCCTTCTTCTGTGACCTGGCTCGCTCATTCGCGATCAACCACTGCTGCGGTAGTGCGGCAAGGTTCTGTACGGCGTAATACAGATTGAGCCCCGCCGCCTGATTCAGGAAGATGAACGTCATCATGACCGGGAAGATGTAACTCATCATCTTCGCCTGGGGATTAGGCGGGGAATTCCGCATCCCGATCCAGGACAGCGCGAACGCCGACGCGCCCATCAGCAGCGGGAGCGCATAGAGCGGATCGTGCATCGAGATGTCCTGCAACCACAAGAAGGGAACGCCACGGAACTCGATCGTATTCTGGAACACGAAGAACAACGCAAAGAGCACCGGCATCGGAATGAGCATCGGCAGGCATCCCGAGAAGGCGCTGAACGGACTCATGCCGTGCTCCTTGTACACGCGCATGATCTCCGCCTGCTGCTTCTGCGGATCGCTCTTGTACTTGCCCTGAATCTCCTGAAGTTCCGGCTGAATCCGCTGCATCCTGATACTCGTGCGCATGGCGCTCTGGTTCAGGGGCCAGAGCAGGAGGCGAACCACCACGCCGAAGATCACGAGAACGAATCCATAGTCGAGCCGAACCGTCTTCTTCATCCAGAGCAGCACGCGCATGACGATCGTGGCAAACGGCTGGACCACCGGCTGCATGAATCCACCGTAGGGATTCGCCGTCTCGAACTCCCGGCCGATTTTGTGCAGCCGCTCCCAGGACTGTGGCCCGGCATACAGCTCGAATGCCGCCTTCCCGTTGTCGAGCGCCAGCACCACGGTCGCCGCGCCTCGGGTCGCAAGTTTCCGCGTGCGGGCCCCGCCGACAATGTGCGCTTCCGCAAACGGCTTGCCTCCCGTCGGTGCCAGCATTCCCACGAGGAAGTACTTGTTCTTCGCCACGGCCCAGCTGAGCGGCCCCGGCTCGAGCGTCGACTCTCCCTCATCAAGTTTCGTGAAGGGAATTCCCCGCGCGCCCTGGGCCAGGGGCTTCACCGCGTACGAGAGGTGGCGGATATCATCGAGACTGTCCGCTTCCTGGGTATCGAACCCCGTCGGCAGGTCCACGAGAAGGAACGCCGGGCCGGAGAGTCCGGTCACCTGAACGTTCGTCGTTGCCACGTAATTGTCGGGGGTAAACCGATAGACGATGGTCACCGATGTGACGCCGCGCGAGGCGGTGAAAGTCACCTGCGGCGCCCCATCCGAGCCCCTCGCCTTCGCTGCCGCAAACACCATCTGGTCGAGCGGAATGGTGTCACCCGCCATCACGACCCGAAAGCGAAGCAGCGGCTCTCTGCCATGTCGAAGTACGACGCGACCCTTGGTGCCATTGAGCGCCGGAAAGCTGTCTGCCTGAACCTGCAATGGCGCGGCGCCCAGCCCGCTGAAGGTGTATGCGCTGAGCGCGGTGCGCACCACCAGAGTCTCGGCCGCCTGTCCGGGCGGCGCGGCGGCCAGCGCCGGCGAGGCTATCGCACCTTTCCCACTGGACATCGCGGCTGCGGGCGCGCCATCTCTTGGTGCCGGCTGCGCGGCCGCGACGGCGGCGGCAGCCGCGACGGCTGAATCGACGACTGTGATCGGCGCGTTGCTCCTGGGACGAGGGAAGACCATCGGCGTCAGCACGACGACCGCGCCGGTCAGAAGCAGCGCGAGAAAGAAACGCTTTTCCATCAGCAGGATGCGCGAGAGTTAGGGAACGGGATCAAACCCGCCTGGTCGCAACGGGTGGCACCGGGCGATCCGGCGAACGGCCATCCAGCCGCCGCGCCGTGCTCCATGCTTCTGGAGTGCTTCAATCGCATACACCGAGCACGATGGATAATAGCGGCAGGCTGGCGGCAGAAGCGGGCCAAGGCCGACCTGATATGCGCGAACGAACCAGATGAGAATGTGTCGCATCGTCAGGAGCCGGCGACGACCCGCGCGCGCAGGCGGTCGCACTGCCCCTGCAACTCCGCGAACGTCGCCAGATAGGCGATCGGACGCACGCGAATGACGACGTCAACCGGTGGCAGGAACGGCAAGACGCCCTGACGAACGATGTCACGCAGGCGCCGTTTGAGGCGATTCCGGTCTACTGATCCCCGGCCGTACTTCGGCACGATGATGCCGATCCTTGGATAACGATGAAGGGAAGCGATAAACCGAACCTCTAGGTGCGTGGTCCGGAATCGCTTCCCCTGCTCGCGTACCGCCTCGAGCTCTCCTTCCCTCGTGAGCCGCCTAGCTCGCGGGAAGCGGCGACGTTCAGACGCCGGCGTACTTCGACGGCAGTTTGACGGTCAGACGCTTCCGCCCCTTCTTCCGGCGGCGGCTCAGCACTTCTCTTCCCCACTTGTCAGCCATCCGCGTGCGAAATCCATGCGTCTTTATGCGACGCTTATTGCGCGGACGGTAAGTCGGCTTTCCCATGTCTACTCCAAATGCTTGTCAAAAACGGCCTATGGCAGAACGCTAAACCTAGCTGGCTCCTAGAGATAGATCAAGTCCAGCTCCCTCTGGCTTGCTCTCGCGAGTGTTGACTTATCCACATCCGGAGGGTAGTCTCAGCGCCCTTTCTCTTTCCACGTCCGCGCAGCCCGAAATGACGCTCACCGCAACCGAAGTCTGGTCACGCCTGCTCGATCGCGCTCGAACTGAGCTTCCGGAACAGGTCGTGACCACCTGGTTGGTTCCGCTCTCCCCATCGACCTTTCAGGAAGATGAGCTGATTCTGACGGCCCCGGATCAGTGGTCTGTCGAGTGGAACGAGAGCAAGCACGGCGCCCTGCTGGAGGGCTACGCCCCCGCGTGCGTCGGACAGCCGGTCAAAGTATCTTTCCGGGTTCAAAAAGAGCGCCTGACACGAACGCAGATGGATCTCTTCGTTCCGCCAAATGGCGCCAGTATAAGCTCAGTACCGCGAGACAATAGCATTATTTTAAGCCTTTTGAGCGACCGCTACACGTTCGAGCACTTTGTTATCGGCCGTTCAAATGAGCTTGCCGCAGCCGCCGCCAGTGCCGTGGCCCAAGCACCTGGAAGAACCTACAACCCGCTGTTTATCTACGGCGCCACGGGCTTGGGAAAGACGCACCTGATGCAGGCGATTGCACATGAGATTCTCCGCCGAAGCCCGCAGACCCGCGTCACCTACATCACCACCGAGCAATTCACCAACGATGTGATCACCTCCATCGGCAAGCGCGCAATGCCTGATTTCCGACGTCGATATCGAGAGACCGACCTGCTCCTCGTGGACGACGTTCACTTCCTCGGCGGCAAGGAGACGACGCAGGAGGAGTTCTTTCACACGTTCAACGCCGTCTACGAGGCCGGTCGCCAGATCGTTCTCACCAGCGACCGCCCACCCTCAGAAATTCCCCGCCTCGAGGCTCGGCTCGTCAGCCGTTTCGAGTGGGGAATGGTCGCCGACGTAACGCAACCCGACCTCGAGCACCGGATTGCGATCCTTCGTGAAAAGGCCCGCGCCGATCATCTCGAACACACGATTCCCGACGACGTTCTGCATTTCGTCGCCGGCCACGTACTGGCCAACGTTCGAGAACTCGAAGGGTCGATCATCAAACTGCTCGCCTTTGCCTCTCTCAAGCACCGGGTAATCACCGTAGACCTGGCTCGAGAAGCACTCCGGGACAAGTTGCGGCAAAACGATGCCGCTCCGCCGCGTTCTTCACGACATGATCGGATGCGGCACATCCAGCAGCGGATTTCGGCCGAGTGGGGCGTCTCCGTGGAGGGCCTTCAGTCCAAGACTCGCACCAAGAATCTCACGGTTCCCCGTCAGGTTGCCATGTTCCTGACCCGCGAGCTCCTGGGCTTGCAGCTCGTCGAAATCGGCGCAAGCTTCGGTGGACGTGATCACTCAACCGTGATTCACAGTCTTCAGCGGGTTGCTGAGATGATGACGGAAAGTTCTGAATTTCGGGCGCGTGTGGACAAAATGAGGGAATCTCTTCGGAATGAACACTGAAACGCGCCTTGCCCTGCACCGAAGCGCCCGATCCGCTGCCCTTCCCCAGCCACCCAACAGTTCCCACGGCGGCTTCACATTAGCTGACGTTCGAGAAGTCCAAGCAGCAGAAGCACTTGTATTGCTTTTCCACTTTCCACGTCTTACTACTTCTACTGCGGAATTTCAATTCAATTCAGTAAGTAGGTAGTTCGGGCACGGGATCCACATCCTCATATCCTCGGACCTGGGTCGGGCATGCGTTTCACCATCTCGCGAGAGAAACTTCAGGAAGGACTCGCTGCCGTCACGTCAGCCGTCCCAACGAAGACTACCCTTCCGGTACTGGCCAATCTTCTTGTCCAGACCACGGAAAAGGGAATCCGTATTTCCGGTACCGACCTGGATATTGCGGTCAGCACTGAAGTGACCGCCGATGTCGAAGCTTCCGGAGCGATCACGATTCCGGCACGGAAGCTTGCCGAAATTGCCCGGGAACTACCTCCCGCGCCGGCCAAGATTTCCGCGGCTGGCGATCAGCGGATCACGCTGGAGTGCGGGCGTTCGAAGTTCAAACTTCTCGGGTTGCCCAAGAGCGAATTTCCGAGCTTTCCGGCGGTCAAGTTTGAAAATGCGCTTCGCATTCCGTCGGGCGATTTCCAGAAACTCATTTCCCACACTGCGTTCGCCGCGTCGACGGAAGAAAGCCGGCCGATACTGAATGGCGTCCTTTGGGAACTTCGAGCGGAGCATATGCGAATGGTGGCGACCAACGGCCACCGGCTCGCGAAGATGGAGGTTCCGGTCAAGACAACCGGGACGCCAAACAGTGACCTGATTATTCCGCCAAAGGCGCTCGAACAGATTCGGCGCCTTTTTCCAGCAGAGGAAGAACTCGAGGTTGCCCAAGGCGAGAACCACCTCGGTTTCCGGTCGCCCTTCACGTCGGTCTTCACGCGCTTGATAGAAGGCCCGTATCCGAGCTACGACCAGGTTATTCCCCGCGACAACGACAAGGTCGCGATTCTCGACAAGGGGGCTTTTGCCTCCGCGCTCAAGCGCATGTCGGTTGTCGCTTCCGACCAAACGCACCGGATTCGACTGGCGTTCAACTCGGGTATGCTGAAGTTCAGCGTCAGCACGCCGGACTTGGGCGAGGCGCAGGACGAACTTTCGGTGCGATACGACGGCGATCCGCTCGACATCGGCTTCAACGCAGCGTACCTGCTCGAAATTCTGCGGTATATGCCGACAGACGAGGTGAAGATGACCTTCAAGGCACCCGAGAGAGCGGCCACCATCGAGCCCGAGGGATGGTCCGACTCCGCGAAGTATCTCGCGTTGCTGATGCCGCTACGGCTTGTCGACTGATCGAGCGCTGATCCGCATCTCGTTGACCTGAAGTACGGCCTGTGTGCGCAGGCGGCTCTTGAGGACCAGCTCTAGTGCCGACGTACCCAGGGCCCCGAACAATTCGCCGGTCTCAGGGTCGAGCTCGTACGCCGCTTGACCGGAGGAAGTGCCGGTGATTTCGACCGGCTCTCCAGCCTGCTGACCCGCACCCTTGAGTGTGCTGCGTGTTGAGCGCCGGATGGTGAGGAGAACGCGCCCGTCACGCACCGCGGCGGCGGCGACGCGGAAGACCCTCCAGGTGCCTGTGTGCAGCACGATTCCATCACGACAGACCGTATACGAAGCCGTGTCTTCCCAGGTCGTGCGGAGCCGCAGCGTGTCCGGTGGGCGAAACCAAAGATCCCGCAGCGACTGCAAAACGCTCATCGGTGCGCTGGCACACGGCGTATCGCCTATCGGAACGGTGAACGCGATCTGCTGGGTGTGCGAGCGAAGGTCGCCGGCAAAGGTGAACGGCAGGACGAGGCCCCCCGGGGTTGCCGGGCGCTGCCCAGGGCCCCGCACACTGAAGGCGGTTACGGACCCGCCGACCTGCGAACCTCCAGAAAACAGAGTGAAGGCCAGTTCTGCTCGGGAACTCACGGAGTCATTCCGAGAGAAGGTGTCCACCCGCGTGGCCAGCACCGCGTTCTGCTGGATCACATACGCGCGGCGCTGAGTCGTCGGGCGATACAGCCACGGACCTTCGGCGAGCGAGGGAGCGACGGCCGCGATGGGGGTGACGGGCCCCGAGATCTTCTGCTCAGGAACCGGGGGGCGGCACGCCGCCGGAAGAACCGCCACGAGGACGAGCGTCAAACGACTGGGGGCGGTCATGGAAACTGGGGAAGGACTCCTCGGCCTATAAGCCGGGTTCTGTCGAAGCGAACAGCACTTCGGACGATCATTTCTCTCGGAGTGCGGTCACCCGCCCTCTCTAGCGGCCTACCCGCGGCGTCTTGATCGCAGAGGACTGCTGCTCGCCGCCTATTCGGCCTTGCTCCAGCTGGGGTTTACCGTGCCGCCCGTGTTACCACGAGCGCGGTGGGCTCTTACCCCACCTTTTCACCCTTACCTGCGCTTTCACGCCGGCGGTCTGTTTTCTGTGGCACTGTCCGTCACCACGAATGGTGCCCAGGCGTTACCTGGCAGCTTGTCCAAGGAGCCCGGACTTTCCTCGATGCGAGCATCAAACCCTCGTATCGCGACCGTCCGGCCGAGGAACCCCCCCCGTTGAAACGTAGTCGATCGCCCCCGATGACGCAGGTTCCGCAGGTCTGCTGCGAACGGGTGACGCCCGGGTGACACGGCCCCGTCAGCATACACCGGGCCACCTAATCCAGCGCCGAGGAGAGGAACGATGACGCCAACACCGACCACCAGCGCACCCGTCGCAACGATGCTGCACCCCGCCGAACGGGTACGTGTCGAAGCGGCAGGCGCGGGGCTGTATCGAACAGTACACCGCAATAGCCTCCGGGACGTGTTGCGCGACCTGAAGGAGGGCGCAGTTCGGGCGGTGGTGGTTTCCGTGGCGGGGTACGATTCAGATGATCGTGGGCAAATGGCGGCAGTGGTCCGGGAGTTCCCGCGCGTTCCTGCGGTGGCAATTCTGTCGGAAGTCGAAGCCGGCGCAGGAATAGCGAGCGCGGTGCTGGCGCTCGGCAATTGCGGAGTCAAGACACTGATCGATGTTCGAGCCCCACGAGGATGGCACCACCTTCGATCGCTGCTCAGCGCGGAGGTGACGGCAGATATCGACCGGGAGATGCTGGGCCTGTTGCGGACGGACCTGGATGCTGTCGCTGAGGACTGCTGGCAGTTCTTCGAGGCGATCTTCTCGTCCGACGTTCGGACGGCGACTGTGCGTCAGCTCTCCGCGCGGCTCGGCGTATTGCCAAGCACCCTGACGAGCCGATTCTTCCGCGCGCGACTGCCGGCACCGAAACGCTACCTTGCGTTTGCCCGCCTTGTTCGCGCGGCTCGACTTCTTGAGAATCCCGGGCTTTCCGTTGCTGACGTGGCCAACC
>Ga0209253_10006220_pt1 | contig 10345 bp, 5 predicted proteins | sample FrelakmetBRP12BR_FD_187145 | JGI IMG/M metagenome (GOLD analysis project Ga0209253, IMG submission 187145) | Freshwater lake sediment microbial communities from the University of Notre Dame, USA, for methane emissions studies - BRP12 BR (SPAdes)... | ecosystem: Environmental > Aquatic >... | reverse complement strand
TTTATTATTACAAATAGAGATCTGTCACCTTTTCCTTTTATTATCTGGGGTCCGGGATGGTAATTGAGCAGGCTACCGTCTTTTAAACCGCTTCTCAATCTCCGGTGTTGACACGGTGAACATGGTGGGCCTGCCGTGGGGGCAGGTGTGGGGATTTTGGGACTTGCCAAGCCTGTGGATAAGATGAATCATCTCCCGCTCATCAAGCCGCGCCCCTGCCTTAACCGTGCGGGTTTTGCAGGCAATGGCAGCGGCAATTATCTCTTCGCGCTTTTCCCGCGACTGGCGAAGAGACTCTTCCATCAGCTCATGCAGCACATCTTTGAGCACCCGGGCACTGTCTTCTTCGACAAAAAAAGCCGGCACTGCATCAACGCTAAAGGTTCCGCCGCCAAGAGAGTTAATGCCAAACCCGATTGTCTGAAAATCAGCCAGGCAGTCTTCCATCACGCTCTGCTCCTTAAGATCTAGATGCAGCGTTATAGGGAAGAGGAGTCTCTGTACTCCTGACAGCTGCTGTTTGAAAGCTTCAAGTATCTCTTCATAAATAATCCGCTCATGCGCTGCATGCTGGTCAACGAGCAGTAGCCCTTCAGCTGTTTCTGCAACAATGTAGGAATTTTGAATCTGCCCCAGCACCCGCAGGATGGCAAACGGGATATGCCCTCCTTCTTCAAACAGCTTTCGGGCAGTCGTATCCGTGCTGATTTTATCCCCTGCGGGAAATGTTTGCGTTCCCTCTTCTGCTTCTGTCTGAACAGGTGTTGTCCACCGGGCAGCAGATTCCCTGATTTCAGCGAAAGATAACGGGGGAGTTTGTTCTGCATACGATACGTCCCGGTAATGAGTGCTTTCCGGGGCGCTGGAAGAGGACCGTGAAAAGATGCCCTTATCCGCAAAAGTTTTTTTAACTGCTCTGATAAGAATATCCTGAATAAACCGCTCGTTCAGTATCCGCACCTCCCGCTTAGCTGGATGAATATTTACATCCACGGTAGCCGGGTCTATAGCAAAAAAAAGTGTGGCAACCGGGTAGCGGTCCCGCTCTTTAAATTCCTCATAGGCCCGCTCAAGAGCCAGCGAGAGGCCGATGGAGCGGATCGGCCGGCGGTTAATAAAAAACTTTTGTCCTGAGCGGTTAATCCGCGTGTTGTCGGGAGTTCCAATATAGCCTTCGATCTTGACTTCGGGGTGCTCGCCGCAGACAGGATGAAGATGCTCTTTAAACTCGGGAGAATGAATCTGCTCTATTCTCTCCAGCAGTGTTTCACATGCCGGGTAGCTGGCCGCAATAGAGCCGTTTTTATAAAGGGAAAAGCTGTTACCCGGAAAACAGAGGGCGACCGTGTCAAACACATCAGCAATTGCCGCGTATTCCGCACCCTCGGATTTTAAAAATTTCTTCCGCGCAGGCGTATTAAAAAACAGGTCTGCTACTTCAATGCTTGTGCCTGCTGCAGCCGCACGCTCCTGTACGGTCTCAATCGTACCGCCGGCAGATTTAATACTCGTCCCGGTGTCTGCATCATGCAGCCTGGTTACCAGGGTGAGCCGGGACACGGCGGCAATGCTTGCCAGAGCCTCGCCGCGAAAACCCAGACTGTTAATCCGCTCCAGGTCTTCCAGTGAGGTGATTTTGCTGGTGGCATGGCGCAGCAGGCAGGCCTGTGCATCCTCCTGATCCATGCCGCAGCCGTCATCCACCACCGCAATCAGGCTCCTGCCGCCATGGCTCACGGAGACAGAAATGGTTTTTGCCCCTGCGTCAAGAGAGTTTTCAATCAGCTCCTTGACCACCGAGGCCGGACGCTCGACAACCTCACCGGCCGCAATTTTATTTGCAATCAGCTGCGACAGTATCTTTATATGGCCCATAAATCTTCTTTAGCAGGCTGTTGAAAAACACCCATCTGCTGCGTTGTACTCATCTCTCGTCATTGCGACGTACGGGAAAGTACGACTCATTCCTCGTGATTTCGCACGCCTTGCATCTGAATGTTTTTGACCAGCCTGAAAAAAATATTTTCAACAACCTGTTAGTCGAGCGGGTTTTATCCGCTCTTTTTTGTATCATCTTTAGCCCCTTCTTTTTCCGATAGCTCCTGTTTCCACTGAGTTATTTTAATAAGGGCTTCAAGAGGGGTGAGCGACAGCGGGTCAAGAGCCTGTATATCACGCAGAATCGCCTGGTGTTCAGGGGCGGCCGCCTCCGGCAGCAGCTGTTCAAATATCATCTCCCGCTCTTTTCCCCTGTCTATAAGGTTAAGAAGGGGCGGAGGGGGCTGGGATCGCTCTTCTCTTCGCTTCTCTAAAATTTTAGAGACTGACAGTTCTGTTATGCGCTCCTCTTCCAGGCACAAAAGTATCTCCTGCGCGCGGCTGATAACTTCCTGCGGCAGCCCGGCAAGTTTTGCCACATGAATGCCGTAGCTCCGGTCAGCTCCTCCGGGGACAACCTTGCGCAAAAAAATAATCCCTTCGCTAAGCTCCTTTACCGTGACATTATAGTTTTTAATTCCGTCCCCGCGGTCGCCGAGCTCAGTAAGCTCATGGTAGTGCGTGGCAAAGAGGGTTTTAGGCCGCACCGCGGCATGCTGATGCAGGTACTCGCAGACGGCCCAGGCAATGCTGATGCCGTCAAAGGTTGAGGTCCCCCGGCCGATCTCATCAAAAATAAGCAGGCTGCGTGAGGTTGCGTTGTGCAGGATATTTGCGGTCTCGTTCATCTCCACCATAAAGGTGCTTTCGCCGCGGGCAATATTGTCAGCCGCTCCGATGCGGGTAAACACGCGGTCAACAACGCCGATCCGGGCCTCTCCTGCCGGCACAAAAGAGCCCATCTGAGCCATGAGCACAATGAGCGCCACCTGTCTGATAAAGGTTGATTTACCGGCCATGTTGGGGCCGGTGATGATGTGCAGCTGGCTTTCGCCGGGGTCAAGGTGCACATCATTTTCCACAAACCTGCCGGGCCCCAGCATGCGCTCAACAACAGGATGGCGCCCCCCGGTGATGGCTATGGCCGCACTATCGGACACTTCGGGTTTAGTATAGTTGTTCTTCAGCGCTGCAGCAGCAAGCGAGGCAATAACATCAAGGATGGCAACAGCTTCAGCAGTTGTCTGGATTTCTGTAACATGCTGCAGGACAAAGCCCCGCACCTCTTCAAAAAGCCGGTACTCAAGCTCGCAGGCACGCTCTTCCGCCCCGAGGATCTTCTCCTCATACTCCTTCAGCTCCGGGATGGTAAAACGCTCAGCATTGACCAGGGTCTGCTTCCTTTGATAGTAGGCGGGAATCATGGAGAGGTTTGCCTTGGTGACCTCGATATAATAGCCAAACACTTTATTGAATTTGATTTTAAGCGATCTGATGCCGGTCTTCTCTATTTCCTGAGCCTGCAGGCTGGCAATCCACTCCTTTGCATTGCGGGAGATGGCGCGCAAATCATCCAGCTCCGGATTGAATCCCGCTCTGATGAACCCTCCGTCCTTCACCCCGAACGGCGGGTTCTCAACAAAGGCGCAGCGGATGCGCTCTGTTACCTGCGGCAGGGCCCAGAGGTTTCCCGCCTGAATGCGGATAAGAGAGCTGGTGCAGCCGGCAACCGCTTCCTGCACCGCGGGAACAATTTCAAGGGAACTCCCCAGCGCGACAATATCGCGGGCTGAAGGGGTGGCACAGTTAATCCGGGCAATGAGCCGTTCAATATCCCGTATTGATTTTAAATGATGCCGCAGCCGGCCCAGTGTCGACTGGTCGCAGACCAGCTCCTCTACGGCGTTCAGGCGCTGCTGTATCAATGCCGCATCAATAAGGGGCTGCCTGACCCACTGGGACAGGAGCCGGGCGCCGAGCGGGGTCATGGTTTCATCAAGAATCCGGCAGAGCGAAAGCGCATGTTTCGGCTCAGGGGTGACGGCAATAAGCTCAAGATTTTTCAGCGTGGGTTTATCCAGGACCATATAGTCAGTGGCATAAAACGGGAGCGGCTTTTTCAGGTGCGCGAGAGATTTATGCAGGTTATCTTTAAGATAATAGAGAAGCGCCCCGGCAGAAGCAATGCCGGCAGACATCTCCGCAATGCCCAGGCTGCCGAGCGATGTGATATGAAACTGCTCAAGGATGCGATTGCCGGCCTCTTGAGCATCAAAAATCCAGTCATCGTATTCATTTATTACCCAGTTATATTCCTGTTCAAGAGTGAAGCTGCTTAAAATATTTTTTTGTCCCTGCTTGGAGATGACCAGCTCCCGCGGCTGCAGGCGCACGACCTCGGCCTGAAGCTCCTGCGCAGCTGCAAACTCGCCGACCCGAAAGCTGCCGGTGGCAAGATCAAGGTAGGCAAGCCCCCAGCGTCCCTGCTTCTGGTTCAGGGCTGCAATATAATTGAGTTCATTGCGCTCGCCGGTTTCATCCTCAAGGTTTGTTGCCGGCGTCACCATGCGCACAATTTCCCGTTTAACAATGCCTTTGGCAAGTTTTGGGTCCTCAACCTGTTCGCATACCGCAACCTTAAATCCCTCCCGGGTAAGTTTGTTGATATATCCTTGCGCTGCATGGTAGGGCACGCCGCACATGGGAACACGGCTATCGCCGCCGCCTTCCCTGCCGGTAAGCGTTATATCGAGAATGGCAGAAGCGCGCTGGGCATCCTCAAAAAACATCTCATAGAAATCTCCCAGCCGGAAAAAAAGGATGGTATTATCAGAAAGGGTTTTTTTAATTGCCTGATACTGGCGTATCATGGGGGTGAACGACATGGAATTCCTCAGACAACAGGGAAATCATCGGTGTTGGATTTTAACGCATCTGCTTCGTTGCGCTCATCCTTAGTGCTTCGATTCGCAAATACGGTGACATATACGACACAAAGAGATGCTTGATAATGCTCCCTCAGCCCTTCGATAAGCTCAGGGCGGTGAGCCTGTCGAACCGCACTAAGTCCTTAGTGAGTAAATTCGACATCGAATTTATGAATCGTAGGACTTAGTCTTTGCGACGTACAATAACGTCCACCTCATTCCTCACGATTTCGCGCGCCTTGCATCCGGGTGTTTTTTAACCAGCCTGGGAGAAAAAAACTTTTTAAATAACTTGATAGACCTGCTCCGGCGCATTTTTTTACATGGTATCAGTTACCGGCTGGTGGCTGCGTCACGTTTTCCGGCTCAGGCTCTATGTACAGCATGCGTCTGCAGCTGGGGCAGTGAATAATCTCCGTGCTGGTGATAACCAGATTGTAGGTCTGGGGCGGGATTTTCATATTACATCCCATACACCGCTCGTATTGCGCCGCAACCACGGCCAGGCCGTTTTTGGCCTCACTGAGCTTAGTGTAATCGAGGAGGGCTTGGGGATTTACTGCGTCAGCCAGAGATGTTCTCAGCACTTTTTGTTCCTCGACTTGCTCCAGATAGCACGTGAGATCATCATCAAGCTGCTTTTTCTTCTGGCCATACTCTCCTCTGATTTTTTTCAGGATCTCTTCCGTTTTTTTCAGCGTTTTCTTGAGGGTATCGCTCTGTTCCATTACTTCCAGAATTCCATCTTCCTGTTTCTTTATTGCTTCCTTAATGCCCTCTATTTCATGCAGGGCCGCTGTGTATTCCTTGTTGGTCTTAACCGAGGAAAGTTTATCCTGGGATTTGTCCCTGCGGCTGAGCGCTTCCTCTAATGCCCGCTCCAACCGTCGATGCTCTTTTTCCAGGGCCTGAAGACCTTCTTTTTCCGCGGCATAGGCGGTTTCTTCTTTCTGCAGCTCCTGATCCAGCTCGGCCATTTCCTGGTTGTACTTGGCTTGCACTGCTTCAGACTGCTGAATCCGGGTATCAATTGCCTGCACTTTAATTAATAATTCAAGTTGGCTGTTCAACGAATCCTCCTGTAGCCTGGTGGCCCATGAACGGTTTCAAAAAAAAATGCACCCGTTAAAGGATGCATTTTTATATTTTAACTCTAGGTGCAGTTGAGTCTGTCCCTATACATATGCTGGTGTCGTCCTTCCGTTCCATATGGGTAGATGGTGGGCTCACCAGGATTCGAACCTGGGACCAACCGGTTATGAGCCGGTAGCTCTGCCAGCTGAGCTATGAGCCCGCGCATGCTAATATTCGACAAAGCTTTTAAGCTTTTTGTTTCTAATGGGGTGACGCAGTTTTCGCAGAGCCTTGGCTTCTATTTGCCGGATCCGCTCGCGGGTAACATCAAAATCCTTACCTACTTCCTCGAGGGTATGATCTGCTTTTTCTCCAATGCCAAAGCGCAACCTTAAAACCTTCTCTTCGCGTGGCGTTAAGGTAGCCAAAACCCCCTTGGTCTTGTCTGAGAGGTCATTATAAACAACCGCATCTATAGGATTTAATATTTTTTTGTCTTCAATAAAATCACCCAGATGGCTATCTTCCTCTTCGCCGATCGGCGTTTCAAGAGAAATAGGCTCCTTGGCAATTTTCAGGACCTTGCGGACCTTATCCAGCGGCAGTTCCATCTTTTCTGCAATTTCTTCCGGGGAGGGCTCACGGCCGATTTCCTGCACCAGGTACCGGGAGGTGCGAATGAGCTTATTGATGGTCTCAATCATATGGACCGGAATGCGGATCGTTCGTGCCTGATCAGCTATCGCCCTGGTTATGGCCTGCCGTATCCACCAGGTTGCATAGGTGCTGAACTTATAGCCCCGCTGATATTCAAACTTGTCAACTGCCTTGATGAGGCCGATGTTTCCCTCCTGAATAAGGTCTAAAAACTGGAGGCCGCGATTGGTGTATTTCTTTGCGAGGCTTACGACAAGTCTGAGGTTGGAGCGCACCAGCTCATCCTTGGCCAGTTTGGCTTTATGTTCTCCCTTGTCAATACACTCAATGGCCTTTTTTAAGCTGCCGGCTGGCAGGCCGCATTCGATCTCTATCTGGTGGATCTGCTTCTGCTGGTGCCGAATCTTTTTATCTATACTCTTTATTTCATCAATCGTCAACTTGTGTTTCCCCTTTTTCTTTTCTGCACCCGGAGGTATTTTGCCGTCCCGCAGGATTTTGCGCATTTCTTTGAGGTCCCGGTTGGCAGAAGCACAGTGCCTGTCAATTTCCCTCTCAAAACCATCCACGCTCACCAGAAAGCCTCTCAGTTTGGATACAATTTTATCTATATGCTTTGCTTTAAGATTTAATTCCTGCAGCAGGATAAAAAGCTTCTCTTTATTAGTATCGCTTTTCTGGCGCATCGCTTTTTTCCTGTTCTCGCTCAAATCCTTGTTGGTGCTCAGGCGCTCCGTGATGCGCTCAGTTTCAGCATAGATTTTTTTTATCTTGTCCACATCTTCCCTGAAATGAAGGACGTAGCTCTCCTCGTCAATTTCATTATCTTCTTCATCAAGATCATCCAGTATATCCCGTATAGAGGTGTGGCTGGCCTCTAGCAGGGTTGACAGCCTGCTTATTTCCTGGATGATAAGGGGTGAATTAAAGACTACCTGTAAAATCTCTTTTTCCCCTGCTTCGATTCGTTTAGCGATTTCAACTTCTTCTTCGCGGGACAGCAAAGACACCGAACCCATCTCTTTCAGGTACATGCGTACCGGGTCATTTACCTTGCCAAACAGATCTTTTTCGAGCAGCGATTCTTCTTCTTCAGGCTCCTCAAGCTTATCCGCTTTTTGTTTTACCAGCTTGACATTCTGCGAGGAGTCAACAATCTCGATATCCATTTCCCCAAACATCATCATCAATTCATCGATCTGGCCGGGGGAAACAATGTCCGGAGGAAGAATGTCATTGACTTCATCATAGGTTAAGAATCCCTTTTCTTTGCCTATGGTAATGAGTTGTTTTACTTCATCGACCTTGGGTTTTCTGCCCATACCATCTCCTTTATTAATTTTCCGATGTGGTAATCCTGAATCGCTGGATGCGCTTTTCTTCGTCTATGAGTTGTTGATACGCACGCTGAAACTGGGAGCACGAGGCTTCATCATGTGATGCCTCAGCTTTTTGTAACAGACGTTTGGTATCTTCTCTTTGCTGGCGCACTTTTCCCAGCCGAATCCGGTGAATACAATCTTCCAGTATCTTCATGGGGGATGCTCCGCAGCTTTCCTTAAAGGATATTTCCGTGATAAACTGCTTCAAGTGTTCATCCCTGATCGACTGCAGTACGTCGGTTATGGTAATAGTTCCATCTTGACCATACCTGCTACACAGTAACAGCCCCAACTCCTTGAGCTCTGGCGTGGTGAACTCATCAAGGAATGAATTCTCATCAACGGTTGCTATAATATCCGGATGGAGCAGCATGAGCTCCAGAATCAAGCGTTCTGCCTTTTCTCCGGTAACCAGCGTCGGCCTGGGAGCATTATTCGGGGCCGAAAAAGGTTGTCCCGCGGCTCGATGCTGTTTTTCGACTTTGGCATTCAGATATGATTCCTTGATACCTAATACCTGCGCAACTTTCTGTATATACAGATCGCGTTCCAGCTCATGAGTAATGTTCTGCAGGAGCGGAATGACTTCTTCGCTGGCATGTATTTTCCCGGGAGTAGTATCTATCGGGAATTTCTTCATCGTTTGGTCTAAAACAAAATCCAGCAGCGGAATTGCATTTTTCACCAGATCAGCAAAGGCTTGCGCACCGTGGCGGCGGACAAAGCTGTCAGGATCATGGCCGGAAGGCAGTAACACCATGCGCGGTGAAATACCGTTTTCCAAAAATGGCATAAGGCTGCGCATCATAGCTTTCTCGCCGGAGCTATCTGCATCAAACACGGTAACAATGTTTGCTGTGTAGCGTTTCAGTATCACTATGTGCGGCACGCTCAGCGCGGTGCCCAGCGGCGCTACCACATTCCTGATGCCGGCCTGATATAACGACAAAAAATCAAAATAGCCCTCAACAATGATTGCCTCATTATGCTGCATAATATGTTTTGCCGCAGCCGGTAAGCCGTATAACTGGTTTCTTTTATTAAAGAGCTGGGACTCGGGTGAATTAAGATACTTTGGTTCTCCCGCGTCTATTACGCGCCCGCCAAAGCCTATGATCTGGTGCGCCATATTAAAAATGGGGAACATGATGCGGTCCCTGAATCGGTCATAATAGTGCCCAGCCTCTTTTGGAATGATCAGGCCTATGTTTTGTGCATGCGCCAGAGATATCTTCCCGGTTTTTAACTGCTGTAACAGGGCGTTCCAGCCTTCAGGTGCAAGGCCGAGGCAATGCTCGGTGATACAGGCGCTATCAATTCCTCGCTGCTGGAGATATTGCCGCGCTTTTTTGCCGCGCTGATTATGCAAGAGAATTTCATGGTAAAACTGGGCTGCAATCCTATTTATGGCAAATAATTCTTCTCGTTCACTGACTCGTTTGCGCTGCTCAGGCGAGAGTTCTTTTTCGGGAAGTGAAATGCCCTGCCGTTTTGCAAGCTGTCGTACCGCGCTCTGAAAGTTCAGCCGCTCATATTTCATAAGAAACGTAAATACATCGCCACTTGCCCCGCAGCCAAAGCAATGAAAGATTTTTTTTGACTCACTAACAACAAAAGAGGGTGTTTTCTCCTCATGAAAGGGACAGAGTCCTTTATAATTAGTACCTGCTTTGGTCAGTTTGACATAGCTGGAGATTACCTCTATTAGACTGCAGGATGCTCTTATTTCCGTTATTTTTTCGTCGGGTATAAAGATTGACAGGTCTTCCAATATGCATCCCTAAAGTATAGGAAAATTAAAAACAGTGCAGACGTGCAGCGAGAAGAGACATTAATTAGGCAGAAATGTTTAAGAATGTTTACGGTTTTTGGAAACCTCTGTAAACATATAGGAGATAATGATGATCCCCTATAACAGGTTTATTTATAGCATATATTAAAACAAAAAGGTCCAGCGAAGGACCTTTTTGTTTTGGTTGAGATCATTATTTCATAAGACCGCTTGGTCTCCACAATAGTACGGTTATCAGACAGAACGACTCAATTTTACAGCTCTTTTTCTGGCTGCCAACGCCTTTTTTTTGCGCTTGATACTGGGCTTTTCAAAGAACTGACGCTTACGTAATTCTGAGAGAATCCCAGCTTTCGTGCACTTCTTTTTAAAACGTCTTAATGCGCTTTCAAATGGTTCATTTTCACCTATTTTAATGCCTGACATTCATCTCCCCCCTCTCTTTTTAAGTTTGAGGAGAGATAGATGCAGTTTCAAAACGTTTTCTATGCCGGCAATAGTATTAAACCATAGAACCTGAAGAAAAATATTTAAAACCACTCTCCTTTCTATGAGTTATAGCTACTTATTATATATATTGAATAAGCTCTTTTTATTAACAGCACCCATTTTAATCCAAAATTCAATAGCAATCT
>Ga0209253_10006219_pt1 | contig 10347 bp, 11 predicted proteins | sample FrelakmetBRP12BR_FD_187145 | JGI IMG/M metagenome (GOLD analysis project Ga0209253, IMG submission 187145) | Freshwater lake sediment microbial communities from the University of Notre Dame, USA, for methane emissions studies - BRP12 BR (SPAdes)... | ecosystem: Environmental > Aquatic >... | reverse complement strand
GGCGACTGGACTCGAACCAGTGACATCACGGGTATGAACCGTGTGCTCTAACCAACTGAGCTACGCCGCCGATACGCCGGCCGCCTGGCCGGCATGTCTACACGTGGAGCCCACAACCGGACTTGAACCGGTGACCTCTTCCTTACCAAGGAAGTGCTCTACCGACTGAGCTATGTGGGCGTTCGTCCCGCCTGCTGCGGGGAGAATTGTTCACTGGTGGGGGCGCTTGGATTCGAACCAAGGTAGGCGTAGCCAACGGGTTTACAGCCCGTCCCCTTTAGCCTCTCGGGCACACCCCCACAACAAAAAAGCCGTGCTCTATCCCGTTTTCAAGTTGCCGGCCTGGTCACAGGCGCTAGGAATACTACTGTATCGCGCGAATGAGTGTCAACGACAACAACGGTGCCGGGCGTGTCTACTCAGTCGCCAGTCACCGGCCCGCATCATGGTTGTCGCACTCCGCCGAGATGGTCGTACACGGGGCCCACTGCCCTGATGCCGGGGACGTTGCGATCGAGGTCGGCGGCAGGGATGATCCGGTACCAGGCGGGGTGACCCGTGGCGATGACGGGACGCGGCGTGTAGCGGTCGTAGGCGCTCGCGAACCAGGCGCGCAGCTGCGGCATAGGCAGGATCTTGAGGTCATCACGCTCGATGGCAAGCTCGCTGAAGAAGACCTCGTCGGGTCCGAATAGCAGTGCGGCCACTTCAGACTCCGGCTGCGCTATGGCGAGGCGGTAGTAGAAGAGCTCGTCGGCATCCGAGCGCTCCATCCAGCCCGGCGTGCGCGTCGTCGTGTCCGAGAGCGCCTCCAATGCGTAGCTCTGCGTGTCCGCCCGGTAGAACGCGAGCGCTCGGTCACCGATGAGCCCGGGGTCCGTGCCGAAGTATGGATCGGCCTTCACCTTCACTTGGACGCGAACCCCACCGCTCCCGTAGGCGATATCGACTCCCTCGCCCAGGGGGCGATCGTCAAGACGAGCGCGCACGTCGTCTGCACCCGAACGTTCCAGGTAGCGAACGAGTGTACGCAGGGCAACCTCGTGCAGAAGCTTCCCCCCGGCTAGCGACATCAAGTCCTCCCCACCGCGACCTCTCCCATGCTAGCCGATGCGACATGGATGGTGAAGGAACGCGACACCAGGGATGACGGTCGGGGAGCCCGTCTTGCTCTATCATCAGCTGGTCGAGACCATTCCGGTGCGTTGAAGGGGAGGTGGCATGACGACTACGGCGACCCGCAAGAGAGCCGCGGCGCTCAGGTTCGTCGGTGCTGCGCTCTTCGGACTGGCGACGTTCGTAGCGCTGAGTGGCCTGCCGTTCTACCCGGTCTGGCTCATCGGGCTCTTGACACTCGCCGTTGCAGGTCTCGCGCTCAGTGCCCCGGCTGTGGCGTCGCCCGTGTTTGTCGTAGCGCTTGCGCTCCCGGTCGCAGCCGCAAACATCGTTGCCGGAGCCATCGTTCTCGTCGCTGGACTGGTCGCCGTCTGGCTCCTTCGCGAAGGGGACGGACTGGGCTTCCTGCTCGTCGCGCTCGCGGTGATAGCCGTTCCGCTCCATGTCGAGTGGGCGCTGGCACCGCTGGCGGGCTACCTGCTCGGCCGTCGCGGCGGCGCGAGTACTGCATTGGCCACCTGCGTCGCAATCGAAGTCACGGGGCTGGTGGCGGGCGCCAGCTGGCTTGGCGTCACCGTCACCGGCGGCAGCACAGCGCTGCTCGCGATTGCCGAGCCAGCTGGTGGCGTGCTCGGATTCCAGTGGCTCTCATCCGCGATCAGCGCCGCCGATCCCCGCGGTCTTCTCGACACCGCGCGCGGAGCGCAGAACATCGCGCTCCTCATTGCGCAACCTCTGCTGTGGATGGCCGCTGCCGTCATCGGCAGTTCGTTTCGCAAGCCTGGTGCGGGCGTTCGGGCGCTGGGTGGCGTTGCTCTCGGCGTCGCGTTTCTTGCGGTCGGCATAGCCGGCTTCTCACAGGCAGTCGGGGGTCCGGTGCCGCTCGAGGACTACCTCGTCGCGGCCGTCAGGTCGCTCGTGGTGGCGCTCGGTGTCGTGGCCGCGTCAGAGTGGCTGTTCCCGGTCGTGACGGCGCGCCCGGCGAGCGCGAGGCGGGGTGTCAGAACCGAGGACGCGGAGGTGGACGAGTTGCTGCACCTCATCGCGTCGGCTGAAGACCAGCTGGCCAGTCGCCATCGCACGCAGGCCGTCGTCATGATCACTGACATGAAGTCATTCTCGGCGCTGACGGAGGAGGTGGGAAGCCTCGAGGTCGCCAAACTCGTGCAGCGGCATCGTGACGTGCTGCTCCCCGTTGTCGAGCGATACCACGGCAAGGGCAAGTCGACTGGCGGCGACGGGCTGCTGGCTGCCTTCCGCCAGCCGCGGGCCGCAGTGGACGCCGCGATCGAGATGCAGCGCACGCTGGCGTCTCTGTCCACCTCCGGACAGGTCGACCGCGAACTGCTCATACGTATTGGCATCGCGGCCGGGGAGGTCGTGCTCGACAGCGGCGGGCGGCCGTTCCTGGGGGCTGGACTCAACCTGGCGGCCCGCGTGATGAATCTCGCCGACGGCGGACGCATCATCGTCACGACGGAGATCGCCGAGTCATCCCGCCTACCCGAGGGGCTGCTGCACCCGCACGGTGCCTTTGAGCTGAAGAACATTGCCTATCCGGTTGAAGTCGTAGAGGTTCTCTGGAGGGAGAATCAGGAACCACAGCAGATGTAGTCACTGCTTCTTCAAACGGCCCGGGCACTGCCCGGGCCGTCGTGTGTTTTGGAGCCGGCGGAGGGAATCGAACCCACAACCTATCGCTTACAAGGCGATTGCTCTGCCCTTGAGCTACGCCGGCGTGGCGCGCCCTATTGTAGACGCGCGACCCGGTGCGTTCCAGGCGTCAGCTGGCGTGGCAGAGCTCGATCTGGAACTCGATCTTGCGCTTGATACGCTGCAGCGCGTTGTCAACAGACTTCACGCCACGACCGAGCGACTCGGCCACTTCCTGGTAGGACTTCCCAGCCACGTACAGCCGCAGAACGTCGAGCTCGAACGGCGACAGCACCTCGAGGAACCCCTGCCGGATGCTAGCTGTCTCCCACGCGGAGATGACGATCTCGGCGGGGTCGCATACGCCCCGCGCCGCCAGGATGTCGGCGAGAACCCGGTCTCCCTCCTCCTCCATCGAGGCGGAGCGGCTGAGCGACACGTAGCTGTTGAGCGGCGAGTGCTTCTGCCGGGTGGCCGACTTGATGGCCGTTATGAGCTGTCGGGTGATGCAAAGCTCGGCGAAGGAACGGAAGCTCGCTTGGCGATGAGGATCGTAGTCGCGAACCGCCTTGTAGAACCCGATCATGCCTTCCTGTATGACATCGTCACGGTCGGCGCCGGCGAGGAAGTACGAGCGCGCTTTGGAGCGCACGAAGCCCTTATAACGCGAAACGAGGACCGAACTCGCGGCCTCGTCTCCTCGTTGAGCGGCTATGATAAGCGCCAATTCGTCGCAGCGGTCGAGTCTACGTCGCGAGTCACTGAGTACCGTTTGCAATTCCCGTCGTCCCTCCCGCGAAGCCCCCCGGTTTCGAGGGGGAGGAATGGCGCTCTCAAAGAACGCACTTGTGAACTGCGGAGCTTGCCAAGCAACGACGACGATAGCAGCAAACCGTAACGTGTCAACGCGCTTGGAGAATCCTGAAGAAGCCTGGCTGAGACCGAGGATTCGTTAACGCCCGTCGCCAGGCGATGGGGGGCGGCCTCGGGCCCACGCGGCCAGGTCCTCGCGCACGTCAGCGCCGATCCGCTCGTCTACGGGCACACGTCGGACCCCGGCTCGCCGCGACTCCGAGCGGTCGGTCGCATCGTCGTCAAGCACATCCAGGAAGTTGGCCGAGGAGAGCACCGAGATGCCTCCGCCGACGACGGCCTGACGCGTGGCCGCATCCGAGGTGATGACGACTGCGTCCTCACCCCGATCGCGCGAGCGCGCGGCCAGCGATTCGATGAGCGTATCGGCGGTCTCACCGCTGCGCGAGAAGATGACCGTGAGCGCGCCCAGATGATGGGGAGTGCCGTCGGAGGCCGGGTTGCCCCCACCGTCGAAGACGACGACCACGCGCGGTCCCCCCTGCGCCAGCCCGGCCAGGTCGGCGACCAGACGAGCACGCGCTGAATCGAGGTCCCGGGCTGCAAGTGCTGCGTAGGCAGGGTGAGCGTGAAGCACGTTGTAGCCATCGACGATCAGCCGCTTCACGTCAGCTTCCCCGTCTGACCCACTCGAACACCAGAACGCTCGCAGCCTGGGCCACGTTCAGCGACGCCACCCTTCCCGCAACGGGAATCGCCACGAGGAAGTCGCAGTGCTCGCGTGTCAATCGGGCAAGTCCGGTGCCCTCGGCCCCAAGCACGAGAGTTAGCCGGCCGGAGAGGGATGCGTGCCAGAGGTCCTCCGATGCCCGCTCGTCGGCACCCGCCACCCAGAAGCCCGCGTCCTTGAGGGCGTCGATCGCCTGAACGACGTTCGGCACTTGTACGATTGGCAGGTATGCTGTGGCGCCTGCTGACGCCTTGTGCGCGACGGCCCCTACCGGCGCGGAGCGCTCCCGCGGAATGACCACGGCATCGCCCCCCGCCACCTCGACCGACCTGACCACGGCTCCGAGGTTGCCCGGATCCGTCACATGATCGAGAACGACCACGAGCGCACGCTCGCGACCGTGCGTGAGGCGCAGCACGTCGTCTAGCGCCGCATAGCGGAAGGGAGCCGCCTGCGCCATGACCCCCTGATGCGCCCCACGAGCGCTGCGTTCGTCGAGCGCGCGACGGGCCACCGTCTCAACCGGCACGTCCGCCTCGCCTGCCAGGCGACGGATCTCGTCGAGCGTGGGATGTGGGCGGGTGCCCTCCGCCACGAGAACACGCTCAAGCGGGGCGCCGGAGCGCAACCACTCGAGCACGGCATTCCGGCCCTCGATCACCTCAGGCATGGGCGCCTAGCTCCCGGAGCGGTAGACGACGCGTGAGCCTGACGGTGTGTCTTCGATTGCGAAGCCGAGAGCGGCGATCCCGTCCCGGACCGCGTCTGCGGCGGGCCAGTTGCGCTCGGTGCGGGCCACCGCTCGGGCGGACAGCAGCGCCTCGACAGCGGCCTCCGTGTCGGTACCCACGTAGCCCGCGAGGTCCCGCGCAATCTCGAGGACCTCCGGAGGATACTCTCCCCGCCCTGACCGGGTGCCCGCGTCGATGCCGAGAACGCCCAGGAGTTCACGGAGGGCATCGGCCGCGCCATCGAGGCGGCCCGCGTAGCGGGCGTTGTTGCCGATGCCGTAGCGCTCCATGAAGCCGTTCATCGTCCGAACTAGATCGAAGACGGCCGCAAGGGCACCGGCCGTGTTGAAGTCGTCGTCCATTGCCTCCACGAATGCGTCTCGCGTCTGAGCCGCAGCGTCCGCCACCAGCGATTCCGTCTCCGCTGGAGCTTGGATCTCGGCCACCACCGAGCGGTTCCGCTTCGCCCACTCGAGATTCCTGAGGGGCGTGAGCAGACGTTCATACGCACGCGACGCCTCGTCAAGCCGGTCCACCGAGAAGTCCAGCGGGCTGCGGTAGTGGGTTTGGAGCATGAGCAGCCGCACGACCGGCGCGGGGTAGTGCTCCAAGACGTCCTTGAGCAGCATGAAGTTGCCGAGCGACTTGCTCATCTTCTCGGCGTTCACCTGGAGCAGGCCACCGTGCAGCCAGTAGCGCACGAACGGCCGGCCCGTGGCAGCTTCGGACTGAGCGATCTCGTTCTCGTGATGCGGGAAGATGAGATCCGATGCGCCTCCGTGGATGTCGAAGGTGATGCCGAGCTCCGCCTCGGACATGACCGAGCACTCGAGGTGCCATCCGGGTCGGCCCTCGCCCCACGGGCTGGCCCAGTGCGGCTCACCCGGCTTCGCGGCCTTCCAGAGCGCGAAGTCGAGCGGGTCTTGCTTGCGCTCGTCAACGTCGACGCGTGCTCCAACCTCGAGCTCGTCCACATTGCGACCGGAGAGCTTTCCGTATCCGGGGAAGCTCCGAACGGAGAAGTAGACATCCCCGTCGACGACGTACGCATGCCCGCCCGACACGAGCCGGGACACCATGTCGATCATCTGCGGGATGGTCTCGGTGGCCTTCGGCTGAACCGTTGGAGGCGCGATGTCGAGCGCATCCATGGCCTGACGGAACGCGAGGGTGTAGTCGGCAGCGACGGCCGCCGCGTCCCGGCCCTCCTCGTTGGCGCGCGCGATGATCTTGTCGTCCACGTCGGTGATGTTCTGGACGAAGCGCACCGCGAACCCGCGGTACTCGAGATATCGGCGGATCACATCGAAGGTGAGGAAGGTGCGCGCGTTGCCGATGTGGATGTGGTTGTACACAGTGGGCCCGCAGACGTACATCGCCACGACTCCGGGCTCGCGCGGAGTGAACTCCTGCTTGCCCCGGCTGAGCGTGTTATAGACGCGTATCGTCATCCTCGTCCTCTCCTGGGGCCGGAGGTCCCCAGAACGCGGGGGTGCTCGACTCGCTACTGCTGTCTTCGTCGCGAGCCAGCCGGTCCTCCAGCCGGTCGATGCGTCGCCGCAACGCGCGATACATCTCGATGACCGGGTCGGGAAGGTCCTCGTGGTGCAGATCGATGGTCTCAACCCGACGGCCCTCACGCACCACTACGCGACCGGGCACGCCGACCACCGTGCAGTTCGGGGGCACGTCCTGGATGACGACGGCACCGGCGCCGACCCGTGAGCAGCGGCCGATAGTGATGTTGCCCAGCACGGTGGCGCCAACTCCCACGACGACTCGGTCCTCTATGGTAGGGTGGCGCTTCCCGCGCTCCTTGCCGGTTCCACCGAGGGTCACTCCCTGATACAGCGTGACGTCCTTGCCGATGACGGACGTCTCGCCGACCACGACACCCATCCCGTGGTCGATGAAGAAGCGGTCCCCGATCGTGGCGCCCGGGTGTATCTCGATGCCAGTCCACCAACGCACGATCTGGCTCACGAAGCGTGCGAGCCAGATGAGACGCGCACGGTGCATGCGGTGGGTCAGGCGATGCCACCAGACAGCCCACAGGCCCGGGTAGTTTGTGAGCGCGGACCAGGTTGACGTGCACGCCGGATCGCGCTCGCGAACAGCTGCAATGTCATCGCGGATGCGCGAAAGCATGGCTCAGCGCCCTTCCGTCCGCTCGGTGTCTGTGACCACCTTCATCGTCACTTCGATGAGCTCTGCCTCACAACGACCAGTGTAGCGGTCGAGCCGGTCGCGTCCGGCAAGAGGAGGACGCGCCTTCATGTGACGATGCCCTCGAGCAGGACCACCGCGTGAGCCGCCACGCCCTCTCCGCGACCTTCAAAGCCGAGGCCTTCGGTCGTGGTGGCCTTGACACCGATGCATTCCGAGGCAACTCCGAGCGCCCGCGACATCCTGTCGCGCATGTCCTGGCGATACGGCGAGACCCTGGGACTCTCCAGCACGAGCACGGTATCCGCATCGACGATCCGGAAGCCGCGTTCCCGCGTCAGATCGCCAACACGCTTGAGCAGTTCGAGACTCGAGATGTCTCGGTACGCGGGATCCGTGTCAGGGAAGTGCGCCCCGATGTCGCCCGCGCGAAGCGCGCCCAGAATCGCGTCCATGAGGGCATGCGACAGAACATCGGCGTCCGAGTGCCCCGCGAGCCCGAGCGCATGCGGAATCGTCACGCCTCCCAGGACCAACGGGCGGTCCTCGGCGAAGGCATGCACGTCGTACCCGACGCCGATTCGCAGATCACCCATCGCACTCCCCCTCGCCGCGCACGCCGAGAAGCGCCTCGGCGATGGCCAGATCCTCCAGAACGGTCACCTTGATGTTCCGGCGTGGCCCCGCCAGCATGCGCACCGTTCCGTCGCAGCGCTCGACAAGCGAAGCATCGTCCGTTCCCAGCACACCGTCGGTCGCCGAGCGCTGGTACGCGCTGCGTAGGACACCGGCGCGGAACACCTGCGGGGTCTGCGCAGTCCAGAAGAGATCGCGGTCGACGGTGCCGGCTACAATGCCGTCGTCGTCGACTATCTTGAGCGTGTCGTAGGAAGGACGCCCGACCACCACACCCGCGAGCGTCTCGTCAGCCTCCAGCGTGCCGATCGCGCGTGCGATCACGTCCGGCGTGACGAGCGGCCGGGCCCCGTCGTGAACGGCGACGACCTCTGCCGATGCTGGAACGGCCTCGAGGCCGGCCGCCACCGACTGTTGGCGCGTGTCCCCGCCCGCGACCACTGCGATCACCTTCGGTGAACCGATAGGGTCGACCGCTTCGCGGCGGTACTCCTCGATTCGGTCGGGGTGCACTACCACGACTATCGCGTCGACTGCCGGGCAGCGATCGAAGGCCTCCAGCGTGTAGGACAGCAGCGGTCGACCACTGATGCGGGTCAGCTGCTTGCCGACCTCACGGCCCAGCCGTTCGCCGGAGCCGCCGGCTACGATGATCGCAGCCCTCATGCCTTCTCCCTCTTTCGGGCGAAGAGCATGCGCCCCGCCGAGGTCTGCAAGACGGACGTGACCTCGACGTCGAGATCTCGACCCACGGAGGGGGCGCCGTCCTGGACCACGACCATCGTCCCGTCCTCCAGGTATCCGACTCCTTGTCCTGCCTCCTTGCCCTCCTTGGTGAGGGCGACGTGCAGCCCGTCCCCTGGCAGCAGTACGGGTCGCAGTGACTCGGCGAGCTCGTTGATGTTCAGCACGGCGGCACCCTCGACACGCGCGACCTTCGTGAGGTTGTAGTCCACCGTCACCACGGCGCCGCCACTGGAGCGCGCCAGCTTGACCAGCTTCGCATCGACCGTAGGAATCTCGGGGAAGTCGGCCTCGAGCACCTGGACGGCTTGGTCTCCGGCTGCAAGCGAGGTCAGGAGGTCGAGCCCGCGTCTGCCCCGGGCGCGTCTGGTGTCGTCTGACGAGTCCGCAAGCGTCTGCAACTCCACGAGCACGAACCGCGGAACCCGCAGCGGCCCTTCGAGGAACCCCGCCCGAGCGAGGTCAGCGAAGCGACCGTCGATGATGGCGCTCGTGTCAAGGAGTTTCGGTGGACGCTGCTCAACCGGACTGCCCGACCCTGGCGACCACCGGACGCCAATCTCTCGACCCGGCAGCGTCATCAGGGAGACACCGAGGTAGGCGCAGAAGATGTACAGCAGCACTGTGGCGAGCGGACCGAGCCAGGTGGGTTGCTCTATGTACTGGAGGAGCGACGACGAGATGAGAAACGCCACGAACAGCCCTGCAAGCAGGCCAGCTGCCCCAAGGATGAGTGCGGGCGCCTCAAGCCGACGCAGGCGACGCTCGATGCTGCGATAGGCCGACGTGAACTCGCGCCCCAGGATTCCACCGAACACATACCCGATCGCAGCACCCAGGATGATGAAGATGAAGATGACGACACCCTCTGAGTAGCCTGTCTGGGAGGTCCAGTCGATCTGCTGGGACAACGCGAATCCGCCGAGTGCGCCCGCCGCCACGAGTGCGATGCGCGCGAGCTGGATGATCATCTGCTCGACGTCCCGACGTCAGATTGACCGCGTCTGGGAAGCGCCTCCACCTCCTCTGCATCCGGGCCGCACAGCGACCGGCCCCACGTTCCGCCCTACGTATGGTGTATCCATTTGGATGCTAGCACAGGGGTCCGGCTCGCTCAGAGCACCGCGTGCTCGCGCATCCTCCGAAGGCCGTCGCTGATAGCGCGCGCCCGCCGTGCTCCCACACCCTCAACCTCGTCAAGATCAGCATCGGTTGCCGCAAGCAATGCCTTTAGCGTGCCGAACCGATCAACGAGACGATTGATGACGGTTCCGGGGAGCGCCGGGATGTGACGCAGGAGGCGATACCCTCGTGGTGCGACGTGCTGCTCCTCGGCATCGCTCTTCGGCGACCAGCCCAGCGCGCCGATGATGGCCGAGACGTCGAGTAGCTGGTCAGGACTGAGTGCAGCGACCCGGCCGAGTGTGGCCGCGGCCTTTCGTGCTGTTCCGTCGGCGACGTAGTCGCGGACGAGCATGAGGTAGTCCTCGTCGACACCGGTAGTGAGCTCGTCGGCCTGCATGCGCACGAGTCGCCCTTCGACGCCGAGCTCGACAATGTAGCGATTCACGTCGCGCGCAACGCGACGGAGCATCTCGGCTCTCTGCACGACCGCCGCGAACGCACCCGCCGTCACCCCGTCCTCGAACTCAAGCGTCGTCAAGTGACCGGACACCTCGTCCAGTCGGGCCCGGTAGCCCTGGAGCGTCTGAAGGGCCTGGTTGGCCTTGGCGAGCACGACCTCGATCTCCTCGAGCG
>Ga0209253_10006218_pt1 | contig 10347 bp, 6 predicted proteins | sample FrelakmetBRP12BR_FD_187145 | JGI IMG/M metagenome (GOLD analysis project Ga0209253, IMG submission 187145) | Freshwater lake sediment microbial communities from the University of Notre Dame, USA, for methane emissions studies - BRP12 BR (SPAdes)... | ecosystem: Environmental > Aquatic >... | reverse complement strand
CCCTCGAACACCTCGAGGTGCACCGGCATCCCCTGGACGGGGCTCGCCGGCGCGTCGGCGCCGACGGCGGCTGCCTCCGCGTTCGTCGCCTCCGCGGGCCCCGCGAGCGCGCCTTCCGGCCTTTCGTCAGACCCGGACAGCTTCGCGGACCTCCGTCATCTTGGCCTCGGCCACCTGCGTCGCGCGCCGGGTGCCGTCGGAAAGGATGTCCCGCACGGAGACGCCGCTATCCACGATCTGCCGGCGCCTCTCGCGGACGGGCAAGAGGATTTTCTCCATCCCCTCGTACATCCACTTCTTGCACTCGATGCAGCCGATGCCCGCCGTGCGGCACCCGTGGTCCACCTTCGCGACCGTCGCCTCGTCGGATAGGATCTTGTGGTACGAGAAGACGTTGCACACCTCGGGGCTCCCCTTGTCCGTGCGGCGCTGGCGGGCGGGGTCGGTGACCATGGGACGGATCTTCTCCCACACGGCCTCCGCGGTGTCGGAGAGCAGGATCGCGTTGTCGTAGCTCTTGCTCATCTTCCGGTTGTCCGTGCCCAGCAGCTTCGGAGTCTCGGTTAGGTACGCCTCGGGGATGGAGAGGGTGTCCTTGTACAGGAAGTTGAACCGGCGGGCGATCTCGCGGGTCAGCTCCAGGTGCGGCACCTGGTCGATGCCGACGGGGACCATCGCGGCGTCGTACATGAGGATGTCCGCAGCCTGCAGGACCGGGTAGCCGAGGAACCCGTACGTGTGCAGGTCGCGCGTGGTCTGCTCCCGGAGCTGCTCCTTGTAGGTGGGGTTGCGTTCCAGCCACGGCAGCGGGGTGATCATGGAGAGGAGCAGGTGGAGCTCGGCGTGCTGGGGCACGTGGCTCTGGATGAAGAGTGTCGACATCGAAGGGTCGAGCCCGGCGGCCAGCCAGTCGATCACCATGTCGTCGACGCTCTCGCGGATGATCGCCGTGCGGTCGTACTCCGTGGTGAGGGCGTGCCAGTCGGCGACGAAGTAGTAGCAGTCGTTCTCCTCCTGGAGCTTCTTCCAGTTCACGAGCACGCCCAGGTAGTGCCCCAGGTGAAGCTTCCCGCTCGGCCGCATGCCGCTCAAGACCCGTTTTCCCAAATCCCGATCCTCCGAGTTGGATTACGCGCCCAGGATGAACGCCGACAGGAGGTCGACGAATCGCCAGATTATACCAACGGGGCCGAACATGAGAAGCAGCAGAACGATGATGGTCCCGTACCGCTCCACCGACGCCAGGGCCATGGAGGGGCCCGGAGGCAGGAGTCCCACGGCGATCCGCCCGCCGTCCAGGGGGGGCACCGGGATCAGGTTGAAGATGGCCAGCAGGCAGTTGAACTGGACAGACACCACGCACATCAGGCTCAAGGGAAGGGTGACCATCCGGGACGGGGTATCCGCGATCGGGCCGCCCCCGTGCATCATCGCCTCGACCATCAGGGCGGGGTCGACGAAGGTCAACACCCGGAAGACCAGGCCCGAGACCGCAGCCAGGCCCAGATTGGTGACCACGCCGGCGGCGGCCACGTAGATCGGGTCGCGCTTCTGGTCACGGAGGAGCCGGAAGTTCACGGGCACGGGCCTTGCCCACCCGAAAATCACCCCGGTGTTGAGGAGCAGCATCATGGTGGGGAGGAGAATCGTCCCGAACGGGTCGATGTGGGGGATCGGGTTGAGGGTCACCCGGCCCAGCATCTTGGCCGTGAGGTCCCCCTTCTTGTACGCCACCCAGCCGTGCGCCGCCTCGTGGAAGGTGATCGCCAGGATCACCGGGACGGCGTAGATCGAAAGCTTGTGCAGGAATTGCTGTATGTCGGGCAAATTTGTATCCTCTCTGGTCGGGGAATAATTATTTTACCACTAAACCCCAGAACAGGGACGTTCCTAAAACTCCCCCAAATTAGGGACAGACCTGAACAGAATGACCCGATTTGTCGGCATTAATGGGGAAAACCCGAAGGGCTTCACTGCAGGTCTGTCCCCGTTCCAGGGGAGTTTTAGGAACGTCCCTGTTCTAGGGGGAAGCGGGAGAGGATGAAGTCGACCTCCTCTGCCTTGCTGCGGAGTTCGCCGGCGAACTTGCGCTCAAGGATGGCGTCGAAGATCGCCTTGAACTGCGGCCCGGAGGGGTATCCCAGGTCCAGCAGGTCCTGCCCCCTGACCTGGGGCTTCACGTTCTTCAGTTGGGTAAAGTACAGTGAGATATACCTTTTTATATCGGGGTGTTTTGTCCGGGCCATGAGGTAGAGGATGACCTCGTTCGCCAAGGGCGACAGGGTGTCGTGGATGACCTTCCGGGAGACCGAGGGGGTTGACAGGAGCCGGTAGATCACGCCGAGCCCCTCGTCCTTGGCCTCCCGAACCCACTCCCGCAGCCGGGATCGCACCCCGAGGTCCCGCGCGAACTTCTTGGATTCCTCCGGCGGAAGGGGGTCCAGCAGGGAGAGGAACAGGACCCCCCACTTCTCCACCTTCTCGTCAAGGTACAGCAGGGAGAACCAGACGAGCACCTCTCCCGTCTCCCCGAGGAGCTCCAGTTGCGACCGGTCCAGGGTGAGGCCCGGATGGATGGAGGGGCCAAGGCCCACCTCCCCGAGCCGGCGCAGGATGGCGACCGGATCCTCTTCTTGAAGGATAAGCTCCAGGTCCCCGTAAAGCCGAGGTTTTGGCAGCTTTCCCACCAGGTCCAGGCGGACCGCGTTGCGGATGAGGTTCAACGTGTGCCGCGAGATGGCGAAGCCGAACCGCCGCTCGAACCGCATGGCGCGCAGGATCCGGCTCGGGTCCTCGACGAAGGAGAGGGAGTGGAGGACCCGGATGACCTTCTCCTTTATGTCCCGCTGGGCCCCGAAGAAGTCGATCAGCTCCCCGAAGCCGCCGGGGTCGAGTCGCACCGCCAGGGTGTTGATGGTGAAGTCGCGCCGGTACATGTCCTGCTTGAGACTGCTGAACTCCACCGTGGGGAGCGCCGCCGGCTCGAGATAATACTCCACCCGGGCGGTGGCCACGTCGATCTTGAACCCGTCGGGGAAGACGAGCACCGCGGTCCCGAACTTGTGGTGCGGCCTCACGCGGGCCTGCATCGCGGCGCCGAACGCTTCCGCGAAGGCGATCCCGTCCCCCTCCACCACGATGTCCACGTCGAGGTTCTCCCCCCGCATCACCAGGTCCCGGACGAAGCCGCCCACCGCGTACGCGCGCATCCCCAACCCTTGGGCCGTCTCCCCCGCCGCCTGCAGGAGCCCCATCACGTGGCCCGGCAGGCGCTCCCGCATCAGCGGCGCCAGGTTCTTGGGGCGGGCCATCGCCCCCTCCGCGCGAACGTCCTCCCCTGTGTCGGGTCGCTCGACGTCCCGCACGTCGTAGAGGAACCGCAGCAGCCCCGTGCGGGTGATGATGCCGAGGAGCTCCGTCCCCCGGACCACGGGGACCAGCCGCTGGTTCTTCCCGATCATCACTTCCTGGAGCCGCTCGATGTCCGCCTCGGGGGTCACCGTCTCGAACTCGGTGTTCATGTACTCCCCCGCGGGCTCCTCCCCCAGCCCGTGGTAGATCGCCTTCTCGACCACCTGCCGGGTGATGACCCCCGCCACCTCGGCTCCCCGCATGACCGGGACGGCGTTGATGTTGGAGCGGGACAGCGTCCGGTGGACGTCGGTAACGGTGCTCTCCGCCGACACGGTGCGGGCCGGCGACACCATCAGCTCCGCCGCGGTGCGGCGCGGAATGATCTTCTCCGCCAGGACCCTCAGTATCCGTTCCCTCACCTGGAAGATCGTGGCGTCCTTCAGGGTGGCCGAGGCCGCGTACGGGTGCCCTCCCCCGCCGAACTCCCGCATCACCGCTCCCGCGTCCACCTCCGGCTTCCGGCTGCGCCCCACCAGCACCACCCGGTCCCCCATCTGGCAGGCGACGAAGAGGACGTTCACCCCCTCCATGTCGCGCAGCTTGTGGACCAGGAGCGCGAGGTCGCCCACGTAATCCTCGCGCCGCGCCTCGGCGATCACCACCTCCACGCCGTGGACCGTGTACGAGCGCGACCCCTGGATCAGGTCGTAGAGGAGCGAAACCTGGTCGGAGGTCAGGTCCCGCGCTAGGATGTCGGAGACCAGGGCCAGCCGCGCCCCGCAGGAGAGCAGGTGCGCCGCCGCGAGGTAGTCGTCCACCTTGGTGGAGGGGAAGCTCAGGGACCCGGTGTCCTCGTAGATCCCCAGCATCATTACCGTGGCCTCGTCCGGGGTGATGGGGATCCCGCGCTCCTTGAGGATCTGCACGAGGATCGTGGTGGTGGAGCCCACGTCGCGGAGGACCTCCACGTCCCCCTTCATGTCGGCCGCCTCGGCCGGGTGGTGGTCGTAGATGTGGAGCTCCACGCCGGGCTTGCCGATCAGGCCGGCGAAGATCCCGATCCGCGTGCTGTTGCGGATGTCGACCAGGATCAGGCGCCGAACCTTGTCGAGGTCGATCTCGCGGGGCTTGCGCATGGGGAGGGTGTAGAAGGCGGACTGGACGAGGAACCCCTTGACCGACTCCTCCTGCGACCCGGGGAGGACGGTGACCGCGTCCGGATACAGCTTGTGCGCCGCCAGCATCGACGCAATGGTGTCGAAGTCGGCGTTGATGTGCGTGGTGATGACGTCCACGGCTCTATCTTACGAGAACGGCGGGGAAAAAGGATGGATTAGCCGCGGGGGTGGTGCTTCCGGTGGACGTCGCGCAGGTGCTCCGGCGTGACGTGGGTGTAGATCTGGGTTGTCGCGATGTCCGCGTGGCCGAGCATCGCCTGGACGGCGCGCAGGTCGGCGCCGCCGGCCAGCAGGTGGCCCGCGAAGGAGTGGCGAAGGGTGTGGGGGGAGATCCTCTCGTCGATCCCCGCGCAGGCGGCCCAACGCCGGATCCGGTTCCAGAGGGTCTGGCGCGTGATCGCCTTCCCGCGCCTCGAGAGGAAGAGGGCGCCGGCGACCTTCTTCCCCAGGAACCCGGGACGGGCCGCGTCCAGGTACGTCTTCAGCTCCTCGAGCGCGCGGTCGGCCACGGGGACGACGCGCTCCTTGCTCCCCTTCCCGAACACCCGGAGGAAGCCGGCGTTCCGGTCCACGTTCTCCATCCGCAGCGTCACCACCTCGGAGGCGCGCAGCCCGGATGCGTACATCAGGGTCAGCATCGCGCGATCGCGGATCCCCTCCGGGGTGCTGTCGGGGGCGTCGAGGAGCCGCTCCACCTGGGTGACGGTCATGTACTTCGGAAGGGGCCGGCCGATCCCCGGGCCCCGGACCTCCGCGACGGGGCTGGCGGGGACCACCCCCTCCCGGGCGAGGAACCGGAAGAAGGAGCGCACGGAGGACACGTTCCGGGCGGCGCTGCGGGCCGACATCCCCCGCTTCCCCTCCCCCGCCTTCCCGGCCGGCGCCTCCTCCCGCAGGTGGACGAGGAACCTCAGGAAGTGGGGCCGCTGGAATTTCCGGGGGTCGATCCCCGCCCGGCCGAGGAAACCCGCGAACCGGCGGATGTCCGTGGCGTACGCGGAGACCGTGTTCGGGGAGAGGCGACGCTCCGTCTGCAGGTGCCGGAGGAACTCGTCGACGAGCGCGTCGAGGTCCACGGGGCGCCCCGAATCGCTCATCCGCCGATGGCGGCGAGGAGGGCCTGCCGGATCTCCTCCTGCCGGGCCGGGTCGGAGATCTTTTCTCCGTCCTTGTCGACGAGGTAGAACGAGTCCGCCACCTGGTCCGCCTTGGTGGAGATCTTGGAGAGGAAGATGTCCGTCCCCAGCGACGTCAGGGTGCGGGTGATGTCGTACAGCAGCCCGATCCGGTCGTAGGTGAAGATGTCCACCACGGTGTAGCGCGAGGAGACGGAGTCGTCGAAGACGACCCGGGTGGGCCGGTACTTGGGGACCTTGTCCCGCACGAACCGCCCCACCTTCGGCTCGGCGATGAGTGCGGACACGTCGACCTCGCCCCGGAGGACCCGCAGGAGGTCCGCCACCACGCGCTCCTTCTTGGGGTCCCCCTTGAGGCTCTTTCCCCGGGAGTTGACGTAGAACGTGTCCAGCGCCACGCCGTCGAGGGTGGTGGAGATGGAAGCGTTCAGGATGTTCACGCCGTTCGCCGACAGCGTCCCTGCGATCTTGGCGAAGAGGCCCCGTTGGTCCGGGCAGATCACGATGAACTCCGTGACCCCGGACTCCGGCGAGTCGATGGTCTCCACGAGGGGGGCCTGGCCGTTGAACATCGCGAGCAGGCGGAAATGCTCCGGGAACCGGTTGTCCGGAGTGGAGAGGATGTACCGGTCGTCCACCTGCGCGAGAAACCGGTCGGCCTCCTCCCGGGGTAGCCCCCGTAGCATCTCGCGAACCTCTTCGCGCCGCCGGCTCGCCCGCTCCTCGAAGGGGCGCTTCAGCACGCCCTGCTCGAGGACGTTGCGGCCTTTCTCGTACAGCTCCGCAAGGAGCATCGCCTTCCACTGCGTCCAGACGTCCGCCCCCACCTCCTTCATGTCCGCGTAGGTCAGGAGGTAGAGCTGGTCGAGGCGGGAGACGGTCCCCACGGCGTCGGCGAAGGAAAGGATCAGCTCGATGTCGTGCAGGTCGCGCCGCTGGGAGATGTGGGCCATCAGCAGGTGCTGCTCCACGAGGAAGACGAGGTCGGAGATCTCCTTCTCCGGCAGCCCCCACCGGGCCCCGATGGCGGCGACGATCTCCGCGCCGATCCGGCTGTGACCGTGCCCCTTCCCCTTCCCGATGTCGTGGAACAGGATCGCCAGGTTCAGGAGGGCGCGATCCGGGACGGACCGGTAGATCCTCAGGAACTCCTCTTCCTCCTTCTCCCGCGTCTTCCCCGTCTCGATCCGGGCCATGACGCTCGCGCACCGGATGGAGTGGACGTCCGCCGTGTACACGTGGTAGATGTCCCGCAAGACCCGACAGAACAGCCCTTCGAACTCCGGGATGTATCGCCCCAGGAACCGGCTCTCGTTCATGGCCAGCAGCGTCTCGCGCAGGTGCGTCGGGTCGGAGAGGATCTCCAGGAACAGCTGTGCCGCCCGCGGGTCCTCCCGGAACGCCGGGCCGATGGCGGGCAGCGCCTGCTGGATGTTCCGCTTCGCCTGCAGGGACAGGGCCGACCGGGTCTTCTGCAGGGAGCGGAAGAACTCGAGGACCCGGATCGGCTCCCTTTCGAAGGAGGCGTGGTCCTTGACCTGCAGCTTCCCCTTGTAGAGGATCCCTTCGCCGCCGACCATCCTCCTCTTGAAGAAGAAGAAGGACCTGCGGCCGCCCTCCTCCGGCAGGAAGCGCCCCACCTCCTCCAGCACCTCGTCGGCGAGCTGCATGGCGGACGCGGCGTGCAGGTAGTAGGCCCGCATGAACCGCTCGATGCCGTGGCTCGGGCCGATCTTCCGGTACCGGAACCGCTCGGCCAGCATCTCCTGCGCCTCGAAGGTGAGCACGTCCGCCTTCTTCCCGAACAGGTAGTGGAGCTCGTTGCGCACCCGCAGGAGGTAGTCCAGGACGTGGCGGATCGCCCCGACGGCCTGTGCCCCCACGACGCCCTTCTGGCGCAACTCGGAGAGGTCGTGGACCTTGTACTTGATGCGCGCCGCCCATTGGGCCGTCTGGAGGTCCCGCAGCCCCCCGCACCCGTCCTTGATGTTGGGCTCGAGGAGGTACACGGTGGCCCCCATCCGGGCGTGGCGGGAGCGCATCTCCCGGATCTTCTTCTCGATGAACCTGTCGCCGTCGGTGAAGTAGAGAAACCGCTCGATCTCCCTCGACGCCTCCCGGAAGAACTCCTCGTCCCCGGCCACGAAGCGGTAGTCCATGAGGGCGGTGCGGATGGAGTCGTCCGCGCCCCCCAGGCGGATCGTCTCCTTGACGTTGCGGACGCTGTGCCCCACCTCGAACCCAAGGTCCCAGAGGGGATACAGCATCCACTCCGTCATCGCCTCCACGTACCGGTCCACCTTGTAATGGTGGAGGAACAGCAGGTCGATGTCCGACTTCGGGCACAGCTCCCGCCGGCCGTAGCCGCCCACGGCGACGACCGCCATCTTGTAGGAGAGGTCCGGGGCGGAATCGAGGAACCGCGCGCGGGACCGGTCGTGGAGCGCCCGGATCATCGCGTCCACGGCGTCGGAGTTCTTCCGGGAGGCGCCCAGCCCGCCGCAGATCCCCATGCGCTGCTCATCGCGCAGGGCGAGGTGGGTCTCGGCGAGGAACCCCTTGAGCCGGTCGACGCACTCCCGGTCGGAGAGATCCGGCCGCAGGAAATCGGGCTGGAGGGCGGGAAGGGCCACGGCGCCCCGCTCAGTACTCGGTCCGGGCGAGGATGCCGTTTTGCCCGTAGTAGCGCACCGCGTCCACCACCCCGTCGGCGATCCGCTCGAGGTACGCCGGCTCGCGCAGCCGGGCCTCCTCCCGGGCGTTGCTGATGAAGGAGGACTCGACCAGGACCGCGGTCATCCTCGCCCCGACGAGGACGTAGAAGGGCGCCTGCTTCAGCCCCAGGTTCTGGACGCCGGAGAAGCGGGCGGAGACGGTCCGGACGATGGAGTCGTTCACCGTCTTGGCCAGCCGGAGCGACTCGTTCTTCCGGGCCCCCGTGAACATGTCGTCGATGATGAACTTCACCCCCGAGAGTTTGCCGACCGGCACGCCGTTCTCCCGCGCAGCGAGCTCCAGGTCCTCCCGGCTGGCGGCCCCGCGGGAGAGCACGTAGGTGGAGATCCCTTCCGCCCGCCGGTTGGGGCTGGCGTTGATGTGGAGGGAGACGAAGATCTCCGCGCGACCCTTGTTCGCCATCGCGGTCCGCTCCTCCAGGGGAATGAACACGTCCGTGTCCCGGGTCATCCGCACGTCGAATTCCCCGGTGCGCGCCAGCTTCTCCCGCACCATGCGCCCGATCGCGAGCACCACGTCCTTCTCCCTCAGGCCCGTCGGCCCGACCGCGCCGGAATCCTTCCCACCGTGCCCCGGGTCGAGCATCACCCGGACACGGTTCCTGCGCGCGGTCTGTTGCGGCGCCTGCGATCGGGCCGCCTCGAGGGCGGCGGGCTCGACGACCCGGCGGACGATTTCCCGGGCCGGGTCGAGCGCCGGGGGAGCCGCGGGGGCCTCGGGAACCGCGGCTTGCGCTGCCGCGGGGACGTCCGTCGGGGGGACCGGCCCGGTCGGCGATGCCCCCGGACTGCCGGGTTCCGGCGCGGTCTGCCCCGCTTCGGCGGACGCCGTCGACGACGGCTCGGGCTTCCCGTCGATGTCCACGATGATCCGGTACGGGTCGGGGAGCGCGAAGACGCGGTAGCTGCACTCTCGCTCCAGGTCGATCACGACGCGCACCACGTCCTTGCTGTACCGGCCGGCGCGCACCTGCCGGAGCAGGCCGTTCCGGACCTCCACGGGCTTGCGGAGGATGTCCTGCCGGATCCCCGCGCCGTGGACGTCGATGAACACGCGGGGAGGGAGGTTGCGCGACGGGTCGGCGGCGAGGGGAGTCGCCTGGAAGGAAACCTCCTCCCCGGTGTCGATCGCCACTCGGGTGTACTCCTCGCTCGTCCACGCCCGGATGTCCTGGATTCGCGCGGAGCCGGAGGGGGTCCCGGCGCCTGGGACGGACGCCGGGGACAGGACGGCGATGAGGAGGATGCCGGCGGCGGCCAGCGTCGCGAAACGGCTCCTGCGCGCCTGCGTCATTGTCCCCCCCTCCCCACCCTCTCCTTCCACGCCGACAGGCGCATCAGAGCGTCCAGCGGGGAAAGCCGCTCCGGTTCGGAACGACGGATCTCCTCGAGCACCGCCTCCTCCTCCGCTCGCGCCCGCCGCCCGGCGAAGAGCTCCATCTGGGCGGCGTCGACCTGCCGGGCCGCGCGGGACCCGGCGAGGGTTGGAAGTCCGAATTCATTGTACTCGGAGGACTCGAGATTTCTCAATATTTCCCTTGATCTCTCCACCACGGAGTCCGGCAGCCCCGCGAGCCGGGCCACCTGGATGCCGTACGACTTGCTCGCGCTCCCCTCGTCGATGCGTCGCAGGAAGATGATGTCCCCCTGCCACTCCCGCACCGCCACGTGCCAGTTCCGCGCGCCCGGGGAGGTGGAGACGATGTCCGTGAGCTCGTGGAAGTGCGTGGCGAAGAGGACCTTCGGCTTCTCGGGCGCGTCGTGGAGGTACTCGGCCACCGCCCAGGCGATGCTCAGGCCGTCGTAGGTGCTCGTGCCACGCCCCACCTCGTCCAGCACCACCAGCGTGCGGTCCGTGACCCCGGACAGGATCCGCGCCGTCTCCCGCATCTCCACCATGAAGGTGCTCTCCCCGCGGGCGAGGTCGTCGGAGGCCCCGATGCG
>Ga0209253_10006217_pt1 | contig 10347 bp, 10 predicted proteins | sample FrelakmetBRP12BR_FD_187145 | JGI IMG/M metagenome (GOLD analysis project Ga0209253, IMG submission 187145) | Freshwater lake sediment microbial communities from the University of Notre Dame, USA, for methane emissions studies - BRP12 BR (SPAdes)... | ecosystem: Environmental > Aquatic >... | reverse complement strand
AAGGAAGCGAACCTCGCCGCTGCCGAAGTGGACAAGCACGTCCGGCTAGTCGACGCTCGTCGCGCATCGCTTGAGAAGGTCCGCTTCGAGCTCGCCGACGTACACGCACGCATCCGCGCGCTCGAAGAGGTCGACCGGGCGTTTGAATCGGCATCGCCGGCGCTGGCCTGGCTGCTGGCGCGCGAGCACGAGCTTGCGGGCGTCATCGGCCCCGTTACTGATCATGTGTCCGTTCCCGAAGAGTACGAGGCCGTTTTGGAGCGCGTCCTCGGAGCAGACATCTTCTGTGTCCTGCTCACCGGCAAGGGGCACGTCGATCGCGCCGTCGCTGTCCTCGAGGAGCACGGAGCGAGCGACTTCTCGCTCATGCCTGTCGGCACGGCCGCCACGCGTGACCTGCCCGACTCAGGTCCGGGCGTGCGGCTGATGGACGTCGTCACGTGCAAGCCCGGGATCCGGACGGCTCTCGAGTCGCTCATCGGGGACGTTCGCGTAGTGGACACACTGGCCGATTCACTCGAGGCGACCGGCGGACCGTGGCGGCTGGCCACCAGATCCGGACACACGGTTTGGCCGTCCGGCAAGGTGCGCGTGGGCCCGAACCTCGCCGAAGACTCCAGCGTGCTCGCCAGACAGCGCGAACTCGTCGGCCTGCGCGAGAACCTTGAGGCGCTGCAGGCCTCCGTCGGCGAGTCGGAGTCGGCCCTCATCGCGGCGGACGAGTCGCTGCAGGCATCCCAGCAGGATGCCCTTGAGCTCGGTCAAACGCTTGCCGCCCTGGCGGGGGAGGAGACCTCGCTCCAGGAGGACATCGGCCGCATCGAGAGCTCGATAACTGAGAACGACACTGAGGCAAGCGCAATCGATCTGCGGCTACGCCAGTTAGAAGAGCGAACAGCGCGTGAGCGGCCGCACGAACGAACGCTTGCGGAGAGGATCGCGGCCGGGCTGGCCCGCATCGAGGAGCTCGAGGACCTGACCGTCACCCGCCGCGAGGAGCGCGACGCCCGGTTCCGTGAAGAGTCTGAGGTCGCCAACAGGCTCGCCGCGTGCCAGGTCGAGATCGCCGCGGTCTCCGAGCGTGAGGTTCACCTCAAGCGCCGCCACGGTGCGCTTACCGCCGAGATGCAGGAGCTGGGTCACACCGTCGAGCGCTCGAGGATCACCGAGGAGTCCCTCGAAACCCTCCGTGAGCGCATCCAGCCTCTGCACGACCTGTACTCGGACCTGCTGGAGCGCGCTGAGCACTGGGGCGACAAGCTGCGCGACCGGGCCCGGTTCGAGGCCGCTGACTCGGAGTCGCTGCGCGAGACGATCCACGACGCCCGGGACGCCGTCAGGGTGGCCCAGAGCGGGGTGGACGCGGCATCGGAGTCTATGGGCGCGATTCGCGTGGACAAGGCGCAACTGGAAGTGCAGGTGACCGCTGCGGTCGCGCGCATCGTCGAGGACCTCGGTGTCCCTATCGAGCGCGCACTGGACGCCGAGCCTGTCGAAGACCGCGCCGCGGCGGTGGAGCGCGCGCACCGCTTGCGCAAGCGCATGGCCAACCTGGGACCGGTCAACCCCGTTGCCGTTGAGGAGTTCGAGGGACTCGCATCTCGACGCGAGTTCATGCGGGCACAACTCGATGACCTGCTCTCCAGTCGCAAGGCGCTCCAGAAGGTCGTCAGTGCCATCGACCGGAAGGTGAGGGACCGCTTCCTAGAGACCTTCGAACTCGTCGACCGCCATTTCCAGGACATCTTCGCGGTGCTCTTCCCCGGCGGTCACGCATCGCTGGCCATGACCGAGCCCGATGATCCGGAGACAACAGGAGTCGAAGTGGTCGCGCAACCGCGCGGCAAGAAGCTCCAGAAGATGAGTCTGCTGTCCGGGGGTGAGAAGTCGCTTGCCGCTCTCGCGCTGCTGTTCGCCGTGTATCGCACCCGGCCGTGCCCGTTCTACGTGCTCGACGAGGTCGAGGCCGCGCTCGATGACACGAACCTCCGCCGATTCATCGCTTTCGTGGACAGTCTGCGCTCCCACACGCAGTTCGTCGTAGTGACGCACCAGCGCCGCACCATGGAAACGGCCGACATGCTCTACGGAGTCTCTATGCAGGCCGACGGAGTCACCAAGGTCGTCAGTCAGAAGATCGAGCGCACGAGTGAGGAGGCCGCCGGTGACCCGGCCGTGGTTCAGACGCCTCGGTGACGGCCTCGCGCGCACTAGAACGGAGCTCCGCGGACACCTCAATGTGCTCCTCAGCCGTGGGCCAGACCTCGATGCTCGGTTCTGGGAGGACCTTGAGGACGCCCTGCTGCAGGCCGACATGGGCGTGACCGCCACATCGGAGATGGTCGACCGGCTTCGCGACGCCGCGATGCGGGAAGCGCTGCCGGACGCGCGCGCCGTGCTCGAGCGCCTGGGCGCGGAGATAGCCGCCGAGGTCAGCGTGCCCGGCGATGATCCTTTCGATTCCGGTCCCGCAACGGTACTCGTCGTCGGCGTGAACGGAACCGGCAAGACCACGAGCGTCGGCAAGGTCGCGAAGGCTGCGGCCGCGACCGGACGCAGCGTGGTCATCGGATCGGGGGACACCTTCCGTGCCGCTGCCATAGAGCAGCTGCGAGTGTGGGCGGAGCGCGCGAACGTGCCTGTTGTCGAGCGACCCCACGGGTCGGATCCCGCGGCGGTGGTCTTCGACACCCTTACCGAGGCCCGCTCGCGAGGGGCCGACCTCATCATCATCGACACGGCCGGACGGCTCCACACGTCCGCCGACTTGATGGCCGAGCTTCAGAAGGTCAAGCGCATAGCCGAGCGCGAGAGCCCCTATCCGGTGCGCGTCGTCCTCGTGATGGATGCGACGACCGGCCAGAACGGTCTCGTGCAGGCGCGGGAGTTCGACCGGGCGCTCGGCTTGGATGGAGTCATGCTCACCAAGCTCGACGGAACCGCAAAGGGCGGTATCGTCGTTTCCGTGGCCCGTGAGCTTGCGGTGCCCATTGTGCGGATCGGGGTCGGCGAAACCGCTGATGACCTTGAGCCTTTTGACTCGCTGGCCTTCGCCAGGGCGATCGTGGGGCCGGTCGACACCTGACCGATCCCAAGGCCGGAGGTGCGATGTTCCAGAATCTGTCAGACCGGCTTCAAGCCGTCTTCAGCAAGCTGACGGGGCGCGGCGTCCTTACGGAAGCCGACGTCGATGCGGCGATGCGGGAGATCCGCATGGCCCTGCTCGAGGCCGACGTGAACTTCAGGACCGTCAAGGAGTTCGTCGCTCGCGTGAGGGAGCGCTCGGTAGGCCAGGACGTCATGAAGAGCCTCACGCCGGGCCAGATGGTGGTGAAGATCGTCCTGGAGGAGCTCACCGCTCTGATGGGCGGGACCGAGTCTCGGCTCGTCCTCTCCGGCAGGATGCCGGCGATCGTCATGCTCGTCGGTCTTCAGGGATCCGGTAAGACGACCGCGGCGGCCAAACTCGCTCGCCTGCTCCAATCTCAGGGCAGGAGCCCCGAGCTTGTCGCCTGCGACGTCTACCGTCCCGCCGCAATCGATCAGCTTGAGGCGCTGGGTGCGCAGCTGTCGGTGCCGGTCTACCGTGGGTCGGGCACCGACGCCGTCGCCATCGCACAGGCGGGCGTGAAGGACGCCGTCGCACGGATGCGCGACGTCGTGATCGTCGACACCGCGGGGCGACTGCACGTCGATGAGGAGATGATGGCCGAGGCGGCCGCAATCCGAACCGCAATTCGACCGGACCAGGTTCTGATGGTCGTCGACGCCATGACCGGGCAGGATGCCGTCAACGCCGCCGACGCGTTCGCCGAGCGGGTGGACTTCGACGGCGTGATCCTCACGAAGCTAGACGGCGACGCCCGGGGTGGCGCGGCGCTTTCAATCAAAGCGGTGACGGGCAGACCAATCAAGTTCGCGGGCACGGGCGAGAAACTTGATGCTCTCGAGCCGTTTCATCCGGAGCGCATGGCCAAGCGCATCCTCGGCATGGGCGACGTTGTCACGCTCGTCGAGAAGGCGCAACAGGTCGCCGAGACCGCGGACATCGCCGATCTCGAGCAGCGCCTCAAGGCCGGCACGTTCACCCTCGACGACTTCCTCGAGCAACTCCGCCAAGTCCGGAAGATGGGGTCTTTGAGCGACATCCTCGCGATGGTCCCCGGCGCAGGTCGCCTGCCCAAGGATGCGACAGTGGACGAGGGCGCGCTTGCGCGGACCGAAGCGATCATCCAGTCGATGACGCCGAAGGAGCGCGAGAAGCCATCGATCATCAGCGGGTCCCGGCGCGAACGGATCGCCCGAGGATCCGGGCAGAGCGTGTACGAGGTGAACCAGGTGCTGAAGCGCTTCTCGCAGATGCAGAAGATGATCAAACAGATGCAGGCTGCAGGAGGTGGGGGCAAGAAGCGACGCCGCGGGATGCCGGGACTGCCCAACCCGTTCTGAGGCGCACACCGGCGCCTCCCGCGACCGTCCCGCGCGCCGCCAGGCGGGATTCCCGTCCTTTTGACCCGCGGTTGGACTTCCCGTATCATTAGGCGCTGCTTTTGCCCAGGAGTGGCCCGTCCGGGTCACTGACACGGAGGTGAACGACTTGGCAGTCAAGATCCGCCTTGCGCGTGCAGGCGCGAAGAAGGCCCCGTTCTACCGCGTCGTCGTTGCAGACGCGCGCGCCCCGCGTGATGGTCGGTTCATTGAGATCCTCGGCCGCTACAACCCGCGGACCAACCCCTCGACCATTGAGATCGACGTTGACAAGGTCGACGCCTGGCTCGCGAAGGGCGCCCAGCCCACCGAGACTGTCGAGAAGCTCATAGCCATCGCCAAGAACCCCGAAGCTGAGGCACCGGTCCGTGAGACCAAGCCCTCCAAGAAGGCTTCCGCAAAGGCTGCGGCCGTCGAGAAGAAGGCCGCCGAACCTGCGCCTGCCAAGGCCGCTGAGACCCCCGAGGCCATTGAGGCCGAGGAGCCGGCACCTGAAGCGCCGGAGGCAGCCGAGCTTGTCGAGACCGAAGAGCCTCCGTCTGAGTCTGCCGAGGCCGACGAGCCCGTCGCCGAGTCCGCGCCGGTCGAAGCCAGCGACACCGGCAAGACCGAGGAACCCGCAGAGGACACGCCTGGTGACGAGGAATCCGAGTGACCGGCGCGCGCACAGCTGACACCGACGCGCTCGTCAACTACCTGGTGACGGCGCTCGTCGATCATCCTGAGGACGTGCGTGTCGAGCGTCGGGAGGGCGCATCGTCGACCGCATACACCATCGCCGTGCACCCTGACGACACCGGCAAGGTCATCGGTCGCCAGGGCCGGGTCATCAAGGCGATCCGTGTGCTCGTTCGCGCTGCTGCGTCTGTGGACGGTTCGGACGCCACGGTCGACGTGATCGGCTGATCGTGTCGGCTCCTTTCGTGCGGCTCGGACGCATCGTCCGGCCCCACGGCACCGCCGGAGAAGTCGCGGTACGGCTTGAGTCCAGCGTGACCCCTGATAGGCTCGTCGGCGCCACGGCCTGGGTCGTCCCTCCCTCGACGACCGGCGCGATTGGTCGCACTATCGTTGCGGCGAGATCAGGCCCAAGAGGCGCCCTCATCACGCTGGAAGGCATCACCGAACCGAACACCGCCCGTGAACTTGCCGGGCGGTGGCTCCTGGTGAGGGAGGATTTGGCTTCGATGACCGCGCGTCCTGAACCGGACCTGAGCGGCTACTTGGTTGCCGACATGGAGCGCGGTGAGCTCGGCCGCATCGCAGACGTGATCGTCACCGGCGCGAACGATGTTCTCGTTGTTGAGGGCGGACGATTCGGCCAGGTGCTCATTCCGGTGATCGAGAAGGTTGTCCTCGACGTGAACCACGAGGATTCGACCGTGCGTGTCGCTCTGCTCGACGGATTGATCGACGAGGCGGACGCATGAGGATCGACGTCATAACGGTGCTCCCTGAGATGCTCGCTCCCGTGCTCGGCGCGTCAATCGTTGGGCGCGCCCGCCGCTCGGGCGCAATCGAGGTCGCTGTGCACGACTTGCGCGACTGGACCGACGACCGACACCGCACCACAGACGACTACCCGTTCGGCGGCGGCCCCGGCATGGTCATGAAGCCTGAGCCTGTCTTCCGCGCCGTAGCGGCGGTCTCCTCGGCGGCTCCGTCGCCCCCCACGGTCGTGCTGATGACCCCCCAGGGACGCTTGCTCGAACAGGAGCTAGTGACCGACCTTGCCAACCGACAGCGGCTCCTGGTGCTCTGCGGCCGCTACGAGGGATTCGACGAGCGAATACGCGCGCTCGCCGACCTCGAGCTTTCAATCGGGGATTTCGTGGTCACAGGAGGGGAACTGCCGGCGCTCACGCTGATCGACGCGGTCGCACGACTTCAACCAGGCGTTCTCGGCAGCCCGGAATCTGCCACATCGGAGTCCTTCGCCGAAGCGCTCTTGGAGTATCCTCAGTACACGCGCCCCGCAGTGTGGGAGGGCCTGCCCGTCCCGGATGTGCTCCTGAGCGGGGATCACGCACGTATCGCCTCGTGGAGGCGTCGGGAGTCGATTCGCAGGACAGCCGAGCGACGACCGGACTTGTTGGCACGCGCCGAGCTGTCAGCTGATGAGCGCGCCTTCGCTCAACGAATCATCGACGGACTGGAGTGAGACGCAGCGTGGAGTACACACCCGAAACCCCTACGGATCCGAGTGATTCCGCAGTCGAGTCCGCCAGCCGGACCACTCGTGCCGAAAGTCAGCCGTCGTTCCTGCGCTGGCTCGGTGAGCTCGTCCTCATGGTCGGTTTGGCGTTTCTTCTCGCCACCGGTATCCGCACCTTCATCGTTCAGCCGTACGTCGTTCCGACCGGTTCCATGGTGCCGACAATCGAGATAGGGGACCGGGTGATCGCCAACAAGTTCGTCTACCGCTTCGAGGAACCCGAGGTCGGTGACATCGTTGTCCTCGACGACCCCACTGGTAGCGTCCCGACGCTCATCAAGCGCGTGATCGCGGTAGGAGGGCAGACCGTCGACCTGGTGGACGGCCAAGTGACCATCGACGGAGTCCCGATGGACGAGCCCTACACCCACGGACTGCCGAGCGAGCCGCAGTCGATCTCCCTGCCCTATACCGTCCCTGAAGGGTCTGTCTGGCTGATGGGAGACTACCGGACGAACAGCCAGGATTCACGCTACTTCGGCGCTGTGCCACTCCAGAGCGTGCGAGGCGAGGCCTTCTTCCGGTTCTGGCCCATCGACCGAATCGGCACGCTCTGACGCACGTTGCCCATGCGCTGGCGTCTGTTCTATACTGTGCACTCGTGCCTCCGGCACCCCTGGAACGAACAGTCGAGACTGAACAGGAACGCGTAATGGATAAGATCCGCGCACTAGAGCAGCAGCAGCTGCGTGAGGACCTGCCGGAGTTCGGGGTGGGGGACACCGTGAAGGTCATGTACAAGGTCGTCGAGGGCTCCCGCGAGCGCCTCCAGCCGTTTCAGGGCATCGTGATCCGGCGCCATGGGTCAGGCTCGCGCGAGACGTTCACCGTCCGCAAAGTCTCGTTTGCGGTGGGCGTCGAGCGTACGTTCCCCGTCCACTCGCCCAAGATCATGGGCCTCGAGATCATCACGCACGGCAGCGTGCGTCGCGCCAAGCTGTACTACCTGCGCGACAAGGTAGGCAAAGCCGCACGCGTCAAGGAGCGCCGTACCTAGCGCCGTCTAGCTCAGCTCAGAGGAGGCCCGGGCGTCGTCCCGGGCCTCTGCTGCTTGCCACTCCGCGGTAGACTTGGCGCATGGACACACTCCCGGTCGCCTCCATACGCTCCATGCTGGCCGCTGCAGAGCCCGACACCCTCACGGAGCTCATCGACTGCTTCGCGCATGACTCGCGCGCCGGCGTTGTGAGTGCCATCGGAGCAGCTCGACGTCGTCTTACCCGAGTCACTGCAGAGAACCGTCGCCTGGACGCGCTTGCCTCCGTCGAACGCGGACTGGCCGCGCAGGGTATGGCCCTCATTGCCGGGGTGGACGAGGTGGGTAGGGGGGCGCTCGCAGGACCCGTGACGGCTGCCGCGTGTGTCCTGCCCGTGGGTCTGCGGCTTCCCCGACTCGCGGACTCCAAGCGCCTGACACCCGACGCGCGGGTGTTTCTGGACGGCGAGATACGTGCGAACGCGGTGGCGGTGGGTGTCGCGCATGTCTCGGCGAGTGAGATCGACGCCGTAGGGATCTCGCGCGCCACGGCCCGTGCGATGCGCCTGGCCCTGCAGGACCTCGGCCTCACAATCGACCATGTGCTTGTCGACGGTCTTCCCGTCGAGCTGGGAGTCGAGGCGACCGCCGTTGTTGGCGGAGATGCGACAGTGCGCGCGATCGCCGCCGCCTCGATCGTCGCGAAGGTCGCGCGCGACGCACTCATGATCGAACTGGGCGAGGAGTACGAGGGCTACGGTCTCGCGGTCAACAAGGGCTACGGCACGCCCGGGCATCTGGCCATCCTCGCCGAGCGAGGTCCATGTCCGATGCACCGTCTCTCCTTCGCGCCCTGCGCCCAGCGGCAGCTCTTCTAGGGGCTCCTGAGGGCGCCCCATCGTCTAGCAGCGCCCCCTCGGTGCCTGTGTTGGCTCCCGTGCATGCTGCGCGGATGTCGGCGTCCCTGCGAGTTCGAACGGCGTTCCGTTTGCGGTAAGAAGCCGTTTCACGTCGTCCCGGATACTGCGCCTGACGAAGGGAGCGGACATGAGCGGCAAGGAGCTTGGGACCCGCGGGGAGCGCGCGGCCGCGGCCTATCTCGAACGGATAGGAATGACCATTGTCGAGCGGAACTGGCAGACCGCACGCGGCGAACTCGACATCGTTGCGCTCGACGGGGACGAACTCGTTCTGTGTGAGGTCAAGACACGCACGACGACCGCGAAGGGCACGCCGGAAGAGGCGGTCTCGCCAACCAAGCAACGGCGACTTGCGCGCATGGCTGAGGCCTACATTGCCCACGGAGACATCGCTCCGTGTCGGGTGCGCTTCGATGTCATTTCCATCCGCGTGTTGGCCGATGACCGTGCGCTCCTGCGACACCACCGCGCTGCATTCATCGTGGAGTAGCCATGCAGGCAACGATCGGCGCAGCAACGGTCGCTGGGGTCGAGGCCATCCCCGTCGAGGTGCAGGCCGACGTCTCCAACGGCCTGCCGCTCTTCGGCATCGTCGGCCTCGCAGACACCGCCGTGCAGGAGGCCCGTGACAGGGTTCGGGCAGCGCTGCGGGCCGCCGGCTTCCAGTTCCCCAACGCCCGGGTCATCGTCAACCTCGCGCCCGCGCCCCTGCGTAAGCATGGGACAGGCTTCGATTTGCCCATTGCCCTCGCGATACTGCTGGCCACCCGTCAGCTGCCCGTGTCGCTGTTCCAGGGCGTGACGGCCGTGGGCGAATTGGGGCTCGACGGCTCGGTGCGCGCCGTCCCGGGAATGCTCGCCCACGCCATCTCGGCGTCTCGGGAGCACCACGTTCTGCTCGGACCCGCGGCTTCGGCCGACATCGTCGGCGTCGTGCCTCACCTGACGTATCGCGCCATCGACAGGGTGGGGACCTTGCGGGTCGGCCTGCCGCGCGAGTCCGCGGTAGTCGCTCGGCCCCATCGCGACGAGTGGCGTCCCGACGTTGCCTTGGAGGATGTTGCAGGACACGAGGCTGCCAAGCGGTGCCTCGAGATAGCCGCCGCCGGCAACCACAACGTACTGCTGATCGGTCCACCAGGCTCAGGGAAGACCATGCTCGCACGGGGTCTGTGCGGGGTGCTGCCACCGCTGTCGGACGCAGAGCGCCTTGAGTCCGCGCTCGTTCACTCGGTCGCCGGCAGGGACCCGCGCCCGTGTCTCGAGGGCATCAGGCCCTTCAGGGCGCCACACCACTCCTCGTCGGTCGCGGGACTCGTCGGCGGCGGTACGCCGCCAAGACCGGGCGAGATCAGCCTTGCTCACAACGGGGTCCTGTTCATGGACGAGCTTCCGGAGTTCCCTGCTGCGGCCCTCCAGGCGCTCCGACAGCCGATAGAGGAGGGAGTCGTCACGCTTGTACGCGCACACGGCGCAGTCCGATACCCGGCGCGGGTCACGGTAGTCGCCGCCATGAATCCCTGCCCGTGCGGATACGCGGGTGACCCTCACCGCGCCTGCAGGTGCGCTCCGGGTGCCGTCGCACGCTACACAGCACGAATCGGCGGGCCACTGTACGACCGCATGGACATGGCCATCCGCGTCGATCGGATCGACCCCGCACTGCTTCTCGACACTCCTCCGACCGGTGCCACCACGGCGGACGTTCGAAGTCGGGTGGACCGCGCGCGGTCCCTCACATGCGGCTT
>Ga0209253_10006216_pt1 | contig 10349 bp, 9 predicted proteins | sample FrelakmetBRP12BR_FD_187145 | JGI IMG/M metagenome (GOLD analysis project Ga0209253, IMG submission 187145) | Freshwater lake sediment microbial communities from the University of Notre Dame, USA, for methane emissions studies - BRP12 BR (SPAdes)... | ecosystem: Environmental > Aquatic >... | reverse complement strand
ATAAGTCTACATTTAGTTGATTAATATAATCAAAAATTATTCCTGTGCTGTTATTCTTGCCAATAACGATATATTCAGCTTGTAGTTCCTGGCTTTCAAAATAACTCTGGGGTGTATATTGAATTTCTGAGATATCTGGATCTTCACCAATCGATATAACGTGTAAAGGTAGTCGCCATTGACCTGCTATGTATGAAGCAATGTATACCGCTTCGTGAGCCTTCAAACTTCCGTCAAAAACTAACAATGGATGATTAATGAGGTTACTTGCTTGAGGAGTAAATAATAAAGGTCTAGGGCATCTTTGGATCAAATTTCTGATACCTGAGACAAGTCGTGAGATCGCTGTTGGTTCAGGTGGATAAGTTAAATTAATTACAACTAAATCATTCCAACGAGCTAATTCGCATATATTGCCTGTAATATCTCCGGTTCTCTGTTGAAAATCACATTTTACCCCAGCGAATTCGCACCGATTAATAAACTCATTTTGGATTATGTCTGTACTAGTCATGACTTCTTCTTCAGCCGAGACATATAATCCATGAATGCTAGATTCTTCTAGATGCGCGATGATAATTGCCTCTTCCAATGCGAACCACCCATCTTGCTGTCCATTGACTGGGACAAGAATCTCACAAAACATGTGAGAATCCCGCTGTGTTAATAGATTAGATTGACGCCATTCACCTGAAGGTGGTCCGGTTTCGAGAGTACTCGGTACAATCGATTTTAATAGCTTTGATCCTAATCGGGAAATTATACGGTCTGTTCGTTGACTATATTGATCAATCAAATCATCCATCGCACTGCTAACTGGAATTTGACTCTTAAGTTCTTCCTCTAATGCAGCTCTATGATCTGCTATCCAAAGATACAGATCAGCTTCCGTTCTATTGGGAAAGTCAATCAATAATCCTTTTTCTTTAATAGCTAAGGCAATTGGCAGGTAAATATTATCGTACCAATCTATAACTGTCTCTGCGTACGATATTTCATGTTGTTGATCTATCCCCATAAAATATCGATGAACTGAAATATGTTCCTCGATGACTTCATACTGGCCAGGTACAGTGACGGTCAGATCTGCCTCTGGACGCAAATTATCAATGTTCGTAGTTTCAAGGAATTCCACATACTCAGATTTGAGGATCAAGTCCTCTGGACTCACATCTGGATTTGTGGATACGCGTGATTGTACTTTCGTGACATAAGCTTGAATCTCGACAGCTCCAAGTTGTTTTGCTACTGATACACGATGATTACCATCAATCACAAAATATGCCTCACCAATTTGATACACCTCAATCGGAGGTAAACCGATCATACCCTGATTAGCTAAATCTATATTGGACCAGCGTTCAGCGTTAATATTCTGACGCGGTAAGAAGTCACGTAGGAAGTCTTGATAACGGTTTACGCTACCCACAATTGCTGCTATGGGAATATCTTTTATTACCTGTATTGCACTAACCTGAGCTTTTAATTGTTTACGGACCTCTTCAAAGGATAATAATTCTATCGATTCGCCTTGAATACGGGCAATAATCTCCCGAAGCGACGCTTTTTGGCGCGCTGATCTAAAATCGTGAATTGCATGGGCATAATTAGGAGTTTTATACATTGAAATAAATTTTCATTTCAATTAACACGTAGATTCTTACCAAAGCATATATCTTGCATTTAATATACTCGATCAATTATTATCTAAATTATAAAATAGTTTCATCGATGTAATCTTTATTATTCGTATTTTAAAAACGTAATGCTAAATAAAAATTCTATTTCCACAATCCGTTTTTCGATGCCATTAAAAACCATCGTTATATGCAAATATTCTATCAAACGAAATTGTGTATACACGATAGAAAATAACCCAAAACATATAAATTTACTCTCAATATACTACGATATTATCATAAGAATACTACAGACCTACTGAAATCAATAATTTTGCTATAATTTTCTGGAAATTGGTCGTATACTTATTTCCTCAAAGGAAATAAGTAAGGAGGAGCTATGTCAAAAGAAAGAAGATCCGATCTAGTAATTGGAAGTATCTTAATTTTAATTGGTGGTTGGTTTTTAGCTGCGCAATTCGATTTTGTGCCTGGTTTGAATGACATCATGAAAATTGAGTATCAATGGCCATTGATAATAGTTGGAATTGGGATTTTCTTGTTTATTCTTGGACTATTAATACGAAATCCTGGGATGTGTATTCCAGCTTGTATTGTTGGTGGAATCGGTGGATTACTTTACTGGACAAATTCGACGGGAAATTGGGCTGATTGGTCATATTTATGGGCATTCATTCCAGGTTTCGTTGGGGTAGGGATAATCCTCACAACTCTCCTGGGTGGACGTGAGAAGAAAGGCTTCATTGATGGATTTCGATTGATCTTAATTAGCGTTATTTTACTTGGAATATTCTTTATGATATTTTCGGGGCAAGGTCAGTTTATAAAGTATTGGCCAGTATTAATCATTTTGGGGGGACTATGGATATTAATCCAAACGATATTTAAAAGGAAATAGCCTGGAGATTTGTTAATGAAAATATTATCTTCTCGAATATTTTGGGGATTGGTATTGGTCATCGGGGGAATATTATTGCTCCTGGATACTTTTGGGGTTATAAAAGGCGGAGCTCTATTCTGGACAATTATCTCAGCTTTTATTGCGATATTATTCCTATCGTTATTCGCATCCAATCGAGAAAATTGGTGGGCGCTGATACCTGGAACAATATTTTTAAGCATATCAGCAGTGATTGGTTTAAATGAATTTTTACCAGGCTTTAGCGAGAGAAACCTGAGCGGGACAATCATCCTTGGCGGAATTTCCCTAAGCTTTTTGCTTGTTTATCTTGTTGAACATTCAAACTGGTGGGCAATCATTCCTGCTGGTGTTATAGCAACAATAACCGTAGTTTCTCTTTTGGAATCAAATAATACAGATTTTGTTAGTGGAGGAATTTTTCTTCTAGGACTGGGAATAACTTTCGCACTAGTAGCGATTTTACCAACTTCTATAGGCAGGATGCGTTGGGCGTGGATACCTGCAGGAATATTAGGAATGATAGGATTATTAATCCTGATTGCTGCACAGGAATATATTAATTATATCTGGCCTTCTGTTCTTATACTGGTTGGGATATTTTATGTCGGACGGTCATTGCGAAAATAAATGGCAATTTTAAAACATAATACAGAACAGCAAACACCAAATAAATGTTCGCTGTTCTGTATTCTTTGTTTATGTCTTTATTTGAACGTTACGACGATATTTCCATGCTCATTATAGCTTGAGTGAAAAAAGAAGGGCAATTCGCCTGGTTTCATATCTAGGATTTTCGGAAGGATTGTTGGAAGATCTTCGACCAATGGCATTTGTAGTAGCTGCGCTTTCTCCACCCATTCGATCAGACCTTCATTTGATGAAATCGGCTGTTCCGCAGAGGATTCGCCTCTAAATATAAAAACTCCCACACCTGGATTGGTTTGCGTGTCTACAGTAAGAATCCCACACAACCATAGGTTTTGAGAAACAAGACCAGTTTCCTCATATATTTCACGGTTTACGGCAGATAAGATATCTTCGCCCTGTTCTAGGTGACCGCCAATCCCGTTATAGAGGCCTGCCCAAAGTCGTTTATCTTTTGCGCCTTTGATTAGTAGAATTTTAGAACCCCGGGTAAGGAAAATTAATACCCGGGGTAATAGCATGTACCGTATGAGATTTATTCCTTGGTCGGACACCGGCATATTTAATCTGCTAAATCTGTTACTTCCTCTTCATTGGTGAAATCACCTAAATAATATTTTAGATCCGGCTCGATCTTAAGCTGGGTAATTTTCTCATTAATAATATTTCGGGTGCCTTCTATGCCGAGATATACAAATAGTTTTCTGAATTGTTCTTCCAGTGCAAATGTAATTTCAGCTTTTTTATCTTCCGGTAATTCCCAAGTATCTTTTTTGTAAGGACCGATGGCGTTCTTTCGGGTTTTATAATAAAACTGTTCATCGGTCATGTCTGATTTTCGCTCAGAAGCACTATTCTTATCCAGATAACTATACATTACTGAGCGTAAACCTTCTGGCAAACGATCGAATATTATATTTTGAAAGTTGGTTGCCAAGTGAACTTCGATTGCTTCGGACTCAACAAACTTACCAAAGGCATTCTCCGGCAATGTGGATGCTCCGTGCTGAACAGTGCCTCCCATGCCATAGGCTGCTCGCGCAATCCGGCTGAGTTTTAACAAGCTGCCAAAATCAAGATTAACCTTGGCAATAGAACCATCAGGGAGCACAACCCCACCATGGGAAGTACCAGTTTGAATACTGATTTTACTTAATCCAACGAATCGGGTTAAATTTTTGGATAATTCTTTTTGGTAACCATCCATATAGGCTCTTAACTCACCTTCAGTTGAATTATGTCCCCCGACCTCACCGATTTCACCACCGATGGAGATTTGAATCCCTTCAGGTTGATTTGTGCGGATGTAAGCAGATAACATTGCTGAAAGCCCATAATTTAATATTTGTTGTTCAGGAATCGTTATTTTAGTTATGTCAACGAGGGTTGATGTATCGATATCGATATTATAAAAACCAGCACTCATTGCCTCAATAACCAAATCCTTGACTGCTTGTACTTCAGTATCTGGTGAAACTGAATACCGTTTTGCTGAGATTTGAAAGTGATCGCCTTGAATAAAAATCGGTCCAATATAACCCTCAGAAATAGCAGCTGCAAGAATACTGGATGTATACTCTGCTGGTCGTTGATCGGTATAACCCATTTCAGAACGAGCAATTTCAAAAATAAACGCTCCAGCTTTCATTTCGTTAGCCACCCTGAATACTGCCCTTGCAGTATCAAATGTAAGCATACGCAGATTCATTGCGGGAACGGTAAAAGTAAACGGGATTTCACCTCGGCCACGCGCAAGATAAAAATCGTTAATTGAGGAGAGGATTGCTCCAAATTCTAAGGCTGCTTTTCGAATAAGGTATTGCGCAGCGCCTTTTTGAGGATTTTTACCAAGTGCCGATAATTCCGCTAACCTGTGAATATTCTGTTGTAAAAGGTTTCGATCTATGATCTTCATTTGATGATCAGATAGGATCAAGCTTCCGTCAAGTAAATTTAAGGTTTCCTGCAATATTTGTAGATTCATGATATTCCTCCAGAAAATAAAACTTACAAGGCTCGATTATATCATCTCATCCAAACCTATTCCGCTCTATAATATCCCTTGATATAATACATCTCGATTTAGATGTAGCTATCTGGAGGTACAATGGTGGATAAGATCCGTTTTGGAACAGACGGCTGGCGGGGTAGGATAGCCGAAGATTATACATTTGCAAATATCCGACGATGCACACAAGGATTTGCTCATTACCTTCTCAAAAAAGGTTTAAAAAATGAATGGGTTATAGTTGGTTACGACCAACGTTTCCACTCTGAGAATTTTGCTACTACTGTCGCAGAGGTACTGGCAGCGAACGGTTTGAGAGTATTTATAACGGATAAAGCTACCCCCACTCCGGTGATTTCTTATTCAGTATTAAATAAGAAAGCAGTAGGTGCCGTAAATATTACTGCATCTCATAATCCACCAACTGACAATGGTTTTAAAGTTCGCGATGATCATGGGGGCGCGATTGACCCCGATGGATTAATGGAAATCGAATCTTATATTCCAGATAATGAAGAAATGGCTTCCCGGATAGCATTCGATGAAGGAATAAGTCAATCAAAAATTGTCATATTTAATCCAGATAAGGCATATATAGATCAAATACATCGCTTGGTCGACCTGGAAACGATCAAGAATGCTGGATTAAATATTCTCATTGAACCTATGTGGGGCAATGGAATTGGATGGTTTCCCCACCTGTTAAATGGTGGAAAAACAAAAATAGAAGAAATTCATAATCAGAGAAATCCAATTTTTCCGGAAATGAAACGGCCGGAGCCAATCCCTCCTAATGTGGATGTCGGCTTACTCGAAACGATAAATCGCAATTCCGATGTGTTAATTATCACCGATGGCGATGCAGACAGACTTGGTATAGGAAATGAAAAGGGTGAATTTATCGATCAGTTGAGAGTATACGGTCTCCTTGGTTACTATTTTCTCGAAGTCCGAAAGGAGCGAGGACCAATCGTAAAGACATTGTCAACGACGAACATGCTGACTAAGCTTGGCGAACTTTATAATGTTCCAGTGTATGAGACTGGCGTTGGCTTTAAGTATGTTGCACCGAAAATGGTAGAGACAAATGCCATGTTGGGTGGTGAAGAATCGGGTGGATATGCTTTTCGTGGGCACGTACCAGAAAGAGATGGAATTTTAGCTGGATTATATTTTCTTGACATGATGGTTCGATTAGGTCAAAAACCTTCAGAATTGCTTGAAACTTTATTTAAAAGAGTCGGTCCACATTATTATGACAGGATTGACACCCCATTCACTGGCGATAGAAAATCACGTGAACAGAACATAATTAATGCTAATCCAACCAAAATCGGTGGTATACGAGTAAAAAACCTGGATACAACCGATGGATTCAAATTTAATTTAGAAGATGGTGGTTGGCTTTTAATCAGGTTTTCGGGTACGGAGCCGATCGTGCGTGTTTATTGTGAGACTACAAGACAGGAGAAAGTCAAAGCCCTGCTTGATGATGGATTGCACATTGCAGGAATAAAGTAGTGAACAATCAAAAAGTATCAGAACTTGTTGATACTCATTGTCACCTTAATTTTGATATTTTTGATCAAGACCGAAGACAAGTTGTAGAAGAGGCGCGAGATAACGGGATAAATAGGATATTAATCCCAGGGATTGATATCGAGACAAGTAAAACTGCCATCGCATATGCTAAAGAATATGATGAGGTGTATGCTTCCGTAGGTATCCACCCTAATATAGGTTCCACCTGGGCATCTCAATCGTTCGAAGAGCTTCGGGAGCTAGCTCTACAAACGAAGGTAGTAGCAATTGGAGAGATAGGATTAGATTATTATCGTGATCGAACTCCAAAACCATTACAACAAGCAATTTTTGAAAAGCAGTTAGAATTAGCAGCAGACTTAGGAAAACCGGTCATTATTCACAATCGAGATGCTTCCGAAGATGTCCTGAAAATAATTCAAGAATGGTCCAAGAATCTAATGGATGATAATGACAGTCTGGCGGAACATCCTGGTGTAATGCACTCTTTTTCTGGAAGTAAAAATTTTGCATGCGAGCTGGTTTTGATAAATTTTAAGATTGGAATAACCGGACCAATAACCTTCAAGAAATCTGTGCAACTACAAGAAGTCGTTACAGATCTTCGATTAGATGACTTATTATTGGAAACTGATGCCCCTTATTTAACACCGGATCCGTATCGAGGCAAGCGAAATGAACCAGCTAATGTTAGAATCATAGCAGAAAAAATCGCTGAAATAAAAGGTGGTTCTTTAGACTATATTGCAAAAATTACTACAGCCGAGGCAGATCGGCTGTTTGGATGGAGAGAAATTCTTTGATTGATACATCGTTCATAACTCCTATAGAAGACCAAGTGAAGCTTGTTGAAGATCGCATGCGTTCTCAAGCGGATGGACATCATGCGGCTGTGGTAGCTGCTTTGAATCACCTACTCGGCTCTGGCGGTAAGCGAATTCGAGCTGTTGTGACATTACTTACAGGGAAAATGTTGGGTGCTGATGCAGATAAATTAGCTACTCTCGCAGCTGCCATTGAATCTCTTCATACTGCAACCCTTGTTCATGACGATTTAATCGATGGGGCGATGATCAGGAGGGGGATACCGACCCTGAACGCCCAATGGTCACCTGCAGCAACAGTTCTTACCGGTGACTTTATTTTTTCCAAGGCTGCCCAATTAGCTGCAGAGACTGGATCGGTCGAAGTAATGCAGATATTTGCAGAGACACTTGCTACAATCGTGAATGGTGAAATAAACCAATTATTTAGCAGTCGATGGATAGCAAACCGTGATGACTATTATCGCAGGATCTATGCGAAAACCGCTTCTTTATTTGAAGCTACTACCACTGCTGCTGCTATTTTAAGTGGTGCAAGTGAAAATATCGTAAATATCGTCAAAGAATATGGTTATGAGATTGGAATGGCGTTCCAAATCATCGATGATATTCTTGATTTCACAAGTGAGCAAACAACGATGGGTAAGCCTGTGGCGAGTGACCTTAGACAAGGATTGATCACTCTTCCAGTTTTATATTATCTAGAAAACCATCCTGATGATTTAGACATGCTAAATATTCTTGAAACAAGTTTTTGCGATGAAGGGTGTTTAGGTAGATTGCTGGCATCGATAAGGGAAAGTGGTGCTATTGAGTTATCTCTTAATGAGGCAAGACTTTCAATTCAGAAAGCATTGGATGCTTTATTGAAACTACCAGAATCGGCGGAAAGAAAAGCGTTAGAGGAATTAGCTTGTTATATCATCGACCGGGAAATTTAGTTGACAAAATAATAAGAGCGTAGTACTATTCTGCCGCTCTCAAAATGGCGAGGTAGCTCAGCTGGCAGAGCAGGGGCATCATAATCCTCAGGTCGTGGGTTCAACTCCCACCCTCGCCACCAAAAATTATACTCGTCAATTCCCAATATATTGTGGTTATTTGTGGACTGTCCGAGATAGTATAAAGGATAGTCCCCTGGTTTAACTGGTAAGGTTCAATAAAATATTATTGCAAGTCTAAAAATCAAGGACAAACTAACGGGGTTAGCCTATCATTAACACTTTGGGCATAGGAAATGATGTAATCTGAATCTGATAAGTTACTCAATTGGATGAAACCTACAGCATTGCACTGCAAAAAAAGTAGACGCATAAATGTTACTCCCTCTTCAATACCAAAATCAATATGGGAATTGTCTCCAATAATTGGTACTGTCGCTGATTGATCAGCCCAATTTTCTTCAATTGTTTTGTATACATCATTAGCAACAGTCTCTGAATCGTAAACCAATATAGCAACACCTCCATCAGCTTTATTGATTTGTGAAAGTTGCTGGTAAATCTGATACACAGGTTGGGGAATATCGTCAAACATCCCTGGAAGAGCATTCTGTACTTGTCCGCCTACGAATCCTAATAGGAGGTCGGCTGGTTGTACGAGGATGGATGACAGGTCCAGTTCAACAGGAGGGATTGGGGTAGGGGGAAGCGGAGTTTGTATACCAGATAAGACGAATACGAAAGTATTAGTAGGTTGGGCGATCTGCGTTTGAGCAATCGCAGTTAGCACAGGATGCCCCGATGGGGTAGATGAGCAGCTATTGATCAAGATACTAAGAAAAACCAGAACATAGACTTGTTTCAATTTTTCCTCCTATTATAATAAATCATATTTTGTCTTATTTGGTGAACAATCCTATCTTCATTATTGAATAAAGGCACTAAATTATCACGTTATAACCAATGGTGGGGTGGTTTCTATAGTATTTGCTATATCAGACATAGCATTATCCTATTAATCGGCAATGAAACTAATACAAATACGAAATAACAACTCATACCTTCTTTCTCTTTCAAGTAAACAATGGTTTCTTCTTATTTTATACCTACCGATTCTATTTTCGATTGAAGGTTATCAATATCTCTTTGAATTTCACTTCATTTCTCTTTACCCTATTTACTAGAAGAAGATATGAACCAGTATACAACAAATCCAAATACTGCTCCAAACAATCCAATACCGGTAAACATCAAGGAACCTGGAAGTCAGATTAATATTTTTATAATTTCGTTAACATTGAGGGTGTTAATCGTGGAGACGAGATTATTAATCGGTTAGAAGAATCCCCAGTCTAATCTAGCATTCTCATCCATCATGGTTGGGTCCCATGGTTCATAACCCAGTGTGATCGATGTAGGTAGATTAAGTCCTGTTTCCACTACATGACGGGTTGTCTCTAGGAGGGCTGGTCCATATGGGCAGAAGGGCGTTGTCATGATCATCATTATTTTTACTGCCCCATTCAAGATTGTAACGTTTCGGACTAAACCAAGCTCTATTATATTTAAACCAATTTCAGGGTCCATAACTTTTTTTAATTCATTATTTAGCGATTCAAGCAGCTCTGGATTAGTCTTTTCAATATCCCAAACTGGTTTATTCTGAATATCTGCGCTCATAGTTAATTTCGTAGTAAATTCGTAGGATCGGAGATCTGGTATGTGCAATTTCTGTCTCCGTTAAGTATACATGTTACTTTTTCTGCCTGTGCCGACAAAACTGTGGATATAAGTATTTGATCCACTGCACAGACTTCAGGGTGGTTC
>Ga0209253_10006215_pt1 | contig 10350 bp, 4 predicted proteins | sample FrelakmetBRP12BR_FD_187145 | JGI IMG/M metagenome (GOLD analysis project Ga0209253, IMG submission 187145) | Freshwater lake sediment microbial communities from the University of Notre Dame, USA, for methane emissions studies - BRP12 BR (SPAdes)... | ecosystem: Environmental > Aquatic >... | reverse complement strand
CTTCGCGATGGCTTCTTCGACCGTGCCAGCGGGCACTGTACCCTCGTCCGCGAGCGCCTTTAACGTGGCGACGGTTACGTAGTAGCGGTTCACCTCGAAGAATGCGCGCAGCTTGGCGCGGTAGTCGCTGCGGCCGAAACCGTCAGTACCGAGCACCTGGAAGCGCCTGGGCACGAAGGCTCGCACCTGATCGGCGAAGGCGCGCATGTAGTCGGTGGAGGCGATCACGGGACCCTCGTGGCCTGCGAGGCATTGCGCGACATGGCTCTTCCGGGGCGGTTGCGTGGGGTGCAGCATGTTCCAGCGCTCGACCTCGATGCCATCACGCCTGAGCTCGTTGAAGCTGGTGCAGCTCCAGATGTCGGCGGTGACCCCCCAGTCGTTCTTGAGCAGATCCGCGGCGGCGATGACTTCCCGCAGGATGGTTCCCGACCCCATCAGTTGCACGCGGGGAGCCGAGTTCGCGTCGCCCTCCCGCAGGAGGTACATGCCCTTGACAATGCCATCTTCGGCGCCCTCCGGTAGTCCCGGATGAGGGTAGTTCTCGTTCATCACCGTGAGGTAGTAGTAGACATCCTCCTGCAGCGCGTACATGCGCCGCATACCCTCGCGGATGATCACCACCACTTCATACGCGAACGTCGGATCGTATGCGATGCAGTTTGGAATGGTGGAGGCGAGGACGTGGCTATGGCCGTCCTCGTGCTGCAGGCCTTCGCCGTTCAGCGTGGTGCGCCCCGCAGTGCCGCCGATGAGAAAGCCGCGCGCGCGCATGTCGCCTGCGGCCCACGCGAGGTCGCCGACACGCTGTAGTCCGAACATCGAGTAATAGATGTAGAACGGAATCATCGGCATGTTGTTCGTGCTGTATGACGTCGCGGCGGCGATCCAGGAAGACATGGCACCGGCCTCGTTGATCCCCTCCTGGAGCACCTGTCCCGCCTTGTCTTCGCGGTAATACATGAGCTGATCGGCGTCCTGGGGACGGTAGAGCTGGCCGACCTGCGAGAAGATCCCGAGCGCCCGGAACATGCCTTCCATGCCGAAGGTGCGCGACTCGTCCGGAACAATAGGGACGATGCGCCTGCCAATGGCTTTGTCCTTGACGAGCATATTGAGCATCTGGACGAATGCCATGGTCGTGGAGATCTCGCGCGCCTCGCTGCTCTTGAGCAACCGCTCAAAAGTCGAGAGCGGAGGAATCGCGAGGGACTCGGATGTGCGGCGTCGCGCGGGCAGATAACCTCCGAGCGCAGCGCGGCGCGCGTGGAGGTACTTCTTCTCGGCGCTGTCGTCAGGAAACGTGAAATACGGCAGCTGGGGGAGCTGCTCGTCGGTGATCGGGAGTTCGAGACGGTCTCGGAACTGGCGCAGCGCCTCCTGCGTCATCTTCTTCGCCTGGTGCGCGATCATCTGACCTTCGCCGGACTCGCCCATGCCGTACCCCTTCACCGTCTTCGCCAGGATCACGGTGGGCTGCCCCTCGTGACGGACCGCCGCGGCGTAGGCCGCGTAGACCTTCTGCGGATCGTTTCCGCCGCGCTCCAGGGCCCAGATCTCGTCGTCGGTCATGTCCGCGACCAGCGCCTTCAAGTCCGGATACTTGCCGAAAAAGTGCTCGCGCACGTACGCCCCATTCTTTGACTTGAAATCCTGGTACTCGCCGTCCACGCACTCCTCCATCCGCTTTAGCAGAATGCCGTTCCCGTCCCGGGCGAGCAGCTTATCCCAGCCGCTGCCCCAGATCACCTTGATGACGTTCCAGCCGGCACCGCGAAACACGGACTCCAGTTCCTGGATGATCTTGCCGTTGCCGCGCACCGGACCGTCAAGGCGCTGAAGGTTGCAGTTGATCACGAAGATGAGGTTGTCGAGGTGCTCGCGGCCGGCTAGCGAAATCGCACCGAGGGACTCCGGCTCGTCGCATTCGCCGTCGCCGACGAACGCCCACACCTTGCGGCCCTCCGTGTGGGCGATACCGCGGCCCTCGAGGTACTTGAGGAACCGCGCCTGGTAGATCGCCATAAGCGGCCCCAGGCCCATCGACACGGTCGGAAACTGCCAGAACTCGGGCATGAGCCAAGGATGCGGGTACGACGACAGGCCGCGGCCGCCTGTCTCCTGCCGGAAGTTGTCGAGCTGCTCCGCAGTCAGGCGGCCGAGGAGAAATGCCCGGGCGTAGATGCCAGGCGCCGAATGGCCCTGGATGTAGAGCAGATCCCCGCCATGGGACGGGGTGGGTGCGTGGAAGAAATGCTCGTAGCCGACGTCGTACAGCGTCGCAGCGGAAGCGAAACTCGCGATGTGTCCGCCAAGCTCAGAGGACTCCTTATTCGCGCGCAGGACGATGGCAGCGGCATTCCAGCGAATCGCGGCGCGGATCGCCGCCTCGATCTTTGGATCACCGGGTGCCTTGGCTTCCTTTTCCACGGGAATCGTATTCACGTACGCCGTGGTCATGGCGCAGGGGACATAGGCACCTTCGCGCCGCGCCTCGGCGATGAGCCGTTCCAGGAGGTAATGCGCACGATCGGGCCCCCGATGCTTCACGACGGCCTTCAGCGAATCGATCCAGTCTGCAGTTTCCGTCGGATCGACATCGTGGCGAATGTCCATGAAGGTCCCCTCCTCGTGATGTGGTCTCAAGGGATCGTTAGCCCCCGGTCGGTGATGCTCGCTGCGCCGCACTTCTGCGCTATTCGCGCAATACCAAGCCTCGAACGATAGCGGGCCAGCGCGACAACTTCAACGAGAGGTCACGCTGCAGTGCGGCAACGAGACGCGATCCTATTGCACGGACGTGTCGCCCATCAGCCGGTCGACTTTGCCTTCCCGACCCCCACCAGCCCGCTTGGTTTGATCTTGTCGGCGATGACGCGCCCCATCCGTGCCCGGTGGCCCGCGTGGTAGGCAAGGTCGTCGCGCGCGATCGTTACCGTCTTCTCGCGCCCGCCGCGCCCGGTGCCGATCACCGTGAGCTTGCGCTGGTCCGAAACCGCTACCGCGACCAGTTTTTCGTTCTCTTCCAGACCCATGACAATGACACCGCGCCCCTTGGCGAGCTCGCGCATCTCCGAGATGGAGAACAGCAGCAGGCGGCCCTGCTCGGACACGGCGGCGACATAGTTGCCGGGCGCCTCGTCGAAGACAAAGGGCGCCAACGGTTCCTCGCCTTCCTCGAGCGTCATGAACTCCTTGCCGGCGCGTTTCTTCGCGAGCAAGTCGCCAAACTTCGCGATGAAGCCGTAGCCGCCACTCGACGCGACGAGCAGTTTCGACTCGGGTTTTGCCACGATCATATGCCGGATCTGGGCTCCGCCCTGAACGTCGACCAGCGACGAGACTGGTGCGCCGTCGCCGCGGCCCGGAGGCAGCTCGGACGCGTCGAGCGTATAGGCGCGTCCCATCGAGTCGAGAAACACCACCGGATCGACCGTACGGCACTCGGCAATCCCAGCCAGCGCGTCACCCTCCTTGAAGGACAGCGCAGTGACGTCGATTTCCCAGCCCTGTCGCGCCCTGACCCAACCTTTCTTCGAAAAGATCACGGTGACGGGTTCGTCCACGACCGGTGCGGCGGCGACCGCCTTCTCCGAGACTTCGATCAGCGTGCGGCGTTTGTCGCCGAAGGACTTCGCGTCCGCGTCGATCTCGGCGACGACCAGGTTCTCCAGTACCTTGCGACTGCCAAGCACCCGCTCAAGCCCCTTCTGCTCGCGGCGCAGGCCATCCAGCTCCTTCTCCACCTTGATGTGCTCGAGCTTCGCCAGCTGCCGCAAGCGAATCTCCAGGATGTCGTCTGCCTGCCGCTCGCTCAGCTTGAACGCGGCGATGAGTTCTGCCTTCGGATCGTCCGCGTTGCGGATGATGCGGATCACCTCATCGACGTTGAGCAGGACGATGAGCCGCCCTTCGAGCACGTGGATGCGATCCTGCACCTGGTCGAGCCGATGCCGCGTGCGCCGCGTGACTGTCGCGAATCGGAACTCCAGCCACTCCGTGAGCACGTCGTGCAGATTCTTCGACGCGGGCCGTCCGTCAAGGCCGACCATGACGAGATTCATCGGCGCGTTCGATTCCAGGCTCGTCTTGGCGAGCAGCAAGTTCACGAACTCGGTCTCGTCCTGGCGCGAGCTTTTCGGCTCGAAAACGAGGCGCACCGGATGGACGCGATCGGACTCGTCGCGGGCACGGTCGAGGAGCGACAGCATCAGCTGCTTCTCGCGACTCTGCTCCGGTGTAAGGGATTTCTTGCCGGGCTTCGGCTGCGGGTTGGTGAGCGCCTCGATCTCCTCCAGCACCCGGCGCGAAGACGTGCCCGGCGGGAGCTCGTGGACTACCATCTGCCACTGCCCGCGGGCAAGGCGCTCGATTGTCCAGCGCGCACGCACCCGGATCGCACCGCGCCCCGTCGCGTAAGCCTGCTCGATCTCCTCGCGCGGTGTAATGATCTGACCGCCGCCCGGAAAGTCCGGCCCGGGTACATGCTGCATGATGCCCGCGAGGTCGAGCTTCGGATCGCGAATGAGCGCGATCGCTGCACTTGCGACCTCCGTCAGATTGTGGCTCGGGATCTCGGTCGCCATGCCGACTGCGATGCCGGAGGCGCCATTCAGCAGCACCACCGGCAGCCGCGCCGGCAGCACCTGGGGCTCTTGCAGGCTGCCGTCGTAGTTGGGCGCGAAGTCGACGGTGCCTTGATCGAGCTCGGCAAGCAGCACATCCGCGAACTTCGTTAGCCGCGATTCCGTGTAGCGCATCGCCGCGGGGTCGTCGCCGTCGCGCGAGCCGAAGTTGCCCTCGCCGTCGATGAGCGGATAGCGCAGCGTCCAGTCCTGCGCTTGCCGCACCAGGGCGTCATACACCGACGCGTCGCCATGGGGGTGGAACTTGCCCAGCACGTCTCCGACCACACGCGCCGACTTCTTGCGTGGCGTGTTCGCCCGGCCCCCCATCTCCCAGAGCGAATAGAGGATGCGCGCCTGCACCGGCTTCTGGCCGTCGGCGACGCGCGGCAGCGCGCGGTCCTTGACCGTGGCGATGGCGTACTGGAGGTACTGCGTGGCGGCGTAGCGAGCGAGCGGTAAGCGATCGCCCAGATCGCCGGTCAGTGGCGCGAAGCCGGGCGGCAGGGCACCGCCGCTCCCCCTTGCCGACGGCACCGGCGGAGCCGGCTTCTTTTGCTTTTCTTCCGTCGCGACGACGTCGCCGCACTGGTCGTCGAACAGATCGCCTTGATCACCCATCCTTCACTCCTTCACGCCTCCCGCCTCACGCCTCCCGCCTCTCGCCTCCCGCCTCTCGCTTCCCGCCTCACGAAACATCGGCTTCCACCAGATTCCCATACGTCTCCATCCACTCTCGCCGCTGAGGTGCATTCTCTCGTGCCATCATCATGTTAAAAATTGCGAGCGACTGGTCGTGCTCCGCGTCCTCGACGGTAACCGGCAGCATGCGTCGCGTATCGGGGTTGAGGGTGGTTTCCCAAAGCTGCTCGGGACTCATTTCGCCGAGACCCTTGAAGCGGCTGATGGTCAGACTTTCCGCCTTCACACCCTCGTCGATCAGCTTATCCTTCAGCGCTTCGAGCTCGGATTCGTCCAGCGCATAGAGCTTGCGGGCCGGACGGTTCTTGCCTTGGGCCGGCACGTCGATGCGAAAGAGCGGCGGCTGTGCGACGTACACATGACCGTCCTCGATCAGCTTGGGGAAGTGGCGAAAGAAGAGGGTGAGCAGCAGCACCTGGATGTGTGAGCCATCCACGTCCGCGTCGGCGAGGATGATGATCCGCTTGTAGCGCAGGTTCGAGAGGTCCGGTGTGTCGCCGGCCTGGTGGTGATCCACGCCGACAGCGAGCGCGATGGCCTCGATCTCCTTGTTCGAGTAAAGTGTGTTCGGGTCATCCTGCCACGTGTTCTTCGGCTTGCCCTTGAGCGGCAGCACCGCCTGAAACTCCTTGTCCCGCGCCTGTTTCGCGGAGCCGCCCGCTGAATCGCCCTCGACGATGAAGAGCTCGTTGCGCTCCGGATCATCCGACGCGCAGTCGGTGAGCTTGCCCGGGAGCACCGCAACACCGGAAGACTTCCTTCGCTCCACCTTTTGCGCCGCCCGCGTGCGCGCCATTGCCTGCCGGATCACGAGCTCGGCGATGCGCTTGCCTTCCTCGACGTGTTGGTTCAGCCACAGCTCGAACGGGTCGCGCACCATCTGGCCAACGAGCTTGACCCCATCGCGCGAGATGAGCTCGTTCTTCACCTGACCCTTGAACTGCGGGTCGAGCATCTTCACCGCCAGCACGTACGAGGCGCGCGACCACACGTCTTCGCCGACCACCTTGAGCCCGCGCTGACCCATCGCGTGCAGCTCGATGAAATTCCTGATTGCCGCGTGCACACCCTCGCGGAGGCCTGCGACGTGACTGCCGCCGTGGCGTGTCGGGATCATGTTCACATAGGACTCGTTGACGGTTTCCCCTTCAGCCGTCCAGGCGATTCCCCACATCGCCCCTTCGCCCTCTGCGAAGCTATCCGACTCGGACTGGGCCGTCACATAGCGGTCGCCGTAGAAGGGCGTGGCCACAGGATCGAGATTCGCGATCGCCTCGGCGAAGTAGCCCCTGATGCCTTCGGGAAAGTGCCACTCCGTTGTCTCCAAGCGCCCGCCCTTTTCGATGCCGAGGGTGAAACGTACGCCCGGCAGCAGCATCGCCTTCGCACGAAGAAGAGCGGCGATCTCGGCGGCCACGATCTTCGGCGCGTCGAAGTACTTCGGGTCGGGCCAGAAGCGGACGCGGGTACCTGTGTCGCGCGGAGAAACGTCGCCCACTTTCTTGAGCTTCTCCGTCACCTGGCCATTGTTTGCGAAGACCATCCGGTGCCGCGCGCCCTCGCGCCTGATCTCCACTTCGAGCCGGGTCGAGAGCGCATTGCTCACGCAGACACCCACACCATGGAGGCCACCGGCGATGCGGTACGCGGCATCCTTGTCGGTCTTGCGGAACTTGCCACCGGAATGAAGCGTCGTGAAGATCACCTGGACCGCCGGGACGTTCTTCTTCGGATGGATATCTACCGGAATACCGCGGCCATCGTCTTCCACGGTCGCCGAGCCGTCCTCGTGGAGCGTGACCTTTACGTTCTTCGCGAATCCGGCGAGTCCTTCGTCTGCAGCGTTGTCGATCACCTCCACCAGCGCGTGGTTGGGATTGACGGGGTCCGTATACATACCGGGCCGGTGGAGAATCGGCGACAGGTCCTCGAGAATCTCGATGTCCTTCGCGCTGTAGCTGTCTCGCGCCATGGGGATCGGGGTGGCAGAAAAGCGCGATACTTTGTCGGAGTCGCGCACCGAGCGCAAGCCCGTTCAACGGTGAGCGGCGGGACGGGTACGACCCAACCGCTGACGCGAATGGCATAGAATGGGCCGCGAGACCCATTCCCGGTCGTTCAGCACTTTGCGAGTTGACTGGTCAGCAGGTGTTATGCCCGCTCGGCAGTCTCAGTCGAACACCCCGGACAGATCGACCTCGAACGAGGAACGGTCAACGGTGCCCGACTTGCCGTAGAACTCGACGCGTCGTCCACGGGGAAACAAGATCCAGGCTATTCCCCCCCAGAGGTCGAGGTCAATTTTGCCTACGAAGTTGGCGAGACGAGGATCACTCAGGATGTCCCGCCACCGCCGCGACAACGCGTCCGCGCTCAGCGGGTGCTCGATGACTTCCGACATGATGTCACTCACGGGATAACGTGGTTCGGCGACTATACCTCATCGGGCAAGGCTCCTTTGGAGCTGGGACGCCCTGAAGGCACACGGTGTCAACCCAGAATAGCAATCTTTCCGCGGTTGCCGTGAGGGGATGCGCTCAAGCTGCTCGACGTTACTCGCCCAAGAGCGCACGGATGTCCAGCTGGCCAGCGCCCGCCGGCTTCGCGAATGCGAAGCTCGCGGCCGATAACGCTGGGTTGAGCTTCCAGTCGTAGAAGTCCACAGCAAAGCGCGGGGCGCCCTGCATCTCGCGCAACGTGCCGATCAGCCGACACGGCAGCGAATTGCGGGCGTCGGTCCAGAGCTCCCACTGCACTCCCGGTGCCGCGAAGGCCGCGTGCTCGCACTGCTTGCCGGCGATCGTGGTAGACCCTTGGTACCGGGCGCGGGTGATGCGGTTTGTCAGCATGGTCTGCCGATCGCCGGCGAGGACGTCCGCCAGAGGAAAGAGCACGCCCGCACGCTGCAGGGCGAACGGAATGAGAGCTTCGAGGGTGCCGGGGTCGTCGCTGGTTGCGTAGAGATTGAGGGTGGGTTGATACACCGTCAGCGTCTGCCCGTCGAAGAAGACATCCAGCGGCGGCGCTCCGCCGCGCACCTTGGCCCGGACCTTGTCGGGCTGCATGACGGCGAACTGCGCGTCGGCAAAGAAGCTCGCGAAGGCACTGGTGTCGGCGGCACCCGGGCTGCTACGCGTCCGAAAAGAAAAGGTCTTCGCACGTTCGAGCCTCCATGCAGCGGCCTTCAGCAGGTCGAGCGCGCGCCGGTCGATCTCCGGCGGCGGTGCGGCAGCGGCGGGCGCTGCGAATGCCGGCGTGATACCGGATAGCACGAGCAACAGGAGTGCAATCAGTGCCTGTCGAGCTATTGCTTGCATGCGGGCCAGCCTCGCAGTCAGACCAGGTCGAGCACTATTAAGAAAAACGGCAGCGTCGGCGCGATCGAGCGAGGGGCCCCGAACCTCCCGGCCGATCTGCGCTTGCGCCGCTCGAATCCCTTGGCATCCCTTCGTGTTTCAGCGGTTACGTTCACGGGCGTGAAGTTAACGTGCACAGCATCTGATGTCAAAGCTACCTCTTGTTTCCGGCCATCATTGGCACCCAGGCCCGTTCGGCACGGCCTTCCACCGTCTCAACGCATTGGCGAATCGTGCGAGAATGCGCCTCGTGCACCGGGGAATTGCATGTGGGCGATCGGGAGGCGCCGGTCGCCGCCACCGGGAACGCACAGCGAAGCACGCCGCGCGCTTCGTCGCGCGAGATCGACGTGTGCGCACGCTGTCATGCGCGTGCCGCCCGCATCTCCGACGACTACGTCCACGGCAAGCCGCCGCTCGACACACATCGCCTCACGCGGCTCGACGAAGGGCTGTACTGGACCGACGGGCAGATGCGCGACGAGGTCTACAACTGGGGGTCGTTCGTACAGAGCAGAATGCACGCGCAGGGCGTCACGTGCTCCGACTGCCACGATCCGCACACGCAGGCGCTGCGCGCCCCCGGCAACTCGGTGTGCGCGACGTGCCATGCCCCGGCGAAGTTCGACAGCGAAACCCACACGCATCACCCGAAGGGCTCGGTGGGCGCCGCGTGTACCGCCTGCCACATGCCGACCACAACCTACATGCAGATCGACCCGCGGCACGATCATTCGATGCGCATTCCGCGCCCGGATCTGACGGCGAAGCTCGGCGTGCCGAACGCGTGCAACAACTGCCATGCGAAGAAGTCACCGCAATGGGCGGCGGATGCGATCGCGAAATGGACCGGGAAGGTACCGAACGGGTACCAGAATTTCGCCGAAGCGCTGCACGTGGGCACGGTCGGGGCGCCCGGTGCTCGCGATGCGCTGCAGACGATCACGGACGACCGCGCGCAGCCGGCGATCGTGCGCGCGAGTGCCCTCGACCGGCTGGCGCGCTGGCTCACGCCCGACACGCTGTCCTCGGTTGCCTACGCGCTCAACGATCCCGATCCGCTGGTGCGGCTTGCGGCGGTCGAGGCGCTGGCCAATACCGATTCCGCAACGCGCCTGCGCTATCTGCCGCGCATGCTCGGCGACCCGGTGCGCAGCGTGCGCATCGAGGCGGCGCGCGCTCTGGCCGGGCCGGACGAAGCCCGAATCCCGACTGCGCAGCGCGAGGGGTTCGCGAAGGCGCTGGCCGAATACGTCGCGGTGCAGACCTATAACGCCGACCGCCCCGAAGGTCATCTCAATCTCGGCAATCTATACGCGATTCGGGGCGATTCGGACCGGGCGCTTGCCGAGTACAAGAAAGCGCTTGCGATCGATCCGCGCTCGGTCGAGGCTCGTGTGAATCTCGCGGATCTTCACCGCGCCCAGGGCGCCGACAGTGAGGGGGAGGCCGCGCTGCGCCAGGGGATCGCGCTCGAACCGCGGGCTGCACCCCTGCATCACGCACTCGGGCTCGCGCTCATCCGGCAGAAGCAGACCGCTGCGGGCGTACGCGCGCTGGGCGAGGCCGCGAAGCTTGCGCCGTCGAACGCGCAATATGCGTATGTCTACGCCGTCGCGCTCAACGACACGGGACGCCCACAGGACGCGCTGAAGCATCAGCCGTAT
>Ga0209253_10006214_pt1 | contig 10350 bp, 9 predicted proteins | sample FrelakmetBRP12BR_FD_187145 | JGI IMG/M metagenome (GOLD analysis project Ga0209253, IMG submission 187145) | Freshwater lake sediment microbial communities from the University of Notre Dame, USA, for methane emissions studies - BRP12 BR (SPAdes)... | ecosystem: Environmental > Aquatic >... | reverse complement strand
GGGGTCAGCGAAGCGCCGAGGGGGGAGCTTGACTCCCCCCTGGAAGTGTCCCGTCCAAGTGGAGGACTTTGTCAACATATTTGCGAGACGGGACACTAGAATATGGTATAGTGAAAACTAGAGGAGACAAATCATGAAGAGATTCAGCTTTGTCTTTTTCTCCATTGCGGTCCTTACGCTTTGCGTTGGAAGTCTGGTCGGTCCCGGCCTTGCCGTCAGCCAAGAGGCAGACGCTGAGGGCTGCAAGGATCATCCGCTGTTCAACCGGATGCCTGGCTACAGGATCCAGCGTTGTGAAGAGAAAGAGTTTGATAGTCACACCTTCAAGGACGGCGCCGGGAAGGAGATCGCCGTAGAAGGGCGCATTTCCGAGACTCGCTACACACTCCAAGAAGGAGCCAAGGAGGCCACCCGGCTTCAGCTTTTCCGGAATTACCAGAACGCTATGACGAAGATCGGAGGGGCCCTCCTCTCGACCGACGACGATGGCAATTGCTATATGAAGGTCGTCAAAGATGACAAGGAAATCTGGGTTCATATCTCGGCCTACATCACCTCCGAGTGGATGCTCTACATTGTTGAGATACAGGCGATGGTCCAGATTGTCGTTGCCAATGCCGACGTCTTTTCCGACGAGATCAAAGCCACCGGCCATACGGCCGTTTACGGAATTTATTTTGACACGGGCAAGTCGGACATTAGGCCCGAATCGGAGAAGGCCCTGGTCGAGATCGCCAAGCTCCTGAAAAATAACCCGGGCCTCAAGCTGAATGTGGTGGGCCACACCGACAGCGTCGGGGCCATGGACGCCAACATGAAGCTCTCCCAAGCCCGGGCAGAGGCCGTCGTTCAGGTGCTCGTCTCCAAGCAGGGCATAGAGGCCGCTCGGCTCAAAGGCTACGGAGTCGGGCCGCTCGCTCCGGTGGCCTCCAACGATACTGAAGAGGGGAGGGCCAAGAACCGTCGGGTGGAGCTAGTTAAGCAGTAGACTTTTCCATTCGCCGGAACATAATGGCAATTAACGGGCCCTGCCCTTTCGCTGGCCCCAATCCAAAGCAGGTTTATTAGAGATTTTGACAAAACGGCCTGAAAAACCTTATACACTTTATGTTATTGCTGAATTTTATAGCTGAATGGAGTGTGAAATGCTGGAATCCTATTTTAAACAAGAAACTGAAAGGCAAAAACTCGGAATCCCGCCTCTGCCCCTCAGCCCGGAGCAGACGGTGGAGGTTTGCCGGCTTCTCGAAAGCCCCCCCGCAGGACAAGGAGAACTCCTGCTGAATCTCCTCAAGAACCGTGTTTCTCCGGGTGTTGACCCGGCGGCCAAGGTCAAGGCCGAGTGGCTGGCCAGGATCGGCCGGGGAGACGTCCAGTCCGCAGTGGTCTCCAAAAAGGAAGCCGTCTTTCTGCTCGGCACTATGCTCGGCGGCTATAACGTCGTCCCGTTGGTTGAATTCCTGGACGAACCGGAACTCGACCCTGACGCGGCGGAAGCTTTGAAACACACCATCCTTGTCCACGGCGCCTTTGACAAGATCGCCGAGAAATCCAAGGGCAATGCCCAGGCGAAGAGCGTCCTCGAATCCTGGGCCAACGGCGATTGGTTTTTGAAGAGGCGGGGCTTCCCTGAACAAATGACCTTCAAGGTCTTCAAAGTGGACGGAGAGATCAACACGGATGATTTTTCTCCTGCGAAGCACGCGTCGACGCGGCCGGATATCCCGCTCCATGCGCTGGCCATGGGGGAAACCCGTTTTCCCGAAGGGATAGAGACGATCCGGAGGTTCCGTGAGGAGGGCCACCGGGTTGTCTTTGTCGGCGACGTCGTCGGGACCGGGTCTTCGCGCAAATCGGCCTGCAACTCGGTGATGTGGCACATCGGCGAGGACATCCCCTACATCCCGAACAAGCGCCGAGCCGGCGTCGTCATCGGCGGCCTCATCGCCCCCATTTTTTTCAACACCACCGAAGACTCGGGCGGCTTGCCGCTCCTGGCCGAGGTCAGCCGGATGAAGACCGGCGATGTCATCACGCTGGACACGAAGACGGGCCAAATCCGGAATGAAGCCGGGGAAGTCATCGCCAACTTCGAGTTTAAGCCCCCCACCCTGCGCGATGAGTTCCGGGCCGGCGGACGCCTCAACCTCATCATCGGCCGCAACCTGACCAACAAAGCTCGCCAGGCGCTCGGCCTGGAGGATGCGCCGTTCTTTGTCTCTCCCGATAACCTAGTGCCCAAGGCCCGGCAGGGTTATTCCCAGGCCCAGAAGATTGTCGGGAAGGCCTGCGGCCGGAAAGGCATCCTTCCCGGGACGGCCTGCGAGCCGAGGATGACGACCGTCGGCTCCCAGGATACGACCGGTCCGATGACGGCCGACGAGCTCAAAGAACTCGCCTGCCTCGAGTTCCAGACGGACCTGTTCATGCAGTCGTTCTGTCATACGGCGGCCTATCCCAAGCCGGCCGACGTGAAGATGCACAAAAATCTTCCGAAGTTCGTCATCGCCCGCAAGGGAGTGGCCCTCAAGCCGGGCGACGGGATCATCCATTCCTGGCTCAACCGGCTCATCCTTCCTGATACGCTCGGCACCGGCGGGGATTCCCACACCCGCTTTCCCATCGGGCTGAGCTTCCCGGCCGGCTCCGGCTTGGTCGCCTTCGCGGGCGCCCTCGGTTTCATGCCTCTGGACATGCCGGAGTCCGTGCTGGTCCGCTTCAAGGGGATCCGCAACCCGGGCATCACGATCCGCGACATCGTGAATGCCATTCCCTATTTTGCCATCAAGGAGGGTTTGCTCACGGTGGCCAAGAAGGGGAAAAAGAACATCTTCAACGGCCGCATCCTGGAGATGGAGGGCTTGCCTGAGCTCACCGTCGACCAGGCCTATGAGCTGACCAATGCCTCGGCCGAAAGGTCGGCCGCCGGGAGCGTCATGGACCTGAGCGAGGAGCAGGTGGCCAAGTACCTGATGAGCAACATCGCTTTGATGAAGCAGATGATCGCCGAAGGATACCAGGATGCTCAGACTTTGAAACGGCGGATCAAAGCGTGCCAGAAATGGCTGCGCAGGCCCCGGCTTCTCCGGCGTGATAAGAAAGCCAGCTATGCCGCCGAACTCGAGGTCGATTTGGCCGAAATTAAGGAACCGATCCTGGCCTGTCCCAATGACCCGGATGACGTCAAGCTTTTATCCGAGGTGGCGGGGGACCGGATTGACGAGGTCTTTGTCGGCTCTTGTATGACCAACATCAGCCATTTCCGGGCCATCGGCCGGATCTTCCAGGGCGCCGGGTATCTCGCGACGCGGGTTTGGCTGACTCCGCCCACCAAGATGGACTCCGCCCAGCTGATCAAAGAGGGATACTACTCGATCTACAATTCCGTTGGAGCGAGGTTGGAGGTCCCCGGCTGCTCGCTCTGCATGGGCAACCAGGCCCGGGTCCGGCCTCAGACGACGGTCATCTCGACCTCCACCCGCAACTTCGACGACCGGATGGGCGACGGCGCACGTGTCTATCTCGGGTCGGCCGTCCTGGCGGCCGTTGCCGCGCTCAAGGGAAAGCTTCCGACCGTCGAGGAGTATATGGCTGTGATGAAAGAGAAGGTCGAACCGGCGAGTGCCGACATCCATCGCTACTTATATTTCGATGAGATGGGCGAATTTGCGCTTCATTACACAGGCGCGCACTTCTGATGGGAAGGCGAGGCGGCCGGCCTGACAATCAAGAGAGACCCTCCCTCTCTCTTCGCTGGGCAGGCATGTATAATATAAATGGAGAGATGGGGAGGAGATGGGGAAGAATAGGAAATAGAGAGGATTCGAGATGATCGATTTGACCGGAAAAAAGGCGTTGATTACCGGAGGCTCGCGGGGGATTGGCCGGGCGACGGCGATCCTGTTCGCCAAGGCGGGCGCCGACGCCGCCATCACCTACCAGCGTCAGGAGAAGGCTGCGGTCGAAGTCAAGGCGGCGATTGAGGCTTTGGGCCGTCGCTCGTTGGCCTTCCGGGCCGAAATATCCAATGAAGCCGAGGTCAGGAATACGGTCGAAGAAATCATCAGCGCCTGGGGCCGAATTGACTTTCTCGTCAACTCCGCCGGCATCTGGACCTATCTGGACCTCGGCTCCGGAGACACCGGGGCCTGGAAAGAGACCATGGAGGTTAACCTCGATAGCGTTTATTTTTTCACTGACGCCGTGGTCCCTCATATGAAAAAGAATAAGCAGGGCGGTATCATCAATGTCGGCTCGACGGCCGGCATCCGGGGAGAGGTGCAGCACTCCCACTATGCGGCCACCAAGGGTGCGCTCAATGCCCTCACCAAGTCCTGGGCGGTGGAGTTTGCCCCATATAACATCCGCGTGAACCTTGTGGCTCCGGGCTGGGTGGATACCGACATGTGCACCGAGGTATTCAGAGATCAGGCCTTCAAGGAGAGCGTCCGGCAGTCCATCCCGCTCAAAAGGATCCCGCCGCCCGAAGACATCGCCGGGCCCATCGTTTTCCTCGCCTCCGACCTGGCCCGGCACATCACAGGCGCCATCATCAATGTCAACGGCGGCTCCGTGCTCTGCGGATAGGCTCGGGGCATAGGCTCGAAGGCCCGCGAATTTTCCCCCGCGTGTAAAATTCGCTTATTTCCTCGCCTCGCTCTCCTCTTCGAGGAACCGTGCCCGCTCGCCTCCGACCTTTGCCCGAAACGCCAACCTCATTCAAACCCCGCCTGATTGGTCAGGAGGGGAAGGGGAGGTTGATGAGTTTCAGCCGGAGTCCTAGAGGCGTTTCGGATCGGTCTTGCGCCTACGCCCCTCGCCTCTGTCAATAATAAAGGGAAACCGGTATTTTTTGTTGCGAAACTCGGCGTTTTTTGGTAAGTTTGATTTCAGCATTCAGGTAGGAGGACAGGTAGGAGGACAGGATGGAGGAAGAAATCGGCCGGGTGACACACTATTTTTCCAAGATCGGCGTCGGCGTCATCGAACTGACCAAAGGAGAGCTCAAGGTTGGCGAAACGATCCACATCAAGGGCCACACCACCGACCTTTACCAGAAGGTCGATTCCATGCAGATGGAGCATGCCCCTGTACAAGTCGCCAAAAAGGGGGAATCCTTCGGTCTCCACGTCGATGCCCACGTCCGCGAGCACGATGTCGTCTTCAGGGTGACGGAGGATTGAGCGTCCTTCGGCACCGGGTGGATGACGGTTTTCCGGTTCAGGACGAGGTCCAAGCTCTGGGCGCAAGGGCGGTCGAAAGGAGAAGCTGAGGGTGAAGGAGCGACGCCAGAAAACCCCGGATATCAGGAAGTCCTATGAGAGCTGGAAAAGAAACAAGTACGCCAAAGCCTTGGCAGCCTGCGCAGCTCCCCAGGCCTTCACCACAGTCTCCGGACGAAAGATCAAAGAGCTCTACACTCCAGCCGACCTGACCGGGTTTGATTTTTTCCGCGACCTGAATTTCCCCGGTGAGTACCCGTTCACCCGCGGAATTCATCCCACGATGCACCGAGGCCGGCTCTGGACGATGCGCCAGTTCAGCGGTTTCGGGACGGCCGAAGATACCAACAGGCGCTATAAATACCTTCTCGCCCACGGCCAGACCGGGCTGAGCGTCGCCTTTCATCTGCCCACCCTGATGGGTGTCGACTCCGACCATCCTTTGGCCAAGGGTGAAGTGGGGAAGTGCGGTGTCGCCATCGACTCCCTGGCCGACATGGAGGTGCTGTTCAGCGGACTCCCGCTCGACAAGGTCACGACCTCGATGACCATCAACGCGCCCGCCGCCGTCCTCTGGGCGATGTACATCGCCGTCGCCGAGAAACAGGGCGTTTCACCCAAGGTCATCTCGGGCACCATCCAGAACGATATCCTCAAGGAGTATATCGCCCAGAAGACCTTCGTCTTCCCGCCGCGGCCTTCGATGAAGCTCATCGTCGACACCTTTGAATATGGGGCTCAGGAAGTCCCCCGCTGGAACACCATCTCAATTTCCGGCTATCATATCCGCGAGGCCGGGGCGACGGCGGTCCAGGAGCTGGCTTTCACCCTCCGGGACGGGATTGAATACGTGGCCTGGGGGCTCGAGCGCGGGCTCAAGATCGACGAGTTTGCCCCACGGCTCTCCTATTTTTTCAACTCCCACAACGACTTTTTTGAGGAAATCGCCAAGTTCCGGGCCGCCCGGAAGATCTGGGCCGAAGTCATGCGTACCCGCTTCGGCGCCCGCCACCCTCGCTCCTGGTGGCTTCGCTTCCACACCCAGACATCGGGCGTTTCTCTGGTGGCCCAGCAGCCCTACAACAACGTCGTCCGCGTGGCCATCCAGGCTTTGGCGGCGGTCCTGGGCGGCACGCAATCCCTGCACACAAACTCACTGGACGAAACGTATGCCCTGCCGTCCGAAGATGCGGTCACCATCGCTCTGCGGACCCAGCAGATCCTGGCCCACGAGAGCGGGGTGGGCAATACGATCGATCCTCTAGGGGGGTCCTATTTTATCGAAGCTTTGACAGGAGAAATGGAAGAAGAAGCGAAGTCCTATATCCGGAAGATCGATGATATGGGCGGGATGGTCCGGGCCATCGAGCTCGGCTTCCCCCAAAAAGAGATCGCCGATAGCGCCTATTGGTACCAGAAGGCGGTCGACGCCAAGGACAAGATCGTCGTCGGGGTGAACGCCTTCGAGATGGAGCACGAACCGATCCCGCTCCTGGAGATCGATGAGGCCGTGGCCCGTCAGCAGCTGGCCCGACTGCGGGCGGTCAAGAAGGACCGGCCGCAGGCCGCAGTGAAGAGGACTCTTTCTGACCTCAAAAAGGCCGCCCGGGACGACGAGAACCTCATGCCCTATCTCCTGAAGTGCGTCAAAGCCTACGCTACTTTGGGAGAAATCATGGATGGGTTGAAAGATGTTTATGGGGAATACGAGGAACCGGTGACTTTCTGAGGCCGGGCCGGGTGAAGGAGGACGACATGCCAGAAAAGAAAATCAGGGTCCTGATTGCCAAGCCCGGCCTGGACGGCCATGACCGCGGGGCCAAGGTCATTTGTCGGGCGCTCCGAGACGCCGGAATGGAGGTCATTTACACGGGGCTGCGGCGTACGCCTGAGGAGATCGTCAGCGCCGCCATCCAGGAGGACGCTGACCTCATCGGCCTGAGCATCCTTTCCGGCGCCCACCCCATCCTTTTCCCCCGGATCATCAAATTGCTGAAGGAGAAGGGAGCTGAGGACATTCCAGTGATTGCCGGGGGAATCATTCCGGAAAAGGATATCGGGCGGATGAAAAAGGCCGGTATTCAGGAGATTTTTCTGCCTGGAACCTCCACTCGAGATATCGTCCAGTGGATCCTGGGGCACATCGAGAAGGGCCAAAAAAAACGCTGAAATCCCTTGACAGGTTCCGCCGAATCTGGTAATCAAGGGGACGCAGAATGGCTAAGAAATTCCTCTCCCTGATTATCGTTCCCCACTGCGCCCAGCGGTTCAAGACCATCACTTTGTCCCAGAAAACGCTCAAGCTCGTGGGCGGGATTGTCCTTGTCGGGTTCGTCGCTCTGGTCGGTTTCCTCGTCGACTATTTCGCCATGAATGTCACCCGGGCCAAGTATAAGATTCTGCTCAGCGAGAGCAATCAGCAGAAGCGGCTCCTGGCGGAGTATGAGGAGTCGATTGGCAGGCTGCGCGATACAGTGAAGAATTTTGAAAATTACGCCAAGAAGCTCAACGTCATGGCCGGCCTCCGTTCGCCTGAGGTCATGGAAGAGCTGGGGATAGGCGGCGGCGACACCACAGGCATCGAGCCTGCCGATACAGGGGGAGGGCCGTCTCTTCCTCCGGCCGGTCAGACCTCTTCCCTCCAGGAGGCCAGAGCGCTCGCCCAAAAAGCCGAGGATGTCGGCAGGAACCTGGACGTTTTGGCGGGATACTTTGAGTCTCAGATCATCAAGCTGGCCTCAACCCCCACAATCTGGCCGACCATCGGATGGGTGAGCTCGCCCTTCACCTTCCGGGATGACCCCTTCACCGGCAAGAGGCAGTTTCATTACGGGATCGACATCGCCACCAATTTTGGGAACCCGATTGTGGCCACAGCGGATGGAATCGTGATCTCCCTGGATAACGACAAGATCGGCGGAAAGAATATCACCATCAGCCACGGAAACGGTATCACCACTCACTTCCTCCACTTGAGCAAATTCCTGGTCAGCTCCGGCCAGAAGGTCAAAAGGGGAGACGTCATCGGGCTCGTCGGGAAGACCGGGAAAGCCCAAGGGCCTCATCTTCACTATGAGGTCCGCATCAACAACAAGCCCACCAACCCTTACAACTATATCCTCGAAGAAGAGCGCTAGCTCTATTCTGCGTCTATCCCAGGAAATCTCCCGTCTCGAGCTTCGTCCCGCGCAGGAAATCTGCGGCCGCCATCTCCTTCCTGTTTTCCCGCTGCAGACGTTCGATCAGGTAGGCGCTCCCGCCTCCGCAGCCGACGACGGGTCCTTCCTTGCGGATTTCAATAATCCGGCCCGGGTCCGGCGGAGAGGGCGGCACAGTCAGCGGGGCTCCGCCGTGGATGATGATCCTCTGGCCGCGTAAGAACGTGAACGCTCCCGGCCAGGGAGAAAAAGCCCTGACCATGCGGTCAACGGAAAACGCGTCGTTGGCCCAGACAATCCTGCCCTGGTCCTTGTGAAGCCGCGGCGCCAATGTGGCCAGTGCCTGATTCTGGGGCAGACGGGAAACCTCGTCGATTCTCTCCAGCGTCTTGACCAACAGATCGGCCCCGAGCCGGGACAGCCGCTCCTCGAGTTGCCCCGCCTTCTCCTTCTTCCCGATCGTCGTTTCTACCTGGCTGAGGATTTCCCCTTCGTCCATCTTCTCATTGAGCTCAAAAATGGTGACTCCGGTCTTCTCCTCGCCATTGAGAATTGCCCACTGGACGGGAGCGGCGCCACGATACTTGGGAAGAAGAGAGAAATGGACATTGACCGCTTTGTAGCGGGGGCGGTCGATGATCGCGGAGGGGATGATCTGGCCGTAGGCAACGACCACGATGATGTCCGGACCGATTTTTTCCAGGGCTGTGAATATGCTTTCGTCTTTTCGGATTTTTTCCGGCTGGAGGATGGGGATTCCACGCCGGAGGGCCGCTTCTTTGACGGGCGGAGACGCGGACTCTTTTCCCCGTCCTGCCGGCTTGTCGGGCTGGGTGATGACGAGCTCAATGGTATGGCCGGCTTCGAGCAAACGTTCGAGGGAAGGAAGAGCGGCTCCGGGGCTGCCGAAAAAGACGATTCTCATTCTCCTCCGCCGGCCGGCCGCTCTTTCTTGAGCTTTTTTTTGACCAAGGTCCTTTTTAGGGAGGAGAGTCTCTCGATAAACAGGCGGCCGTTGATGTGGTCGATCTCGTGGCAGAAGACTCTGGCCAGCTGGCCGGTGGCGTCGATGACTTTCTCTTTTCCCTTGAGGTCAAGTCCCTTTATCCGGACTCTGGTCGGGCGCTTCACGTTCTCGTGAATCCCGGGAACAGAGAGGCAGCCCTCCTCGCTGACTTCCTCGCCCTCAGTGGCCAGCAATTCCGGGTTGACGAGGATGATCAGGTCATCGGGGTTTTCACCCACCGAAAGATCGACCGTGATGACGCGCTTGCTGACATTGACCTGGGGGGCGGCCAGCCCGATTCCGGGGGCTGCGTGCATCGTCAGGACCATGTCCCGGGCGAGGTCGAGAATTTCTCCGTCAATATGTAAGACTGGCTCTGCCAGCTTCTCGAGGACGGGATGTCCGTAGGTCACGATCTTGCGTACCGGCATTTTCCTTACAACGATATTTTAGGTCGGATCATGCTTTTTTTCAATTTTATAGTTGGCCAGAGCGAAGGATTGTGGGGTCGAAAGTCCGTCGAGGACTAAGCGGGCAGGGATTCTCTCCGCAGGAGAGAAGAGCGAAGGACGAGTCGGAGCTGATTTTCCTCGCCGGGGAAAATCAGCGTACTTTCGAACCACAATCCTGAGCTATACGACGGCCGAGGGCGGGGGCGGCTCGTCGGCCCGGCCGGCATGGCGGAGCGGGAAGTAGACGAGATAGAGCCCGATTAGGACCAGGACTCCCAAGCCGACATAGTAGCTGGCGTTGGCAAAAAATTCCGGCACATCGCGCCCGAGCACTTTCTGGAGGAACATGAATTTCCAGGTCGCGCGAACCAGGGCGGTGAGGGCTTCTCCCGCGATAAGGCCCGAAGCCAACAGGATGCCGACGTTCTCGACGCGTGTCTTTTGGGCGGGATTAAATCCCTTGCGGATGACCATCCGATCCACGATCCCCTTGATCATCCCGCCGCAGAATA
>Ga0209253_10006213_pt1 | contig 10352 bp, 10 predicted proteins | sample FrelakmetBRP12BR_FD_187145 | JGI IMG/M metagenome (GOLD analysis project Ga0209253, IMG submission 187145) | Freshwater lake sediment microbial communities from the University of Notre Dame, USA, for methane emissions studies - BRP12 BR (SPAdes)... | ecosystem: Environmental > Aquatic >... | reverse complement strand
CCGCCCGCCAGTTCGGGTTCCCTCGAAGAGCATCGCGGCAAGGCTAAACGCTCTAGGTTCGCTGCGGCCGATTGCGGCCTGTCATCTTCCGAATCCAAGTCGTTCACTCCACTTTTCGTCACAGAGCCCCCTTCTTCTTCCTTCGATCGGGCTATTTTCGGCTCACCTTGAACTTTTTTCCCGTTTGATGTGTATTAATACTGAGTGTGTATTGTTTTGCCATTTCGAGAAAACACGAACGACCACAATTTCCGACCATCCAAAAAGGAGGACAAATGAATCGTCACAAACCGCATCAGTCGATGGACCGACGGAGCTTTTTAAAAAAGGGAATGCAGACAGGAGCGCTCGTCGTCTCCTACCCCGTCTGGAAGCACCTCAGCGGCAGTGACCGTCAGGCACTATTCGCCGCGGAGACGGCTCCGGCCGCCGGTCTGGACAAGGATATCCTGAAAAAGCTTCTTGAGGCCTGTCTCAGCAGGGGCGGCGACTTCGCCGAAGTCTACTATGAAAGAACCGTTACCAACAGCCTCTCTCTGGACGAAGAGAAAATCTCAACAGCGACGCGCGGCCTGGACATGGGCGCCGGATTTCGCGTCGTTCAGGGAGAAAAGACCGGGTATGCCTTCTCTGATGATCTGGATTTCGCCCGGCTTAAGGAGGCCGCCGAGACAGCGGCCCTCATCGCCTCGGGCGCGGCCGCCCAGAAGCCCCAAAACTTCACATCCCTCTCCCCTCCTTCATATTACCTGGTCAAGGTTTCGCCGGATACCGTCGCCTCGAAGGAAAAGGCGGCGCTTCTCATCAGGGCCAATTCCGTGGCCCGGGCCTTCGATAAGCGGATCACACAGGTGGGCGTCGGCTTTTACGACTATAGCAAGAGGATCATGATCGCCAACTCCGAAGGGCTGTATGCCGAGGACACCCAAACCCTGTCCCGTTTCGGAGTGAGCTGCGACGCCCTTGAAGGCTCCCAGAGGAGTACGGGCTACGAATCCAAAGCGGGTTCGTTCGGCTTCGAACACTATAGTCTTTCTCAGGCGGATGAATTCGGCCGAAAGGCCGCCGAGATGGCCATCCGAATGCTCCCGGCAGAGGATGCTCCGGCCGGCGAGTTCCCGATCGTCATCGCCAAGGGCTATGGGGGGATCTTCTTCCACGAGGCGATCGGCCACAGCCTCGAAGCCGACGGCATCAGGAAAAAGACTTCCTGCTTCTGGGACAAGCTGGGTCAGCCCATCGCCTCGCCGGTTGTCACCCTGGCCGATGACGGGACTTACAAGGGCGCCTGGGGGTCGGTGAACATCGACGATGAAGGCTGCGTCGGCAAGAATACGATCTTGATAGACAAGGGAATCTGCGCTGCCTTCATCCAGGACAAGCTCAACGCCAACCTGATGAAGAAAGGCCAGACGGGCAACGGCCGCCGCGAATCCTACCAGTTCTACCCCATACCGCGAATGACCAACACCTACATGCACGCCGGCGAAGCGAAGCCCGAGGACATCATCAAGTCCGTTAGCAAGGGTCTTTACATCGTCAAGATCGGCGGCGGAAACGTCCAGCCGACGACCGGCCGGTTTGTTTTTTCGGTCACCGAAGGCTACATGATCGAGGGCGGCAAGGTGGCCCAGCCGCTCAAAGGGATCATGCTCATGGGCAGCGGCCAGGAAGTGCTCAAGAACATCTCGATGGTCGGCGACGACCTCCTGGTTATTGGCGGCGGGACCTGCGGCAAGGACGGCCAGGCCAAGCCGACCGGATTCGGGAATCCCACCCTCAAGGTCGACAAGATCACTATCGGCGGGAAAAAGGCGTAAGGAGGAAGACCATGGACTTCAAGAGAATCGGCGAAGATATCGTCAATAAAGCGATCAAAGCCGGCGCCGATGAGGCGGAAGCCGTCATCGAGAACGTCAAGGAATTCAACGTCAACGTGCGCAAGGGCGAGGTAGAGACGCTTCAGAAGTCCGTCTCCAAGGGTCTGGGACTGAGGGTTTACATCAACAAGGCTCTCGGACTTTCCTACACTTCGGACCTGTCCCCGGAATCCCTGGATGAAACGGTCAAGAGGACGATCGACCTGGCCAAGATCACGGAATCAAAGCCCTGGCAGGGATTGCCGGACTTCGGGCCGCAGCCATTGGCCGACCTTGACCTTTACGATCCCGAGATCGCTGCCGTCCCCGATGAAAAGAAGATCGCCATGGCCAAGGAAGTCGAGCGGATCGCCATGGCCCAGGACAAGCGGATCACCAACAGCGAAGGCGGCTCGTTTTCGAATACGGAGCGCGAAGCCGGGCTCTTCAACTCCAAGGGCATCTCCTGCGTCCTGAAGGAAACGAGCTGCGGGTTCAGCGCCTATGTGATCGCCGGCGAAGGCGACAACATGCAGGGCGGGGGCTGGTCGAGCAACAAGCGGTTTTTTAAGGAGCTGGCCCCCGTGGAGGATGTCGCCAAGACGGCGGCCCAAAGGGCGGTGGAAATGCTGGGCGCTAGGCCGGTCGAAACGAATAAGGTCCCGGTGATCTTCGACCGCTACGCCGCTCGGTCCTTTTGGATGGGAATCCTGTTCGCCATCGACGGAGATGACGTCTTCCGGAAGACGACCTTCATGACCGAGATGCTCGACAAGCCGATCGCCTCGGCGCTCATCACAATAAACGACGATCCGACCAGGCGCCGTTTTATCGGCTCGGTGCCGTTTGACGGCGAGGGAAACACCACGCGGAAGATCACTGTCGTCGACAAGGGCGTGCTCAAGATGTTCTACTACGATAGCCAGACGGCCCGGAAAGCCGGGGTCAAGGTCCACACCGTGGCCCGGCGTTACGGGTATAAGGGGGGGCCAGGGGCGGGATTTATTTGCATCACGGTCGAGAACGGAAAGGACGACCCGGCAGAGCTCTTCAAAGGTGTCAAAGAAGGCCTCCTAGTAACCGGGATGAGAGGGTCAGGAACCGATACGACGACAGGCGCGTTTTCAGTGGGTTGCAGCGGGTTCTGGATCGCGGACGGCGCCAAAGCATTTCCGGTTGACGGCGTTACCCTCGGCGGAACGACGCTCGAGATCCTCAAAGGAATCGACAAGGTCGCCAATGACCTGGACCTGCGAGGCAGCCTGAACAGCCCGTCGTTCAGAGTGGCCGAGATAACAGTCGGAGGCAAGAAGGCGTAGCCGGGCGGTTGACATACACATATTTATGTGTTAGTCATAAATATGTGTTTATAGGACTTGCATGGAAAAACGAAACCTGACCCTGTCCCTTCCCTACCCTCTCGTACGCAAAGCCAAGGAAATGGCCGTCCGCGAGGACCGTTCGCTTAACGACTATGTTCGAGAGGCCATCGAGGAGAAGAACGCCCGTTCCTCGGGCTACGCAAAGGCGCGAGAGCGCCAGCTCGCTCTCCTCGATAAAGGGCTGGAACTCGGGACGAAGGGCGGAATACCTGCTGCCCGGAACGAACTTCATGGACGAAAATAAATCGTTCGTCGACACGAACGTCATCGTCTATGCCTACGATATGACGGCCGGCGAAAAACACTCTATAGCAAAGAAGGCCCTCTTGAGCCTTTGGCGATCCGGCCGCGGGCTCGTCAGCACCCAAATCCTCCAGGAGCTCTACGTAACTCTGACCCGGAAAATTCCCCGCCCCCTGAAGACCGCTCAGGCCAGAGAAATCATCGAGGATATGCTGACTTGGGACGTCGTCGTAAACGACGGGGAATCGATACTTCAAGCGATCTCCCTTGAGTCCCGAGAAAAGCTTTCGTTCTGGGATGCCCTGGTCGTCGCAGCGGCGGCGCGCGGTGGAGCCGGAATCCTGCTCTCAGAAGACCTTCCCGCGGGCCGCACCATCGCCGGTGTCCGCATCGTCAATCCCTTTCGTATCTCAACCAAGGACTAGCCGCATTCCGCGCGGAATACTCTTGCCGCTTTGTTCAAATATATACTTTCATTTAAAGGACTTGGTTCTCTTTTGGGCGACAGCCTGTGGGCGCCCGGATGTTCCCGCTTTATGTAATAGATCCCTCTTGGTGTGTTCCCGAGCCAGGAGCGATATGAGATAGGTATTGAGAGAAACTCCCTCATCCTCCGCCGCCTGAGATAGTTCGGCGTGGAGGCTTTTCGGCATCCGCAGGCGGAGCTGGCCGCTGAAAGGGATCACCTTTCCTGGGACGGGCATGGGCTTGCCCGCTTTTTTCAAGGACTGAAAATGGGCCTCTGCTGCGACCTTCAATTCAGAGAGTGCCCCGTCCGGCGATTCCCCAAAAGCGCTCAGGCCTTGAATCCCCGGGATCGTCGCGATGAAGCCCACATCTTCATCGCTCCATTTGATCGAGATTGGATACTTCTCCATGAGTCATTCCTTTTTGTCCGGTTTATCTAGATCGTTCGCCTCTATGAGGTCGATAAGTTGCCTAACTTGATATGCTTTCGCCTTGCCGCCCTTCATCCTTTGGATTGACAAAAGAAAAAAGGGACGTTCGAGAATGCATTTCTGAGTCCATTCTGCCCAGCTTTTTCATTCAGCATAATATTGGTACCATATTCGGTACCATTTATCAAGACATTCATAATTTTTCTTCTTCTGATTCATAACGCCCGCTCTTTCACGCTTTTCTCATACCCGCCTTTTGAAAGCGGTCCGTGTCTTAACCAGAATAGGAAGCAAAAGGGTAACCAATTGCCGATTAGCGCAATACTATTATAATAGAAGACCTTCAGAGAATAAGAATAGGGTGGATATAACATGCGTGTCCTTAAAGCGTTCAAAATGAGAAGGCACAACACATCCAGGCTAAGAATGGGAATGATGGGGACAGCCTTTTTTGTCATCGCTGGAGCCGTCGTTCTCGGGCAACAAATAACCCTCACCATAAAGCTGGAAAGCCCGCTGGATATCGGCCGGAAGGAACTGCTTTTCGGGTCGATCGTGTCGGTCTGCGAAGACAACGAGCTCAATTTCTTCGTGCTCGACCGGATGGAGCACAGGGTTTTAAAATTCTCTCCCGACGGCCGGCTTCTCATGAAGTTCGGTCAGGAAGGACAGGGACCCGGCGATTTCCAGTCTCCCGGCCAGATCGTCTTCACATCCCAGGGCGAGCTGGCCGTTTTGGAGGACCTCTATTATGTTTCTTTTTTCAAGACCGACGGGACATTCATCCGCCGCCTCGACCTCAACGGCCGGCTCGGGATCGGGTTCATCGGCCCAGACCGCCTCTACGGCTGGATCTGGCGGCCGGAAGATCAACAGCAGGTCATGGTGGACGCGAAGAACAACATCATAGAAACCTTTCACATCATTGCCAGGGACCTGTTCTCGGTCAATCTGCCCGACGAGACGGGCCGGGCCGTGATGTTCAATTACAGCCACGATTCCTATGTCCCCCGGTTTCTCTACGGCCACAGCAGCCGCCTCAGCGCCGTGGGCATCAGCGACCGGTATGAGATTTCGCTCCTCGATGAGAGAGGTCAACAGGCCGGAACGATTATCCGAGACCTCAAACCTCAAAAATTCAGCGCCAAAGAAAAAGACTACCTCGAACGCGGGCTCCGGGAATTCACCAAGTCCAAGGGATGGCCAAGCCACGTGACCCGGGAACTCGGCAAGAAGATCCCGCCCTACAAGAACATGATCAGTACGGTCCGCGTCTCTCTGAAAAATATCTTCGTCTTCCGCCTTCCCCCGGATATCACAGCAGAAAACGGTCTTGTTCCGGTCGATATCTTTTCCCGAAAGGGCGAATATGTCGGGACTGGAGGACTCCCCGAGATTCCCGTTTTTGTCTCAGGAGCGGCGTTCTATTTCTCCCGGGCTGATTTGGACGGGAATGTCTATCTGGCCAGGCAGCCGTATTCGCTCAAACCCTGAGCGCTAGAGGCAACTTTTCCGGCCCATCTTCTTCAGGGCCTCGATAACTTCCCTGACGCGCTGGTCGGCTTTCTTGCTGCAGACGAGCAGGGCATCTTTTGTATCGACGATGATCACGTCCCGAAGTCCGACCACGGCCGTCAGCCGGTCCGGGCTGTAAACAAGGCAATTCCGGGAATCCAGAAAAAGCCCCCCCCCGCGAAGCGCATTCTGCGCGCTGTCCCTCGGCCATATATCGGCCAGCGAAACCCAGGAGCCTACATCGGACCAGCCGAAATCCCCTTCGGTCATCAGGACTCCCGAAGCCCTTTCCATCAGGGCATAGTCGATAGAAGTGCCCGGAATCTCCCGGAAGACGGCGGCAATTCCGGACGCATCGTTCTTTCTGAGCCCCGCGAGAATCCGCTTCCAGCAGGCGAAGAAATCCGGAGCGTATTTTTCGAGCTTCCGGGCGAACACCTCGGCCCGCCAGACGAACATTCCGGAGTTCCAGCAGTGCCTCCCCTGTTTCAGATACCTCCTGGCCTGTTCGATGTCCGGCTTTTCCTTGAACCGGAGCACAGGGAAAAAATCCTCGTTTGCGAACCTCCGGCGGCGTCCCGAAAAATGGATATAGCCGAAGCCCGTGGACGGAAAAGTGGGCGGGATGCCAAAGGTCACGATGACTTCTTCCCGTGCCGCCGCGGCGGCCGCCGCGCTGAGTTTCCTGACAAAGACGTCCGGCTTGGCAATCAAGTGGTCGGCGGGAAGCGCAAACACTACGGCTTTGGGATTTTGGATATAAATTCGTGCCGTCGCCAGGATGAGGGACGCCGCCGTATTCTTGGAAAGCGGCTCGACGAGCACATTCTTGGCAGGCAGCCCGGGTACCAGCTTCCTTATGGCCGCCGCCTGCGTCTTATTGGAAATTGTATAGATGGTTTCTGAAGGAAAGAGCGGCAGCAAACGCTCGACCGTCTCCTCAATCATCGTCTTTTGAGTGGCGATCGGCAGAAATTGCTTCGGCCGGTTTTGGCGGCTCAGCGGCCAGAACCGAGTGCCTCTGCCGCCGGCCATGATCACGGCGCAGACGCGCGGCCGCCCGGTCATGAGTTCCCCAGTCCCTGGATGGCCCGCTCCAGGGCCTTGCTCACTTCATTCTTGATGGCCTCAAGGTCATCCGGGGTGTCCGCTTCGTACCGGAGGACCAGGGCGGCCTGGGTGTTGGAGGCGCGGACGAGCGCCCAGCCCTTGGGATAGCTGACCCTTATCCCGTCGATGTCGTTGACCGGATATTTCTTGGCCAGCTCTTTTTTGACCTCGTCCACGATCTTGAACTTCACCTCGTCCGACGCATAGACCCGGATCTCGGGAGTGTAATATGTCTTGGGCAGATCGGCCAGCATCTCCGAGAGCTTCTTCGTCGAGCGGGAAAGGATCTCGGCCAGCCGGGCCGAGGAGTAGATCGCGTCGTCAAACCCGAAGAACCGGTCGGCGAAGAAAATATGGCCGCTCATCTCCCCGGCCAGGAGGGCCTTTTCGTCCTTGATCTTTTTCTTGATCAGGCTGTGCCCTGTTTTCCACATGATCGGCCGGCCGCCGAGCCTCTTGATCTCTTCGTAAAGGAGCTTGGACGCCTTGACCTCGGAGATCACGGCCGCTCCGGGGTTCGCCGGCAGGACATCTCGCGAGAAGACGATCATCAGCTGGTCCCCCCAAAGCAGCTTTCCCTGGTCGTCGACAACGCCGATCCGGTCCCCGTCGCCGTCGTAGCCGACTCCGAAGTCCGCGCCAGTTTCCCGGACCTTCTTCACCAAATCCTGCATGGCTTCCGGGAGAGTCGGGTCCGGATGATGGTTGGGGAACTTTCCGTCCGGCTCGCAGTAAAGTTCGATCACCTCACAGCCCAGCTTCCGGAAGATCGGCACGGCCACAAACCCGGCGGTCCCATTCCCGGCGTCGAGGACGACCTTCAGCTTGCGGCCAAGCCGGATATCTTTCACCACAAAGCCTTCATACTCCGGGATGATTTCATAGGATGAGCGGGTCCCCGGCTTGTCTTTGATCAGCCGGCCCTCTTTGAGGATCCGGTAAACCTGCTGGATCGTCTCTCCGTAGAGCGTCTCCTCCCCGACCATCATCTTGAAGCCGTTGTACTCGGGCGGGTTGTGGGAACCGGTGACCATGACGGCCGCCTCGTTTTTCTTGTAGAAGACCGCGAAATAGAGGAGCGGGGTCGGGACGAGTCCGATGTCCACGACACTGCACCCGGTGGAGAGAAGACCCCGCGTAATGGCCTCGGAGTAAGCCGGCGAACTCAGCCGGGCGTCCCGGCCGACCGCGACTTGCCTTTTTCCATGCTCACGGAAGAATGTCCCGATCCCCCGGCCCAGATACTCAACGAACGCGAGGGACAGGTCCTTGTCTACGATCCCCCGGATATCATATTCCCTAAAAATCTTCGGGTTGATGTCCACGTTTCCCTCCGTTCGAGATTGCGGCCTCGCCGGCCCTCTATCCGATATTCCTGAGCGACAGGCTCTTCACCTTTTCTTCAACCTCGCCCCACTTGCCCTGGGCGTCTAAGATGAACTCGATGAACTCCCGGACGGCACCCCGGCCGCCGCCCTGCTGGGAAACGAAGTGGGAGTTTTTCTTGACCTCGGGGTGGGCGTCGGCGACCGCTCCGGCCAGGCCCGCCGACTTGATGACCGCAAGATCCCCCAGGTCGTCGCCGATGTAGGCCACCTCGTCGGTCTTCAGCCCGTGCTTCGCCAGGATCGCTTCGAAAACCGGCATCTTGTCAAGTACCCCCTGGTGAAGCTCATCGATCCGGAGCTTCTCTGCCCTCTTCTCCAGCGCCCGCGACGTCTTTCCCGTGATGATCGCCGTCTTGAACCCGACCAGGTGGGCAAGCATGATCCCCAGCCCGTCCCTGACATTGTAGGACTTGACCTCTTCCCCGTCGGGAAGGACGAGCAGAGACCCGTCGGTCAGAGTGCCATCCACATCCATGATGATCATCTTGACCCTGAGCGCCCTGGCCTTCCCGTCCGTCATCAGAACATCTCCGTGCGCCAGAGGTCATGGAGATGGATGATGCCTTCGACTTTTCCCGACCGGCCGGTGACAACCAGAGATGTGATCTTCCGCTCTTCCATCAGGTTCAGCGCTTCTGTAGCCAGACGCTGGCGGCCGACCGTAACCGGGTTCGCCGTCATGCACTCGCGGGCGCTTTTCTCAAAGATCGCCCCCTTGTGTCTCCTCATCATCCGGCGGAGGTCGCCGTCGGTGATAACGCCGAAGAGCGTATCATCTTCGCTCACCACACAGGTCACTCCGAACTTTTTGGCCGTCATTTCCTCAATTACCTGGAGCATCGGCGTCGCCGGAAGCACCCGAGGAATTTCTCCCCCACGGTGCATGAGCATCCCGACCCTGGTCAGTTTCCTGGCGAGATGCCCCTTGGGATGAAAGAGGGCAAAATCTTCCTCGCTGAACCCTTTCTTTTTCATCAGGGCGATGGCCAGGGCATCGCCCAAGGCCAGTGCGGCGGTCGAACTGGCGCTGGGCACCATGTCCTTCGGACCGGCTTCGCGTTCCACCTTGGCATCAAGGACGATATCGCTGAACTTGGCGATCCGTGAACTCCGGTTTCCGGTGATGATGATGAGCTTAACGCCTATCCGCTTGATGAACTCAAGGAGGTCGATGATCTCTTTTGTTTCTCCGCTGTAGGAGATGGCCAGGATGACGTCGTTTGCCAGGATCATCCCCAGGTCGCCGTGTCCCGCCTCGGCCGGGTGGATGAACAGTGCCGGCGTCCCGCAACTCGCCAGGGTGGCGGCGATCTTGCGGCCGATCAGGCCCGATTTCCCCATTCCGGTCACGATAATCCGCGACTTGTTTTCAGCCAGAAGGTCGACCGCCTTGCCGAAATTCTCGTCCAACCGGGAAACCAAGGAGGAGATGGCCCGGCTTTCGATCTCCAGCACTTCCCGTCCTATTTTGATGATTTCGGTCTTCTTCATAACCCCATCACCTCGCCGCCGGCTCTCCCTTAAGGAGGGCCTTCTTAATCCGCAGAGCCGAGCGTAAGACATCTTCTAATTTATTTAATATCAATGAATTAAATCCATCTGACAGGGCCTTAGCCGGGTCCTCATGGACTTCCAGGAAAAGGCCGTCGGCGCCCGCCGCGACCCCGGTCCGGACCATCAGCGGGATGAACTCCGCCTCTCCTCCTGAGGCCGCCCCCCGGCCGCCCGGCCGCTGGACGATATGGGAGGCGTCGATGACCACAGGGAATCCCCATCGCTTCATCGTCGGGATCGAGCGAACGTCGAAAACGAGGTTGTTGTAGCCGAAAAAAGTCCCCCTTTCGGTGAGAAGTATCTTGTCGTTCCCCTGGCTGAGAACTTTCTCGACGGCATTCTCCATCTCCTGCGGGGAGAGGAATTGGCCCTTCTTGAGGTTGAGCGGCTTCCCGGACCTAG
>Ga0209253_10006212_pt1 | contig 10353 bp, 22 predicted proteins | sample FrelakmetBRP12BR_FD_187145 | JGI IMG/M metagenome (GOLD analysis project Ga0209253, IMG submission 187145) | Freshwater lake sediment microbial communities from the University of Notre Dame, USA, for methane emissions studies - BRP12 BR (SPAdes)... | ecosystem: Environmental > Aquatic >... | reverse complement strand
ATCCCTGCCATCACCGATGACGTGGGGATTGCGAAAGACTGGTCGCCCTTCGCGAGTTGCTTCTTCTCGCGCATCAGCGCCATTGACCCGACCACGGCGAGCTGATCGGCGGTGAGGACTTCGGCCTTGATGGGCATTAGGAATCCTTTCGGCGTGTCGGGGGGGCACATGGAGCATCACCGCGCCGCACGGACTCGCACGCGTACCGCAGCGCGTCGATCACGTGGTTTTTCTTGTCTTCAAGGATCGGCAATACGCGATCCGTCAGCGGGTCGGTCTTCCACGAGTAGTGCGTCAGCTCGTCGCTCGTGTGGACGCAGCGCGGATGCACAACGATGTCATAGGACTTCAGCCACTCGACGCCATCCTTCACGCTGTCCGCGCCCTTGATTGAGCGGATGATTCGTGGGTATCCGTTGCGCTGCATGTAGTCGATTGTCTCGGGCCGCGCGGAGTCGGCGACGATTACCCACTTGTTCGCGTCCGGCACCTCGGCGAAGAGCGTGGGCGTGTCCTCGATCCGGCAGCCGATAGCGTGCGCCTCACGGTCGACGTAGAGCGTGCGACCGTCGAGGTAGCAGCGCACCAGCACGGTCGGGTCAGCGGCGAAGCCCCAGTCGGCCCCGAGATAGAAGACCGCGGCGGCCGGCGTGTCGAACTCCTCAATGCGCCAGTTGCTGAACACGCGCGCCTCGGAGTTGCGCAGATACCCGCCGCGCCACACGTGCTGATACTTGTCCGGGTCGCGGCGACGGTCGTATTCTAGCTCGGCCTTGAGCACCTGCGGGAACCACGGGTTGTCCTCGGGGTTGACCTGGATCACCACGGCACCGGCAGGGCGACCGGCGTGGCGCAGGAAGGCGTCGACGGGGTCGGTCTCGTTGCGCGGATTCCACGAGAACCACAGTTCGCTCTGTTCCTTGCGGATCGTCGGGCGCAGCAGATCGAGCGATCGCTGCGAGAGCGACTGCGCCTCCTCGACCCACGCGATGTCGTAGCCTTCGAGCGACTTGATTGATTCGGCGGTGTGGTTCTGCATTCCATTGAACACGATGCCGCCGTCGCCCTTGCTTGCCTTAATGCCGTCCTGCTGCACGACGAAATACGAGCCGACGTTCATGTCGAGGATCTTGTCTTCAAGCAGCCGCTTGCATGACTGCGCGAGCGAGCGCTGCACTTCGCGGATGCACACGCTGCGGGTCGCGGGGTCGATAATGTGCCGCTCGATCATCAGCTCGGCGAAGGTGTGCGACTTGCCGCTGCCGCGGCCGCCGTAAACGCCCTTGTAGCGCGCGTGCTCGAGGATCGGTTCGGCCCAGGCGGGGGTTTGGATCGTGAGGGTTGCGCCGCTCATTCGGCGGGCTTCACAATTTCTCGCACGATGCGCTTTATTTCGACAGCGCCGGAATGCTCAACTTCTTGCTTCTCGCGCCACTTCTCGGGCCGGCGGTTTTTCAGCCAGAAAATGCACGCAGTCACGTCGGGCGGGTAGTGCTCGGTGAAGGGCGCATACACCGGAGACGCGGCACCTTGCGGCATGAAAATCTTGACGGCGTTCGGATTGTTGTACCCGGTCGCACGCTCGAAAAGACTTCGCTCGACCTTGTCGTCAGGAAGGGCGCGGCCGGCGTTTAGGGATGTGCGAAATTCTTTATGCGACTGTTTCCAGCGCGTGAAAGTGCTCGGGTTGATCCCGAACTTCTCAGCAATCTCAGCCTCGGTCCTTCCAGCCGCTGCCCACGCTTCGGCAAGAGCGGGGTGAAGGATCGAGTTGTACTTGGTCGGGCGGGCCACCTATCGCCGCCCTTCGGGAGTTACAGGCGCTCGCCTCGATTCGGTTGCCCGTGACTCGCGGGCCTCGCTATCGCTCCGACGGGTTTGCGCCATGCACAGACCCATAACACAATCTTTTCACAATGTCAAGATATTTCAATCCCCAAGTCCCGCAGGATCTCCTCGACCGTGCTTACGATGCGGTAGTGACCGCGCCATGCAGCGAGGAGCGCCTGTTGCTTGTCGGTGGTCTTGCGATCCTTGAGCCCGAGCGTTCCGTCCTTGCGCAGCGCGCGCCGGGACTTGATCTCGTACCAGTAGGTGCGCCCCTGGTAGCCCACCAGCACGTCATTGTGGCCAAGGGCGACGGTGACTCCGGGGATGCTCTGGAGCACGGCACAGATGGGCTTCTGGGCGGTGTCGATGTTGGCGCGGCGGTAGCGGCGGCTCATGCTACCACCACCTTGGGCTGTCTTGTCGCGTCAAGGATTTCCTGTTTCGCCCGGAGTAACGCCATGACGGTTGCGACGTCGCCCGCCCTCTCAGCCAAACCGATCATGAGCGTCAGCCGGTGTTGGATGGTGGTTCTCATGTCTTCGTCGATCACTCGCTCATCCTCCCGCTTGCGTAGTGGTACTGGAACCTGACATCCCCTGGCTTGCCGGTGCTTTTGAAGCGAACCTTTTGCACGATCACGTCGAGATTGTTTACAGTGATGTCCTTTCGGTGCACGACGATCCCGACGTCGGCTTTTGCCCTCCAGTGAGCCGACCCACTGATGTCCCACAAACTCGGGACCGGGTAACTCCCGTCTCTCGCGCGCTGGAGTTTTGCCGGGTGGGCTACTACCCAAAGCGCGACGTTGAACTTCCTTGCGAATTCCCGAAGGCAGGTCAGGCACAGGCTAATGTACTCGGTTTCGGTGTGCGATGCTGATCGCATATGCTCAACTTCGTTCCATGGATCAAGCACTAGGGCGTTGACGCCATAATCAAGGATGTGGTGCGTCCACACCTCAAGTATTTCCGGAAGACTTGGCGACGGGAGATCAACCCACATGAACCGCGGCTTGATAAATTCCATCGCCCTGCCGAGTGTGGTGAAATCCATCTTCGTGTAATCACCGCTTGGGTGTTTCGTGCGCAGCGAGTGGCCGGCGTGAATCTCAATCAGCTTCCGCAGGTGCCTGGCGTATGGTTTGTTTTCCGGACTGAAGAACGAGAACTTAAATTTGTGGTCGCGCGCCAGATTCATCGCCAGGCAATCGACGAACGCGCTTTTCCCGTGCGACGGGACTCCAGTAACGATGCACATCTCGCCAGGCTTGACGGTGTAAAATTCATCAAGGGCGGACCAGCCCGTGGACACGCCTTCATCTTCTCCGTGCTGATGAATTTTCTCTAGGCCGTCAACGAGGTCCTCCCAGTTGGAATCAAACTCTCCGTTCTTAACGCGGGCCTCGTAGTGCGCGAGCTGGTCAGTTCCGCGGGGCGCTGATGCCATCCCAAACCCCCTCTTGTTTTTCCGGGTGATCCTTGCGCCACCAGTTCAAGATTGTGTGATAGTGCGATTTGTACTTCACGCCCTTGCTGCCGATGTAGTCATTCAGGCGGGCGATCATTTCTTCGGCCTTGCCGTTGAGGTCGGCCTTGAGCTTTGAATATTCGTCCGGGGTAAGGAACACAAAATCAAGGTGTCGGGCCTTGGTGCCTTCACCCAATATCTTCTTTTGATTCTGATTCTGATTCTGATTAGGTGTAGGTGACCTATCCGTCCTGGCTATAGCTGTCCTATTAGGTGACCTACCGGCGGGATTTTTCTTCCCCCACATAGACTTAGCCCGTGCTTGCCCACCCGCTACCTGCTTTTGATAGATGTCATTTGCCTTGTCATGCTCGATTTTTAACCTCGGATTGGTGATGCGCAGGCCGTCATCTGACACACTCATTGTGGTGTCGACGATACGTTGCACGATAGGTGACCTATCGGTGTCCAGGATGGCGCAAAGGTCGGCCAAATCTGACGGCAAGGAACAGTCGTTTTCCTGCCACATAAAACAGAGCAAATCGAGGTACATTGAGCGGGCTTCTCTGGGCAATCTTTTCACGGCTGCCGAAGACAACCAGTCGGCCGGGTAAAACGGGAAATAGGCTAACCCCATTCGCCACCTATATCGAGAAAGCGCCGCCGTTCCCCGGCAGGACTACTACCGGCCAAGGTTTCGAACGGACGGGTACTAGACGGCGCTTGCTCTTCGGTTTTCACGGTTCGATTCCTTGGCCATACCACAACCCTACTTCAATTTCCCTTGACTGTCAACCAACCCCAACGCCTCAGTTCTGATCGCCAGCCGCTCATCAACCTCATCCCCCTCGCGGCTCCCAGGGTGCAGATTCGCCGCCCACCAGATGCGCAGGATGGCCTCGGGGGCGGCGTCGACGTCGGCGATGGTGATCACCTACCAGCCCATCTCCACCGAAACTCCATCGAGACCGTCCGTCAGCGCCAAAACCTGCCTCAGCGCAGCGACCGAAAACACGGTGAGCACGAGCGTCACGCAGGCGCCGGGGGCGCGAGGGGCCACAGGCGGCGCCAGAGTGGCAGGGACGGGCCTTCCCTTTGCGATCGGCGCAGAGGCCTTACTCGGGGGCGTCTTCGCCGGTTTCGGGGCGGAAGCGGCCTTCGTGGCGCCCTGCTGGCCCTTCTTGAGCGCCCGGTCCGCCGCGTTCTGCGCGCGCTTGTAGCACTTCGGGCAGCCGCGCCCACCGCCGAAGAACTTCTCTGACATCCGTAGAGCAACGCCATCTGACCCGCAGTGCGGGCATTTCCCGTGTTCGATTGGCGGTCGTTTCGGCGTTGGCATCCTCTTCTCCTCCTCGCGCACCGTCGCCGGTGCGGCTGGTTTCGGTTGCTTGTCGGCCCGGCTCATGAGTCCGGCCAGGCCGTTCTTCTTCGCTTTGTGGTCGATCTTTCCTGGAGACAGATCCACCGGCCCGCGGCAGTCGGCGCAGAGAGAGAAATCCATCGAGCCGGGGCCGGTGCAGGGGGTCACTTGGTATCTGCAGGTGCTCACGGATGCCTCTGGCACGTCTTGCAGCTCTCCAGCGTGCCGCGCAAGTCCGTACACGCGACAAGCCGCAGCACGCCCTTGGAGTCGTAGTCCGAGCGCAGCGGGCAGCCGACCACGCGGGGACCGGCGAAGCGATAGCGCGGGGCGTAGCTGGCGTCGTGCTCGCGCGGCGGGATCACGAGCGGCGTCTGTCCGGTGCGGTGACGGGCGTCTCGGGCGGCGCTCATGGGAGCAGTACCAAATTCGTCAGCGCCGAGCCGTGTTCTTCGGCGCGAACAATTACCGGGTCGAACCCCTCCTGCTCTCCGTTTTGAATTGCCCGGCGTGCCTGCGCTTCGGTATTCTCGACCTGGAGCACAATTGCGGAGTCGATACTCACACGGGCGCGGCCATCCATCAGTAAATACTGGTATTTCACCCCGCCTCCGCTTTCTTCGCCCGAATGTCGTCAATCCTCGCCAGCAGGTACGTCAGGCCGTCCTCGTTGAGCAGCGCGGCCAGCTTGAGGCACTTGTCGAGCGTTCGCAGGTTGGAATCCATCGTGAGGCGGGGCTTGATGAGGACTTCGACGGTCGCTTCGCGTGCCATCAGCCTCTTCCTCTAACTTGGGTTTCCTGTGAGAACGACACCCCCGGCACCTTGATCGCCGTCTTCGTCGCAGCCGCCTGCCGATTCCCCGCCTGCTGGCTAAACTCGATCTTGAGCATCCCCCGCGCCAGCGCCTTGATTGTCGGGTCGACCCCGGTGACGGCGGCCAGCAGCAGGGCCTCGAGGTCGGTGCAGGTCGCCTTCCACGGGCGCGCGGCACTCAGGCCGGAGACGGCCACCGGCGGGGGCGGCACGTAGGCGGGAACGGTCGCGGCCTGCTGCGTCTGCATGTCGGCCTTGGCCTCCTTGGCCTCGGCATCCTTGCGGGCCTTCTCGGCGAGCAGCTCGGCGGCCTTGCGTGCGGCCTCGTCACCGGCAGCGGCAGCGGCCTCGGCATCCCGGCGGGCCTTCTCCTCGGCCTCGCGGGCAATCTGTGCCTTGCGCTCGTTCTCCCGGGCCAGCGCCTCGATCCGCAGCCGCTCCTTCTCCGCTGCCTCGTGCGCGATCCTGGCGGCCTCTTCGGCCTTCTTGCGCTCGGCGTCGAGGTACTGACGCTGCTTCGGCTCCAGCTCGGCCACAAGGGCCAGATACGGGGCCTGGCGGGCCTTCCAGCGCTCGTCGCACGACTTGCCGGCGGCGAGGATGCCCGCCTTCTCCTCGACGCGCAGGGCCTCAAGGGTCTTGATCCGGGCCTTGGCCTCGGACGTGATTGATGCACTCATTTGCATCGTCTCGGCGTCCACGATCTGGAGCGAGTTGGCGCGCTCGGCGATTTGCAGGGCGAGCGGCTCGACTTCGGTGACCTCGGGTTCGATAACGGCGGTGTCTGGCATGATACTACTCCTCCTTCAAAGACTGGTTGCGGACTCCTGAAAATGCGAACTCGCCGTGCAGTTCGCAGGCGGCGGCGGCTCGCGCCATGTGTGCTTGATCTGGGGTTAAAAAAAGCCCAAGGTGGCGCTGTTTCCCGTGAAGCATTATTGACGCATGGAACAAGCCAACTTGCCGGTTGAAAGAAACGCCTTTAAACCCAGACGTATTGTCCCTGCGGACCTTGCTGTTGTGTTGATTGTCGGCTTTGCTTGCCTCGCGCAGATTGTCGAGCCTGTTGTCGTCTTTGATTCCGTTCCTGTGGTCAATTTCTTCGGTCGGGTCAGCCCCGTGCACCATCTTCCAGGCGATGCGGTGTGCGTAATACTTCCTTCCTTTGATCTTGACCATTCTGTGGCCCGCGGTGTTTAAATTGCCAGCGACCGCTCCGTCCTTAGCCCTTCCTCCAACCCCGCTTTTCCAGCGCAACTCTCCCGTAATGCGATCATATGTCAGCGCGAGATTAAGGCTGGAGTGTCCTGGTAATGGCAGGAAATTAAGCACCTTGCTCATCCTTTCTTTCCGGAGGAGCCTCGCGCCAACCGCGGCGAATATCCATCTGCATCACGAATAGCCTCGAACAAAACTCTTTCCAGTCGGTCGTCCGAAAGAGATCCGTGTCAGCCCTGTCGTCATAGAACCTGTATGAGCCGTCCGCCATCAACGCAACGGCCCCGCGCCAAAAACGCGACTCTCCGCAATATCCTGCGATTTGAAGTCCGGTTGTCGGCGGGACCGCCCCGCTTCCGGAACACTTCAAATCCAGAATTCCCTCGCCCCGGCGCCCGTACATCATCACGCGCTTGTCGAGCGTCCCGCAGTACCCGCGCGCCTTGTCCTCGACCGGCTCCTCGGAGGCGAGCACGAAGATCCGCAGTTCGCGCTTGCACCGCTCCCAGGCCTCGACGTAGCCGCGCCACGGCTCATGGATCGGATCGGCGAGCGTCTTCCCGTCGTCGAGTAGCGCCGTGACCTGGTGGACATAGCGGCCTCGGTACATCGCCTCGGGCGGGATGAACTCCTTGCCCGGGGTCGGCAGGATCGAAGTGACGTGAAGCAGGTGCATTGCCCTACTGCTTCCCCTTGTACTCTTCGCGCAACTGATCCCGCATCTGTTCGAGCTTCCCGGCCTTCCCGAAGACCTTGAGCCCCTGATTGATGTCGGCGGCGGCCTTACCGAGGCACTCCCCCAGTTCGCGGATCTCGTCTTCGACGGTGCGTTCGGCATCATTTTCCGGCGGTGTTTCCGGTGTCGCCTGGGCGGCTTCCACGGCGCGGGGCATCGGGGGAAGCGCAGCGCGCTCCTCCAGCGGCGTCACGTCGATGATGTCGTTTTCCTCCTCGCGCGAGCGCATCCCCTTGAGCACGTCAGCAAACCCGTCCCGAAGCGTGAAGGCCCGGGCGCGCAACTTCATCATCCGCTGCGGGTACTCGCTCCACGGCCCTGTCTTCCCGGCCAGTTTCGCCCGCTTGGCGTCGTCCATGGTGAAGGTGTTTTCAATCGGCTCTCCCTGCCCCTTGCGCCTGGCCATCGCTCGGAACCCGATCACCTCGCCGGAGGGCAGCTTGATCGGATCCTCCCGGTAGTCTTCGAGCAGGCCGGATGACTGCACGATCGCCAGCATCGCATCACCCCAGATGCTCGGGCGCCCGTTGATGACGGCGATGTTCTGCACCGCGGCCATCGGGGAGAGTCCAACCTCCAGCCCGGCCATGACGGCGACGGCGACGGCCTCTTTGGTCTTGATGCTCGTAGGCATCAGGCCGGAGGCGAACATCAGGCCGGCGAGCCGCTGGAGTTCGTCCAGGTTCGTCGGGATCAGAGCGAGGGCCTGCTTCCCGGTGCTGATCTGCGGGCGCGGTGCTTCCGGTGGTGCAACTGCGGTTCCGTTCTCGTTCATGACCTACTTCCTCCCCTGTGATTCGTTGATTGCGTCGGCCGTGCACTTTGCGCACGGCTCTACCTCGATTAAGTTTTTCTTGAGATAGCGCATCGGCCTGTTGCGTTCGAAATACTCCGCATTCAGGCCGAGCCCGCACGTTGCACATTGCACCTCGACGTCTTCCTCGTGATCGACGACCTGATTTCCCGTTACGGTTATCATCGCGCCGTCTCCTTCAGCCCCGTGAAATCCGGGGCCGATCCCGGCGTCAAATACTTGCGTCCGGCCTCGTCCTGGCCAACCGGCAGCGAGTGGAAGTTCCCGAGGTAGCCGTCGGTCGCCCCCGTCAGATCCAGCGGGCGCGGCGGCGTCGTCTGGAACGCGGCGAGAATCTCGGCGAAGATCGGATGCAGGATCATCGTCCCCTCCTGTCCATCGCCGCGACCGCATCCCGCTCCAGCGCCGCGATATCGCTGTACCGCGCAACATCGGCCCTGCAGCTCGCTAGTTCGCGCTTCGCCTCGGCCTGAAGCAGCGCCTGCGCCTCATCGTGTTTGCGCTCCGCGTAGGTGCTCAGCCCGATGTGCACCGCCGCCATGATCGCAACGCCCAGCAGCAGCGCCGGGACGGCAGCGAGGATCGCCGTGTGCAGGGTTTCGGTGCGCAGCTGGCCCTCGGTGGTGACGCGAACGGCGTCGGCGCGGGGCTTCATTTAGGCCACCTCGAACTTCAGCGGCGAGGTAGCGCCAAGGGGCAGCTCGGGGGCGACGGGGGGCTTGCCGTCCATAATCTCGTGCAGCCTCGACTTGAGTGCTTCCGTGTTTGCAGAGATGGTCCAGATAAGAATTGCCTTGGCCAGATCGCGGCACCGGCAGGCGGGCGCCTCGACAACCGGCTTGGGCTTGGTGATGTTCAGCGCGCGCTTGGCCGAGAGCACGTTGCTGCTGGTAACGCCGAACTTGAGTTCAGCCGCCGCCAGCACCGCGCACTTCTGAGCGGTCGCCGTCGAGCAGAACTCGCGGGACTCGTCCAGCCACTTGTACAGCCGCGTCACCTGGGCATCGGTGAGCGCGTTGTTGCGACGTTTGACAACCGGGCTGTCCATCGTTACATTCCTCCTGTCTGGTTGTTGTCCGAGCGCCCGGGGTGGCTTCCCTTGGCGCTCTTTTTGTTTTTGCCGCTGGTGATCGCGTGGTGTCCACAACGGACCGCAGAGTCAACCCCCCGGTCACCTCGGCGTCCGTTGGCTCCTGCGAGATCCCCTCCGAGGCCGGCGGCGCGGCCCTTGGGACTCACTTTCAAGTGCTGCTGGTCAAGAACCGATCCGTCCGAGCGAAACGAACGCAGCGTGATCAAGTCTGGCGGCTGCGCAGATGAGACGCGGACGGGGATACCCCAGAGACTCACTGTCTCCTCCCCCTCCCACGGCTCCCGCAGGCAATCGATCAGCGAGCGGATCAGGGTCGGGTGGCAGATGGGGGTGGTCATCAACCCCTCTCGGCCTCGATCTCAGCCATGTACCGCGACGTCACCAGCGCGAAATCGGCCATCGACACCGTGCCGGCGAGCCAGCCGTGATAGGCGGTGGTGAGGGAGTCGAAGCGGGTGAGGTTGAAGTCGTCGGGGGCGGTCATCGCTTCTGCGCCAGTACCGCCAACTCTTGCGGCAGATAGTGTTCAAGCGCCTCGGCTGCCACCACTTCGATCTTGCGACCCTCGCGCCCGGCCCGCATTCTGAGCGCACGATGCAGACGCTCGGGAAGCCGGAAACTCATCGTCTTTTTGTCCTCGGTCTTTGCCATGTTCGATCCTCCTTGTCATGCAATCTAGTCTTTTTGGTTTTCACTGTCAAGCATTATTTTTCTATTGCATTGCTAGAAAGATTATTGTAGATTGTGGGCATGAAGTCAACCGATAACAACGGAGGGTGAAGTGGTGGAGCTATTTAAAAAGGAAGATCTCGACCCGTGCTTTCGCGAGTGGACCGGGATGCCAGAGTTTTCGCACGAAGACTTGGCCCCAGCTTTTCAATTACTTCTTAGCTTCTCCTGCGCCGCAGAAGTAGAAGAGTTCGCGCAAAGCATAGGACAGAAAATAAGTACGGCCAGTGCAGGGAAACGCCTAGTGAAAAGCGTTTGGTATACCTCTCAGGAGATCGGGAGATACGCCA
>Ga0209253_10006211_pt1 | contig 10353 bp, 8 predicted proteins | sample FrelakmetBRP12BR_FD_187145 | JGI IMG/M metagenome (GOLD analysis project Ga0209253, IMG submission 187145) | Freshwater lake sediment microbial communities from the University of Notre Dame, USA, for methane emissions studies - BRP12 BR (SPAdes)... | ecosystem: Environmental > Aquatic >... | reverse complement strand
AGCGATGTGGTAATTTCCATGTTGACGTCAAAAGTACGAAAATGTAAGGTGTTGTTAATGCATGATAATTATGGTCTCTTCCATCTCTGAATTTTGGGCAAAAGGGCTGGTGAATAAGGTTTCAACATAAGACAAGTCCGAAATTCGAAAGGGATAAACAGGATGGCTTTCTTTGATGCTTTCGTTTTGGACATTCGAATTTTGAATTTTGAATTTGTTTCGTGCTTAGGGTTTCGATATTCGGATTTCCCTGCTGTGCGATCGGTTCCGTGCAACAATCTCAAATATTCTAAGGGACTAAAATGTTAAGAGTAATCCCTCTCGGCGGGCTCGGTGAAATCGGCCTGAACATGATGGCCCTGGAATACGGCGACCATATTCTTGTCATCGACTCCGGACTTATGTTCCCAGAGGCGTACATGCCGGGCGTGGATATGGTGATTCCAGACATCCAGTATCTGAGGGATAAAAGGGACAATGTGAAGTGGGTCGTCCTCACTCACGGTCATGAAGACCACATCGGGGGGATGCCTTTCCTTCTCAGGGAATTCAATCTCCCCGTGTTCGGAACAAGCTTCACGATCGAATTGCTGAAGGAAAAGCTGAGGGAGCACAATCTTCTTCAAAATGCCCTGCTTCAAAAAGTCAAACCAGGAGAAAGGTCCGAGTTCGGCCCCTTTAAGATCGAATACATCAGAGTCAATCACAGTATTCCGGATGGGGTGGGGCTTGCCATTGATACTCCTGAGGGCATTCTTGTTCACTCAGGAGATTTCAGAATGGACCAGACCCCTGTGGACGGCCAGGCCACGGACCTTCTCAGGTTTGCGCACTATGGCGAGAGGGGGGTCCTCGCGCTTTTCTCCGATTCCACCAATGTGGAGAAAGAGGGTTTCACCCTGAGCGAGCGAGAGGTTGCCAGGACCCTGGAGGGGCTGATGGAATCCTGCAGTGGAAGGGTGATCGTCGCCGTCTTTGCCTCCAACATGACGCGCATCCAGCAGGTGGTGCGCCTTGCCTCCAGGTTCCATCGAAAGATTCATTTTAGCGGAAAGAGCATGAGAACCAACGTGCGGATTGCCAAGGAGGAGGGGCTTCTTCGCATCCTGCCCGATCTGGAAATCGGGGAGCACGAGATTGACCGGTTGCCCGATGACGAGGTGGTGATGATCACCACCGGCAGCCAGGGCGAACCCATGTCCTCTCTCACCCGGATGGCCGAGAACCGGCACAAGGGGATCAAGATCAGGAAGGGGGATATGGTCATCCTGTCTTCACGCTTTATCCCGGGCAACGAAAAGGCCATCACCACCATCATCAACAACCTCTACCGCATGGGCGCTGAAGTCATCTATGAAAAGGTCTCCGCTATCCACACGTCGGGCCACGCGTACCAGGAAGAGCTCAAGCTGATGCTGAATCTCGTGAAGCCGAAGTATTTCATTCCAGTCCACGGGGAGTACCGGCACTTGGTCAAGCACATCCAGTTGGCCGGAGCAACAGGGATGACCTCCGATCGCCTCCTTCTCGTGGAAGACGGCATGCCTGTCTGTTTTGAACGGGGGGAAGCGAGCGTCGCGGAGCGTGTTCAGACAGGAAGGGTCCTCGTGGACGGTAAAGGGGTGGGGGACGTCGGAGATGTGGTCCTGAGGGATCGGAGAAGGCTTTCAGGAGACGGGGTGGTCGTGGTCCTTCTCGGCGTTGATGAGCAGACAGGAGACATCATCTACGGTCCGGAGATCGTCTCAAGAGGTTTCGTGTTCGCAGATCATAGCGGAATCATTCTGGAGGAGGCAAAGTCCCTCGTCCTCCAGGTGGTGAATGAAATCGAAAACCGTTCTCACATTGACTGGACTGAGGTTGCGCCGGACATCAAAAGGAGCCTGAAGCGTTACTTCTTCAACACGATCGAACGGCGGCCTCTCATTCTTCCGATCATTATGCCTGTTTAGAGTCCGTGACTTCTTCGCAACCTGCGTAGGAGTTATCAGTGGGACATTGGTGTTTTTTCTGAAGTGACTGGCGGGAGGCCTTCCTCATTTCATGGAGTTACGGAATGGGGGACCCGATGGCCCCGAGCGTATGCGAGGGGAACAGCGAGGGGGGAGGCAGTGCCCGCCGAATCGCGAGCCGTGAGGCGAAGCGGGCGGGCATCCCCCGTCCGTAACTCCTTGAAATGAGCAGGCCGGGAGCCCTTGGAACGAAAGAAAAGATGCCAATGGCCCGCTGATCCAGTTCGGTTGCGGCCAAAGGCCTGCATTCGGGCTTTGGCAAGGATGATTTGTGATTTTTCTAATCAGAGGGTATTGTTTCATTGAGCAACAAATCAAAGAACTCCGGCGGTAAACCTCAGGGTGGAGCAAGGTCTTTGAGGAAAGAGATTCGGGGCATCGTGTTCTTGCTTCTGATGATCGTTCTAGGGGTGAGCCTGCTCTCCTACCACCCTGCTGATCCCGTCTTTGGAATCAAGACGGACCACGCGAAGAATTTTCATAATCTCTTTGGCCCTGTGGGTGCTCACCTGGCAGGATGGATTTTTCGCGCCCTCGGCTTTGCATCCCTATGGCTGGTCGCTGTCTTTGCCGCCTTGTCGGTTCTTTCCTTCCGCGGCCTTGCTCTTCCTTCCCCTGCCAAGAGCACCACCTCAATTTTTTGCCTTCTTCTCTCCTTTGCCGGGCTGCTGAATTTATATCTTCCTCAGGAAATCGTGTACCGGGGAGGGAAGGTCATCAGCGGGGGTCTGATCGGTTACCTTCTCTCCCGTTTCATGACGAATTTCTTGAACGACTTTGGCGCCTGCGTCATTCTGGGAGGCATCTTCATTATTTCCTTCATGGTCATCACCGACGCCTCCTTTGGATGGCTTTTTTCGAACCTCTATTCTTGGGGCAACACCCTTCTGAGGCAGCTCAAAGAGATCTCCTTGAAGAAAACCGAACGGAAAAGGAAGAAGAGGGTTCGTGAAGAATACACTGAACGGGAAAAAATGAAACCCAAGCGGCAGGTGACGATCGTCGAACCCAAGCTTGACCCCCCCAAAAAACTTGAACAGGAAGCCTTTCCCTTCATGAATGTTGCAGGAGAGTTCAACCTCCCGCCCCTGGATCTTCTCAACAAACCACCAACCGACAAGCCCGCAGAGATCCAGAAGGAAAGCCTGGAGATGAATGCGCGGCGACTTGAAGCGAAACTGGCTGATTTCGACGTGGAGGGAGAGGTCGTCGAAATTCTGCCCGGTCCGGTGATCACCATGTATGAGCTCAAGCCTGCGCCAGGGGTCAAGATCAGCAAGGTGGCAGGCCTCTCCGATGACCTTGCCCTGGCTCTCAGGGCCCCCAGTGTCCGCATCGTCGCTCCTATCCCGGGAAAAGCGGCGATCGGCATCGAGATTCCGAACAATCAGAGAAGCATTGTCTATCTCGAAGAGATTCTCTCGTCCCCTGCGTTCAAAAACTCGCAGCATAAATTGACCATGGCCCTGGGAAAGGACATTACCGGCGCACCTTTTGTCACGGATCTTGCCAAGATGCCGCACCTTCTTGTGGCCGGTGCGACCGGGTCAGGGAAGAGCGTCTGTTTGAATGCGATTATCAACAGCTTTCTCTTCAAAGCCTCGCCGGATATGCTCAGGTTCCTGATGATCGACCCAAAGCGGATCGAACTGAGTATGTACAACGATATCCCTCACCTGCTTCACCCTGTCGTCACGGAACCCAAGGAAGCGACCAGGGCCCTGAAATGGACTGTGGAGGAAATGGAGAGGCGATACTGGCACCTCTCCGATCGCGGGGTGAGAAACATCGAGGCTTACAATCGAAAGGTCGTGAAAGAGAAAAGGCCTCCGACGGCTGATAAGGCGGAAGGCTCGGATAAGCCCTTACCTTATATCATCGTGGTCATCGACGAACTGGCTGATCTGATGATGACCTCTTCAAGAGATGTGGAAGAGGCGATTACCCGGCTGGCCCAGATGGCCAGGGCAGCAGGGATTCACCTGATCATTGCAACGCAGCGGCCCTCCGTGGATGTTCTGACAGGAATCATCAAGGCCAATTTCCCCGCTCGCATCTCCTTCCAGGTTTCCTCCAGGGTGGACTCCAGAACCATCCTCGATGCCATCGGCGCCGAGAACCTTCTCGGCCAGGGGGACATGCTCTTCATGCCGCCCGGCGCCGGCCGAATCGTGAGGATCCATGGAGCCTATATCTCCGAAGAGGAAATCAAGAAAGTGACGGATTTTCTGAGAACCCAGATGAAACCCAACTATGACACGGACGTCATGACCCAGGTGACGCAAGAAGAGGAGGAAGAGGGCGAGGATATCGAGCTCGATGAAAAGTTTGAGAAAGCCGTGGAGCTCGTGATCCAGACTCGCCAGGCTTCGATCTCCATGATCCAGCGAAAGCTCAGAGTGGGCTACAACAGGGCCGCCAGGATGATCGAGGCCATGGAGAAACTAGGTATCGTGGGTCCTTCGGACGGAATCAGGCACAGAGAAGTGTTCGGCAGAAGAGAGGGATGAGTAAGTATTCGCATCTTAGTCTGCAACTTCTCCGCAAGCTGAGTAGAAGCTCAAGAGCGAACCGCAGAATACCCGCCTGCCCTGCGGAATGCTTTGCAGCGCAACGGAAACTGCAGCATTTACCGGTAAGGCGGATCTAATTCAAATCCGATTGCGGGCATAGCGGGCAGGTCGAATATCGAATAACGAACGCCGAAGGAAAGCACAGAAGAGCTTTAACTTCATCATTCGAAATTCCTTGTTCGATATTCGACATTCGGGTTTAGGAATTCGGCTTTGGTTGAGGCCAAAGGCCTGCATTAGAAAGGTTAGGTTTGTCGTATGATCAAGAGATATTTGATGGCAGGGGTCTTGCTTGTGTGTTTGCTTCCATGGAGTGCACTCGCTGCAGATCCTGCATTATCCGCGATCCTCGAAGGGATCAGAAAAAGGTACGGATCTGCTCCAGGGTTGACCCTCAACTATGAACGAGAAGTCATTACCAAATCCATGGCCATGCTCGGCGACCAGGTGAAAGCCGAGACCGCTACAGGCCTGATTCACTACAAGTCTCCCCATCTTCTCAAGTTCCAGCAGGAAACTCCTACAAAGGAGATCCTGGTTACGGACGGCAACCTGCTTTGGTGGTACATCCAGGCCAAGAACCAGGCTCACCGCTACTCTTCTCATCAACTGAGTCAGGAAGTAAAACTCCTTGGCGATATTTTCCAGGGGCTGCGAGGGGTGGAGCAAAGCTTTGTGATCCTGCAGAAGGGGGAGGATGACAAAGGAGCCCTGATTCTGGAAGTCACTCCCAGCCCGTCATGGGGCGACATCGATCACATTGATCTGACTCTCACTCCCGGATCTTTTCACATCCAGAAGGTTGAAATTTACAACCTCCTTGGAGGCTTGACCCGGTTCAAGCTCGGGGACTCCATCAAGGAGGAGAAGTTCAAGGACGACTTCTTCAAATTCACGCCGCCTGCAGGAACTCGCATTATAGAGGAATGAGCCCAATGCAGGCCTGCGGCCGCAATGCTGCGAGTAAGCAGTATGCAGTAGGGAGTATGCAGAAGGTGATCCGGGTAAGGGAGGTGGAAAACACGTAGACTTCCGATTGGGAACCGATTCCCCGGAGACCCAGAAGAAAAGGCATCAAGAATCGAACGTAGCGATCCATCGAACCGCTGACATCCGGAAGAATCCCTGCAGCCGTCACCCCGGCGAACCCGCCCAGGCGGGCAAGCACCGGGGTCCAGAAGTCCTTGGTGTTCCTGGATTCCGGCCTCCGCCGGAATGACAGAAAAGGCCATTCTCCGACTTTTTACGAACGCATCATATTTTATTCGCTCGATTACACAAGACTAAAGGAACCTAATTGAAATCCGGCCATTTTTCAAGACCGGATTGTTTCTTGACAAGGCACGGGGCCATTCCCTATACTTCGGCCACCCCTCTGATTTCTTAAGGGTTCGGGAGGATGCTCCTCCCCAAGCGGTCACAGGTTTTTTCTTGAGAAAGAGGGAACGCATGAATTCAGTGGTTATCCTTATTTTTGGATTTCTGGTTTTCTTCATCGGGTACCGCTTTTACGCAAGATTCATCGATACCAGAATTATAAAGTCCGATCCAAACAAGGCCACTCCTGCAAAGAGGTATAGGGATGGAGTGGAATTCATGCCCACCAGAAAGGCCATCCTCTTCGGCTACCAATTCAAATCCATAGCAGGCGCAGCCACGGTGGTAGGGCCGATCATTGCCATTCAATGGGGATGGCTTCCCGCATTGCTTTGGATACTCCTTGGCGCCTTCTTCATCGGCTGGGTTCAAGACTACTCGAGCGCTACGGTGGCTGTGAGAAAAGATGGGGCTTCCTTTGCGGGGTTGAGTGGCCAATTGATCTCCCCGAGGGCTAGGATCGTTTTGCTTTGCTTTATCTATTTCTTTCTCCTTCTTGTCGCGGGCGCTTTCGGTGCAATCGTCGTTGACGCTGCCACAGCTCAAAAGAGTTCCCCTATGGCATGGCTCCTTCTTACCATCGGTGGACTACTGGCCGGTCAGATGATCTATCGGTGGAGAAACGATATTATCCTGACAACGGTGGTCACTGTCGGTATCGCTTTATTCGGCATATGGCTGGGAACAGTCGCCCCATCCGACTCTATTCTTGGATATCGTATCGCCAGTAGCAGACCCTTATGGGCCGTCGCTGCGCTCCTCTTCTGCTACGTTTCTGCGGTTCTGCCGATTTGGAGGTTCGCACAGCCGATCAACTATGTTGCGTCTTATATCGTTTTCCTGGGCCTTTTTTTCGGGATCATTGGAGTCCTTGTTCTCCATCCCAATTTCACTCTTCCTGCTTATACAGGGTTCGAAATCGAACTTGGTCCTCTTTGGCCGATCATGTTTGTAACGATTGGTGGCGGGGCCGTCTCTGGCTGGCACGGTATTGTATCCAGTTATGGAACCGCCCGGCAGCTCGAAAACGAACTCGATGCCCGGCCAGTGGCCGGCGGTGCGATGTTTGCCGAGATGATGCTTGCCGTTTTCGCTTTAATCATTGCCGGGACGATCTACGCGTCCTCCTCTGATTATGAGGCAGCCTTGGCTAAGGGACCTATTGGGATCTTTACAGCAGGGGTATCGAAATTCCTGGGAGCCTTGGGGATGCCGGCTGCTGTTGGAAAATCATATGGTGGCGTCATATTAATCATCTTGACGGTGACGATTCTCCAGCTGGTGATTCGATTTATGAGAGTGGCCACTTCCGAATTGCTGGGTGATATAAGTCCTATCTTCAAGAATGCGCATGTGGGGACCGCGATCGCAGTTTTGCTCACGCTAATCCTTGTTTTGACAGGATGGTGGCAGTATCTCTGGCTCCTTTTTGGCGGATCGAATCAATTGATGGCTTCCATGGCCCTGATGCTGGTGACCGCGTTCTTGATGTCGGAGCGGAAACCGTTTGCGTGGACTTTCTACCCGATGATTTTCATGTTTTTTACAGCCACAGCGGCTCTGGTCGCTACCTCCTACAGGCGCCTCAAAGCGGTTTTCAGCGGAGCGGTGAAAGGCGAGGCCCTTGTGGGCAATATACTGATTGGTTTGGTTGCGATTTTGCTGGTCGTTGCTGCCATTATTCTGGCTTTTGAGGGGATAAAGGCTTTTGTGCGTTATCGATCGAGCTCCTCAAAAGCCCGGGCATCAACTGTAAATGCATAGCACCCCATAGAGGGGCTTGATCACCTTGTCACTGGCCAAGATGATTGATCAGTATCCGGATCGCCACGTGAAGGAATGCCCGCAGGAGATCCGGGAAAAGATCAACTGGTTTCTCCGGTTTGCCGACGGGAGGAGGATCCTCTTCTGGATTACCTGCTGAAGTTAAAGGATCGAATGGGCAAGGCTCAGGGCCTGCTCACGGACGACAACGTGACGACTTTTTTCTTTTTGTTTGAATAGGTCTAAGAGACTGGAGTATAAAAATCCCCACTCATTCCGCTCTTGACAAAGGAGCGGAGAGAGGGGATTTTCAATTTGGAGAGAGCATCCCGGAATGAACCAGAAACATCTGGAAACCGACATCTTGATTATCGGCGGCGGCGTCGCAGGCCTCAATGCCGCACTCACGGCGCGGGAAGCGGGTCAAGAGGTTGTCATCATGGACAAGGCCGTGATTGAACGGAGCGGCCACACTTCCGGCGGCATTGATCACTTTGCCGCTTATCTGGACACGGGACCGGCCTGGGATACCCGGCCGGCCTACCTGGATTTTACCGGCCGCAGCGCGCGTGGGGTTACGGACCTTTCCGTGGTGGAAAAAGTTTACTGCGACGAGTTGAAGGCTGCTATTCAGCGTTTTGAGGATATCGGGTGCACCCTCCGAAAATCGGATGGATCCTATTATCGAACTCAGTCTTTTGGCCAACCCGGTCCCTGGTGGATCAACTTCAACGGAAAACGGATGAAACCGCTTCTCGGCAAAGCAGTCCGAAAAGCCGGATGCCGTGTGCTCGATCGAGTCGTTACAGCGGACCTCCTGGTGCATGACGGAATCCCATGTGGGGCGGCAGGCTTTCACATCAGGGAAGGAACCTTTTACGTTGTCCAATCCAAAGCCGTCCTTCTTACCACAGGCGGTACGAACCGGATTTACCAGAACCCAACCGGGTTGAGCTTCAACTGCTGGATGTGTCCCGCCAACACGGGAGACGGAGAGGCCATGGCGTTTCGCGCCGGTGCCAGGCTCGCTAATGTGGAGTTCCTTCGAATGACCGTGGTGCCGAAAGGTTTCAGCGCCCCGGGGCTAAATGCGTTGGTCGGGATGGGCGGCAAATTAATCAACGGCATGGGTGAAGAGTTCATGGAGCGCTATGATCCCATGGGGATCAAGGGGGCCCGCCACAAGTTGGCTCATGCGATATTAACGGAACTGAAAGCTCATCGCGGACCTGTTTATGTGGACTGCCGACACCTTGATCCCGATGCCCTGCGGCATCTCATTGAGACACTTGGTTACGACAAAGACACGCTTCCGGATTACTTCAAACAAAAAGGGATCGACCTCACTAGAGACCTCATGGAGATTGCCGCCTCGGAAGGCATGCAGGGCGGCCCCAACGAAGTCTGCGGCAGCGGGATCAAGATTGATCCGGACTGTGCGACCAACGTTCCAGGGCTCTTTGCAGGAGGCAACTCTGCAGACCAGTGCCGGAGCCTTCACATGGCCGTCACAAGCGGAATTCGTGCGGGGCGCACCACGTCCGCTTACGCGGCCAGAATGAGCGGAAGCGGGCCGCCGATTCCCGAGCGCCTGGTGAAGGAAATCAAGGAGAGGGTCTTTTCGCCCATGCAGGAGTCGAGGAGCCTTTCATGGCGCGAATTCGAAGACGTGCTCCAGCGGACCCTGACGGAAGGCATGGGCCCGGTGCGCTCGGAATGGGGCATGAAGAAAGCTTGGCAGAACCTGGATCTCCTCGATCAGTGGAAGGATCAGGTCAGCGCAAAGACCTATCATGATCTTTGCCGTTCCCAGGAAGTCTACAACATGATCACGGTAGCAAGATGCATGATTACGGCTGCGCTTCATCGCAAAGAAAGCCGTTTCGGCCAGTGTCATTATCGCCTCGATTTTCCCGAGACCGATGACCGGAACTGGCTCGGCCAGGTGACGGTCATGAAAGATGCGGAGGGAAAAGCGAAACCAGTGTTTTTGCCGATCCAATATGAATAAGGAGTATCGAGCATGCCTCCACTAATTAGCCAGGAACTCTGCACCGGATGCGGAACCTGTGAGGATTCCTGCCCGCTGGATGTGATCTATATGGATCACGAGGAGAACAAATCCTACGTAAAGTATCCTGAGGAATGCTGGCATTGCGGTTCCTGCAGGCAGGATTGCCCGGAGGGGGCCATAGAGATTCGTTTTCCTCTCCGCATCATGGTGAGCGCGGGAGTGGTGCCGTACTGAACCAGTAGGCAGTAAGCAGAAGAAAGGAGACAGAATACAGGAGACAGTAGAGAAAATGTCAAATGACGAAGCCCAAATGACAAACGATAAAAAGAAAGCCATCACGAAAGCACGAAGGTACCCCAGTTGAATAGTCCCGCTGTCAGCGGGAATTCAACGGGACAAGCGAAAACGCGAAAGAGGAGAGGTTTACAGAACAACAGAGTCCTTTTCGTGCTTTCCTCATTTCGTGTTTTCGTGGTGAGCTCTTAGGTTTTATTCTGTCTTCTGTCTACTGTCTTCTGTCTTCTGTCTACTGTCTACTGTCTTCTGTATTTTCTCAATATTACCTTAAAGGAGACTCAAGATGATCATTGATGCATACACTCACATTCTGCCC
>Ga0209253_10006210_pt1 | contig 10354 bp, 6 predicted proteins | sample FrelakmetBRP12BR_FD_187145 | JGI IMG/M metagenome (GOLD analysis project Ga0209253, IMG submission 187145) | Freshwater lake sediment microbial communities from the University of Notre Dame, USA, for methane emissions studies - BRP12 BR (SPAdes)... | ecosystem: Environmental > Aquatic >... | reverse complement strand
GACGATCTCCTCGTTGCTGCGCGTGACCCCGGTTTTCAGAACGATGAAGCCGATCGGCACCTGGCCCTTGAGGGCGTCGTCCACCCCCAGCACCGCGCACTCGGCCACGTCCTTGTGGTCGGACAGGATCTCCTCCATGGCGCCGGTGGAAAGCCGGTGGCCGGCCACGTTGATGATGTCGTCGGTGCGCGACATCACGAAGACATAGCCGTCCTTGTCGATGAAGCCGGCATCGGCCGTCTTGTAATAGCCCGGGAATTCCTCCAGGTAGGACTTGATGAACCCCTCATCGTTGTTCCACAGGGTGGGCAGGGTGCCGGGCGGCATGGGCAGCTTGGCCACCAGCGCCCCGATGTCACCGGCCTTCACCGGCTGTTTGTCGGAGCCCAGAACCGCCAGGTTCCAGCCCGGGACGGCTTTGGTCGGCGAGCCCTCCTTCACCGGGAAATGGTGCAGTCCCAGGCAGTTTCCGGCTATGGCCGATCCCGTCTCGGTCTGCCACCAATGATCGATCACGGGGATCTTAAGGCTCTGCTGGGCCCAGCGCAGGGTGTCCGGGTCCAAACGCTCGCCGGCCAGGAAAAGGGTTTTGAACCGCGACAGATCGTACTTTTTCATGAGCTCCGCACGCGGGTCTTCGCGCTTGATGGCCCGGAAAGCCGTAGGCGCCGTGAAGAGGCATTTAACGCCGTGCTGCGAAATCACCCGCCAGAACGCGCCGGCGTCCGGCGTGCCGACCGGCTTGCCCTCGTAGAGGATGCTGGTGCAGCCTTTGAACAGGGGGCCGTAGACGATGTAGGAGTGCCCCACCACCCAGCCTACGTCCGAGGCCGCCCAGTAGACGTCGCCGGCATCGACGTTGTAGATGGCCTTCATGGTGTATTTCAGGGCGACCACGTGGCCGCCGTTGTCGCGCACCACGCCCTTGGGGATGCCGGTGGTGCCGGAGGTGTAGAGGATGTAGAGCGGGTCGGTGGCCTTCACCGGCACGCAGTCGTGGGGCTTGGCCTTGGCCATGACCTCGTTCCAGTCCAGGTCGCGCCCGGGCTTCATCTCGGCCGTCTGCATCGGCCGCTGCACGATGATGCAGTGCTCGGGTTTGAAGGATGCCATCTCGATCGCCCCGTCCAAAAGCGGCTTGTAGGGGATCACCCGGTTGACTTCGATGCCGCAGGAAGCCGACACGATCAGCTTGGGCTTGGCGTCGTTGATGCGCACGGCCAGCTCCGGCGCCGCGAAGCCGCCGAATACGACCGAGTGCACGGCCCCCAGCCGGGCGCAGGCGAACATGGCGATGAGCGCCTCGGGGATCATCGGCATGTAAATCACCACCCGGTCGCCCTTGGCCACGCCCTGGGCGGAAAGGGCGCCTGCAAAGCGCGCCACCTCGTCACGCAGCTGGGTGTAAGTGAACGTCTTGAGGGTCTGGGTGACGGGGCTGTCGTAAACCAGGGCCGCCTGCCCGCCCCGGCCGTTGTCCACGTGCAGGTCGAGGGCGTTGTAGCAGGTGTTGAGCTCGCCGCCCGTGAACCAGCGGTAAAAGGGCTTGCGGGAGTCGTCCAGCACCTTGTCCCACTTCTTGTACCAGTGGCAATCCTCGGCGACCTTTCCCCAGAAACCATTGGGGTCCATGATCGATTGGCCGTGGGCGACATCGTAAGGGTTGGCCATGGGGGAATCTCCTTTCTGATATGAGGCGTTTCAGCGGATAAAAGTTTTCCACTGCTCGACAATGAGGCCTTGGATCCTGCTCATCAGGTTGAAGGACTCCTTGAGTGTTTTTCTCTCGAGATTGCTCAAATCGTTCGGGTTGATGAAGTTGTCCGGCGGCAGGCCCTGCTGGATCTGCTCGAACTGGTGGTGAATGCGCAGCAGCATGACGAACTCGAAGGCATGCTCGATCTCCTCGAAGTGATCCCGCACGATGGAATGACGTTTCCTCAAGGCGTCCAGGCGCTCCAGGGTGCTGGCTTCCCGCAGGCCCTTTTCCATTGAGAAGAGCCGGACGGCATTCAACAGCGGGGTGATGCCCTTTACTTTAAGATCGAACTGGTCCTTGTGCTCGCCGCTTTTCTCCACCACAAAGGTCTTGAAAAACCCGATGGGCGGCGTGAACTCGAGCACTTTGTTGGCCATGTAGCCCAAAAACAGTTTCTTTCCTTCCATCGCTTTAATCACGAACTCTCGCAGGTCCTCGGCCAGGCTGACTTTTCCATGAATAGGGCGGAAATCGTAAAAGACCAGAAACTTGAGCAAATTCTCGGGAACGGGTTCGTTGATCCAATTGGAAATATAAGATTTCCAGGCCTTCAGCGGCTGGCACCAGTCCGGCGTGGCCGCCATGTACCCGGCCGGGCAACGCGGGAACCCCAGCGCCATGAGGCTTTCGGCGAGGAACCCTGTAAAGCGCTTGAAATACGCCTGCGCTTCCGCAGCCAGCGCAGGCGTAAGAGGATCGGTGTAAATCAGAGCGTTGTCCTGGTCCGTCTTGAACGTCTGCTCCTTGCGTCCCTCGCTGCCGAAGGCAACCCAGCAGTACGGCAAAGGGGGCGGTCCGAAACGCAGCTCGGCAATTTCCAGCACCTTCGCGATCATGCGGTCGTTGATCTCCGTGATGACGCGGGTGATCTGCCCGGCTTTCGCGTCCGCCTTGATCAGCAGCCCGACGATGTTGTTGGTTTTTTGGGCCAGGGGGGCGAGCCCCTCGACGGTTGTCTGGTTGAGGATGTCGTGGACCAGCGACAGCGGGGAGGTCCCCTGGAGCAGCAGGAGATCATGGTTGGTGACGATCCCACAGAGGACCCCATCCTTCACCACCGGCATATGGTGGATGTTGTGCTGGACCATCTTGATGAGCGTTTCGAAACAGGACTCCCTTGCGTCCACCCGGATGAGGGAAAGCTGGGCGATGGTGTGTGCGGGGTCGGTCACGGGTCGCCCCTGAGCCACCACCTTTTCCCTGAAATCGCGGTCGGTGAGGATGCCGAGGGCGGCGCCGTCTCGGCCGACCATGATCACGGAGCTGATCTTGTGTTCCGCCATGATTTGGGCGGCTTCCTGGATCGTGGCCTCTTCCATGATGGTAACGGGCTTGACCGCAATATCCCCGATCGGAGTGACGAACAGGTGCTGATCGCTGCCGGCAATAGAGAGGCTGCGCTGGCGCATCTCCTGGTAGGTACGGTCCACGTAGCGCGACAGATACGCCATGTAGTACTCGGAAAAGGCCGGACTTGCCTCCAGCAGATCGTAGACGCACTCCTTGGCCAGCACATAGCAGGTGGTCTCGGCATCGGCGATGCAGGTGGTTCGCTGACGGCCTCCGCCGATCAGGGAAAGGAACCCGAAATTGTCGCCTTCGCCTTTGTAATCCAGGATCACTTCTTCGCCGCTCTCCGGCGATTCCATCATGACCTTGACCGCCCCCTTGCAGATGATCCGGACGCAATCACTGGGGGGGCCGTTCTGTTTGAGGATGACCGTGTCCCTGGGATAAACCGTCAGGGAAAGGCAAGAGGCGACCTTCTGAAGCAGGCGCTCTTCGAGGAACTGAAACGGGGGGACCTTCCTCAGGAATTGGATGACTTCCTCAAAATTCGCAGGCGGTCCCGCAGACATGGCGACACCTCGATGGATGAGGCGAGGATATCATGCCTCGCCTCATCCGGGAACGATTTCAAAAGTGGGTCGATCCTACTCGGCCCCGACTCCCAGGAAGGTCCGCAACTGCTCATCCTCGAATTTGGCTTCCGCTTCCTTGTCGGGAGCCATCAGAGAAATTACAATGGCCGCGAGGAAGGCCAGGCTCATGGAAAAAATGGCCGGGTTTCTGAGGGGGAAAATAGCCTCCTTGTTTTTAAGAACTTCCACCCAGACGGTGGGGCTCAGGATGATGAACACTGTCGCGGAGACCGAGCCGATGACGATGGCCCAGACCGCCCCCTGAGTGGTGATCTTCTTCCAGATAATGGACAGCAGGATGGCTGGAAAGTTCCCGCTGCAGGCGATGGCAAAGGTCAAGCCGACCATGTAGGCCACGTTTTGGCCTTTAAAAAGGATCCCGAGCAGAATGGCCGTGACCCCGAAGATGATCGTGGAAATCTTGGCCACTTTGACCTGTTCGGCTTCCGTTGCCTTGCCGCTCCTAAAAACGTTCAGAAAGAGGTCATGGGACATGGCCGATGCCGCCGCCAGGGTCAACCCGGCCACCACGGCCAGGATGGTGGCGAAGGCCACGGCGGCGATGAACCCCATGAAGGGAGTGCCTCCCACGAACTCAGCCAGCAGGGGGGCTGCCATGTTGCCGCCGGCGTCGATTTTTTTGATGATGTTCTGCCCGACCAGGGCCGCTGCGGTAAAGCCGACGATCGGGATGATGCAATAAAAATAACCGATGAACGTGGTGGCCCACATCACCGACTTGCGGGCTGCCTTGGCATCGGGCACGGTGTAAAACCGCATCAAAATGTGGGGCAGACCCAAAAGACCCAGCATCAGAGCCAGGCCCAGGGAGATGGCGTCGAGGGGGCTGGTGACCAGACCGCCCGGATTGAGCATGCTCACCGAGTATTGGGTCTGGATGGCCCCGTAGAGTTCGCCCGGATTGAAATTGAAATGGGACATACCGATGAGCATCAGCACCGTGACGCCGCCTAAAAGCAGGCCGGCTTTGATGATTTGCACCCAGGTGGTGGCAACCATTCCGCCGAACAGAACATACGCCAACATGACGACACCCACAATGAGGACAGCCACTTCATAGGGCAATCCGAACATCAGTTTGATCAGGTTGCCGGCGCCGACCATCTGCCCGATCGCGTACGTGAGCAGCACCAGAATCCCGCCGACGGCCGCGGCGATACGGATGGGTTTTTGATTCAACCGATAGGCCACCACGTCGGCGAAGGTGTATTTGCCCAGGTTGCGCAGGGGTTCGGCAATCAGGAACATCAAGGCCGGCCAGCCCACTAGCCAGCCGGTGGCATAGATCATGCCGTCGTAGCCTCTGAGGGAGACCATGCCGGCGATCCCCAAAAAGGAAGCGGCCGACATGTAGTCCCCGGCCAAAGCCATGCCGTTTTGGAAACCGGTGATGCTGCGGCCCGCAGCGTAGTACTCCTTCGTGGTCTTGGTGCGCTTGGCCGCCCAGTAGGTGATCCCCAGCGTAATACAGATAAAAACGAGAAAGAACAAAACCGAAGAGGCGTTGACCTGTCCTAAGGTTGTCTCCATAACTCCTCCTTATTTTATCAATTCTTTTTTGATTGCGTCCACTTCCTTGTCATAGACATTGTTGGCCCAGATCACGTAAATCCCGGTCAATGCCCAGGACAGGACAATCACCAACACCCCCAGGATGATCCCATAATTGGTATACACCCCGACCTTCATGCCCAGAAACTCTTTCCCGTAACCACAGAGCAGGATGTAGCCGTAATAAATGATGAACAGCAAGGTGGTCAAAATGATACTGACGGACCATCTCTTGCGCATCAAGTCCCTGAAACGTTCCGATTGAACAATTTCCTTCGCTGATTTTGCCATAAGTCCTCCTTAGGTTTGCGATGCCTGATTCATGCCTGCTAAAGGAGTAGCAGCTCGCCATAAAACGTATGAATTCCGTTGTCCCGCCCTATCCGGCCATTTTGCGGATTTCTTCCACGATCTCGGGGTTGGCCAGGGTCGTGACGTCGCCGACGTCCTTCTTGTTGGAGATGGCCCCCAGCACCCGGCGCATGATCTTGCCGGAGCGGGTTTTCGGCATGTCCCTGACGATCCAGACCTTTCGCGGCTTGGCGATCTTGCCGATCTCGGTCGAGATGGCGTCGGAGATTTTCTTTTCAAGCTCCTTGCTGGGCTTGTAGCCCGGCTTGAGCGCCACGTAGAGGTCGGGCTCGCGCCCCTTGATCTCGTGGGCCACCGGCACCACCGCGGCCTCGGCCACCTCCGTCACCGTCATCGCCGCCGACTCGATCTCCTTGGTCCCCAGGCGGTGGCCGGAAACGTTGATGACGTCGTCCACCCGGCCCAGGATGCGATAGTATCCGTCCGGCGCTTCCACGGCTGCGTCCCCGGCCATGTAAGGCCAGTCGCGCCAGTCCTTGCTCTTGGGGTTCTTGCAGTAACGCTCGAAGTAGGTTTTCACGAAGCGGTCGCGGTCGCCCCAGATGGTCTGGAACATGCCTGGCCAGGGGTTCTGGATGCAGATGTTGCCGGCGCGACCGGCCCCCGGCGGGACCACGCCGCCGACGTCGTCGTAGATGATGGGGTGGATGCCCGGCATCCCCGGCCCGGCGCTGCCCGGTTTCATGGGCTTGATGGCCGGGATGGTGCTGCACAGGAAGCCGCCGTTTTCAGTCTGCCACCAGGTGTCCACGATGGCGGCCTTGCCCTTGCCGACGAAGTTGTAATACCAGCGCCAGACTTCGGGCTCGATGGGCTCGCCCACCGTGGTCATGTGCTTGAAGTTGAAATTATACTTGGCGGGCTCTTCCGGCCCGAGCTTGCGCAGGGCGCGGATGGTGGTGGGCGCGGTGTGGAAGATGTTCACGTTCAGATCCTGGGCGATCTTCCAGGCGCGGCCGGCGTCCGGGAAGGTGGGCACGCCCTCGTAAATCACCGTGGAGGCGCAAATCGCCAGCGGCCCGTAAACGATGTAGGAATGGCCGGTGATCCAGCCGATGTCGGCCATGCACCAGTAAACGTCCTCGGGATGGATGTCCTGCACGAACTTGGAGGTGCCGGCGACATAGGCCAGGTATCCGCCCGTGCTGTGCTGGCAGCCCTTGGGTTTGCCGGTGGTGCCGCTGGTGTACATCAGGAAGAGCGGCGCCTCGGCCGGCATCTTTTCCGGCTCGACGAGCGCACCGTAGAAATCCTTGAGAACGTCTTGCACGAAGTGGTCGCGGCCCTTGACCATGGGCGTGGGACTGGAGGCCTTGCCGGCGTAACGCTGCCAGACCAGCACCGTGTCGACTTTCTGGCCGTCCTTGGCCGCCAGGTCGCAGGCGATATCCGCATTCTGCTTGTGATCGCCCAGGGTGCCGTTGCGCCAGTAGGCATCCATGGTGATCAGCACCCGGCTCTGCGAGTCCACGATACGGTCGGCGCAGGCGCGGCCCGAAAACCCGCCGAACACCTGGGAGTGGATCACCCCCAGCCGCGCGCAGGCCAGCATGGTGATCGGCAGCTCCGGCACCATGGGCATGTGCAGCGTGACGCGATCGCCCCTCTTGAGCTTGGCGAAGTCGCGCAGCAGGGCGGCAAACTCGTTCACCCGCACGTAGAGTTCCTGGAAGGTGATGTGCTCGTACTTCTCGTTGATGGGCTCGGGGGCAAAATGGATGGCGGTTTTGTTCCTGTTCTTCGCCAGATGCCGGTCGATGCAGTTGTAGGATGCGTTGATCTTGCCGCCGACAAACCATTTAAAGCAGGGGGCGTCGCTGGTGTCGAGCGTGGTGTGCCAGTACTCGTACCAGTCGAGCAGATCGGCGTATTCCTTGAAGCAGTTGGGAAAGTTCTCCAGGCTGAACCGCTTGTAGATGGCTGGATCGGTCATGTTGGCCTGGGCGATGAATTCCGTGGTGGGGTGAATTAAGCCTTCCTCCCCCCAGTGGACCGCAATTTCAGCTTCGGATGAACCGGTGATTTCTTTCTCTGCCATGATTGTCCTCCTTTTTTTAAAGAACCACCCCGTCTTTGGTTTCAATGGCAAGCGCCAGGTTCACCCTCTTGCTTTATTTGGGTGCCAAGGATGAACTCGCAAGCAGTAGCGCTAGCCTGCATCTTGACTCCTGCTAAAATGCTCTTTCAGTTGCCTGGTGATGGAGAGTTGCGATTTTCCTGCCCGACCCCGGCCGATCGGCGCTCTATTTGCTGACGCCCCGCTTGAAGATCTCGAATGCGATTTCCAAGGTGGGTTGCAGAAAGTCCCTGCGCGGGTCCAGCGCGCGTTTGCTTTCCTCCCAAACCACCAGCCCTGAAAACATGGACCAGAGAATCAGGGCGGTCCTCCTGGGGTCAACAGATACGTAACTGCCGGCTTGGATTCCCTTTGCGAAGATTTTAGACAGCGTCTTCAGGCATTGCCGCGATAGGCTCATGATCTCGTCAAAAAGCTCTGCAGAGATGTTTTCCAGAGTTTCGCTCGATTGGAGGTGGTAGAGATTGATCAGCATGGGAGGGTCGATTTCATACACTTCGCAAAAGGCCTGCTTGACGGAATTTATCTTTTGATCGTAAGGCAACTCCTTGTTTTCCCGGACCCGCTGCAGGCGCAGATTCAAATGTTTCAGGATGCGAATGGACAACGAGGCGTATAATTCATCCTTGTTCTTGAAATAGATATAAAGTGTTCCCGGGCTTAATTCGGCCTCGTCGGCGATGTCCTTGATGGTGACCCGGGAGGCACCCTTGGATAGGAACACTCGTTTGGATGCCGCAATAATTTGTTGACGGCGTCTTTCACGATCTCGACTCTGTCTTTCATGAATTGTCATAAATTATATGAATTGTGTTCATTATGTCTTTAAGTATAAAAAATGTATTCTGTGTTTGTCAAGATAAATATTTTCATTTTTTTATTTTTATCTAAATTATGATTTATACTACAATGTGATATCAATATAAAAATGGTTCGTCGGCTGTATGGACTTTTGAACGTACTTCCTGGAAAAATTTTAACTTATTGTAATTATATTAATTATTGATTTAATGGCGAGGCAAGCTGAGTATGTCTGAATGAAACTGAGGTCGGAAAACTCCTTAAGTGACAATGCAGATGAACTGAAAAGTTGGCCGTCACCTCTGCCCGATCTCGGCATCGACGGCGATCAAGCGATTTTTAACAGGCAGGTCTCTTTGGCCGTCGCGGAAGCAGAACCACGGCAGAATGCGGTATTGCTGGTGTTTTCTGATTTATTTTTTGTATTTCCTTATTGATTTCTCGAACCCGCCCATGGCGTTGCGGATGACGGCGTCCTCCACGCAGAAGGCGATGCGGAAGTGCCCCGGCCCGTGGAAGCCGCTGCCGGGTACCACCAGGACTCGTTCGGCCTTGAGCGCCTGGACGAACTCGATGTCATCCGGTATGGGCGAACGGGGGAACAGGTAGAAGGTGCCCGCCGGCTTGACGAACTCATACCCCATGGCGGCCAGGCCGTCGCAGAGCAGGTCACGCTTGCGCTGGTAGGCGCCGATGTCTGTTTTCTCGCCCTGCAACCGGGCCACCGCCCGTTGCATCAGCGCCGGCGCGTTCACAAACCCCAGGATGCGGTTGGCCAGCGCCATCCCACCCAGCAGGGCCTTGCGATGGCTCGCGCGGGGATTGACGGCCACGAAACCGATGCGCTCCCCCGGAATGGAGATGTCCTTCGAGTAGGACGTGGCGATGAGGCTCTCCCGGTAGGCCGTGAAGATGCTCGGGACCGTGATCCCGTCGTAGACCACCTTGCGGTAGGGCTCGTCCGAGATCAGGTAAATGGCGCGGTTGAATTCCCTGGCCTTGGCCTCCAGCAGCTCTCCAAGGGACTTGAGGCTCTCCGCGGAATAAACGGCGCCGGTGGGGTTGTTGGGCGAATTGATCAGCACGACTTTGGTTTTCGGCGTGACGGCCGCGGCAAGAGCCGTCAGGTCGAGCTGAAAATCGGGCCGGCTCGGTGCGGTCTTGAGCACGCCGCCGTGGTTGTCGGCGTAGAACCCGTATTCGACGAAACAGGGCACGGGCGTCAGCACTTCGTCGCCGGGGTCGAGAAGGGTCTTCAAAGCAATGTTCAGGGCCCCGGCCGCACCGCAGGTCATGATGACATCCGTGCCCTCCACCGGCACTGCCTGCTCCTTGGCCAGAAACCCGGCCACCGCGCCGCAGACGTCCGGATAGCCGGTGTTGGGCATGTAGGCGTGCGCACCGATGAGTTCGCTGCCGACGAGCTCCTTCAGCACCTCCTCGAATTTGGCCGGCGGCGGCAGGTTGGGGTTGCCCAGGCTGAAGTCATAGACATTTTCGGAGCCGTACTTCTTTTTGAGCTCGGCCCCCTCCTCGAACATGCGGCGGATCCAGGAAGCGCCGGTGATGATGGTCTCGATTTTCTTGGCAATCGTCATGGGTGGTTGTCCTTTTCAAGAAAGTAGGACATATCCATTAGACCCTATCTGATGTCAAGCAGAAAGTTGGAGTGAGGGCCTGCCCCAGGGGCGCTGAACGAGCTATACGCGGCGTTTGCCATCGCAAAAGAAGAATGCTATGGGTACAACCGTATTCTTATTAAAACGGCAATCAAATATGCCAACCCCAGTTCGGGTGAAGGCGGAGCGGGGTGCCCGCCGCGGCGAGCCGCAACCACCCTATCAACAAACC
>Ga0209253_10006209_pt1 | contig 10354 bp, 10 predicted proteins | sample FrelakmetBRP12BR_FD_187145 | JGI IMG/M metagenome (GOLD analysis project Ga0209253, IMG submission 187145) | Freshwater lake sediment microbial communities from the University of Notre Dame, USA, for methane emissions studies - BRP12 BR (SPAdes)... | ecosystem: Environmental > Aquatic >... | reverse complement strand
GCACAAAACGCGTAAAAATAAGAGCACCGATAAATATATTGTAAAGAGAAGGGATTAAAAAACGTGGCACGTTCGATCAAGAAAGGTCCATATATTGAAGAAAGACTGCTGACCAGGGTCAGAAAAATGGAAACTGAAGGCAGCAAAAATATCATTAAGACTTGGTCGCGGCGTTCAACAATAACGCCGGAACTGATTGGCTACACGTTCGCCGTGCATAACGGAAAAAAATTCATTCCCGTTTATGTGACGGAGAATATGGTAGGGCATAAGCTCGGTGAGTTTGCGCCGACGAGGACTTTTTATTCACATTCAGGTGATCGGAAAACAAAAGTCCACACTACCCCTGCCCCTACCACTTAGTTTTTTAAACGATAGTTGGTAAGTTTGGAGTTGATTTAACATGGAAGCAAAAGCAGTTGCAAAATATATAAGGATGTCACCGCAAAAAGTCAGGTTGGTGGTTGATTTGGTAAGAGGAAAGAAGGTGCAGGAAGCCAATATCGACTATGTCACTGCCCAGGTGTCATATGCCAACCTCGACCGCGCTGTGATCGACGGACATACCGATGGAATGTGCAAGCTGATCGTTTCACAGGAGAACCACCGTATCCTCGGCGCTCATATTGTGGGCGAGCAGGCGCTCGAATCCATCCAGCTTGTCGCTGGAGGCATGGCCGCCGATATGTGGATCGAGCAGCTGGCGGAGCTTGAGCTGGCATACCCAACCTATACCGCGGTGGTTGGGCTGGCTGCTCGCCAAATATTGCGTAAGCTGGGCGTCATGCCTTTGGCTGCAGAGTGGCATGCCCTGGAGAGGCCGCACGCTGAGTGGGAGACCAGCCTCTCGGACAGGGTATCTAAAAATTGAGTGGTGCGGTATGGCTTCTGATCCGTCTGGTGAAGCCAGTATGAAGCTCCCGGGAACCAAGGGGGCTTCCAAAGAAAGCGCATTCACGCTTGAAAGGCTGCGCTCTCTTACGAAGGGCACCCGCTGGTGGTTGGTCCTCCTGTTCGTATGGGTGGGACTGATTTTCCTCTTGGCGCCATTTTGGGCTTACTCCTGGATGGACGCGCCCTTCCCCGGCTTTGTAGTAGAACAAACCCTGGTCGTTTCCAATTATGGGGGTGATGGCTGGGCAGGTCGCAACCAGGTTTTGAACTATCCCCAGAAAATCACCTTCATCGGCGGTCAAGCCGTAAGCACCCCACCGGAATTCCTTGCTGCTCTGTCATCGTTTGCCAGAGGGGATTCCGTCTCGGTGACTGCCGTCTTGCCGGAAGGGACAACGCACTCTTATCCTGAAGTCTTGCTGGGGAGCTTTCCCCAGGTAGACCTGCTGCGCTTATTTTGGATACCCTACCTGGTAGGGCTGGCGTTTTTCCTGCTGGGGGTGTGGGTATTCTACATGCGCCGGCAATCGCCCTCCGCCAGCGCTTTTTCGTACTTCTGTTTGATGGCTGCTGCGGGGAATGCGCTGTTTTTTGATTTGATCACCACCCATCACGGTACGTTGATCTGGTTCCTGGCCATGACCCAGCTGGGCAGCGCCCTGGCAAACCTCGGCATGCTGTTCCCTGAACAGTGGATTCCCACCTGGCGCTTGCGCTGGGTGCGCAATCTGCCGTTTATCGTATCTGCCGGATTGGCCATCTTCGGATTGTTCGTGTTGTTCGATACCGGTCGACCCTGGACGTATGTCAGCGCCTGGCGGCTGAGCTTTATCTATACTGCCTTCGGGATTGCTTTCTTCCTTGGGATGATGGTCTACCGGCTGCGGGCGACATCCGCCCCCCTGGTGCGCCAGCAGATCTGGGTGATCCTGGGGGGCAGTTTAGCGGCTTTTATCCCGATTGGCATCTGGTTGGTCGCGCCGATCTTTGGCATCTACCTGCCCTTTATCACTCTGCTGTTCCTGCCGTTTTTGCTGTTCTTTCCAATATCGATCAGCATCGCCATCTTGCGCTACCATTTATGGTCCATTGACTTACTGATCAACCGTACGCTGGTGTACGGCGTGCTCACCATGCTGCTCGGCGCGCTCTATCTTGGGGTGATCATCATACTCCAGGAGTTTTTTATTCGCATGACAGGGCAAAACTCGCCCTTCGCTGTCGCCCTATCGACCCTGTTAATCGCCGTAATATTCAACCCGGTGCGACGGCGCACTCAATTTGAGATCGATCGCCGCTTTTTCCGGCGCAAATACGATGCCGCCCAGTCTTTGGCTGCTTTTAGTGAAGTATTACGGCATGTAGTTGACCTGGGACAGCTGTCCGACAGGCTGGTCAATCTGGTCGAGGAGACCCTTCAACCTGCTCATGTCACTTTATATAGCTGTCAGCCAGGCGATACCAACCCCTATCTGGACATCGCCTTAGATGATCCGCTCAGGCGGCTGCTGATCCAGGCGCATGACGTGTTGGAAGTCGGAGAGGTGAGCCAGCATTCTTCCGGGTTGGATATGCTCGAAAAAAAAGGGATTAAAGTCGTCGTGCCTTTAGTGATCCAGGGAGAGATTGTCGGCGTGCTTGCCATGGGTGAGCCGCGCGCGGGTCCGTATTACTCGTATAACGATCGCCAGTTATTGGGAATGATCGCCAGCCAGGCTGCGCCGGCTTTGCGCATCGCCCAGATGGCGCACCAGCAAGAGGTCGAAGCTCAGGACCGCCAGCGCCTTGAACACGAGCTGCGGGTTGCCAGGTTTATTCAACAAATGCTGCTGCCCAAGAAAATGCCAGAATTACCTGGCTGGACGATTTCTGGACATTATCAACCGGCTCAAGCCGTAGGTGGGGATTTCTTCGATTTCTTCTACTTCGATGACGGATCGCTGGGTATTGTGATTGGAGATGCAACCGGAAAAGGCGTCCCAGCGGCTTTGGAAATGGCAGCCGCGCGAAGCCTGCTACGAGCCATCGCCGTGCAGCTGGTCTCTCCCGGGGATGTGCTCCGCAAGGTAAATGAGCTGATGGTCCCAGCTACGCCGAACGCGATGTTCGTCACCTGTCTGTACGCTCTGGTGCAGCCCGAGAGCGGTCATATCCGCTTTGCCAATGCCGGGCATCCATTGCCTGCGTGGCTGGCTAATGATGGTGTTCGCGAGCTTTGGGCTGCCGGGATGCCGCTGGGATTGATGCCTGACGTGCTGTATGAGGAGCATGAAGCGATCATTGGACCGGGGGAGAGTGTAGTTTTTTACAGTGATGGTCTGATCGAAGCCCATGACCGGAACCAGGTGATGTTTGGGGTGCCGCGTTTGAAACAAATTTTATGCGATATGGACCACCAGTGTAAAGTGATCGACTACTTATTGTCCGAATGGCGCGCCTTCAATGGGGATGAAGAGCAGCAAGAAGACGATATGACCCTGGTTACACTCCAGCGTTCGAAAGTCTTCACGGTGCATTCTTAATCTATTTTCACTGTACTCTAAAGATTAGATATTATACTTTCTTCTGCCTGCATATCGTGGCAGTGATGCCCGCGATAGGTGTGTGTACTTTGAGTATGTATCTATCCGAAAATCAGTTGGGTGCAGGTGTTTTGTACTTATAGTAAAGAAATATACAAAGGAGACTACAAAGTTATGTTAACCGGAAAAAGCCGCAGGAACACAATGCTGGTCCTGTGGGTCATCGTTTTAGCATTTATGGTGTTGGCATGCCAGATCGTGACGCCCAATGCAGCTTTGGATAACTCTGCTAAGGCTCCCCAGCAGTCGGCGGTGATTACCGTGGCGGTTCCCGTTCTAGCTCCAACGCAGGAGAATCGTACCAATCAGCCAGCGGTCGCAAGTAGTATTGCTGGAGAAGATGCGGTACTGGTTGACCTGTATGCCCGCGTAAATCCATCAGTGGTGAATATCACCAATTTCGCTCAAGCGAACTCTCAAGTCGAACCGGCAAGCCAGGGATCTGGTTTCGTGTTCGACGACCAGGGCAACATCGTGACCAATGCGCACGTCGTGCATGGCGCCAGCGAGCTGGAAGCGACATTCTCGGACGGTACCACCCGGGCTGCAAAGCTTGTTGGCGAGGATTTGAACGCTGACCTGGCGGTCGTCCATGTGGACAAGGTGCCCGCGGGTGTAAGCCCGCTGCCTCTGGGGAAAATGGAAGACTTGGCGGTTGGACAGACGGTCGTAGCCATTGGGAATCCTTTTGGTCTGGAAGGCACCCTGACACGCGGCATCATCAGCGCCCTGGGTCGCTCGATTCCAGCGCTGACCCCGTTCAGCATTCCTCAATCGATCCAGACGGATGCAGCCATCAACCCCGGCAACTCCGGCGGCCCGCTGCTGAACATGCTGGGTGAAGTGGTGGGCGTAAATGCGCAGATCGAGACCGGCGGCACCACTCGCAGCAACCTGGGCGTTGGCTTTGCTATCCCGGTCAGCATTATCCAGCGCATCGTGCCTGACCTGATCCAGAAAGGTGAGCATCGGTGGGCATGGCTGGGTGTACAGGGCGGCGATCTGACCCCCACTCTCGTGGAAGCCATGAAATTGACCATCGAGAAGGGCGCCTACATCGCGGATGTCGTCCAGGATGGCCCGGCGGCGAAGGCCGGCCTGCGTGGATCGACGGACCAGACGTCGCTGCGCAACCGCCAGGTCAGTGTGGGTGGTGATGTAGTGGTTGCGATCGACTCCCAGCCGGTGAATTCCTTCGACGACTTGCTGGTGTATGTTGCTCTGAACGTATCACCTGACCAGCAAGTGGTGCTGAAAGTCCTACGAGATGGGCAGTACCAGGATATCTCGGTAAAGCTCGAGCAGCGACCCGAATCTCTGGATACATCGCTGCCGCAGATTCAACCCTAGTAGAAATAGTCGAATATTATCGAGCGCCCTGCCGAATAACCCGGCAGGGCGCTTCCCTTTTAACCTACCTGTTCACACCCTATAAGCCGGCTGACCACCGCGCAGAACTGATCTGCGGAGGCGCCTTTGTCGTTCCCTCTTTGAAAATTCGCCCGATGCGATTTTCATCACCATGCCTGAAGAGAGGATAATCGACTTGAACGGTCTTAATTACGCTGACACTTTGTAAAGAAGATGATACAATTACAGCAGGCTAGGCGATTTATTAAGACGAACACAGCATCTGGCGCTTACCAAGGTTTATTCAAAAAGGAATAGAAGGAGAAATAACATGCTCGATTTTCCATTAGAGTACGCTCTGGTCGTATTTCCAGGCAACCAGTTCTCGGGCGAGATCGTCCCAGCGCTCCTGGATTTGGCGGAGAAAGGCATTGTCCGCTACGTGGATATCGTCTTCATCCGGAAAGACGCAGACGGCAGCACACGAACGATTGAGCTGAACGATCTCGATGACGAGTCGTACCAGCTCTTTGTCCCACTCGGCAAACAGGTCAAAAGTCTATACACCGAAGATGACCTGACCTGGGCAGCCAGCAGATTGCCCGAAAACAGCTCCGCTGCTCTTTTCTTATGGGAAAATTTGTGGATGGGCAATATCCGCGATGCGATGGTCGCTTCGGGCGGTGTTTTGGCTGAGAGAGGGCAAATTCCCGATCATGTGGTCGAGGAGTTCATGAAGGAACAGGCCGCGGAGTAACGCAATCAAGCGACAAAATTGATGATATCAAACCAAGTAGATAGCTAAGATATTACAGGAGAATAATATGATGAGTCCTATGAGAAGGCGTCGTGGACCGAGTTTGTTAATGACAACTGCTGTGGTTGGAACCACAGCTTACGTAGCCACCAGCAGCGCAAGCAAGAAAGCTGCGCAGCAGCAAGCCGCCGCCCAGGAGCAGGCTGCCACACAGCAGCAAATGGCTGAAATGCAGGCGAATCAAGATGCACTGGCACAGCAGCAAGCAATGCTGGCGCAGCAGCAGGCCGCTGGACAGCAGGCCGCAGCACCAGCCTCGAACAACTTTGACGAACAGCTGGTCCAGATTCAAAAGCTCTCGGCAATGAAGGACCAGGGCTTGATCACCGAAGAGGAGTTCAACGCCAAGAAGGCGCAGATTCTCGGCATTTAACAGGTAACCAGACCGAGGAAGGGTTTGCGACGTAAAAAGCCCAAATCCTGGCGAGTTTCTCTTCGCCAACATTTCGTAATCGTGTAAGGCTACCCAGGGAGGATCATTTTTTGCGTTTGCTAAAAAATGATCCTCTTTGATATAAAAGGAATGTCATACCTATCGAAAATCGCTTTGGAGGCAGCATGTCATCAGCCGCCCTACCAACCCCCATCACAAGACTCGGCTTCGACCCGAATTATTTGCCGGCATTCGAGGACAAGCTCTTTATCGAAGGGCCGCAAACCGCGCGCCGCCTGACGAATTTTTTCGCCCTGCTCTTGTTTGCAACAGCCATCGCCACCTACGGTGTTCTCTCAGGTTCTACTGCGACGGTGATTGGTGCCATGATCGTCGCGCCGTTGATGGGACCGATCATGGCGACTACCGCCGCGGTCGTGATGGGTTCCTCGCTCCGCGCCCTGCGCGGCTTCGCACTCACCGTTGCCGGGATCGCAGCAGTGATCATCTTCGCCTACCTTTTGTCATGGGTCGTTCCGGAAGTGACGATCTCATTTACAAGTAATGGAGAGATTACTTCGCGCATCAACCCAGGACTCTATGCCCTGCTCACTGCCCTGGGAGCGGGCGCAGCGGGTGCATTTATTATCTCGCGTGCTGAAATCGCCGACTCGATGGGAGGCGTCGCCATCGCTATCTCTTTGGTGCCTCCACTGTGTGTCGTTGGGATTTCGCTCCAGCAAGGTCAGCTGGATGCTGCCGCTGGCGCCTTGCTCCTATTTTTGACCAATTATCTGGCTATACTACTGGCTGGCGGCTTGACCCTCGTGGTACTAGGCTTAGGAAAGCTGGCAACCACCCAGAATCACGCACAGGTCCGCCACGGTGGCTTTGTTCTGTTCGTTTTGGGCACCTTGATCGTTTCTATTCCGCTCACGTTGACGACCTATCGGGTAGTAATTCGCACGATTGAAAACAATAGCGCCACGTCGGAAGTACAGCAATGGCTGGAAGGTACATCTTATCAAGTCGTCGAAGTGAACGTCAACGACAGGTTGGTGATTACAACCGTAGAAGGTTACGGTGATCTGAAGCCCGTGCAGGAGCTGGCAAACCAGCTGGCGTCAGCGCTTGGTCGCCCGATCCTCGTGAACCTGCGCACGCTTCCAGCACAAATGGGCACGTCGAGCAGTCCATAAACAATTGTTAGCGAAACGTAGCGGTAGATTTTGCGTGTGCCGATCGCCAATCAGCACCCTGCTGAGCTGGTTTTTGCCGGATTAAGGCGAATAAAATGGCACTTCAGGAATATAAACAGGGAAAGGAGTAAAGAGACCCTATGGTGCTGCATGGGTAAATTGTCGTATAAACAAAACGTTTGTGCTTGTGAAAGGGAGGGCGCCTCCACAGAGATAAGGAAGCACATTGCGGGTTGGAATAGATATTCTCAGTGTATTGATCTCACCCCTGGTAATTCGAATGGGTGCCTGGCAGATCCGCCTGTTTGTGCACGCCATAGCTGGTTCAAGGAGGTCTGAATTATGTTTACCGGCCAAAACTTTCAGGCAGCGAAGAAGAGTGCTATTGTCCTGCTGGTGGTACTCGGCCTGTTGGGGATAGCTTCGTCAGCATTGGCGCAGATCTCTAAGCCGGAAAGCACCGCACCCTTGCAGGTGGTCACCAAGCCACTCGAGCCATTTGTGTTCATCGCGGATGACGGCAGCTTGACCGGGTTCGGTATCGAACTGTGGGAGGTGATCGCACAGGATTTGGGACTGGACTATGAGTGGGTTAAGGTCGGAAAGGTGACCGAGCAACTGGCCGCTGTACAGGATGGTAATGCTGATGTGGCCATCGCCGGAATCAGCATGACCCCCGAGCGCGAAGAGGTGATTGATTTCTCCCATCCATACTTTGACGCCGGCCTGCAGATCATGACCTCCGCCCAACCATCCTTAACCCCTACTAGCCTGATTTCACTCATTTTTTCGCCTGCCTTGTTGAAAGTCCTGGGCCTTGGCGTGCTGACCCTACTGGTGATGGCACATATCATCTGGCTGGTTGAGCGAAAAAACAACGGGAATATGCCCAGCTCCTACCTGCCTGGCATATGGGAGTCGTTATGGTGGTCGTTATCGACCATCGCCACGTTGGAATATGGCGATAAAGAAAAGCCGAAAAGTGTTTACAAACGCCTGATGGCGATGGCTTTTGTTGTGTTTGGCATCATCCTGATTGCCCAGTTCACGGCTTCAATTACGGCTTCACTGACCGTGAAGCAGCTTACCGGTATGATCAATGGTCCGGGGGACCTGCCCGGCAAGCGAATTGCCACAGTCAGCGGCAGTACCGCAGCCTCCTATTTGAAGAAGGAAGGCGTGAGCTACACAGGAGTGGATCAGATTCAAGCGGCGTATGATCTACTGGAAAGCGACAGTGTGGATGCGATTGTGTATGATGCCCCGGTGTTATTGTACTATGCGATCAATAAAGGCAAAGGGAAGGTGCAGGTGGTAGGCACACTCTTCCAGCGTGAAACCTATGGGATTGCCCTGCCAACGGGTAGCACTTTGCGGGAGCCGATCAACAATGAGCTTTTACGCTTGAAACAAAATGGAACCTACGACAGCCTCTATACAAAGTGGTTCGGCAGCCGCTAGTTGTGTCATACCGAGCTCATTCCTTTAGAGACATTCACGTGAATTGCAAGATTTCCCCAAGAACCAGATTTCAGGTGGGCTTTATCTTTCTGTTCTGCCTGGCTGTGATACTGGGAATGTCTACCCCCGTATTGGCTGGGCTTACAGCGCAGGACTCACCGCCCACACCTACCCAACCCAGACTCCGGCGCAGGTTGCCACGCCGTTGCCAGGCGTTCCGGTCAACTTTGGCGGGCAGACGATATTTTACCTTTACGAGCGCATGGGCTCGCTGAGCCCCGCCGAGAGAGCCGCGTCGATCAGCAAGAAAATCGCGCAACTAGCCGATGACCCATTCGCACCTGCGCTGGAAATCACCCTGGCAGTGTCGGATCAGGGCACCGATCTGATGGTTGGTGAGACTGTGCTGTTAACCGTCACCGGCGCGGATGCCAAAGCGATTGGCATGCAACGGGACCAGGCTGCTCAGGCAGCCGCCAAGAAAATCCAGGAGACTGTCCAGAACTATCGCCAACTGAATACGCCGCTGTCGTTGGCGCAGCGCATCCTGATTACGCTGGGAACTCTGGCGATCTTGCTCATGATCCTCTTTTCCTTGTATGGCCTGTTGCGGCGCAAATTGGAAAGCGTCGAACGGGCTCCTGCCAGCGTTGATGAGGATGATTTTCTTGCGAAAGCCGGGCTCTACCGGACCGGGTTCTGGCGGCGATTCATCCACCTGCTGTTCAACCTTGGCATGGCAGCCGCGGTCCTGATCTCGTACCAGCTCAACTGCTACACCAAATGCCCGGAGCTGATGTCGCGCATCTATACTGCGCTGCACCAGAATATCCTGGATGCTTTCAACCAGGCCGGCGTAGAGATCATGTCGCCCGCTTTTACGGCGCTCCGGGATGGGAATACGATCACCCTCCCGGTAGAGAACCGCCCGGCTGATTACCAGGCACCGGGTATCCGGGTTGACTATAGCCAATCGGTAGTACCAGTGGAGTACCCGAAATGAAGGAAAAGTTATTTTCCTTCGGCGACAATTTCTGGATTGAAAACGATGCTGGCCGGCGAGCCTATAAGGTCAACGGCAAAGTTCTTCGCATCCGGGATACCCTGGATATTGAAGATCCCCAGGGAAGAATACTGGTCAAGATTCAGTCGAAATTAATTACCATCAAAGACCAGATTAAACTCGACCGGGTAGGTGCTCCTGGAGCCGTGGTCAAGAAGGATATGATCAATATCGTCCGCGATCACATGGTCATGAAGATGGATCAAGGCCCAGACATCGACATCCGCGGAAATTTGTTTGATCATGAATACACCTTCACGCGCGGTCGCGATAAAGTGGCGGAAGTATCCAAGAAATGGTTCCGCCTGAGGGATACCGACGGTGTCCAAATCCAACCCGGTGAAGATGAGGTGTTGTTCTTAGCGGCTACCGTGGCGGTAGACCAGTTGTTCTCAGACGTTGTGTAAGTGCAGGCCGGTTGAATAGTTGGCCAAAGTCAATATTGAAGCAGTAATGTACATTCTGTTGCGGGTGCAGGGTTCATCCACTCACAAGCCAGCATAAACCAGGCAATCGAGGTATTGAATTTGATTATTCAATCTGTTGACAAGCATTGACAAACAAGAACATTTGTGCTCCTATTAGCGCATGAAGTTGAGTGTCTATGCTCGTAAA
>Ga0209253_10006207_pt1 | contig 10357 bp, 9 predicted proteins | sample FrelakmetBRP12BR_FD_187145 | JGI IMG/M metagenome (GOLD analysis project Ga0209253, IMG submission 187145) | Freshwater lake sediment microbial communities from the University of Notre Dame, USA, for methane emissions studies - BRP12 BR (SPAdes)... | ecosystem: Environmental > Aquatic >... | reverse complement strand
AACCGGTGTTCTGCACCAGGTGATAGAGCAAGCGGTATTCGGTCGGTCGCAGCTTCACCAGCTTGTCTTCCACCCACACTTCTCGCCGGTCGAAGTCGAGCTTCAAGCGCTCGTCCACCTGGATAAGCCCGTGGGTGGTGGAAGTCGCTGTCTCGGTACGGCGCAGCACAGCCCGGACGCGGCTGACCAGCTCGCGCGGGCTGAACGGCTTGGTGATATAGTCGTCGGCGCCCAGCTCCAGGCCGCGCACGCGGTCTTCTTCCTCGCCTTTGGCGGTCAGCATGATCACCGGCACCGTGCTGACTTCGCGCAGCACCCGCAAGACCTCGAAACCATCCAGATCGGGCATCATCACGTCCAGCAGCACCAAGTCGGGCAGGTTGCTGCGCGCTTTATTGATGGCCTGGTTTCCATTAAAAGCTTCGATGACCTGAAAACCATCATGCTCCAGGTTGAGGTGGATGAAGCGCACCATGCGTTCTTCATCGTCTACAACCAGGATTTTTCGGTCTCGGTATTGATTATCTACCATATGTCAGGCTCCCGAATCCGCCAGGAAGGTGGTGAGTCCGCGCGGGTGGAGTTTACTCGCGGACGAAGCCGATGATCTCTTCTTCGGCCTCAGCGCCCAGGATTTCAATGAAATTGATCTTTTCTAAGGGCCAGAAGACCACGGTCGCTTTTTCTGACAGGTAGTGCAGGTCTTTCCCATCCATCTTGCGTGGGTTCCGCAACATGATCATTGTTGCGTTCAGAGCCGGCAGCTCGTCGACTTCGCCCACGACCGGGTCGGTATTCGAAACATGCACTACTAAAGTATGAGCCACATCAACCTCCTAGCCGGGTTTTTATTACTTGGCTTTATTCTGGATAAAGATTTGTATCTTAAATTTCCCCAGGTTCAATAAGTCCCCATTTTCGATGGGGTGGGGGACGTGCGGATCGATTTTCTTGCCATTGACGCGCGTTCCGTTACCAGAACCCAGGTCGGTGATCATCAGCTGGTCATCCACCAGGCGGATGGCGGCGTGGATGCGCGAGACGCCGGCTTCAAAGGCATGGTACGGTTCCAGGTTGATGTCTGGCACCATAGACTGCCCCTCGCTGGCTCTGCCCAGGATCACCTCTTCTTCGTCGGGGAGGGGCAGGAACACGCCATTGCTGAGGATATGCAGTGAGATGGGCGCATCCGGGAAGACGGAGGAGGTGACAGTGGATGGCTTCGAGACAGATTCGGTTTTTGGGGGGGCTTTGAAACCCTCGGTGATGTGGACGGCGCCGGTTTTCTGGCTGTCATCACGGACTAACTGCGCCCCACATTCGCTGCAAAAAACTGCCCCGGTCATATTCTTGAAGAGACAGTTCGGGCATGTAACCATTCAGTTATACCTCCCTGGCTTTTGATGGCAGGAGCAAATTGCGTGTGCCATATTTGATCGATTTTTCTCCTTCAGCGCTGAGCATGTGGGTCTGCTGGATGCGGTCAGCTTCCATCAAAGCAGTCTGCGCCAAAGCCACTTCGCCCAAAGAGAACAATTGTGTAGCCAGCCGTTGCAAGCGCATGCTGGCTTGCTGTACTTTGCCTTCCGAAGCCTCTTCAGACGCCTTGGCCTGCATCCGGTATAAGGTTAGCTGAGTCAATGCCTGGAAGAGCGCCGGGGGTGGCATCTCTTTTTGTTCGTCTCCGCCAATCAGGCGGCTGAGCGTGATGGGAATTTTGCGCGTCGCAGCGGCATCGAAAGGTAAGACCAGGTTCAGCTCACAGGTGGCCAGAGAAAAGCGGAAGATGTCTGGTTTCACTGCCGGGATGATAAATTCCATCAACAGGGTCATGCCGGATTTCTTTTGGATGCTGCCCAGCCGGATATTGTCGGAGAGCGGCAAGATAGCTGAGTCGGGTTGGACGCGAAAGAGCGTGTTCAGGATCACAGTGGGTGGCGTTTCCAGGGAGATCGTGACCCGCTCGGCATACACCTGGTTCAGGCTATTGAATTTCTCCTGCATGAAGGTGTGTAGGTCGTTGTTCCTGGCGATGAAGTAACTACCACCGCCGGTGCGGCTGGTCAGATCATCGAGGAATTGGTCGTTCCATTCGGTGCCGATGCCCAGCCCGGTGATGCGCACGCCTTGCTGCGCGGCCTTGTCGGCCAACTGCAGGCAGCTTTCTTCATCGCCATAGGTGTGTCCATCGGTGATCATGAAAACATGGTTGACCATGGTGCGGTTGAGGTGGCGCTGCACTTCCTGATAGCCGGCTTCCAAGCCCTGGAAGATTTCTGTGCCCCCACCATCGCGCATCATTTGGATCTGGGTTTCCATAAAATGGCGATCCTGGCTTTTGCCAGACTTTACCAGCACTTCGGCGCGGTCGCTGAAGGCGATGATTGAGAGGATATCCTCGGGCGTGGTCTGGCGGATCAACTCGATGGCAGCCGATTTTACCGTATCCATGCGCGCCCCATGCATCGAAGTGGAACGGTCCAACACCAGTCCCAGATTCAGGTGGGGGCTTTCCCGCTCTGCCAGCTTAGAGCTGGGGGTGATCTCCAGTAAGGCATACATCAGCTGGCTCTCCTGGATGACCGAGATGTGCTTCCGGCTGTAGGAGACTTCCACCAGGATCGGTTCGTCGCTTTCCTTCTTCAGTTTTCTGTCGTAGGCAGCCCGGCGTTCGGGGTCGGCTAAGGTCTCGTAAGCGTTCTGGAGGTTCAGGAACTGGTCGGTGGCGCCTTTGTTTGGGTTTTTGTCCGGATGTAATACACGCGCCAACTCGTGATACGCGTGACGAATCTCTTCGTCCCCGGCATCTTTGGGGATTTTCAAAACGTCATAAAAGGTAGGCGTGGCAGGCATTTCCCATTCAATCAGGTATGCGGACCAGAATTACTGAGATATTATCCGGACCCCCGGCTTTATTGGCGGTATCGATGAGTTGCTGGCAGGCGCTTTCCGGAGTGGAGGCGGTCTTAATTATGCGAGACATCTCAGCCTGGGGGACTACGCCCCATAAACCATCTGTGCATAGGAGCAGGTAACCCGCATTGGGTAATGGGCTGGTGCTGATATCGGGTGTGAACGGCTCTCCCTGACCCAGTGCACGGTAAAGGACATTGCGTTGAGGATGGACGGAGGCTTCTTGTTCTGTCAGGTGACCCATTTCCAACATGCGCATCACCAGCGAGTGGTCGCGGGTGAGCACCTGCATGGCCCCATCCTGATCCACGGCGTAAGCCCGGCTATCGCCCACATGGGCGATGGTCATCTGCTCTCCGCTGATCAAGATCGCGGTCAGGGTCGTACCGCTGCCGGGAGCCTCTTTGCTAATCACCCGGTGGGCTTCCTGGACGCTGTTTTCCAAGATTTCCTGGATGGGGTCTCCGGGCGAGCTGGGGATTGAGGCGAGCAGGGGCAACATCACCTTGCTCATGATGTGGTGGGCGATGGTATGGACTGCCAGGTTACTGGCGATCTCGCCATGTTTGTGCCCGCCCATGCCATCGGCGATAATAAACAGCCCCAGCGGTAGATAGCCATCGTTATTGGCTGCCGAAAGGGTGGTCAGAGTCAGGATTGCGTCTTCGTTATGGTCGCGCTGCATACCCACGGACTGGGCGCAGCCGACCACCAGTTGGGGAAGGGCGACAGATTTTTTCTGTGCGTCGGAGGCAGCAGACGGCTTGACAGGAGGAGGGGCCACGGGGATGGTGGGTATCTCGCGGGTGGCATCCCTTTTCCCACCCTGCTTTCCAGTCTGTTTTTTCTTTGGGCCGAACATTCTTCCGAGCAATACTACCTTCCTGTTCGATCAGTCATTCTCAGGCTAACAACGCATATAACTGATGGTCTGTCGATCCGATATAGACCAGATCCTCAAAGGCTGTGGGTGTACCGGTGATCGAGCCCTTGGTTTGGAATTTCCAGCGCATTCGTCCAGACCGGTATTCCAGGCAGTATAAGTAGCCGTCTACCGAACCGCAATACAAGGAATCTTTGTAAATAACCGGCGAGCCTGTCACTTGATGTTGGGTGGAAAAGTGCCAGATTTCTTTTGAGGAGGTGATATCGATACAGTAAATCGCACCATCGATTGAACCAATAAAGAGTAGATTATCCTGGAGATAAGGGGTGGATATCGTCGGCTTGTTCAAACGAAAACGCCAAATAACCCAGCCGGTTTTTGCATCCAGGGCGTAAACCGTGGCGTCGACTGAGCCAAAGTATACTATACCCTTAGATATTACAGCCGAGGACGTAATTGCCCGTTTGGCTTTGAAGCGCCACTTGATCGTCCCGGTGAAATCGGCGCAGTAAAAGTCACCCGCTTCCGAGCCAAAGTAGACCAGATCGTTCTGGACAAGCGGCGTGGCGCGGATGGGCGAGCCGGCGTCGGAGCGCCAGGCGTGCCGTCCGGTAAGCGTATTCACCGCATGCAGGAAACAATCGTCTGAGCCGATGAAGATGTGCCCTTCTGCCAGGAAGGGGGAGGAGCGGATCGGCCCTTTGGTGTAGTAGGTCCAATTTACTTTGCCCCCCCGTAAATAGACCGCGTGCAGGCGAAAATCTTCCGAGCCGAAGATAATCGAATCATCGCAAGCGACCGGTTTACTGACGATGCCCCCTTCAGTGGGGTATTTCCAATTAAATGTCCCCTTTTTAGCGTCTAATGAGTAGAGGTTGTTGTCGTAGCAGCCCACGTAGATGGCGCCGGAATGGTAGGTTGGGCTGCCACGGATTTCGTCTTCGCATCTGAATTCCCAGACCGGCTTTATTACATCAGTTGGCTTGGAGGTGGAGCTCATAGAGGAGGCGGGGATCTGCGATAACAATCCCGTCTCCGACGCCACACCCATTAGCGCTTCTTTCAATTCTTCGGAGGTCTGGTACCGGTCTTCGGGATTGTATTGCAGCGCTTTATTGATCACATTCTCGAGCACCGGCGAGACGTTTGGGTTGATCTGGCGCAGTGGTCGCTCGGCGAATGAGAAGGGCGCTTCCAGCCGTGGATCGTGGTGCGAGAGGGCGTGGTGCAGCGTGGCGCCCAGGGCGTAGATATCTGCCAGCGGGGTGGCTTCACCGCGGTATTGCTCCGGTGGTGAATAGCCTTCAGTGCCGATCATCGTGCCGCGCTGGCCCACCTGGAACGGCTTGGCGATGCCAAAGTCCACCAGCACGATATGGTCCTGGCCGTTGACCATCACATTGGAGGGCTTCATATCCCGGAATACGATTGGTTCTGGCTTGTGGTTGTGCAGATAACTCAGCACATCGCACAGCTCGATCGCCCAGCGTACCACCCGGTCTTCGGGGAGAAACTCCTTGATGTTGTTGATTATCGTTTCCAGATCGCTGCCGTTGATGAATTCGATCACCAGGTAAGAGCGCTCGTTGACGGTGAAGAAATCATAGATCATCGGGATGGCGCGATGATCCAGCGAAGCCAGCAAGTTCGCCTCGCGTTCGAAATTCCGCACGATGGTGCTGCGGACAACCGGGTCGAGCGCCCGGTTGACCATCTCTTTGACTGCCACCAGCTTATTTACGTTGGGGAAGTGCAGGTCCTTGGCGCGATATACTGCGCTCATCCCGCCGATCCCCAAAACTCCCTGGATCAGGTAGCGGTCTGCGATCGTAGTACCAGATACGAGCTGTTGATTAGGCTCTTTTTCTGGATCCGGAAAGTTTTGGGTGCTTTGATGTGAAATCACGGGTAAATTATAGCAGAGATTTTTGCGGCTCGAGGACAATCCACAAATAACAGCCTACAATTTTCCAAAGATCTGGTTGATAAAGCGATGAAATTTATGGAACGAGCGTACCGGCGGTGCGTACATCAGGATGCACTTGCCCGATACCAGGTCCAGACCGAGCTGGCGACCGCTTTCCAACAGCGCCGGGGATTCCGCCTGCTGCTGCACCCAGATTTTCTTGATCCCCACCCGGCTGGCTTCCTCCAGCACCGCTTTGCCTTGCTCCGGATGGACGGTCAGCAGCACGCCATCGACCTGGCCCTGCAGCGCCTCCAGGTTCGGGTAACACGGCTGACCCTGGAATTCCTGCATGGCCGGGTTGACCGCGTAGACCTGGTAACCGCGCTCTTTCAGCTCTTTGTAAGCCAGGTTGCCGAATTTGCTGGCATTGCGCGATACACCCACTACGGCGATTTTTTTAATGTCGATAAAGTCTTGAATTTTCTGGTCCATAATTCTCTCCGTTTATTGTTTTATGAAGCTTCCAAGCTACGTCGCACACCGCTTCGCGTCAGAATTGCGGAGCAGCGTAGATCCAGATCATTAACGCCAGTCTTGCTCGGCTTCGGGTTTGTTCTGCAACACCTGCTCGATCTGTTCCATCACCTCAACCGTCAGCCGCCCGGCGACATGCAGAGCCTGCATATTTTCGATAACCTGCTCTGTGCGTGACGCCCCGGTGATGACGGTGCTCACGTTCGGATTCTTCAAACACCAGGCCAGCGCCAGCTGCGCCAGGCTACAGCCCAGCTCCTTGGCGACCGGCGCCAGCTGCTTCACCTTCTCTATGTTTTGGCGGGCTTCTTCGGTCTCGAACTCTTTTCGCAGCCATTCGTAGCCTTTGAGCGACAGGCGCGTGCCTTCCGGGATGCCATGGTTGTATTTGCCGGTCAGCAGACCGCTGGCCAGCGGGCTCCAGATGGTGGTGCCCAGCCCGATCTCTCGATACAGAGGGGCGTATTCCACCTCGACGCGCTGGCGGTGCAGCATGTTGTATTCTGGCTGTTCCATCAAGGGCGGGATCAAATGCTCCCGGCGGGCGATGCCATAGGCTTCCATAATCCTGGTAGCGGGCCATTCGCTGGTGCCCCAGTAGAAAGCTTTGCCCTGCTGGATGATCTGGTTCATCGCCCAGACGGTCTCTTCTACCGGCGTATACTGATCGGGCCGGTGGCAGAAAAGCAAGTCGACATAATCCATCTGCAGGCGCTGCAGCGAGGCATGGATGCCTTCCAGCAGGTGTTTGCGCGATAAGCCGGCGTCATTCGGTCCTTCTCCACCCCAGAAGATTTTGGTTGAGATGACCAGGTCGGAGCGCTTCCAGCCAGCTTTCTTGATCGCATTCCCCATGGCAAGCTCGGCTTTACCGCTGGCATACACTTCGGCGTTATCGAAGAAATTGACGCCGGCCTGATAGGCGGCGTTCATGCAGTCATAGGTGACATCTTCTCCAACCTGATAACCATAGGTTACCCAGGCGCCCAGCGAAAGGACAGATACTTTCAGCCCGGAGCGACCTAAAAAGCGATATTCCATTTTTGGATTCTGAGATTCCACATTAAACTCCGCCAACAGTTACTTAAGGTATTGTACCAAAAATTATAACATTGCTACCTTACGCTTTTATTGGTTGACAAGCTCATCCTTTCAGATGAATGCGCGCGCGCGCCCAGGCCAGGCGCTCAGCGTCGGCGGCTGCCAGGGTGGGGAAAGCCTGGGAGGCGTAATCGAGCCCTTGGCGCAGAGGCAGAGGCGGCTGCCCGTCCAGCGTGGCGACCTGACCCCCGGCTTCCTGTAGCACCAGCCAGGCGCCAGCGATATCCCAGATGCAGGGAGTCGCTTCGAAACCGATAATGGCAATATTCCGCGCTACCGCACAGAGGGTGTAAGCGGCGCTGCCCAGGATGCGTGTTTTGTAGGGGATATCCACCTGGTAATGTTTCAAGGTACGTGAGCAGCAGGCGAAAAACGAGAGCTTGCGGAACTGGTCGCGACGCACCCGCAAGGGCCGCCCATTGAGCCAGGCACCGCAGCCTTTCTGGGCGGAATACAGCTCGTCGATCTGCGGGAAGTACAGCGCGGCGGTGTCGGGCCAGCCAGCCACCAGCCGGGCGATCGACACGCCCCAGAAAGGCAAGCCGAGATGGAAATTGGTGGTGCCGTCCAGCGGGTCGACCACCCATACCGCCCGGTCAGGGGCGGCTAAGCCGAAGGGGTAGGCTGGCTGCAGCTCTTCGCTCAGGATCCGGTCATCCGGGAAGTTCTGCCGGATGGCGGCAGCGATCAGCCGGTCGGTCTCGATATCCGCCTGTGTGACCAGTGAATTGTCATCCTTCAGGCTGGGCTTCAGCTCGCCCGCTTGAAGAAACCCGCTCAGCAATTCGCCAGCCTGGCGGGCCAGCTGGATGGAAAAATCCAGCGCCTCGGTCATCGGTCCGGGTTAGAGTGGCGGGCCAGGTCGAGATAGTCTTGGGTGACCCGCTCGCCGTGGGAGGCGCTCAGGAATTCCAGCAGCTCTTCTGCCACATTCGCCTTATGCTCGGCGTCGCGGCGGCTCCAGGTGCGGCTCTTGACCTCCAGGAAATAGCCTAAATCCGGGTGGTTCAGCCGGTCCAGGTTGATGAAGAACTCGGTGCCACGGAACAGCACACGCCAGCGCTGGCGGTCTTTTTCGATGCTGACCTGTTCGACCGGCTTGAAATACTCGCGGTAGAAGCGCAGGCTATAGGTGGCTGGGGCCAGGTAGCGGCTGCGCGAAAGCAGCACATCGCTTAGGAAATGGTGCTCGCGGGCGGCGCCGATCAGGGTCAGCCGGTAGCGAGCCTGGCTGGCCTGTCCTTCAGGCTCGATCAACTCGTCTTCCCGGTAGCGCAGCGTGCCCAGCTCGGGGTCAGCGAACAGGAAGTAAGTATCGAATTCATGGTAATGGCGCAGGCGCAGAATCTCGAGGCCGGGTTTCTGGAGCGCAGCCAGCACCGGCTGCGGGTCTGGCACGCGCACTTTCGCCTGGACCTCGAAGCTTTCCTCTTCCACGGTGCCGCCGATGGCGATCAGCTTGGAGAGCACCGACTTTTCGCGCTGGATCAGGAAGGCGTCGATCTGCCGGGCGTAGTCGTCCGCCTGGCGCAGGAGCTCCTTTTCGTCCAGGCAGGTGATCTGCCGGTCGCGCATCAACCAGCACCCGTTCACCATCACATCGCACACATCGCTCGATTTGCCGGTATAGACCAGCTGGGCGTAGAGGCCGTTCGGGTCGCGTCTAAAGCGTGGCGAGGTGTGCAGAGCGGAAAGGTCTACCAAAATCAGGTCGGCGCGCTTGCCCGGCTCCAGAGAACCGGTAATCGCGCCAATATGCAGCGCATTCGCACCCAGCCGGGTTGCCATGCTCAGCGCGCTGCGCGCCGGAACGGCGGTGGGGTCTTGCGAGACATTCTTCGCCAGCAGGGCCGCCAGGCGGATTTCTTCGAACATATCCAGGTCGTTGTTCGAAGCCGGACCATCGGTGCCGATGCCAATGTCCAGACCGATCTCCAACATCTTGCTGACCGGGGCAAATCCGGAGGCCAGCTTCAGGTTCGAGGAAGGGTTGTGCGCTACTCCGGCGTGGTAGTGCAGTAGCGTGTTCATCTCGCCTTCATCGATATGAACGCAATGGGCTGCCAGCACTTTCGCCTCAAAAATGCGGTGTTTCTTGAGGTAGGGCACAACTGGCATGCCGAATTCACTACGCGAGTTCTCCTCTTCCTGCGCGGTTTCGGCGATGTGGATCTGCAGTGGGACGTCGAATTTAAGCGCCAGCTCCACGGTGGCTTGCAAGATTTCGTCGGTGCAGGTGTAGGCGGCGTGCGGGCCGATGGAGGGGACAATCAAGGGATGCCCTTTCCATTTGGCGATGAAATCGTGCGCTGCGGCAAGCGACTCCTCGAAGAAATTGGCGTCCGGGGTCGGGAATTTGAGGATGGATTGGGCGCACACCGCCCGCAGGCCGATCTCAGCCGTGGCCCGGGCAACGTGTTCTTCGAAGTAGTACATATCTGCAAAACAGGTGACGCCCGAGCGGATCAGCTCCAGGCAGGCGATCTGGGTGCCCAGGCGGACGAACTCGGGCGAGACGAACTGGCGCTCGACCGGCATCATGAAGCCCATCAGCCATACGTCCAGGCGCAAGTCGTCTGCCAGCCCGCGCAGCAGCGTCATGGGCACGTGGGTGTGGGCATTCACCAGACCCGGCATGAGCACTTTCCCGCCGCAGTCGATGGTCTGATTGGCCTGGTATTGGTCGCAGATCTCGCGCTGCGGGCCAACTGCCAGGATGCTATCGCCAGCCACCGCCAGCGCGCCCGGCTCGTATTGGTGGTACTGCTCGTCGAGGGTGATCAGCGCGGCATTCTTCAAGAGGTAATCTGCATTTTGCTTGACCATGGGTTTGACCCCGGTTCCTTTTTTGGTATTTCACCAAATTGCGGATCAGGTGCAAGGCACTTTCAAAGTGCCTTGCACCTGGAGTGCCTTGCATCTGAAAAGCTCAGGCTGCCATTTTCCTCAAGATATCCAGGGCGTGGTGCACTGCCCAGCGCGGCGCATATTCCGGCGGACCGCCGAAAGGCCGC
>Ga0209253_10006206_pt1 | contig 10357 bp, 6 predicted proteins | sample FrelakmetBRP12BR_FD_187145 | JGI IMG/M metagenome (GOLD analysis project Ga0209253, IMG submission 187145) | Freshwater lake sediment microbial communities from the University of Notre Dame, USA, for methane emissions studies - BRP12 BR (SPAdes)... | ecosystem: Environmental > Aquatic >... | reverse complement strand
CGGTGAGTAGCCCATGCAGGCGATCGCCAGGTCGGAAGCGGCGGCATCCCCGGTGGTCCAATCGAGCGAGTTGGGACTGGCCTGGTGCAACGGCACGCCCATCCGGTAGGTGACGCGCACGCCCTCGGGCGCACGCCCCAGGATGCCCTCCATCAAGGTGGAGAGCGATTCGTTGTAACCATTGTAATTCCCCAGCAGTACCTCGATGCTGGCGGCATTGGGACCGAGGATGGCGATGCGTTTCACCTCCGGGCGGATCGGCAGGATGTTCCCCCGGTTCTTGAGCAGGACGATCGATTTACGGGCAGCCTGCCTGGCCAGCCGGCGGTGCTGCGGGCTGCAGATGACGGCCGGCGGGATGGAGGCATATGGGACCAGCTCAGGCGGGTCAAACATACCGAGCTTGAAGCGCGTCAACAGGCTGCGGTGCAGGGCACGATCTATGTCGGCTTCGCTGACCAGGCCGCGCTGGATGGATTCCTCAAGTTTGTCATAGGTCAAGCCGCAGCTGATGTCACAGCCGGCTTTTAGCGCCATGGCGGCGGCCTCCACAGCATCCCTGGCGACTTGGTGCCCGGCATGGATATCAGTCAGCGCCCAGCAGTCCGAGACCACGTGACCCTGGAAGCCCCATTCTCTGCGCAGGATCTGGTCGAGCAGGTACGGGCTGGCGCAGGCTGGCTCGCCGTTAACGCGGTTGTAAGCGCCCATGACCGCCTCCACACGGGCCTGCTGCACCAGGCGCTGGAAGGCCGGCAGGTAAGTGTCGTGCAGGTCACGCCGGGAGACATGTGCATCGAAATGGTGGCGTTCGCCCTCGGGTCCGCTGTGGACGGCGAAATGCTTGGCGCAGGCAGCCGTCTTGAGATATTTCGGGTCATCGCCCTGCATACCGCGCACGAAGGCGGCACCCAGCTCGCCGGTCAGGTAGGGATCCTCACCGTAGGTCTCCTGGCCGCGGCCCCAGCGCGGGTCACGGAAAATGTTGATATTGGGCGACCAGAAGGTCAATCCCTGGAGCATGCTGGTATAACCCTGGCGTTGCAGGGCGGCATGGTACTTGGCACGGCCTTCGTCGCTGATGGCGGTAGCCACCTGGTACATGAGGGCGGTATCCCAGGTTGCCGCCAGCCCGATCGCCTGCGGGAAGACTGTGGCACGCCCATTCCCTACCACGCCGTGCAGGCCCTCGCTCCAGTAGTTGTAGGCGGGGAGCCCCAGGCGCGGGATGGCCGGGCATTCGTTCAGCATCTGGCTGACCTTTTCCGGCAGATTCATACGGCCGATCAGATCATTCACGCGGTCTGCAAAGGGCAGGGTTGGATCGAGGTAGGCGGGGGAGGATTGAGGTGTCATGGGAATACCTGAGGTAAGTTGGGTAGTTGGGTAGTCAAATAGTCGAATAGTCTGATGGTGTGATGGTTATGTAGTTGGGTAGTCGAATAGTTTGATCCCCAAAATACGGGGACAGGTGGTCTGATAGTTTTTGTAGTGAGACCGCAGGTGTATTTTAATGGCAATCGGCAGGATGGAACAGCCACTTGTTCGCCTGAGCCAGGAGGCAGGCCAGGAAAAAGCTGCCTGGTCCAGAAAAAGGCCTTGGACAGGATCTGTCCTCGGCCCTGGCAGGCTGCCTGGCAGGGTCGGCAGACTGGCACTGGACCATTAATGTTTTTCGATCAAACGATAATAATGAGCGGGATAGGGCTGGAAAATGATCGAATCGGATGATTCTTCGTCCATGGATTTCGCTGCGGGTTGGCTGGAATTCTGCCAGGTGGCCGTCCAATCAAAAGGCCCGACGGTAACATAGCCGCAACTGACCATATAGTATGAGTTCAGCCCAACCGTGCCATGAGCACTGGTCTCAGAGTCGAAGGTACCACTGGCGTAAAAAGAACCAGTCATTGAAAACTGGTTATTCACGATCGGCACGTCCGGGCTGATGCGGGTAATTTTTGTACTGGAGCCACATTGGGCAAGGTAAATGGAAAGAGCGAAGTGAGTGACATTGGCTTGATTGGGGGTCACATAAAATTCTTCACCGGTTGTGCTCTGCCAGAATCCGGCGGCAGGTTTTGCAGGCGCAGCCGTGGTGAAAGACCACCAGGTCCCGGCATCGGCATAAACAGGACCGGAAACATGATTTGCACGCACCTGCCAGTAGTAGCTGGTTGAGGGAGACAGGCCGCTCAGATCGACACTGGTGCTGGTAGAAGTGGAAGTCCAAACACCGCTGCCGTTGCAGATACTGTCGTTGCTCGTGTCAAGGCAGTATTCATAGCTGGTGGCGCCGCTGCTGACCGTCCAGCTCAAGCTGGGGCTGGTGGATTGGTCAATGGTGTGATTGGCCGGCAGCATTTTGTTGAAGCTGCCGATCGGCTGATCGGCTCGGATGACCAGCGGCAGGTACACATACGCGGCCTGGCCGACCGTGAAGGACCAGGTGCCGCCATCCGCTAGCGTGGTGCCGGTGGCGTTGCGGGCACGCACCTGCCAGTAGTAGGTGGTCTCGGGAGCCAGGCCGCTCACCCACTTGCTGGTGGAGGCACCATTGTCCGTCCAGTTGGAACATGGATTGGTTGTGCCGTAGCAGTACTCGTAACTGGTGGCATAGGTGCTGGCTCCCCAGCTTAGCGTGAGGCTGACAGGCTGATCGGTGGCAGCATTGGCCGGATTGAGCTTGATAAAACCTCCCGGAGGCGGCGAGGCGACGGTGGCGGACCAGCTGCCGGAGGCGGTCAGGTAAAAGAAACAAGGGATGCCGCCAGGATAAACAATGAACTGCTTGTTGGTAAAAGCGTAGGTGCCGGTGGCAGTATTGGGGGAGGTGAATGTACCGGTAAATGCATCGGTTGAACCGCTCCAACTGAAACTGCCGTTGGTGATGCTGCCCGGCCCATTTACGCCCGTGGTAAAGGAAGTTGAAGGGTTTCCGCAAGCGTTGCCAGTAAAGCTGTAGGAAAGTTGGAAGTTGCTCCACTGCGTTCCGGAAGAAATTACCGTGAACGACACCGGGTTGCCCCGGTCAATCGTTCCAGACCAGCTGCCGTCCAGCGGTACGGCCAGGATGGCCACCTGACCGGCGGAGGCCCGGACCGGTTCAACGGGGGAAAGTGCGCAGAGCAGGGAAAAGATGGTCAGCAGACTCAGAAATGAAATGCGTTGCATGGCTTCCTCCTGAGGAATAAATGAAATGGAATAATTATTAATACGATGCCATGATTTTTTTTGAATTTCAAGTAACAAATATCACCTTCCTGGAGAAACACCTTTCAATCCAAAGGTCAGCGGTATGGTATGACGGGTGTCCGTTCACAGGCAGGTACGGGCGGAGTGCGTTAGAAATCGACCTGTGAAGAGATTTTAATAATGGTGATTGTAATGCAAATTAATTCGTGCTACTATTATTTTTTGCAGCCGGTTGCGCTTTTTCGACTCCTGCAACGACCACCGCAACCATATCTACACCGGGGCTGCTTTTATCCGTTTAGCCCGCCAAAGAGGAGAAAATCATGAAAACGAAAATTGCATTGACCATGTTTGTGCTGTTTGCGCTGATCGTTCCTGTAACAGTTCAAGGGGCAGCCCGGACGGAGGCGCTGGCGGTTCCTTTGGGCACTGCCATCACCTACCAGGGCCGGCTGGCGGATGGCGGTATTGCAGCCAATGGCGCCTACGATCTCCAGTTCAGCCTGTACAACGCCGAGACGGGCGGGACGCAGGTGGGCAGCCCGGTCTCCAAGGGGGATGTGCCGGTCAGCGAAGGCTATTTCACCGTCCAGCTGGACTTTGGAGCAGGCGTTTTTGACAGGGAGGCGCGCTGGCTGGAGCTGGCGGTGCGCCCGGGAGCGAGCACGGGTGCCTATACGGTGCTCAGCCCGCGCCAGGCGCTCACCCCGGCACCCTCCGCCCAGTATGCCTCCAATGCAGGTTATGCTTTCTCCACGGGCAGCGCACCCTGGAGCGGGCTGACTGGAGTGCCGGCCGGCTTCGCGGATGGGGTGGATAACGATACGCTGTACTCTGCCGGCACGGGTCTGACCTTGAGCGGCGGTACGTTCAGCCTGAACGCCACCTACCGGCTCCCGCAAGGCTGCTCCACCAACCAGGTGCCCAAGTGGAACGGCTCGGCCTGGATCTGCGCGGCGGACGAAACCGGCGCGGCCGGCTCCTTCTGGAGCCTGACCGGCAACGCCGGCACGAACCCCGCCAGCAACTACCTGGGCACCAGCGACAACCAGGCCTTCGAGATGCGGGTCAACGGGCAGCGTGCCCTGCGCCTGGAACCGGGAAATTATTCCACCATTAACGTGATCGGAGGCTACAGCGGCAACACGATCACCAGCGGGGCATATTCCGCCACCATCAGCGGAGGCGGGGCCAGCGGGATCGTCAACCGCGTCACGGATGGGAATGGCACGATCGGTGGAGGAGTATTCAACATCGCCGGGAACAACAATGCAGATCTCAACGATGCCGTGTCTGCCACCGTCAGCGGTGGAGACGGGAATACCGCCGGCGGTTATGCCTCCACGGTGGGCGGAGGCGCCAGCAACACTGCCAGCGGCTATGGCTCCGCGATAGGAGGAGGCATGAACAACATCGCCACCGGCTGGATGTCCTGGGTGGGAGGTGGTTGGAATAACGAGACCGACAGCAACGGCGCGACGGTAGGCGGCGGCACGTACAACTTTGCCAGTGCCGCCTATGCCACCATCAGCGGCGGGGGACCCTCTGACCCGAATAATGCCTTCCCTACCGGTAACCGGGTCTTCGACAACTACGGAACGATCGGCGGCGGGGGCTACAACCGGGTCGGCAGCGACGATGGAAATACCACCACAGCCCCATCTTCCACTGTGAGTGGAGGAGGATTAAACACCGCCAGTGGGATTGCTGCCACGGTTGGCGGCGGAACCGCAAACCAGGCCACATTCGATTTTGCCACGGTCGGCGGGGGTTCTTTAAACACCGCCAGTGGGAATGTTGCCACGGTTGGCGGGGGAAATGTCAATACTGCCAGTGGAAATTCTGCCACAGTCGGCGGAGGCGCTAACAATAAAGCCAGTGGGGGTTCAGCCACGGTCGGCGGGGGATCTACCAACACCGCCAGTGGGAATTTAGCCACGGTCGGCGGGGGAATTGACAACACCGCCATTGGGAATAACGCCACGGTCGGCGGAGGAAACATCAACAAAGCCAGCGGGAATTCTGCCACGGTCGGCGGAGGCACAAACAACCTCGCCAGCGGGTTATACTCCGATGTGGGCGGAGGGGTTGATAACCTCGCCAGCGGCGTTGAAGCCACCGTACCAGGTGGACGTAAAAACGTCGCCAGCGGCGTAATCAGCTTTGCGGCTGGAAATGAAGCCATCGCCTCGCGTGAGGGAGCCTTTGTCTGGGCGGACGCCACCAACCATAGCTACGATCCTTATTCATATCTCACTCCTGGCGGGTACATCAATTCCTTCAATGTCCGCGCCACCGGCGGGGTGTACCTGGTCACAGCAGTAAATGCTTCCACCGGCGTCCCCACCGCCGGGATGTATCTCAGCGGCGGCGGTTCCGGCTGGAATGTATACAGCGACCGTTCCTCCAAGATGAATTTCCAGCCTGTCAACAGCCTGAACCTGCTGGAGCGCCTGGCGGGAACACCCATCTCCTCCTGGAACTACAAAACACAGGATGCGTCTGTCCGGCACATCGGCCCCATGGCGCAGGATTTCAACGCAGCCTTTGGCCTGGGTGAAGCGGATAAGTCCGGTGAGAAGAATTACATCAACTCGATCGATGCGGATGGTGTGGCCCTGGCGGCCATCCAGGGGCTGTACCAGCTCAACCAGCAGCAGGCGGCCGAGATCCAGTCCCTGAAGACCCGGCTTTCGCGGATGGAAAAAACCGGCACTCCGCGCACGACCAGCAGCCCGCCGCTCGTCTGGGTTGTCGTCGCCCTGCTCGGCCTTGCCCAGGTGGGCATGTTCCTGGCCCTGCGCCGCAAGATGGGAGGCCGCTCATGAAACGCCTGCTGATCGGTCTTTGCCTGATCGCATTGCTGCTTTTGACCCTCCAGGCGGCCCATGCGGCGGCCGCGCCCGGCTACAGCCTGGACTGGTGGACGGTGGACGGCGGCGGGGGTACCAGCCAGGGCGGGGGCTATTCGCTTAGCGGAACGGTTGGGCAGGCCGACGCAGGTGCGCTGCACGGCGGGGACTACACCCTTTCGGGCGGATTCTGGGCGCAGCTCCAGGTCGCCCTGGAAAGGTTGTTCCTGCCGCTCGTTCGAAGAAGTTGAAGTCGGGTTGGATAGGATGTGACAGTCACCTTGAAAGTGACTGTCACATAATGCCGCCAACGACCTGTTCCTGTTCATCGCCATGCTGGCGGTGCACTAGAAATGTGCCACGTTAGAATCACGACCTACCAGTTGAAGGTGGCAAGAGCGTAGCCGCATCAGGCGCCAGGCTCAGTAATAGTGCCAGTATGGAAATACGGGAAATCCTTGAAATTCTAAAGTATCATTGATCCATGCCGGATCTCCCGCCCCTTGAACATTGCTCAAAGATCGTCGAATCCATCCTGTGCCCGCCCTTCGAATGGCGTCCTGTGACAGGCGGTCTGGTGATCCTTGAGGACGCCAGCCGTTATGGGGGCACCGCTGGGGGACCTGTCCAAGTGGCTGATTTCGCCATGGCGAAATATCCAATCACCAATGCACAATATGAAAAATTCCTGGACAATGTAAACGGCTTTACCAACCTGCAGTGGTGGGATTTTTCTGCCGAAGCCATGCAATGGCGGAAGGACCACGCCAACCCAAAACCATCTGCCTTCCAGGGATCCAATCTGCCTCGCACGCGGGTCAGCTGGTTTGATGCGATCGCTTTCTGCGGCTGGCTGTCCGCCGAATTCAGGGACCACCTGACGAACGCGACGCCACTGGGGGGACGAGCACCCTGCGCCTGGGATATCCGGCTCCCAACGGAAGGGGAATGGCAGCGGGCTGCGCTGGGCGATACCGGCTGGTGCTATCCCTGGGGCGATACATTGGATGAAGACCGCGCAAACCATGCCGGTTATGTCGGGCAGCCCAGCCAGGTGGGGAAATATCCGGATGGACAAAGCGTTTATGGCGTGATGGACATGATCGGGAATGTCTGGGAATGGTGCCAGTCGGGCTGGAACCAGGCCGATACGGATCTGCGCGGGTACGTGCCTCGAGTGATCAAGGGGGGCGCCTGGAATGTCAGCAAAGCGGATTATTTGCGCGCCAATGACCGCGGCGCCTGGCCGCCGCGCGGCCGGCTGAATGACTGCGGATTCCGCTCCCTGCTGGGTCCCTGGGTGGAATCCCATTGATATGATAGTTTGCTTCAGAGACCGCCAAGATCGCAAAGAAGAACCGAGAGAAGACTACGCGCTCTTTGCGTACCTGGCAATGAAAGGAAATGGATGAACCGTCGCGAGCTTCTCGTGAGCCTTGTAAACAACCCATCCCCCTCCCCATCCATCCCGGCGGCCTTCTTCATGCACTTCGACCCGGCTTATCAGCGCGGCCAGGCCGCCATCGATAAACACCTGGAATTCTTCCACGCCACCGGCATGGATTTCGTCAAGATCCAGTATGAACAGGTCCAGCCGCCGGGCCGGCCGATCCGTAAGCCGGAGGATTGGGCAAAATTGCCCCTGTATCCGCCGGAGTTCTTTGAAGAGAGCGCACGCGTGGCGGAGGGACTGGTCAAAGCCGCCGGTCGGGAGGCGCTGGTGGTGATGACTCTCTACTCGCCTTTCATGTGGGCCTGCCAGTACGACCGGGGAGCTGATCCAGCCAGGGACTTGCAGGAGAATCCCGCCGCCGTGGCAAAGGGCCTGGCGGTCATGACCGAAAACGTGCTCAGGCTGGTACGGGCGTGCAAAAAGGCCGGCGTGGACGGCTTTTACGTCTCCACGCAGGGCGGCGAGGCCTTGCGCTTCCCGAATCCGCAACTCTTCCTGGAATACATCAAACCAACCGACCTGGCGGTATGGGCCGAGCTGCGCGACCTGCCTTTCAACATCCTGCACATCTGCGACTACGAGGGCGGCTATGCTGATTTGTCGCCTTTCCTGGATTACCCGGGGCAGGTGGTCAACGCCAGCCTGAAATTAGATCAACGCAACCTCACCCCACGCGAAGTCTCCGAAATGTTTGGGCGGCCGTTCATGGGCGGGCTGGAGCGCAAGGGTGTGATCGCCACGGGGGATCCCGCAGCCATCCGCCGGGCGGTCGGGGAGCTGCTGGGGCAAGCCCCGGAGCGCTTCATCCTGGCAGCCGACTGCACCGTGCCCTCCGAAACAACCTGGGAGAATCTGAAAACTGCCATTGAAACGGCGCATCAATATCAACGGTAATAGTGTCATTCCTCCAGGAAACGGAATGAACAAGGAGGCAGGCAGCCAGAAGACCTTAGGGCTGTTCTAAAGTCGCGTTATTTGTGTCATTGTGAGCGCCTGTTCCCGTTTCTTGGAGAAAGCGAAGCAATCTGATCACACGCGGGGATTGCTCGTCGGGAAGAGCACCCTGCTCCTAAGAAACTTCCAGCAAGGGTGCCTTAACGGCGGGCTCCAAGCGGAAACCGAGTCGGACAGCCTGCCGTTTCAAGTTGCGTAAGACTCGAGTTCGATATTGTTTTTCATAGTAATCAGCGCCGAAGTCATGATAAGGTTTTCTTTCCTTCAGCATAAAGTAGATGATCCGGGCCAACTTATGGGCAGTGGCCGTGATTGCACTTGGCGCTCCATGTCGGGCACGCATCCGCCGATAGTAAGCGCCCAGAGCGCTATCACTACGCGTCAGACTGGCTGCAGCCAACCGCAAGGCAGTACTGACTCGATTCTGGGTTGGCTGCACCCCCGCATGGATGACCTTGCCGCCGGTAATCTTGTTATTGGGGCACAAGCGCAGCCAGGAAGCGAAATGCTTCTCGGTAGGCCACTTATTCATGGTCGTACCGATTTCGCTCAATACTTTCTGGATCGTCAAAGCATCCAGGCCATCAACCTGGGTCAAGTCCACGCCTGTCATCCGATACAGGGCTGGGGCCAGATCAAAGTGAGCCTGATTTTTGCGTGGCTTGGTATGGCGTGGATCAGGAGGCGGTGTTCCAGGGTCTTTGGGTGGATCAAAGGATTGGTACAAGGCCTCCAATTCGGCATCACACTCCCACAGTTGACGGTCATAGAAGTCATACAGCTCCAAGGCTTGCTTCAGAGCAAACAAGAGCTCGCGCTTGTAGTGCCCTTCCAGCGATTTGATGATTTCGGCTTCACTCTTTTTGCAGCCCGGATCACGAAAGCTGGCCAATACCCTGGGATTGCGCTCTCCGGCTACGATGGCTCGGATGATCTTCAAGCCGGTAACCCCGCTGATATCGCTCAGTACGCTGGTCAAGCGCAGGTTCATCTGGGTCAGCGCTTTTTGCATGTGCTGGATATGGGCCGAACGGTACTGCACCAGCATCTCGCGATGGCGCACCAGGCTGCGGATGGCAACAATCTGCTCGGGTGGACGGAAGGATGGACTCAACAAGCCGTAGGTATGCAACTGCTGGATCCATTGGCAATCCAGAACGTCAGTCTTGCGCCCAGAAACGTTCTTCAAATGGCGGGCATTCACCAGGCAGACCTGAAAGCCCCGTTCTTCCAGTATTTCGTACAAGGGGATCCAGTACACCCCGGTCGACTCCATCGCTACTGTCTCAATCCGACAAGCCTTCAACCAGTCAGCCAGATTCTGCAAGTCCGCTGTAAATGTCGGAAACGAGCGCACGCTGTCTTCATCCCGATCCGGAGGTACTGCCACGTAGACTTCCTCCGCTCCAATGTCGATCCCGGCCGCATTGCGGTTGATCTGTGACATAGCATCCACTCTGCTTTGCTCGGCTTTCTTCTCCTGTATATGCTTACTCATCGCTCAAGTCTCCTGCCATATGGATTGTCCAGACCCGATCAGCCAGTGATTGTGTACGCTCCTAAACGGGGTCCCTTCCGGGCCACCAATGAAAAAACCACGCTTGATCGGAACCATACTCGCAAACGGGTCCGCAGACACCAGTGGAGTGCCGGTCTTGACTATCTGGACTTGACCCAATTCTACCAATCGCAGCCCGGTTTCTTCCAGAATGAAGGGCGTTAGCGCTGTGGAGTTACTCGCAATGACACTTCGAGACTATAGGGGGTACAACACAAGATCCAAGGGGATGTTGCCCTGCAGCGGTGCGCCTGCTATACTAATAGTATGCCCAATTTGCCCACCGGGACGGTCACTTTCCTTTTTACAGACATCGCAGGCTCCACACACCTGCTCCAGCAGCTGGGC
>Ga0209253_10006205_pt1 | contig 10357 bp, 10 predicted proteins | sample FrelakmetBRP12BR_FD_187145 | JGI IMG/M metagenome (GOLD analysis project Ga0209253, IMG submission 187145) | Freshwater lake sediment microbial communities from the University of Notre Dame, USA, for methane emissions studies - BRP12 BR (SPAdes)... | ecosystem: Environmental > Aquatic >... | reverse complement strand
GATCGGATCGTTCATGGTGTTCTCCCCTGTTCTGTGGTGGATTGTGGCGCATAGCGCCGACCGAAACGGCGCTCGGTCGGATATGGAAAGACGTCTTCGAGGTGGCCGGCCTGGATGCGCGCCTTGCGCGCGTTCCAGAACTCCGGCGTGAGCAGGTCGGCGTGGTACTTCATGAAGGCCGCGCGGATGCGGTCGTCGCCGAGCAGGAACGGTCCCCACTGCTCGGGGAACATGTCGCGCTTGTCGACGAGGTAGTGCACCTCGTCGTCCATGTCGTCGTCGTCGTGCAGCGCCTTCGGCACCGGGCGGAAGGTGCAGTCGGTCATGTACTCGATCTCGTCGTAGTCGTAGAACACGACGCGGTCGAGGCGCGTGACGCCGAAGTTCTTGTAGAGCATGTCGCCGGGGAAGATGTTCGCCGCGGCGAGCTCCTTGATCGCGTTGCCGTACTCGCGCACCGCGTGATCCAGTTCCGCGTCGTTCGCGTGCATCAGGTAGATGTTCAGCGGCGTCATCCGGCGCTCGATGTACACGTGCTTGATGATCACCGTGTCCTCGGTGAGTTCCACGATGCCGGGGCACATGGCCAGCAGTTCCTGGATCAGCGCCGGCGAGAACCGGGCGCGCGGCAGCATGACCTGCGAGTACTCCCAGGTGTCGGCCATGCGGCCGACCCGGTCGTGCAGCTTCACCAGCTGGTACTTCGACATGATCTGCTGGCGGTCGGTCTCCTTCGGATGCGGGATGACGTCCTTGATCAGCTTGAACACGTACGGGTACGACGGCAGCGTGAACACGGTCATCACGAGGCCCTTGATGCCCGGCGCGATGATGAACTGGTCGTTCGAGTGACGCAGGTGGTGCAGGAAGTCGCGATAGAAGAGCGTCTTGCCCTGCTTGGCCAGGCCCACCATCGTGTAGAGCTCCGACGACGGCTTCGAGGGCAGGATCGTCCTGAGGAAGTCCACGTACGCCGACGGCGCCTCCATGTCGACCAGGAAGTACGCGCGGGTGAACGAGAACAGCGTCGACAGCAGGTCCGTGGTGAAGATCGCGGTGTCGAGATACAGGTGCCCGTTCGCGTTGCGCAGGATCGGCACGGCGATCGGCGTGATGCGCGTGCCGTTGATGACCCGGCCCACGATGTAGGCGCCCTTGTTGCGGAAGAACAGGCTCGACAGCACCTGGACCTGGCAGTCGGGCTCGGCGTGCCACGGGCGCCTGAACGCCTCGCCGTTGCGATGGCTGTCGCACAGCGCCCGGATCACGAAGCGGAGGTCACGCTCGACGTTCTCCCAGCGGCAGGCCAGCCCGAAGTCGATGACGATCTGCCGCAGGACCCGGCGCAGGCCGCGCGTCGCCGGGTAGTAGCTGCGGTACGACGGCGGGTCCGAGTCCATGTAGTCGGTCGCCACGCCGGGCCGCACGAAGATGAACTGGTTGCGGAAGTAGTCCCGGTGCAGCAGCTTGGTGCAGACCGAGTTGAAGAAGGTCTCCGCGCACTCCGGCTGCCGATGATCGGCCAGCAGCGCGATGAAGTTCTGCTTCACCGCCTGCCACAGCGCGTCGCGCTCGACGTCGCTGAGCGACGCGAGGTCGAACTCGCGGTCGATCCGCTGCACGGCGTCGAGCACCCGCATGTCGTAGAAGTCGATCCGCTCGCGCGCGCGCGTCCGCATCGTCTGCCAGTCGCCGTTCTCGTACATCTGCTTCGCCTGCTGCGCGACGTAGCGGAAGCGCCGGTAGTGCCGGTTGAAGCCCTCGAGGATCGCCTGCGCGATGCGGACGGGCGACGGCATCGACCGGTCGAACACGATGTCGGACGGGACGGCGGACATGTCAGGTGGATGGATGGCGAGGTGTCAGGGCGAGCCAGATCGCGAGCGCGCCAAACGCGGATCCCAGTGCCCAGCGCTGCAGCTTGAGCCAGCCCGGCCGGTCGCCGAGCCACACCGAAAGCGCGCCGGCGACCGTCACGAGGGCCCCGTCGACCAGCGTGGACACGGAAACGTGGACGACGCCGAGGGCCAGGCTCTGAAGCAGCACCGCGCCGCCGGACGGATCGACGAACTGCGGAAACAGCGACAAGTAGAACACGGCGACCTTGGGATTGACGACCGACGCCGTCAAGGACTGCCGGAACAGCACCCGGTTCGGGACGGGGTCGAGCGGCTGCGGCGTGAAGCTGAAGCCGCCGCCGCGCAGGGTTGTCCAGGCCAGCCAGAGCAGGTACGCCGCTCCGGCGAGCTTGATGGCGTCGAAGGCAGCCGGCAGCGCGAGCAGCAGGGCGGACAGTCCCAGCGCCGCGGCGAAGAGGTGCACGAGCACGCCGGCCATCACGCCGATCAGCGAGAAGTAACCGGCCCGGCGCCCCTGCGTCAGCGTGCGCGAGATCAGGTAGATCCAGACCGGGCCCGGCGTCAGCGCGAGCAGCAGGACGGCCAGCGCGAAGAGCGCGAGCGATTCGAGGGGAAGGCCGAAGACCGACATCGGGGGGCAGGGCGGACCGTCAACGGCCGATTGTTCCAGATTGGGCGGCGACGCGCCGCCACTCGAAGCCCTGGTCGACGATGGGTGCCCCGTAACCTGTGTAGGCGGATTCGCCGCCGATCTGCGCGAAGCCGAACGCCTCGTAGAGCCGGCGCGCGTCCGCCAGCGCGCTGAAGGTGTGCAGCACGACCCGGTCGTGCCGGGACCGGCAGTGGTCCATCGCGCATTCCATCAGCCGGCGGCCCCAGCCCTGCCCGTGCAGCGCTTCGTAGACGATGAACCAGCGCAGCTCGGGCGTCTCGCCGCGGGCGTCGATCGCGATGGAACCGAGGATCCGGCCGCCGTCGACGAGCAGCCAGACGCCGTCGCGAGAGGCGTCGAGTTCCGCCATGAACGTCCCGATGTCGCGCCGGCGCTCGTCCGCGAAGACGCGGTTGAAGCCGTGGCAGCGCGCGTAGTAGTGGATCTGCAGTTCGCCGCTTTCGACCAGGCCGCCCGGCAGGCATACGGGCACGATGCGCGGCCCGCAGTCGACCGGAGACTTCGCCGCGTCGAACGGGCAGAGCAGTTCGAAGCGCTCGAGGTCCACGAGCATCCGTTCATCGAAGGCGCGCCCGACCGCGGCCAGTTCCCGCGTGAAGAAGCGGCGATGCCCGTCCATCCAGTCGGCCAGCGTGCGGTCGCCTTCGCCCTCGTCCCAGGCGAAGGCGGCGTCGACCTCGCAGAAGCGGCGACGGTCGAGCCGTGTGGTGCGGATGACTGCCCGCGGGGTGCCGTCGTGCTCGGTCAGCACCGAGTAGCCGCCGGCGACCGGCTTCAGCTGCGGCAGCCCGTCGTTGACCTCGGACAGGCCCGCGGTCGCGCGCTTCGGGCCGCGCAGCACGAGCTCGACGAGTTCGTGGGCGAGTTCGGGCGTGTCGCCGAAGTACCAGGCCTGGTACCCGGTTTCGGGCGGCAGGTGCACCTGCGCGCAGAACTCGCGCCAGTAACGGTCCACGCGTCCATCCTTCGCCACCGAGTTGTCGAGGACGTCCACGGCAACCTGCTGCTACATCGTCTCCGCGAACAGCTCGCGTCCGATCAGCATCCTCCGGATCTCCGACGTCCCGGCCCCGATTTCGTAGAGCTTGGCGTCCCGCCAGAGCCGGCCGGTCGGGTACTCGTTGATGTAGCCGTTGCCGCCGAGCGCCTGGATCGACTCGCCGGCCATCCACGTCGCCTTTTCCGACGCGTAGAGGATCGCGCTCGCAGCATCCTTGCGCAGGTTGCGCACCGTCTCCGGCGTGGCGGCGTCGCAGGCGCGACCCAGCGCGTAGACGTACGCGCGGCAGGCCATCATCGTCGAATACATGTCGGCGAGCTTTCCCTGCATGAGCTGGAACTCGCCGATCGACTGGCCGAACTGCTTCCGGTCGTGCACGTACGGCACGACCACGTCCATGCAGGCCGCCATGATGCCGAGCGGGCCGCCCGACAGCACCGCGCGCTCGAAGTCCAGCCCGCTCATCAGCACCTTGGCGCCGCCGCCTTCCTCGCCGAGCACGTTCTCCGCCGGCACCTCGACGTCCTGGAACACGAGTTCGCCGGTGTGCGAGCCGCGCATGCCGAGCTTGTCGAGCTTCTGCGCGACCGAGAACCCCTTCGTGCCTTTCTCGACGATGAAGGCCGTCATGCCGCGCGCGCCCATCTGCGGGTCGGTCTTCGCGTAGACGACCAGCGTGTCGCAGTCGGGTCCGTTGGTGATCCACATCTTGGTGCCGTTCAGCACGTAGCGGTCGCCCTTGAAGTCGGCGCGCATCTTCATGCTGACGACGTCCGAGCCGGCGTTCGGCTCGCTCATCGCGAGCGCGCCGACGTGCTCGCCGCTGACCAGTTTCGGCAGGTACTTCCCGCGCTGCGCATCGTTGCCGTTGCGCTTGATCTGGTTGACGCACAGGTTGGAGTGCGCGCCGTACGACAGGCCCACCGAGGCGCTGGCGCGCGAGATCTCTTCCATCGCGACGATGTGCGCGAGGTAGCCCATGTCGGCGCCGCCGTACTCTTCGCTGACGGTGATGCCGAGCACGCCGAGGTCGCCGAGCTTGCGCCAGAGGTCCATCGGAAACTGGTCGGTGCGGTCGATCTCGGCCGCGCGCGGCGCGATCTCCGCCTGCGCGAAGTCCTGCACCGCTTCGCGCAGCGCGTCGATGTCGGCCCCGAGCTGGAAGTCCATTCCCGGCAGTTGCATTGCGGTCTCCTAGATCCGTTCGTCCGGCGTGCCGTGCATCACCATCAGCGTCTGCTGCATGGCCGCCACCCGTGTTTCCTTGTCTCCGCGCCGCGCCCACACGTCGGCGCGCACGACGCTCAGCGAACGTCCCGGCTTCAGGACCTCGCCGTGCGCGACCAGCAGGTCGCCTTCGGCCGGCGAGAGCATGTTGACCTTGTACTCGACCGTCAGCACGCTGGCGTCGGCGGGCATCAGCGTGAACGCCGCGTAGCCGCCGGCGCTGTCCGCGATCATGCCGACGATGCCGCCGTGCACGAACCCGTGCTGCTGGCCGAGGTCTTCCCGGACCGGGAGTTCGATCTCCACCCGGCCCGGTTCCACTCGCGTCATGCGCGCGCCGATCAGTCCCATGGCGTTCTGCCGCGCGAAGGAAGCGCGCACGCGCGCCTCGAAGTCGGGGTTGCGGGGCTGGTGGCTCATGCGTGCCTCGGGATCAGGGGTGGAACCGCGTGACGGCGATGGGCGAGCCTGAAAATCTAGGTGACGTTGACGTTAACGTCAACTCGGCCCGCTCGCTGGCGCCCGCCGACGCGCGTGGCGCCTACGGCACCGCCCGGCCGTCGGACAGCCGCAGGATGCCCCGCGTGAACCGGTAGACGGTCCAGAACCACACGACCGAGATCCCGAAGCCGCCGCCGACGGCGGCTCCGATGAACGACCATGGAATCGCCAGGTAGTTGCCGCTGCGGGCGAGGTCGGCGACCTGCACCGCGCCGGGAATGATCACCGCCAGCATCGCGCCGAGGAAGAGGCTGCCCCACAGCAGCGACCACCAGAAGGTGCGGATCAGCCAGCTGTAGTGCGACTCCAGGACCGTGCCTTCGACGTCGCCGCGCTTGACGTAGTCCAGCACGAGACCGATCACCGCGGGCCAGAACAGGAACAGTCCGGTGACGTGCAGGCCGTAGGCGATGCCGACGAGGGTGAACTCGCGCGACGACGGGACGGGTTCGCTGGCGCTCATGGCGTGCTCGGGGGGCCGATGCCGGGGAAAGACCGGAATGTTAGCCGCTCGCCCGACACCGCCGCGCCCCGCGCGATCCCGCATTTCGCTACCCTCCGCCGATGGAATCGGGCAGCGCGCGGTACATCCTCAAGCACACCTTCGGGTACGACAGCTTCAGGAGTTTCCAGCAGCAGGTCATCGAGCACGTGGTCGCCGGCGGCGACGCGCTGGTGCTGATGCCAACCGGCGGCGGCAAGTCGGTCACCTACCAGATCCCCGCGCTGATGCGGCCGGGCGTGGGCGTGGTCGTCTCGCCGCTGATCGCGCTGATGCAGAACCAGGTCGCGGCGCTCGAGGAGGTCGGCGTGCGCGCGGCCTTCCTCAACTCCACGCTGAGTTCGGCCGATGCGGCCGCGGTCGAGCGCCGGCTGCGCGCCGGCGATCTGGACCTCGTTTACGTCGCGCCGGAGCGGCTCGTCACCGAACGCTGCCTGCGCCTGCTCGGCGACCTCGAGCAGGGCGCCGGGCTGGCGCTGTTCGCCATCGACGAGGCGCACTGCGTGTCGCAGTGGGGCCACGACTTCCGCCCCGAGTACGGGCAACTTTCTCTGCTGCGCGAACGGTTCCCGGCCGTGCCGCGCATCGCGCTCACGGCCACGGCCGACGTGCCGACGCGCACCGAGATCGCCGAGCGCCTGCTGGTCGAGCCGAAACTGTTCGTCGCCAGCTTCGACCGCCCCAACATCCGCTACCGGGTGGTCGAGAAGCGCGAGCCGCGCGAGCAGCTGCTGCGGTTCGTGCGCGACGAGCATCCCGGCGACGCCGGCATCGTCTACTGCCTGGCGCGCAACTCGGTGGACGAGGTCGCGGCGTTCCTCGACGGCCACGGCATCAAGGCGCTGCCTTATCACGCCGGGATGGACCCGAAGACGCGCGCGGCCAACCAGCGCCGCTTCCTCGGCGAGGACGCGTTCGTGATGGTGGCGACGATCGCCTTCGGGATGGGCATCGACAAGCCCGACGTGCGCTTCGTCGCGCACGTCGACATGCCGAAGAGCATCGAAGGCTACTTCCAGGAAACCGGCCGCGCCGGCCGCGACGGCGAGCCCGCCGACGCGTGGATGACCTACGGACTCGCGGACGTCGTGCAGCAGCGCCGGCTGATCGAGTTGTCCGAGGCCGATCCCGCGTACAAGCGGCTGTCGGGCGCCAAGCTCGACGCGATGCTCGGGCTCGCCGAGGCGGCCGACTGCCGTCGCGTGCGCCTGCTCGCGTACTTCGGCGAAGCCAGCGCGCCCTGCGGCAACTGCGACAACTGCCTCGCGCCGCCCGAACTGGTCGACGCCACCGATCCCGCGCGCAAGTTGCTGTCGACCATTTACCGCTGCCAGCAGGCGAGCGGATTCGGTTTCGCGGCCTCGCACGTCATCGACGTGCTGCGCGGCAAGGCTACGGAGAAGGTCGCGAAGTTCGGCCACGAGCGGCTGTCGACCTTCGGCATCGGCCAGGAACTGTCGGAGGCCGAGTGGCGCCTGCTGCTGCGGCAACTGGTGGCGGAGCACATCGTCGAAGTCGACTACGACACGTACAACGTGCTGCGGCTGACGGACGCGAGCCGGGCGGTGCTGCGCGGCGAACGCATCATCCGGCTGCGGCGGGCAACCGCAGCGCCCGCGCGCCGGCGCAAGGGCAAGTCGAGTGGAGCGGAAGCGGCCGTCGACTCGCCGTTGTTCGAGCGGCTGCGCGCGTGGCGCGCGGCGGTCGCCAAGGAGCACGGCATCCCGGCCTACGTGGTGTTCCACGACGGCACGCTGCGCGCGATCGCGGCGGCGCGGCCGTCGAGCCTCGACGCGCTGGCGGACATCTCCGGGGTTGGCGAGAAGAAGCTGGAGCGGTATGGCGAGGATTTGCTCGGGCTGATTGGAGCTGCGGGGTGATCCGGCGATCCACGGCGTGCCGGCTGTCGGTGGTCGCTGCTTGGTAGAAGCTGACCCGGCTCAAGACGGGCCGGACGCGCTGGACCTGGACTCGGGCAGCCGCTGGTTCCGGTGCGAGCCGTATTGGTGGGAATAGACCCAGGTGAACTCGGCGCCGAACAGGAAGATCTGCGCCGAGTAGTACACCCACAGCAGCACCACGATCAACGACGCCGCCGCGCCGAAGAGCGTGGTGATGCCGCTGCCGCCGATGTACAGCCCGATCAGCGCCTTGCCGGTGATGAACAGCACCGAGGTGACGGCCGCGCCCACCCAGACATCGCGCCAGGCGATGCTCGCGCGCGGCATGGCCTTGTAGATCATCGCGAACACCGCCGTCAGCAGCACGACGTTCAGCGACAGCTCGGTCAAGCCGGTGAAGGTGATCCAGCTGGTCGACTCCGGGTCCCACCACCGGCTCAGCGCCCTCAGCGCCGCGCTGAAGGCCAGCGAGACGATGAGCAGGAAGGCGATGCCCAGGATCATGCCGAAGGACAGCAGCCGCGCGCGTACCAGGCTCCACAGGCCTGCATTCCTGGGCCGCTGCGGCGCGCGCCAGATGCGATCGAGAGCGTCCTGCAGTTCGGCGAAGACGGAAGTGGCACCGATGAACAGCACCACCACGCCGAAGGCCGCCGCTGGCACGCTCGTGCTGCGCTGGCCGACACTTTCCAGCAGGCCCTGCACGGCGATGGCTCCTTGCGAGCCAAGCATGCCCTGCAGCTGGCCGTAGATCTCGCCGCGCGCGGCCTCCTCGCCGAAAACGGAGCCGGCGATGGCGATCACGATGAGCAGCAGCGGTGCGATCGAAAAGATGGTGTAGAAGGCCAGCGCCGCGCCCATGCTCTGCGCGTAGTCCTTCACCCAGTTCACGGCCGCGGCCTTGAACAGGCCGGCAATGGCTTCGAGCGGGTTGACCATGCGCTGCGCCCGAGCCTAGTTGCGCCCGCTCCTGGACAGCGGCACCGCGGTCAGCCGGGTGCGCGGAAACTCGGAGAGCACGATGGTCATGATGGCGGTGATCGGAGACCGGTTCAGTTCGAATTCAGCCAGAAAGGCGAATGATCGCTTCGGTTCGAAAGCGACCTCTCCGACGTTTCAACGCATACGCCGCCCCGCACGCCCCAGCAGCCGCCTGCACTCGGCCTCGTGCTGGCCGATTTCCGCGAGCGTCACCTGGATGTCCTCGCGCTGCTGCTCGAGCGCGCGCCGGTGCTGCTCCAGCACGGCAAGAAACCGCTTGGCCTGCGCCGACGCGTCCTTCGGCGTCTCGTACATGTCGATCAGCTCGCGCACCTGCGTGAGCGTCAGGCCGAGGCGCTTGCCGCGCAGCGTGAGCTTCAGGCGGGTGCGGTCGCGGTTCGAGTAGACGCGCGTGAGGCCGGAGCGGCCGGTGCGCTTCGGCTGCAGGATGCCCTGGTCCTCGTAGAAGCGGATCGCGCGCGGCGTGACGTCGAACTCGTTCGCCAGCTCCGTGATCGAGTAGGTCGTGCCTTCCTTCGGTTCGCGCGCCGTCGCCATGGCGGCCGTAGAATCGCGTCAGTTTCCGTAAACGTCAAGTTGGCGACGTGAACCCCCACGAGCACGAACTGCACTACCCGTGGCCGGACGTGCCCGCCCTCGGCGCGTGGACCACGCTGCGCCCCGGCGTGCACTGGGTGCGGATGCCGCTGCCGTTCGCGCTCGACCACATCAACCTGTGGGTGCTCGACGACGAGGTCGACGGCCGCGCCGGCTACACCGTCGTCGACAGCGGCATCAGCAGCGACGTCACCAGGCAGGCATGGGAGCGGCTGTTCGACGGCGCGTTCGGCGGGCTCCCGGTGGTGCGGCTGCTGTGCACGCACTTCCATCCGGACCACTTCGGCCTTGCGTATTGGCTGGTCGCCGGCGGCGACAAGGCACGGTGGAGCGCGCCGCTGTGGATGTCCGCGACCGAGTACGCGTTCGGCCGCTTCCTGTCGCTCGGCGCCGACCAGACCACCGGAGACTCGGCCGCGGGCCACTTCGCGCGCAACGGGCTCAACGATCCGGATGCGCTCGCCAGGGTGCGCGCGCGCGGCTCGGGCCACTACCCGAAACTGGTGCCCGCGTGCCCCGCGAGCTTCCGGCGCGTGCAGGACGGCGACGAGATCGCGGTGGGGCCTGCGCACGCGAAGCGCGTGTTCCGCGCCATCGTCGGTTTCGGCCACGCGCCCGAGCACGTCTCGCTGTATTGCGAGGACGACAAGCTGCTGGTCTCCGGCGACATGGTGCTGCCGCGCATCTCGACCAACGTCAGCGTGTTCGACCTCGAGCCCGACGGCAATCCGCTGCCGCGCTACCTGCACTCGCTCGACCGCCTGCTGCTGCTGCCGGCCGACACGCTCGTGCTGCCGTCGCACGGCAAGCCGTTCACCGGGCTGCACGCGCGCATCGCGCAGCAGCACGCGCACCACGCCGATCGCCTCGCCGAGGTGCTGGCCGCGTGCGCGACGCCGCAGACCGCCGCGTCGATCGTCCCGCTGCTGTTCAAGCGCGCGCTCGACCTGCACCAGACCACGTTCGCGCTCGGCGAGGCGCTCGCGCACCTGCACGCGCTCTGGCACGCCGGCAGCATCACGCGCCGACTCGACGACGACGGCGTCTACCGCTTCACGACCACATGAACAACGACGACTCCAGCAAACCGCACCG
>Ga0209253_10006204_pt1 | contig 10358 bp, 9 predicted proteins | sample FrelakmetBRP12BR_FD_187145 | JGI IMG/M metagenome (GOLD analysis project Ga0209253, IMG submission 187145) | Freshwater lake sediment microbial communities from the University of Notre Dame, USA, for methane emissions studies - BRP12 BR (SPAdes)... | ecosystem: Environmental > Aquatic >... | reverse complement strand
GGAGCCGCTGGGTGCCCCCGAAAGCCGGGATGATTCCCAGGTTCACCTCGGGCTGGCCGAAGCGCGCCTTCTCGCTCGCGTAGATGAGGTCGCAGGCCATGGCCAGCTCGCACCCGCCCCCCAGGGCGAAGCCGTTGACGGCGGCGATGGTGGGGATGCCAAGGGCTTCCAGCCGCTCGAAGGTGCGCTGTCCGGCCTCCGCGAAGCGCCGGGCGTCGAGGGGCGAGAGGGCCGACATCTCGGCGATGTCGGCACCGGCCACGAAGGCCTTCTCGCCGCCGCCGGTGAGGACGAGGGCGCGCAAGGCTCGATCCGCCTCGACGGCCGAGAGCAAGGTCCCGAGTTCACGAATCGTTCGGGTGTCGAGCGCGTTGAGCGCCTTGGGCCGGCTCATGGTGGCGATGCCGACCCCGTCCTCGACCCGCCACAGGATGTTCTCGAGCTCCATCATCCCCTCCAGCCGCCCCGAAGGCGGCTACGCGTAGCTGTAGAAACCGCGCCCGCTCTTGCGTCCGAGCCACCCGGCGGCGACGTACTGCCGGAGCAGGGCTGCCGGCCGGTACTTGTCCTCGCCGAGTTCCCGGTGGAGCACGTCGGCGATGAACAGGCAGGTGTCGAGACCGATGAAATCCGCCAGCGTGAGCGGCCCCATCGGGTGGTTCAGGCCGAGCTTCACGCCGGTGTCGATGTCCTCGGCGGAGGCCAGCCCCTCCTGCAGGGCGAAGCAGGCCTCGTTGATGAGCGGGATGAGCACGCGGTTGACGATGAAGCCGGGCACGTCCTTCGAGGTCACCACCGTCTTGCCGAAGCGCTTCGTGGCCAGCTCGACCACCGTCTTCCAGGTGTCCTCGCTGGTCTGGAGCCCGCGGATGATCTCGATGAGCTGCATCACCGGCGGCGGGTTCATGAAGTGCATCCCGATGAACTGACCGGGGCGCCTGGTGGAGGCGGCGAGCTGGGTGATCGAGATGGAACTGGTGTTCGAGGCCAGGATGGCGTGCGGGGGCAGGAGCGCGTCGAGCTTCCGGAAGAGCTCCACCTTGGCATCGAGCTTCTCGACGATGGCCTCCACGGCCAGGTCGGCGCCGGCGGCCGCCTCGAGTGCCTCGCCGGGGTGGATGCGGTCGAGGGTTCCCTGGCGCTGCTCGAGGGAGATCTTGCCCTTCTCGACGAGCTTTTGCAGGGAGGCGCCGAGCTTCTGGTGCGCCTTCGCGGCCAGCCCGGGAACCGAGTCGAGCAGGGTGACGTGAAGGCCCGACTGCGCCGCCACCTGGGCAATGCCGCTGCCCATCTGGCCTGCCCCAACGACTGCGATGCGCTCGATCGCCATGGACATACTCCTGTGCGGGAACGGGCCTTGATACGGAGAATCCGGCTCGCTTGTCAATCGTTCCGAGGGGTCCGGTCTCCGATCGGAAGAACGATGGATCCGCTCTCGGATACGGTGACGGGCCGGAGGGTGAGGCGAGGTGGCCCGGTGGAGCCCCAGACGCGCACCGCGACGCCGTAGTCGCCGTCGGGGAGCTTCACGTCGTGACGGACCTGCGCGGGCGCGCCGGCGGGAAAGCGAAACTCGGCCTGGCGGACGACGGAGGTTCCCCTTCGAACCTCGACCTCGACCTTCCGGACGGCCGGTGCGTCGTCGATGGCGTAGACGAACGTGACGCTTCGGGGGACCTCGCGGAGCACGAAGAGGCCCAGCGCGCCAAATCCCAGAAGGAGGAGCAACCGGAGCGCAACCTTCACTCCCCGTCACCCTCCCCGCCGGCATCCGCCTTGCCGCGTCGCTTCACCCGGACCCGGACCGGAGGCGTCGGCTCGCCATCCGATGCCTTGAGCCGCATCTCGGCGTGGATCTCGACGGTCATGTTCTCGAGCGACCTGATGATCTCCTTGCGAAAGGTCTCCGAATCGAGGAGGCGCCTCAGCTCGTGCCCCAGGACCCGGAGCACCTCGTCCCGCGCGCCGGAGGCCTGCGACACGAGGTAGGTGGCGAGGTCCTTCGGGAGCTTCCACTCGCGAGCGACCTTGCGCGCCCCCTCCTCGGTGAGGAACAGGGCCCCGACGCCGGTCAGGACTGCCTTGCGAACCACGTCGGCGACGAAGCCGACGGTTCCCGGACCGCCAGGGGCGTCGTCCGGAAGGGCAACGGGATCATCGTCATTGTCCGGGTCGGCCATGGTCGAAGCCTACCGCATCCCGCGCCCGGGGGCGCCCCACTTCACGCCCGGGGCTGCGATCCGATCACCGGGAGGCGAGGCGACTTTCCCACCTTGATGCTGATGGAACAGGCGACCTGCCCGGCCAGGGCGACGAAGGCGCGTGCCTGCGGACCGTCGGGCAGCGCCTCCACCACCGGCATTCCCGCGTCGCCGCCCTCGCGAATCGCCAGGTCGAGAGGGATCTCCCCCAGGAATCGGATCCCCATGCGCTCGGCGGCCGCCCGGGCCCCGCCGTGGTCGAAGATGTGGGTCTCCTGCCGGCAGTGAGGGCAGACGAAGCTCGACATGTTCTCGACGATGCCGAGCACCGGGATCCCCACCTTGTCGAACATGAGCTTGGCCCGGATGACGTCGGCGAGCGCCATGTCCTGCGGCGTCGACACCAGCACCACCCCCGCGGCCTTCACGTTCTGGGCAAGCGTGAGCGGGACGTCGCCGGTTCCCGGGGGCAGGTCGAGCAGGAGGTAGTCGAGCTCGCCCCAGTTCACGTCGCGCATGAGCTGCAGGAGCGCCCCGGTCACCATGGGGCCGCGCCAGATCATGGCCTGGTCGGGGTCGACCAGGAAGCCGATCGACATGAGCTTGAGGCCGTGCGCCTCGAGGGGGTCGAGCCGGTTGCCGTCCACCGTGGCCGGACGCTCGGTGACGCCGGTGAGGAGCGGCAGCGACGGGCCGTAGATGTCGGCGTCGAGGACCCCCACCTTGGCGCCGCTGCGAGCCAGGGCCAGTGCCAGGTTGAGGGTCACGGTGGACTTCCCCACCCCGCCCTTGCCGGCGCCGACCAGGACGATGTTCTTCACTCCCGGCGTCATCGACGACTGGGCCACGCCCGGCGCCGACCGGACCCGGGCCCCGAAGCGAAGATCGACCCGGGTTGCGCCCGCGCCGCGCAGCGCCGCCTCCACGTCCTTGGAGATGGTCTCCTGGAGAGGGCATGCGGGGGTGGTCAGCTCGACCTCCAGCGAGGCGTTTCCGCCCTGCACTTTCAGGTCCTTCACCATCCCCAGGCTCACGAGGTCCCGGTGAAGCTCGGGGTCCATCACCTTGCGAAGTGCCGCCATTGCGCTGTCGAGCGTGATCTCCATGGCTGCGGGCTATAGCGGGCCGACCGGGGCGTGGCAAGATGGACACATGCTTCGCGTCGAGCGTCTCGAGGGAAACTTGGTCAAGACCGGCGGGCGGGAACTGGCCGCGCCGGGCGCCGTCATCTGGGTGGACTGCACGCCCGAGCCGGAGAACCTCGACTGGCTGGCGGCCCGCTTCGGCTTCCATCCCCTCGCCCTCGAGGACGCCGCGCATGCCGGCCAGCGCTCCAAGTTCGAGGACTACCCGGGGACCTCCTTCGTGGTGTTGCACAGGCTCTCCGGGGAGGTGGAGGGCGAGGGGGTGGGCGACCGCGAACTGCACGCGTTCCTCACCGGCGAGGCGCTCGTCACCGTCCACGTCGAACCCATCGCCGAGCTGGACGCGATCTACGACCGGGTGAAGGGGGACCCCGAGGTGCTGCGGCGCGGGCCGGACTTCGCGCTCTACCTGGTGTACGACGCCATCACGGACGCCCATTTCGCGCTCGCCGACCACCTCTCCGACGAGGTCGAGACCCTGAACGAGGAGACCATCGAGAATCCGCGCGAGAAGGAGGTGGTGGCCCGCATCAGCCACCTCCGCCGCCAGCTCGCCCACCTGCGACGTCGGCTCGCTCCGCAGCGCGAGGTGCTCGCCGCGCTGGCCCGCCCCGGGCAGCCCGTCGTGAACGAGAAGACGGTGGTCTACTTCCGGGACGTTCAGGACCACGTCGTTCGCATCACCGAGGAGCTCGACATGGCCCGGGACCTGATCTCCCAGACCATGGAGATCTACCTCTCGGCGGTGAACAACCGCCTGAGCTCGGTCATGGCCCGCATGGCGCTCGTCGCCACCGTCTTCCTTCCCCTCTCGTTCGTGACCGGATTCTTCGGGATGAACCTGCCGGGGACGAACAATCCTCTTGGATGGTGGGTGGTGGGTGTCTTCACCCTGGCGCTCCCTACCGCTATCTGGCTTGGGTTCCGGAAGCAGGGCTGGTTCTAGTCTGGTCGCGCGGTCCGACCGCGACCGTCCCCTCCCCCCCTTCGTCGCCGGTCACCGCCACCTCGACCGGGAGGAACGCCCGGACCACCTCGGCGTTGGTGGTGAGATGGCGGGTTACATCACTCACCGTATAGACGGTGGAGGACTCCACGCCCGGGGGCCTGGCGATCCGTCCCGCCGCAACCAGGGCCGCGGGGAGCAGGAGCTGGTCGCCCAGCCTCGAGTCGATGGCGGCGCGGCCGTCCAGGAAGCGCACGAAGGCCCCCACGGCGGCGTCGGCGGTCCGCTCGGCGTCGCGCCCTTGCTCGCCCGTGGCGCCGTGGCCCGAACGGGTTCTCTCGAAGCTGGCAACGACGAGCACGTGGCTCCCGCGCGAGGAGCCGGTCGGAAGCGGAACGGAGCGGACCTGGCATAGCACGCCGGCCTCCCGCATCCGACGCTCCGCCCTCTCGGCTTGCCGGTCCGCCACCGAGAAGTCGAGGCCGGCCACGAAGGAGAGGACCTCCGCCTCGGCCAGGGTCCCCCGATGCTGGAGGTCGAGGGGAGGCATCGCTCGAGCCGGATGGATCGTGGCGGTCAGTTCCCCTCCCCCTTCCGGGTAGAATCCAGCCCTCTGTAGCGAAAGGTCGAACGGGAATCCGAGCCGGGCAACCGCCGGTGCCCAGACGAGGGCCAGGTAGTGGAAGGACGGGGCGTGGTCCTGATGTGTACCACCCAAAAGAGTTACATAGCTTGGAGCGCCAGCCAGGGCCAGGGGCCAGCAGAGGGTCTGGAAAAGAAGGGGTGCCGACCCCGCGGTCCCGATGTCGAACGTCCAGGCGCCCGGCTGGACTGATCGCCTAGGACCGAAGGAAATACAGGTGGATCCGACCTCGTCGCCGGTGACCAAGGCATCGGTGAGCAGCGCGGTGGCCCGGACGGCCGCGAGGTGCTGGGGCCGGAGACCCGGTTTCAGGCGGTTCTCCCGGATGCGGTCGATGCGAAATGGCCTCCCGGTGATGGCCGAAAGGCTGAGCGCGGTGCGGAGGATCTGGCCGCCCCCTTCGCCTTGGCCACCGTCGAGGGTGATCGGGCCGGGAGTGTCCACGCCCGACCATCTAGAACCGAGCCCCCGATCCCGTCAAGGCGCGAGGTCCCTGACGAAATAGACCGTTCACCCCGCCGTAAGGGTCTACATGGTTGCAGCCTACGCACTCCCCGGGATAGCTTCGCGCCTCTCCTGGCCCGCGCTGAAGGAGAGGGAAGGATTCCTCTTGGCGCCTCCTTCCCACGACGCGGCCCTCGCCCTCGCCGCCGCCCGAGGAGACCGCCAGGCCTTCACCCGCCTCGTGGAGGAGAACAAGCGCTCGGTATACGGATTGTGCGTCCGTCTTCTCTCCGACCCGGAGGAGGCCCGCGACGCCGCCCAGGAGGCCTTCACCCGCGCCTACGCCTCCATCGAGAGCTACGACCTCGATCAGCCGTTCACCCCTTGGGTCCTTCGCATCGCTCGAAACCTCTGCCTCGACGCCCTGCGCCGCCGCATTCCCGCTCGCGCCCGGGTCGAGCTCGACGCCGACGACGATGACGGCCCGCCCCGGGAACTGGTCGACACGTCCACGGAGCGGGCCGACGACGCGATGCAGAAGGCCCAGACCCGCCAGGCGCTCGAGCGAGCCGTTGCCGAGCTGCCGCCGAACTACCGCGAGGTGGTGCACCTCTTCCACGTCGAGCAGCTCTCCTACAAGGAGATCGCCGCGACCATGGGCATCCCCATGGGAACGGTCATGACGTGGCTGCACCGCGCACGTTCCCAGCTGCGCACGTTACTGGAAGGCCAGGAGGTGACCCCATGACTCATCCCACGACGGACGTCCGCCACCTCGACGAGGAGCAGGCACAGTCCTTCCTGGAAGGAGCCCTGGCCGCGGGCGAGCGCTCCCGGGTCGACGCCCACCTCGAGTCCTGCGCTTCTTGCCAGGCGATGGTTCTCTCCTTCGAGGCACTGGAGAGCGCGCTCTCCGGTCTCACCCTGGCCGAGCCGCCCGCCGACTTCACGGCCTGTGTGATGGCGCGGATCGACGAGCGGGAGAAGGCACGGAGCGTGGAGCGGCGCGTCGCATTCGCGGTGCTGGCTTCCGTCTCGGCCGCCCTCGCGGTCGCGCTCGTCCTGGCAGGCCAGTCGGCATGGGCCCCGGCCCTCTCCGCGGTGTCCACCTCCGGCGTCCGCGCGCTGCAAGCCCTGCGCATCTCCACCGACGTCCTGTCGCCGTTGATCTCCGCCCTGCGCGTGCAGATCATCGTCGCCTCGGCCGCCCTGGCCATCCCCCTCTTCCTCGCCCTCTCGCGCCTCGCGGCGCCTCGCGCCGAACAGGCCGCCTGAACAGGAGCCCCGCCATGATCGCCACCATCGCACTCGCACTCGCCCTGGCCGCACCCCCTGCGATTCCACCACCTCCCGCCCCGCCGTCGCCCGTCGCCGCGGCGCGATCCGGGCGGGAAGCGCGACTTCTGGGAGACTGGCCATCGGCCCCCTCCGGGAAGAGCGCCACCCTGAGCGATCGCAAGATCACCGTGGACCGAGCCCTGCGGAAGATCTCGGACGCGGCCGGCTGGAGCCTGGTCGCCAACACCGGGCGCGCCGGCGATCGCCTGCTCGTCCTCGACCTTCGAAAGGTTCCCGTCGAGGATGCGCTCGTCGCCGTTCTCGAGGGGTCCTCGCTGGTGGCGACCCGCCGCGGAGACACGGTCACGATCACAGCCCAGCTCTCACCCGTGGCCGAGACGTCGGTACTCGCCGGCTTCGAGACCCCGTCCGGCAAGAAGGTCACCGCCAACTTCGCCGATACGCCGGTCGACAAGGCACTGCGCCAGATCGCCGAGGCCGCCGGATGGTCCATCGTCCTGCCGTCTGGGCTCCGCGGCGCGGTGAATGCCAGCTTCCGGGCCACCCCGGCCGAGGAGGCGCTGAAGGCGGTCCTCTCCCAGTCCGGTCTCACCGCCGCCCGGGACGGGACGGTCGTCACCGTCGCTCGCGAGTCCGGTCCCCGGGTCGTGGTGCGAGGGGGAAAGCGACAGATGGTCTTCGAGATCGGCGGAGAGCCGCCTCCCGTCCCCGGTCCGAAGGAGGCGGCGGCGGATGCCGAGGACGACAACCCCGATGCGACGGCGGACGATGCCGGCGGCAAGCGCAGGGACAAGGTCATCTCCGGCGACGTGACCATCGGTCCGGGCGAACGCTGGCGCGACGTGGTGGCGCTGCGCGGAAACGTCCGGATGGAGGCAGGTTCATCGGCGCGTCAAGTCACCGCAGTGCTGGGATCGGTCGAGCTCGAGTCGGGTGCCTCGGTCGAGCGCGAGGTGGTCGCGGTCGGCGGCAACGTGCACGTCGCCTCGGGCGCGCACGTGGGCAACGACGCCGTCAGCGTGGGCGGCGACGTCGTGATCGATCCGGGTGGAACGGTGGACGGCCAGGAGGTCTCGGTCAGCGTGCCGGGTGTCGCCGGCATCCTCGGACTCGTTTCCCCGTCGTCGCCGGCCTCGAAGGACATCTCCGCCCCGCTCAGGTTCGGGCATGCGCTGGCGAAGTACGTGGTCTTCTTCCTGCTCGGTCTCTTGATCCTCGCCGTCGCGCCCGCTCGACTCGATCGGGTCACCAGCAGCCTTTCCCGGTCACCGGTCCGGGATGTCCTGATCGGCCTCCTGGGAACCGTGGCGATGCCGGTGCTGACCGTCCTGCTCGCGGTGACGGTGGTCGGGATCCTGCTCATCCCGGTGCAGGCCATCGCCATCCTCGTGGCTGGCATCCTGGGCTACACGGCGCTCGCGCTCCTCATCGGTCGCGCGCTGCCCTTCCGGCCCGAGAGAGGCACGGCGGTGGTGCAGCTCGCCATCGGAACGGCCCTGGTGGTGGCGATCAGCGAGATCCCCTTCGTGGGGATCATGGCGATGATCACCGCATGGTTCCTGGTCTTCGGAGCCGTGCTCCGCTCCCGCGGGGGCCAGGCCACCCCGGCCCAGCCGGGCCCGGCGAACCCCATCGTCCCGACCGCCGGTGTCTGACGCCTGGTCGGGAGGCGAATCGACCCTGCTGGTTCAGCGCCTGGCCGGGGTCAGCGTGGGTAGCCGCGCCAGGGCCTCCACGGCGCCCCGGCGGACGTCGGCGTAGTAGTCGGCCCGGAGTGCTTCGAGCCGGCTCGCCGAGCCCTCGTACCTGAGCCGACCCAGGGCGCGGGCGGCGGCGCTCCGTACCTCGGGGCGGTCGCTCGTCAACTCCCGGGTGATGGTTTCACCCGCCTCTGGCGAGCCGAGCAGGCCCAGCGCGTCGATGACCTCGACGCGTCCGCTGGCCTTCCCTCTCTCCAGCGCGGCGAGCAGGAGCGAGGCCCCCCCGGCGGCGCCCAGTCGCCCGATGGCGGACGCGGCCGCCGGTGCCTGCTCCCCGGCGAGCATCGAGGCGAGGATCGGAAGGGCGCGCGGGTCGCCGGTCGCACCGATGGCGCGAACGGTGGCCGACGCCTCCTCGTCGTCCCCGCGACCGGCGGCCAGAGCAGCGGCCAGCGGGGCCAGGCCTGGGCTTCCCATCGTCCCCAGGGCGGCGACCGCGGCCCGGCGGACGGCCGGGTCGCCATCCCTTGCCAGCAGGGCAAGGGTCTCGACGCCGCTGGCCGGCCTCGACAAGGCCAGGGCGCGGGCGGCGTCTGCGCGAAGGCGCGGCTCCGGATCGACTGCAAGCCGGAGCGCCAGCGTCCCGGATGATTCCGGAGCGAGGCGCGCCAGTGCCACGGCGACCTCGCCGAGTTCTTCCGCGTCGTACTGGGCGGCGGTGGCGGCGGCGGTTCCGCCCGGCGCGTTCGGTGCACGGGTCCCGCGATCCTGGAGGCTGGCGGCGCGGCGCTGCAGTGCCGGAACCGCGGCCGCATACGGCGCGCTCCCGAGGGCACGTGCCGCCGCGATCCGAAGCCAGGGATCTGTGCCCGGCTGGAGCAGCGCCAGCGCCCGCTCGCCCACAGCCCTGAGCCGCTCGCCATCGAGGCCGAGCGACCCGAAGGCCGCCAGGGCAGCCTCGGCGCCCGGACCACGCCGCGCGATGCGCAGGGCCAGGGGCTTCTCCGGGCACTCGGCCTCCCGGGTGCGCGCGCCAGCGGCGGCCCGCTCCGCCACCGAGGGATGGGTCGTACGGATGGCGACCTCGCAGAGAGCCACGCCCACCTCCGGGGCTGCCGGCATGCCGAGCAGCGCGGCCACTGCCGCCGCCGCCAGGCGAGCCGGCGAGGTGCTCCCGACCTCGGCGAGGGACTCGGCGCCTGCCGGGCTGCCGATGTTGCCGAGAGCCCAGGCCGCCCCCTCGGCGACGTCGGCCCAGCGGCTGGCAAGCGCCGCCTCGAGTGGTTCGACCACCGCAACGTCGCCCGACCAGCCGAGTCCGCGGGCGCTCGCCGCCATCACCTGGGGGGCGACGCGCGCCTCATCGAGCAGCGGGACGAGCAACTTCACCGCGTCGGCGCGCCCGCTCCGCCCGAGTTCCTCGGCTGCGCCCGCGCGGCCGGCCTCCGACGTCCCGCGGAGCCCGCGTTCATTCTGATCCCAGAGAAGTCTCGCCTCGGCTTCCACGGCGTCGCGCAGCGACCCGCCGATCTCGTGCAAGGCAGCGGCAATCTCGGCGCGTCCAGGCGCGTCCGCCCGTCCGTACGCGCTGGTCAGGGAGAGGGCGGCCCGGCGATGGAGTTCCGCAGCCTCGCGCGCGTCCGTCCCCGGACCATCGGGCCGGATGGCGCCGAGTGCGCGGGCGGCCGCGGCGACCACGCCGGGGTCGGGGTCGCGCAGCATCGCGGAGAGCCCTTCCTGGGAGGGAATGCCGCCTCGGGATCCGTGGGCGGACGCCGCGGCGCGCCGCACTCCCGCGTCGGGGTCCTGCTGGGCGACCAGGATCGCAGCGAGGTCGCCCGGCTTCCGGGATTCACCGAGGCGCTTGACCGCCGCGGCGCGACGTCGCGGGTCGGAGGACTGGAGGTCGCCTCGCGAGCCAGCGCCGCACCCGACGAGGGCCGTCGCGAGCAGCCCGGCGGCGAGCCACTTCACCGGCGC
>Ga0209253_10006203_pt1 | contig 10359 bp, 5 predicted proteins | sample FrelakmetBRP12BR_FD_187145 | JGI IMG/M metagenome (GOLD analysis project Ga0209253, IMG submission 187145) | Freshwater lake sediment microbial communities from the University of Notre Dame, USA, for methane emissions studies - BRP12 BR (SPAdes)... | ecosystem: Environmental > Aquatic >... | reverse complement strand
AATTCAGCACTGGTAATTTTGAAACAGGAATTTCACGGCGAACTTCATTACATACAAATATTCCCACCCGACCGCGCACGAAGATAATCGAATACACCGTTGACACGGGTGATTCTGTTTTTGGGATTGCGCAAAGCTTTAATCTAGAACCGGAAACGATCCTCTGGGCAAATTACGACCAGCTAAACGACTCTCCAGATATGTTAAATCCTGGGATGAAACTTAACGTACCGCCAGTTAATGGAGTATATTACCAGTTGCAGGAAGGTGATTCGCTCGAATCTGTTGCGGTAAAATTTGAAGCCAAAATTCAAGATATTCTAAACTGGGAAGGAAATAATTTCGATTTAACCAACCCTCAAGTTGAAGTGGGACAATGGCTCATGATTCCAGAAGGTCACAGAAAATTCGTCCAATGGCTGGTTCCTACAATTGCCAGGTCGAATTCTGGTGTATTAAAATCAGCTCTTGGGCCGGGAGCTTGTGAAGGTAATTACGATGGGGCGTATGGTTCTGGGGCTTTCGCATGGCCATCTTCTAACCATGTTTTATCCGGAAATGATTACTGGTCAGGCCACCTTGGGATAGATATCGCGGGTGGTACGGGTGACGGAATATTCGCTTCTGATGCTGGAGTAGTTGTATTTTCAGGTTGGGCAAATGGTGGGTACGGCTACATGATCATGATCGATCATGGCAATGGATACCAGACTGTATATGCCCACCTGAGCTCAGTGAGTGCAGGCTGCGGTCAGAGTGTCTACACAGGTTCTTATATAGGCGCGATGGGTAGCACCGGAAATTCAACTGGAGCGCATTTGCATTTTGAAGTACGATACCTGGGAGGATTCCTCAGCCCCTGGTATGTCCTACCTCCTCCATAACTAAACGAACAAATGGCATTACTCGATAAAAATTTTGAACATTCATCGATGAAAGGAATTCCTATGGCCGAAAACGAAATGGATTTTAAAACCCAAGTGATCGCAGAAACCGATAACCTTCACTACCAGATCTGGAAGGCCGATGAACCGGATGGAGAAACCACCTTTCATTTGGAATTGAATAATGTCACCATTCATTTTTTCATCGAAGAATGGGAAGAGTTCCTTCAGTTGGTCAAATTGTTAGGAAATAAGTAGCTTCTTTATTCGTCTTAAAGAAATAGGAAAAGCATCAGGGGGAGGTGATTATCTCGGTCACATAGGGTATAACCGTCTCACAAGGTTCAGTGAGGTAGGATGATATATGCTCCCAATCCATGGTTGATTGCGCTGCCCAGGATGTGTATATCGCATATGACAGGCAGCCTGGGCCAACGTGATAATCTGCAACGGTATATTTCCATAATTCTTCATAACTTGATATTTCACCTGCCAGGCTTCCAGTTCCATTGTAAACAATTTGTGCTACCTGATCGCAATTAGCCAGCAATGTATGTGCTACTAGTTTTATGCTTTCATCAATACTGGTCAAATCGATGCCATATTCGCAATTTTCACAATCAGCATCAGCACTGATTGCTAACGCACCACGTAAGATAGCCCGATTTTCAGGATCGAGCTTGACATATCCAACGGAGCACTCTTCTTCGGTAAGAACTAAAGGACAGAATTGGTTATAAAAGGCTTGATTCCATAATAGAAGCACATCTGCTCCGTTATCAGTGATCTGACCTAACCCAAATTCATTAGCTGTTCGGAATTCCCCCGGCCAAAATTGGCTTTCTTGAGCAAATAAATTCTTTAGTAATTGTGCCGGTACTTTGGAATCTGTTGCTATCTGGATAATTTGATCATCAAACTGATTTTGCCATTCAATCACTTCTGGCATCGCCACTTCGAGTCCGCAATTATCTGCGTATCCATTAGAAAGCACACCACCACTTGGGCAGGAGGATGCATCCACCGCACCTTCTGCTATTAGTCTTCCAGCCAGGTAGGAGTATGGTTCCTCAGATGCCAGGAAAGCTGGATCTTCCGGCGTGGATAACCAATCCGGAACTCCTCCGACCGGTGGAAAGGACTGCCAAACCTCTGCGCAAGTGGCAATTTCATTCCCAACCCACTGGGTGGAAATTACATCGATATACCAGCCTCCGCTGGTTGGAGTGGCACTCACCCCACTATCAATTACACGCACCAAAGCTGAATAGATTTCACTTGTATCACCAAAGCTGGAATCCGCCCAAAATTCAACCATCATTCCAGACATATTAGTTGGTCGTAACTGAACATTACAAATACTTCCTTGGCAGGTAGTCTCAACTCCATCCATTTTCACGTGGATGTTCGTAATCTGCTCATTGGGTAATGGCTCATCACCATTAAAATGTAATTTTGGAATAGTGGGGCACAAGTTTTCTGGTGCGATTGGATCACATCCGGATAGAGATAAATATACTTGTGCTGGAGGTAGTTTTACTACCACCTCATTTTCTGCTGGAGCACTCCCAACAAAAAAAAGATACAAACCAGTACAACCGGATGAAGGCGTAAGCGCCTGGTCCGATCCAGAGCAAGGCTGGGTTGCCAGCCATTGTTTATATACCTCTCCCCCACAATCGGTTAATACCTCTTCAGTTGTTGGCCATCCTTCGTGATCAATATAAACCTGGCATTTGATCTGATTTTCCGACCAGTCTAATAACCACCATTCGTAGCGAGTATATGTTACTTTTATGGTTGCTTGTCGAATGATTTCCTCAGGTGGATTATCTGCAGCGCGAACCAAACCTGCATTAATAATTGTGGTAATAATGAACAGGCACACAAAACACAAGCGGAAAAGTCGTTTCAGCCTTTCCATCTGTTTATAACATATCATGTATAGTTAGCATTGTCAATATTACTTGCAGCAACTGTAAGGGCATGATAAACTGATATCATGATGGGTGAACCGAGTGTATTGGTGATAACGCCATCACCGTATATGACGAAAAAAATCCAGCAAACATTGATTGATATTGGTGGATACAAAGTCATAACGAGTTCCAGCCCTGCGGTTGCTTTAGAATTAGCCCAGCAATCCATTATAAACATATGTATTCTGGATGTATTCCATCCAGAATTTCCTCTCCTTGCTGTAGTGAAAGAGTTGATGAACAAACAGCCACATATGCAGCTGATCCTGCTTCTATCGGAAACCAACCAGAGCTATGGAGAAATTCCAGGGATCATACCAGATGGTCTCCTTCCTCGCTCTTTTAGTTCTGGGCAACTAAAATCAGCCTTGGTAAATATTTCCCAATTTTACAAAACCATCACACCTCCCAGCCAACAACCAATCCAATCCAGCCCTGATCAGCCACGGGAACCATCTCCTGAAAACTCTGGTTTGCAAAATATCCCCCCTTTGTCTAGGTCAACCGATTTTTCCCGAGTAAACCAACATCTTACGGAACTGTCGGCTGAAACGACTGCCCTGGCAATAATCATCCTTCGTAGAAAAATGCTGATAGCCCATAGTGGAATTTTCCCCTTCACAGCAATCCAGGAGATTACTGATCAAATCAATAGTTTAAGTAATACATCTGCTCAAAACCTCCAAAAGGAAGCAGCACCCGGTCACCAGAAAATTGGAAGCGGGGATATGGTCAGGTTCATTCAATTGCAATCAATACAGGGTAAGTTTCTCCTATACATGATCTCGCTGACAAAAGAAATGCAGCTATCTTTGATTTACGACCAGGACACCCCGTTCAGTAACATTCGCCGGCAAACAGGTCACCTTGCACATGAATTAATACAACCTCAACAAAGCCCGCCTCTCGAGTATCGCCCATCCTCTCTCGAAGACAGCGAGCTTGAACGACCTTTACCGATCCAATCCTCGCTTGTAGAAACAATTCACGAGATGCCTACAAGTCAATCGCCCACAGAAGAAAGCGAAGTTCAATCGGATAAAGTATCAGACATGAATAAAGGTCCATCCCCAAATGAAGTAACACCACCTGGATATGCTGGAGACCAAATAGAGACACTTCTATCCTCGCCAACAGGCTCCCCTGATAGGACTGTTCAAGAAGCTCGAATTGAATTCATCCAGGCTGAAATGGCAAAAAAGAATGATGAGCAGGATTGTTTTGAATTAGAGGAAGAGGATACCGGTGAGCCGTTGGATTTTTCACAAACCGAATCGGATAAGGTGAAGCTTTCTGAAAAGGAATCGGAAACCAATTCATTTACCTCAACAGGTTCATATGGGCGCTACATCACTTATTCATGTTTACTCATACCCCGTATGCCAGAACATATGCTGAAAAGCAATCTGGCATCCTATTTATTTAAATGGATGGGACAACTTTGCCTGGCATATGGGTGGCGACTTGAACACCTCTCCATCCATCCGAATCACATCCAAATGGTAACCGGAGCTCCGCTGGCAACTTCCCCTGCTTTCCTCGTACGAACATTACGTCAGAAGACTTCTCAATATATTTTCTCCAAATTTCCTCCGCTCACGAACGAGAATCCTTCGGGAGATTTCTGGGCACCTGGCTTTTTCATCTCAGGTGGTAAGCAAACCATACAACCCCACGTGATCGACCGATATATCAATGAGATCAGAGAACATCAGGGTGTGAATAGCACACCGTCTTTCAATTAGACAATATGCCTCCAATTATTTACCTACTCGATGGACATGCTTTGGCGTACAGGGCATATTTTGCCCTGACGAAAGGTTCTTCAACTGCATTTACCACCCATTCAGGTGAACCTACTGCTGGGGTATTCGGTTTTACATCCATTTTGCTGCGCTTGTTAGAACAAGACCATCCGGACTATCTGGCAGTCACTTTTGATACGGGTAAAACATTTCGGGACGACTTATTTCCTGATTACAAAGGAACTCGTGCCAAAATGCCGGAAGATCTTCGACCGCAGATGGAAAGAATCAGGCAGATTGTAGATGCGTTTAATATTCCACGCCTGGAAATGGAAGGCTATGAAGCAGATGATATCCTGGGCAGCCTTTCCAGGCGGCTTGCCGCGGAAGGTTTTGGAGTAAAAATTATCACCGGAGACCGCGACCTACTTCAACTTGTCAATGAACGAATTCTGGTAAATCTTCCCGGAAAATCTCTAGCAGATGCGAAGGATTATTTTTCCAGAGATGTGCAAGAGTTATTGGGTGTAAAACCCGAACAGGTGGTCGATTACAAAGCGCTCGTAGGAGATAAATCTGATAACATACCCGGCGTCGCTGGGATTGGTGAAAAAACTGCCAGTACTTTACTTAATACCTACGGAACATTAGATGAAATTTTTACTCACATAGATGAAATATCTGAGAGCCTGCGAAAAAAACTGGAAGCAAACAAGGAAAATGCATACCTGAGTCAAAAATTAGCAACCATCGTCACCGACCTCCAGATAAAACTTGATATGGACATGGCCCAAACCGAACATTTCGATCCAGCGCGCGTGGAGGCTCTCTTCCGTGAGCTTGAGTTTCGATCTCTGATGGGACGACTGACTGCTTTATACCCTGCATTTGGAAAATCTAGTTCCAGGCGGGAGGAGCAACTTTCCCTCTTCACTCACTCTACCCAGCCTGCTGCTGCCGGATTAAAACAATCAGGAGAACTTATTGTCCACGTGGTTGAGAACTTGCAAAGTCTCAACGAACTTATTCGCCAGCTTCAATCTGCTAAAGTAATTTCCTTTGATACCGAAACCACTTCGATTAATCAAATGAGTGCTGACCTGGTTGGAATATCTCTGGCAGTGGATGAAAATGAGGGATGGTATATCCCCGTGGGACATAAATCGGAACCAAAACGCCAGCTCTCAATTGAGCAGGTTATCGATGCCCTGAGAGGCCCTTTAACAGACGCGCATATCTCCAAGGTTGGCCATAATATTAAATACGATTTCGTTATGTTGGCCAGACATGGATTACGCCCGACGCCACTCACCTTTGATACCATGATTGCCGAATGGCTCACCAATCCTACCTCTCATAATCTCGGACTTAAAAACCTTGCCTGGGTTCGCCTCGATTTTCGTATGACCGAAATATCGTTCTTACTTGGTTCGGGTAAGAAGCAAATTACTATGGCACAGGTTCCAATTGACGACGCAGCTTCATATGCTGCAATGGATGCTGTTGCGGTAATTCGGCTGCTACCCGGGCTTAAATCAGAGCTTATAAATAACTCTGCGATCAAATTATTTGATGAAATTGAAATGCCTCTAATCCCGGTTCTGGCGGATATGGAGATGACTGGGATTGCTCTGAATATTGACTTCCTTAATAAAATATCTACTGAGCTGTTGGCACGAATGATCGAAATCGAAAAAAGTGTTTTTGAGCAGGTCGGTGAGCCTTTTAATATCAATTCAACCCAACAGCTCTCAAACGCAATATTTAATCGCTTGAAACTTTCACCACCCGAAGGCACTCGCCGGACTGATTCTGGTTTTTATTCAACGTCAGCTGAAGTATTAGAAGCATTACGAGGCCAAAATCCTGTTGTGGACCTGCTACTTGAATATCGCGAGCTATCAAAGCTAAAGTCCACTTATGTGGATGCGCTCCCTTTGCAAGTAAACCCTCGCACCGGACGTATCCATACATCATATAACCAGGCTGGAAGTGTGACTGGGCGAATTGCATCCTCTGATCCAAATTTGCAGAATATTCCCATTCGAACAGAGCTTGGTCGGCAAGTACGCCAGGCATTTATTGCTGCCAACAATCTTACCTTGTTGTCTGTGGATTACTCGCAAGTCGAGTTGCGCATCGCTGCCCATATGTCGAATGACGAAGCATTGTTGGCTGCATTTAGGGCAGACCAGGATATTCATACTGCCACCGCAGCAGCCATTTTAGGCACCACTTTGGATAAGGTTACAAAAGAACAACGCCGAAATGCCAAGGCGATCAATTTTGGCTTACTTTATGGAATGAGTGCCTTTGGACTCACCCGCTCCAGTGATCTTACCCTGGCAGAAGCAGAAGACTTTGTTGAGGCGTATTTTAAACAATTTCCTGGAGTAAAAAATTACCTGGATAACATCCGCCGCGTTGCTGCTAAACAAGGATACGTGGAAACCCTGCTTGGTCGGCGCCGCTACTTCCCAGGATTAAAATCGGGTGGCAATCCAGCTACGCGTGCCCGGGAGGAACGCGAAGCGATAAATGCCCCTATCCAGGGCACTGCTGCGGATATCATGAAATTGGCGATGATTCGGGTTGATTCAGCTTTGAAAGCTGCGGGTTTAAAAGGACGCATGCTTCTCCAGGTACATGATGAGCTGGTGATAGAATGTCCTCAAAACGAGTTACAAGAGACTTCAAGAATTGCCCGCACAATGATGGAAAACGCCTATAATTTAGTTATTCCCCTGAAAACGGAAGCCCGTTATGGTCAAGATTGGGGAAACTTATCAATAATGAGCGACTAGGGAGCTTATATGAGCGGTGATCAGCAGGTATTTCAAAACGCCATCAACCAGGGTCATTCAGCAGCTTGGGACCTGGAATGGGAAAAAGCAGCCTCTTACTATCACATTGCGGTTGGTGAATTTCCCGAGAATATCAATGCTTTAAGCAGCCTGGCACTTGCTCTTTTCGAAACCAAAAAATATCCTGAAGCGCTAGAATATTACCTGCGCGTCACTAAACTTTCACCTACGGATCCGGTTCCAATGCTGAAAGTAGTTGAAATCTATGAACGAATGGGGAATCTCGAAGATGCCACCCATGCTAACATGGATGTGGCAGATCTATTCGCTCATAATAAGGAAATTGAAAAAGCCATTCAAAGTTGGAAGCGGGTAGTTGCCTTGAATCCTGAACACATGACTGCCCACACTCGCCTAGCCCTCGTTTATGAGCGCTTGGGACGCACCACTGAAGCAATGGTTGAGTTTATCTCTATTGCCAGCCTTTTACAGAGTAAAGGAGATATGCCAAAAGCAGTTCAAACGATGAAACACGCCTTGCAGGTAGTGCCAAATAGCAAAGAAGCCAATCAAGCCCTTACTATGCTATTGAACGGAAAACAAATACCAAAACCGGAGAAACCTCGTGGATTAACTGGACCTTTATTGATGTCACAGGATCGTCAGGTCGAAACGCCTACAAGCGTTGAAGAAATTCATCCCAGAATTGATCCAATCCAAGATGCAAAGCAAAATGCTTTAACCATGCTGGCTGAATTGCTTTTCGAACAGGAGGAAGTTCAGGGGCAACAATCTCGTAAAGAACTTTCTAAGATTATTAAAGGCAAAGCTGCCGAAGGAGAAGATCAATTTGATCAGACAAAGGTAATTCATCACCTAAGCCAGGCAATTGATTTCCAATCCCATGGAGATGACACAAATGCTGCAATTGAGCTGGAGCGCGCCGTTGGTTTTGGTTTGGAGAATTCAGCGGCTTATTTTAATTTAGGCTTCCTGCAATCTAAAAACGATCAGTTTGATAAAGCTGTTCAAAATTTAAAAAAATCTATTCAACATGAAGTATTAAGTTTTGGATCCCATTTGCTGCTTGCACTTACTTTATACAAAATGGATTTGATCAGTGAAGCATCGATTGAGTACTTAGAAGCATTGCGATTTGCTGATTCTCGGTGTGTAGCCCCGGATCAAGCCGAGGAATTAACACAGTTATATGAAGCTTTGATCGAATCCTTTTCTCAGCAGGCAGATCAAAAATTACAAAAACGTATCTGCGAGAATATCAGCAAGATGCTCATCCGACCTGATTGGAAAGAACAAACCCAGCTTGCCAGGCAGCAGCTCCCTGGTCAACCATCAGGATCAACTCCCATTCCCCTTGCTGAAATGCTGACTGAATCAACCAGCAGCCAGCTAGTTGAATCTCTTGCAAAAGTGAACCAGCTTGCCCGGGCTAATAAATTACTCAGCGCGATGGAAGAAGCCTATTACGCTCTTAAATATGCACCCTCATACCTACCTCTGCATGTGTGTATCGGTGACCTATTAGTCCAAGAGAACCACATTCCTGAAGCTGTGCTTAAATATTCAATTGTCGCTAAAAGCTATAATCTTCGGGGTGAAACCAACCGGGCAATTAGCTTGCTGAGACGTGTGAGTGAACTGACTCCGATGGATCTGGAAGCGCGGAACAACCTGATAGATATGTTATCCGCAAGCGGTAAAATTTCAGAAACTATTCAAGAGTATTTTAAATTGGCTGAAACATATTACAGTCTGGCAGACCTGGCTTCAGCCCAGAAGACCTATGCACAGGCATTCCGTTTTGCACAACAATCCAATGTTGACCGTGAAACAAAAATAAAACTGATGCATCGCATGGCAGATATTGACATGCAGAGCCTTGATTTGAGGAATGCGATTCGGGTGCTTGAGCAGATACGAACGCTAGATCCTGAAGACATTAAAGCCCGGGACATGTTATTCGATCTAAATCTCCGCCTGGGGCAATCAATTCAGGCTATGACTGAACTGGATAATTACCTTAATTATTTGATTAGTTTAAATCGCTCAACCGAAGCATTGGAATATCTAAACGCAAAAATTCTTGAAAATCAAAACCAACCAGAGCTGTACCAACGCCTGGCTGAGCTCTATCGACTAATGGGGAGAAAAGAGGATGCTATAAATCAGCTGGAGATCGCAAAAGAGATTTATGTTCAGGGTGGAAACAATGCATCTGCGATTTCAACCATTAAGGCGATTCTTGCCATCAATCCTCCCGATCCCGCTATATATCAACGCATGCTGGTGGAGCTTCAAGCAGAAAAATAGGCCTCCATAAAAATCCCAAATAAGTTATTTTTCCGGTAGTGTATCGTCGAAAATAGATAGTAATTTCACTAAATCTGGCGTTGTCTTTATGATTAGATCTGCGCCTGCTCGTTCGAGTTCTTTTTCCTCCCCAAAACCACATAAAACACCCACAGTTTGGGCACCCGCTTTTTTGCCAGCCATGATGTCTACAACCGTATCACCTACCATCAGGCAGGCTGAGGGTTGTACTCCCATTTTTTCTGCTGCCCAAATGATTGGATCTGGATAAGGTTTGGTATGTGCGCACGTTTGGCCAGTAGCAACTGCATTAAAGAATGGTAACAGTTCAAATTGGAATAAGAACCTGAAGGTCGATTTCCTTCCACGGATGCTGATGATACTGAGTGGATAGTGATTCCGTAATTTTACCAACATCTCGCGGACTCCATCGATTAGTAAATACGGATCGTCTGATTCTCCAATCCCCATCTCATAAAACTTATCCCCAAGATTGATAATTTTTTCATCCCATCCAATCCGATCAATAAAACTGTATAACCAATTCCCAGGACTTTCCGTGGCCATGACTAACCTTCTTGCAATTCGATGAACATCCTGGCCACCCAAAATTAAC
>Ga0209253_10006199_pt1 | contig 10363 bp, 15 predicted proteins | sample FrelakmetBRP12BR_FD_187145 | JGI IMG/M metagenome (GOLD analysis project Ga0209253, IMG submission 187145) | Freshwater lake sediment microbial communities from the University of Notre Dame, USA, for methane emissions studies - BRP12 BR (SPAdes)... | ecosystem: Environmental > Aquatic >... | reverse complement strand
ACAAGGACTCCGACAAGGACAAGGACAAGGATGGACGATGAGTGAGCAAATCAACGACGGAGGGCCTGCGCTTCCGACTGCGGACGCATACCACCCAAGCGGACAGATTGCGTATGGGAGAAAGGGCATGACACTGCGCGACTGGTTCGCGGGGCAGGCGTTGGTTGGATTGCTTTCGGGGCCAGCAGTAGAAGGAGTGCCGACGCCTGATCGCAAGGCTGTTGTGGCTTACCAATTCGCCGACGCAATGCTCAAAGCCCGTGGAGGTGCGAAGTGAGCAAAACCTGCGACTTCTGCGGATCGTGCGTTGCAACCATCGCCGCGTCGTTTGCGGACTTTGAGTGCGGAACGACCTGGTCCGAGATCGATGGCTGGGAACGATCCATGCGATGCCGGGAGGCAGCAAAGGGGGATCAGTGAAATCCCTATCCGTCTTTGTCCCTGGGCTACCCGTTGGCCAACCGAGACCTCGCGCCACGTCGTTTGGAGGCCGTGCACGGATGTACGATCCCGGCACGTCGAACGAGTGGAAGGCGTGCGTCATCCATGCGGTGCGAGGGAATGCTGGCCTGTTCCCGGCTGGAATCCCGGTGCGGTGTGATCTGACGTTCTATCTGCCGCGTCCGAAGTCGCACTTTGGTAGCGGTAAGAACGCCAACGTGCTCAAGGCATCGGCTCCAACGCGGCCTACCGGGAAGCCGGATCGGGACAATCTGGAGAAGGCGGTTCTCGACGCACTCACGTCCGCCGGAATCTGGCACGATGATTCGCAGGTAACTGATGGGCGGCTGCGAAAACGGTATGCCCAACTGAACACGGGATGTGAGATCAGAATCACGGAAGACATCGAGTGAAGCTGAGGAAGAAAAAGGCGTGGCTGGTGATTGGTGCGAGACAGATCAAACCGACGCTGTGGATCTCCACGGGTATCGTCCCGGAAGTGTTTGGAGATTCACGGTTTCGGGTGCTTCGCATCGTCGCCAGCAACGCCAGACGCAGAGGATGGAAGATTGAGCTATGAAGATTGATTTACCTAGCCGTGAGTACATGAAGCAGTTCATGCCCAAGGTCACGGCACGCATACCGGATAAGCCCATCAAGGAACCCAAGCGCGAGAAGCCGGTGGCTTTGCCGAAGAACAATACCAAGCTGAGTGAAGCCAAGCAGAAGATGATCTGGAAGCTGCACACGGCTGGGCGTAGCACGCGGGAGGTTGCCGCTCTTGTAGGGTGCTGCCACGCATCAGTGTACAAGTACACGGTGAACGGCAAACGGCAGTGGCGACGGACGAGCGACGAGGATCGCAAGGAGATTATCCGGTTGCGGTCCGAGGGCGTGACGTACACTGCTTTGGCGAAGAAATTCAAAAGATCACTCCAGACTGTCTGGGGGATCGTCAATGGGAGGCTCAAGTGAATCTGTTTCTGGAAATCTGGTGCATGTCCTACGTTATGATGCAGGTTGCATCGATATGGGTGTTCCTGTGTGAGCTTGGGTTTCTGTTCCGAAACCTGTCGAAGAAGGACCACCAATGAATGTGAAATCTGTCAGTGTGACTGTCCCATTGTTTGGGGGAGCGAAGACGGCGGAAGAGCTGATGGTGTACTGCGCGAGGGTCAGCAATCCGAAGAACCAAGAGAACTACGACACGGGGCACAAGCTGTTGGCCTACTGTCTACGCAACGGGCACTGGTCGGTGTTTGAGATGGCGGATTGGACGGTGGAGATCGAGACATCCAGAGCGATTGCAGCGCAGATCCTGCGGCACCGGAGCTTCTCGTTCCAGGAGTTCAGCCAGCGGTACGCCGAGGTGCATGGGTTTGAGCCGGTGGAACTCCGTACCCAGGACCCAAAGAACCGGCAGGCCAGTGGAAACAAGGTGGATGACTGGGCGTTGAACCGTGAGGTGGCCGAGACCTTGGATATCTGCCTCAAGAGCTACGACTTGCTGCTGTCCAAAGGTGTCAGCCGGGAGACTGCCCGCATGGTGCTGCCGCTCTGTACGCGCACCAAGCTGTACATGAAGGGCAACGTGCGGTCATGGATCCACTACCTGAAGGTACGTACCGGCAACGGCACGCAGAAGGAGCATCAAGAGATCGCAAGGATGATTGGCCATCTCTTTGAGATCCAGTTCCCTGTGATTGCACAAGCCATGAAGGAGGCCCAATGAAGTTCCTGTTCTATGTCGAGTTCCTCTGCCCGGTAAATCGTGAATGGAAACGGTGGAATGCCGTGTACGAAGATGCACTGGAAGCCATCCGGCAGATCCGCGAACGCCAGAAGTACGATGACACGTTCGAACGCCGCGTCGTAAGCATCTGCCAGAAAGGTTGACATGGCCAAGATATCAGGCTGGCAGAAGGCCAAGCTCATCAAGGAACTGAATCTCGCCAAGAACTGGCCGAGGCTCATGTTCGGGATGGAAATCTACCCGTGGCAGGAAGCCGTACTGGATGCTGCGGACTTCAAGCACTCCAAGGTGGCCCTCAAGGCAGCCAACGGCAGCGGAAAGACATCCATCGTGGCAGCCAGCCTGATCATCTGGCACATGTGCCGGTTTCCCGGAAGCCTGGTGGTGTGTACAGCGGGCGTTTACCGGCAGGTCCAAGACGCTCTGTGGCCTCATTTGAGGAAGTTGGCCAATGGTTTGGGCGGTGAAGACGTTGGATTCCGAATCGTGGACGGTGAAATCACGTACACCAGACGCGGATCCAACATGCCGCCGGCCCGGTGCATCGGGTTTTCAGCTTCCAACCCGGAGAAAGCCGAGGGTTGGCACGGTCAAGGACAGGGAGACAACCTGCTGTACATCATCGACGAGGCCAAATCCGTTCAGGACGGCATCTTCCAGTCGATGGAACGCTGCCAACCCACGCGCACGCTGCTCATGTCGTCGCCGGGTGGTGCCAGTGGGTACTTCTACGAGATCTTTCGGCGTAATGACGGCAAGTGGAAGACGTTTACCGTTACCGCACATGACTGTCCGCACATCAAGAAGGACTGGATCAACGACCAGATCGAGCGATGGGGCGAGAATCACCCGCTGGTGCGCTCGATGATCTACGCCGAGTTCATGGAGGACGACGGTTCACTCACGGCAGTCAAGACGGCGGACTGGCAGAAGGCGGTTTCCAACCCGCCGGAGGCCAAGGAGAAGGGGGAACGGCTCATGGCGGGGTGCGACTTCTCTGCCGGTGGCGACGAGAGCGTACTGGCGGTGCGCCAGGGCAATGTGATCAAGGGATTGGTGACGTGGCGGGATCGCGACACCATGAATTCCATCGGGAAGTTCATCCACCAGTTCAGGAAGTGGAGCTTGCGACCCGAAGACATCTACGCGGACGCCGGTGGCATGGGTATCGTGATGTGCGATGCGCTCAAGTCCGAGGGATGGGACGTGAACCGTGTGAATTTCGGTGAGAAAGCCATCCGGGACGATCAATTCGTCTCCAGAGGCGCAGAAATGTGGATCGAGTTCGGGCGATCCATCGAAAAGAACGAGATTGTTCTGGGGCCAGCGGGCAACGACGAGATCACGCTCAACCAGTTCATCAATCGCAAGGTCCGCACCAACGGCAAAGGCAAACTCGCTCTGGAAGGCAAGGACGAGCTGCGCTCCCGAGGCATCAACTCGCCGGATCGAGCGGATGCGCTGGTACTGGCCTTCTGTGCTGCCGGTGGCAGACGCATGGACGAGTACTTCCGCGCCTTGGGTGAGGATGGGAAGAGCCTTTTGCAGCGGATGGAGGATGAAATCGGGCCAGTCGAGCCGGATTCAGGTCCGCTTGCAGGTTGTGAGGTCGGTGGATAACGCTTGGAGGAGATGATGACAGACAAACAACGGCAAAATCTGCAAGGGCAGATCGAAGAAGCTGTCGATCAGCGGCAGCCGTGGGAAACGCGCCAGACACGCTGGTACGAACTCCGTCATCATGGGCTCCGCCGGCAGAACAAGCCGTGGCTCAAGGCAGCAGACCTTCATTGGCCCCTCATCGACACTGCCATCGAGAAGCTGAAGCCACTCTTCCTACAGCAAGCCCTCGGAATGGACGTTGTTGCCACGTTCGTACCGATGCGCCAGCAGCTCAACGCCTACACACGGGTGGCCGAGGACTGGTTCAACTACAAGATCCGAGAGAAGACCAACTTCACCGACGAGGTGTTGTCCTGGGTGGACTACACCCTCATGTCCGGTCGCGGTGTCCTCAAGTGCTACTGGAACCCCGGCGACAAGCGCGTGGGTTTCGAGGCCATCGATCCCCTCTACTTCTTGGTGCCGGCCTACACCGTCGATCTTCAGGACGCCGATTGGATGGCGCAGGTCATGCCGATGTCCATCGCCGCGTACAAGCGCATGGCCCGCCAGTACGGATGGAAAGCCGATTCCAAGACCATCGAGCGCATCCGAGGCAACCCCAACGACGACAACATTCCAGGAACCAATCTGGAGTCGTCCGCCAAACAGCTTCGCGAAGGCATCACGTACACCACCAACACCGACGGTGTCATCGTCTGGGAAGTGTACCGCAAGCGCGACGATGGCAAGTGGGAGGTCTACACCTACTCGCCGGCTGCCGTGGATCTCGACCTGCGGGATCCCATGGAATTGCCCTACGACCATGGCCAAGCTCCGTTCGTAGACTTCCCATACGAGATCAAGGACAAGGGTTGGTTCTCGCCTCGCGGTGTCTGCGAAATCCTCGCTCCGTTCGAACTGAGCCTCACGTCGATGTGGAACCACAAGCACGACGCGATGACGCTCTACAACCGCCCGCTGTTCCGGGCAGAGCGCGAGATCCCCAACTCCATCAACCTGCGGTTCCAACCCGGTCAGATCCTCCCCTACGGCGTGGCACCCGTGACCATGCCGCAACCGCCCATCTCCTTCGATCAGGAGATGATGTCCACACGGTCCATCGCCGAGAACCGCATCGGTTCGCCGGATTACGCCATGTCCACCGCGATGTCCGGTGGCAGCGACCGACGCACCGCTACCGAGATCCAGTCCATCAACGCGCAGTCCATGCAGTCCGGTGACTTGCGTGCGCGACTCTTCCGTATGGCTCTCGGTAAGCTCTACCGGCAAGCGTGGAGCCTGTACATCCAGTACGATTCCAAGAGCCTGCGCTACCGATTCGCCGAGGACTCGCTGGAGGCAGATCCCGTGGCCCTCCATGATCAGTACGAGCTGGAACCCAAGGGCGGAATGGACATGGTCAGCCGACAGATGATGATCCAGCAGGCCATCAACCGGAAACAGCTCTTCCAGAACTCGCCGTGGATTGACCAGGTGGAGTTGGACAAGTCGATCATGGAGCTGGACGACCCGTCGTTGATCAAGCGATTGCTGCGGGATCCCGGTCAGAAGGCTCAGGACGAACTGGAGGACGAGACCAAGACCATCCCGACACTGCTGGTGGGTATCCCGGTGCCGGCCAAGCCCGGTCAGAACTTCGCCGGTCGTATCGGTGTCCTCATGCAGTACCTGAATGGTGCCATGCAGCAGGGCCAGCAGTTCACACCGGCTGCCCAGCAGGCGTTCATGACGCGGCTCGATTCACTCCTGCAAGGCTACGAGCAGGTGTCCACCAACGAGGCCCGCAAGCTCCGCAAGGAGATCCAGAAGTTCCTTGAATCCACTGGGATGCTCCAACCGCAACAACCGCAGATGCAGGCTCCCGCCGCTCCCGCTCCCGTACAATGATCTCCTGTAAACAGTGCAAATTCTTCCTAGCGGGTTCGTGCCACCGATATCCCCCGACAGGGAGGCCAAGCTGCTTTCCATCGGTCAATCAGCAGGACTGGTGTGGGGAGTTCAATCCCATTGGCTTGAGACCTGCCAATCCTGCGGCGACTCCTTCTACGTCACCGAATGCCGCCTCTCAGAGCGCGGTGAAACCTTCTGCCGCAACTGTTTTAAGGAATAACATCCATGGCCAAGTACCAAGGCAAGGAAGTCTCGCTCAACAAACCCTTCTACACTCCCGGCGAACAGAAGAAGAAAGCCGTGTACGTGCTAAACCCGAAGGGAACAGTGATCAAGGTCCGGTTCGGGGACCCAAACATGGAGATCAAACGGGACAACCCGGAGCGCCGAAAGAACTTCCGCGCACGCCATAACTGCGACACGGCAACCGACAAGACCTCGCCCAAGTACTGGTCCTGCAAAGCCTGGTGACTTTATGAAGAAACAGTCCAAATCAAACAAACACTTCAGCAAACTGGCCACCCAACTCAAGAAAGAGGGAGCCGACGATCCCAAGGCTCTCGCTGCCTACATCGGGCGCAAGAAGCTCGGCAAGGAAGCTTTCCAGAAGAAGGCTGCCGCTGGGCTCCGCAAAGCCGCCAAGAAGAAATGATCAGGCTACTCGACCGGCTCAAGGCAGCATGGATCTTCACGCGGCACCAGAAATGGGTCGCGTCCGAGCAGTGGACAAAGCAGGACGCCGAGCGACTTGAGGCATTCCTCAAGTCCGACACTGGCAAGAGGTTCAAGAACGTCCTGCTCAACACCGTACTCATGCAGAATGCCGCCGCGATCACTGATAGAAACCAGTTGCCTTATTCGTGCGGCTTCGCCATGGGTCAGTCCAGTTTGGTGAAGGTCATCGAAGTGATGGCCAACGCTGAATCCATTTCGGATCAGGATACAGACCCGGATTCTGATACGAGCAACTAAGGGTCAAGGTACGGACAGTGACTCTTGCCGGTCACTGGACGAGTAATAGGCAACCATGAGTGAAGTGTTGAGTGCTGACGGTCTTCTTGCAGCCGCAAGGGACTTCGATTCTGGCGTCGATATTGACAGCCGGGAAACGCAGGAGACTCCCACAGAGTCCTCTGCAACCGAGCAAACGGAGCCTCAGAATGAGGTTTCTGCCAGTAAGGAAGTTTCCGAGGAGGCGGAGGATACGAAGGCGCAGCCTGAAGAGGCTCCGAAGAAGGAGACGAAGCAGGTCGAGCAGAAGAAGGAGTCGAAGTTCGCCCAGGAACAGGCTCGGAAGAGCAAGACTTGGGAGACGATCAACGCCGAGAAGCAGGCCATCAAGGCCGAGAAGGACGCGTTGGCCCGCGAACGTGATGAGTGGCAGAAGCAACGGCAGCAAACCGATGCCAAGGCTACCGACACGTACAGGGACGAGGCAGGGTTCACCGCTGAAGACTACGAGAAGGCAGCGCGGGAGTTTGAAGCCGATGGCGACAAGGATCTCGCGAAGGCCGCATCGAAGAAGGCAGCAGAGGCTCGCAAGGCCGCAGGTGAACATCAGAGCAAGGTCCAGCAGGAACGGTTCAACAAGGCGTGGGAGGACACGTACCTCCGATTGTCCGAAAAGGAACCGGAACTGAAGGATCCGAATTCTGACCTGTACAAGTCCACCGTGGACCTGATCGGCAAGTTCCAGATCCTCCGGGCAGCACCCGATGGACTGGCCCACGCCGTCGAGATCGTGAAGCTCCAGAAAGCTGCCGGCATGTCTCAGTCGCTGGAAGCGGAGAACAAATCGCTCAAGGAACAGTTGGACAAGCTCCAGAAGAAAACAGCAATCGGGAAGGGAACGGCCACCCAACCGCTGAAGGCAGAGGAAACAGACTTTGCCAAGATGCCGCTCAAGGAGCAGCGGGATCGCCTGATGAAGGCTGCGCGAGAGTTTGACCGTGAAGCCTGATTGAAAAGAAAGAGCATACCATGCCAGTTACTACCTCGACCACGCTCACGAATCAGTTCCAGAACTACTTCAGCAAGGAGCTGTTGAGCATCGTCCAGCAGGAGACGATCCTCGATCAGTTCTCGATGAAGGCCCCGATCCCGAAGAACAACGGCAACAAGGCCATCACGATGTTCCGCTTCGGTTCTCCGAGCATCGCTGGTGTCCAGACCATCGGTACGGAAGGCGCGACTATCGCGTCAGGCGATTACCGGGCTCTCTCCCTCAACAAGCTGGAGAAGGGTCTCGCGCAGTACGGTCAGGTTATCGGCCTCACCGACATCCTGCGAGCCACGGACCTGTTCAACTCGCTCCAGCAGGCCACCAAGACCTCCGGTCTCGACATGGCCCTGTGGGTTGACTCCGTCATCCGCAACACGCTGATCGGCTCCAACCTGACTGCCAGCGGTTCGTCCATCGGTTCCGCTGCTGAAGGTGGTGGTACGTTCGACAACTCGGACGCCTGTAACACCGCTGCCGGCTCCGGCGGCATCAAGGTGTACGGCAATCCGGCCACGCTCACGACCCAGACCTTCTCCGGTCTGAACAGCGCGACCACGGCTGCGGACGCCACGATGACTGCCTCGGCGGTCCTCGACTCCATGACCCGCCTGAAGCGCAATCGCGCCCCGCTCATCAACGGCAGCTACGTCCTCGCGACCGATCCTCGCGTGGCCCGCGACCTGATGCGCGACAGCGACTGGCTCAACGCCTCCAACTACGGCAACAAGGGCCAACCCTTCTACAAGGGCGAAGTCGGCTCCATCTACGGCTGCAAGGTTGTCAACCAGACCAACTCGTTCGTCTCGACCGGTTCCGCCACGGCGGCTGACGAGTTCATCTACCAGGCGACTGCTGCTGGTGGTGGTCTCGCCGTCAGCAAGGACATCATCGCCTCGTTCTTCTTCGGAAACGAGTCGTTCGGTATCCCCCACCTCACGGGCGACGATCCGCTCTCCCCGAAGATTGTCATCACCGACACGCCCGACAAGAGCGACCCGCTCAACCAGTTGGTCACTGTCGGCGTGAAGCTGTACTTCGCCGCGCTGCGTCTCGCCGCCGGTAACACGGCATCCACCGGCAATCCGGTCTGGTACCTGGTCCACCGCACGAAGACCTCGACCACGCTGTAAAGCCATGAAGAAAACGGCCACCATCATGGTGATTGCCGTTGGACCGAGGGGGCATCGCCAAGGCGGTGTCCCCTTTTCCCATTCCGCTTGCGGGGAAAACGGGTCCGACGAAGATCGCGCCATGATTTCTATTCCTGTCGAGGCTCTCTCGACCGATGCAGAGGACAACAGCAATGTTGCTCCCGAGATCGGTGATGAGGTCACGCTTCCCGAGGTCAAGGCTCGCGTGAAGAAGATCGAAGAGGGTGAAGCCTACGTGGAGATCCTGTCGGTCGGTGGTATGCCCGCCGAGTACAAGAACAAGGACTCCGAGAAGACCGAGATGCCCGAGGACGAGAAGTCCATGCGGAATATGGTCGAGAAGTACGACAGCGAGATGGAGTCCTGACATGCCCATCTACACCTTTGAAAACGGCGGAAAGTCCATCGAGCAAATCGCTCCGATGGGAACTGAATCCATCGTTGTTGAGGGGAAGCGGTGGCAGCGTCAACCCATTGCGAGGTTCGCTGCCACCGGCTTTGCCAGGGAAGCTGAACTGAAGGACAAGGTGAAGCAGGGGTTCAGCAGGATGGAAGACCGGCAGGGAAGCCGGTTTGAAAGCACTTTCACGAAGAATCAAATCAGGAAGATCTGGGACATATGAGCGACATCTCAAACATGGCCATCGAACTTGGGATGGGTACATCCGGGTTCCAGTTGGTTACTGCGACCACGCTTCAGAGCGGGCCGTTCTGCGCGTTGCAGGTTGTTTCCAACGCAGTGTTCACGTCCATTACCGGAGAGGGGGTGAGTGGAACCTGGACCGCTACCACCATCCCCGCTGGCATGGTGATCGTTGGCAGCATCGACAGCTTCCAGCTCACCAGCGGGACCGTGATTGCGTACAAGGGCAAGATCACGTTCTAAGCTATGCGCCTATCGACCAGTCTTAGGCTCAACGCGCAGAAGGGGTTGGTGACTCCATACGATCCCGCGCTGACGCTTGACCTGCAATTCGCTGCTCGACAGGCGTATGTGGCCAACATTGGTCCGCTGCCGACGTTTACGAATGCGTCGACAACGCGGACCTTTGTTGGAAGCGACGGGTTGATCCAGACGGCTGCTACCAACGTGCCGCGTATCGACTTCGACCCGGTTACTCGTCTGTGCCGTGGGTTGCTGATTGAGGAGCAGAGGACGAATCTGTACACACACTCAGGAGACTTTCTCAATGCGGTGTGGGCTACCGGATTCACTAAGACTGGTGGCTTTACTGCTCCTGACGGGTCATCATCAGCAGTTCAGTTTTCTGGCGCAAGTTCTTCAATCAGTGCTAGAGCGGTTGCAACCACGGCGACCACTGCGGCAATTTCAATTTGGTTTAAGAACGTGTCGCGTACTCAGCCAATATCACTACTTGTTCGGAACGATACAACTGGAACCAATTTGTCTTCTGCCTCATACAATGTGGCTACTGGCGCACTTATAAGCCCTTCACCCGCAACATCTTGGTCGGTAACACAATTTTCTGACGGGTGGTA
>Ga0209253_10006198_pt1 | contig 10363 bp, 9 predicted proteins | sample FrelakmetBRP12BR_FD_187145 | JGI IMG/M metagenome (GOLD analysis project Ga0209253, IMG submission 187145) | Freshwater lake sediment microbial communities from the University of Notre Dame, USA, for methane emissions studies - BRP12 BR (SPAdes)... | ecosystem: Environmental > Aquatic >... | reverse complement strand
CATTCGCTTCAAAATAGAAAAAAAATTTAGATATAGGGGTTGCGGAGCGCCTTGCCGACACCGAATGTCTTGCGCTCCTCAAGGGTTGCCTTGTTCTTGGTGATCTTCTCGTTTGCGAGTTTGCTCACGAGTTCAAGGCCGGGCTTGACCTTGTCGATCGGCTGGATCTCAAAGGCGCCTGCTGCGACTGCCTTTGCCCAGACCGACTCACCGATCTTGCTGCGCACAAAGACCGTGCTCCAGCCATCGGGGCTGCCCACGGACCCTGTCGAGATGTCAGCAAGGTTTGCGACATAGTCAAGGCAGACGTGGCAGCCGGGCTGCTCGTACTTGTGGGTCACTTTGAGCGGCAGCTGGACGACCTGTCCGCGCTTGCCGTAGACCCAGAACTTGCCCTTGCCGATCTCCATCTTCTTGACCGATTCCATCTTCATCGCCGCGTGGTCCTCGACCAGCTGCACGATGCTCTGGTACGGGAAGTTCTCCATGCAGAAGATGCCGAGTGCCAGCGCGATGCTTGCGCCGACGTCACGAAGGCCGATCGGGTAGAGCTGGCCCTTGCGGATTGCCTGCATCTGGCAGGGTGTGCCGACAATACCGACCTTGTCCAGGCCGAAGCTGCGGGTCGCTTCCTTGATTAAGGAAACGTTCGGGCTGATGTTGTACTTGGTGCCCGCTGCCGCAAGCAGGTCTGCCTTTGTGGTCACAACGGCCGGGATGGGCCTCCAGGGCTCAACCATGTCCCAGTTCGTGTTGTCCATCATGACTTTTTGCGGGTTTGCCTTTGCAAATTCCTTGGTCGCCGCGACAATCGCACCGTCAATGATCCCCTCACCGAGCGCAAACGCCAGCAGGTGGGTGACGATACCGCCGTCCTGCGAGTGCTTCAGAAGGTGCTTGTTGGTGCTCCGTGCTGAGACGCATGTCTTGTAATTACCGAGTTCTGCTCCCATTTCAATCACCTCACTGGAGTGCCGCCATGATGGCCTCGTTGATCGCCTCATACGCCGGTACTACATCGAAGCTGAACCAGCTCCGCGGGCACTGGTTATAGCAGGCACCGCACTTGATGCACAGGTCACGAACGCCCTGCGGCTTGCCGTACTCGTGCGTGATCGCACGGACCGGGCACGCTGCTGCGCAGCTGCCGCACCCCATGCAGAGCCCCTGGTTGATGACCTCGGTCATCAGGTCGCAGAAGCAGGCGGTTGTCCCTCTCTGGGCCGCGAGCATCAGCGGGGTCAAGAACTTGGTCGCAAGGTCTTTTTGTTCCTTGGTCCCCTTCAAGAGCAGGTATGCCATCACGGCAACGTTCCTGATCATCTGGGGGGACGGTGCGCATCCGGGGATGTACACATCGACCTTGATAATGTCGCCAATCGGCAGGTACGCTTCGTGCGCCGGCTGGTTCTGCTGGCCACCGCGGGAGAACCGGGTGATGTTGCCATAACAGGCACAGCCGCCGAGTGCGACGACTACTGCTGATTTTTCTCTGGTCTCCTTAATTTCCTGAACTGCGAGCTTGTCGTTGATACAGACAGACCCCTCGACGAATGAAACATCAACCTTCTGGATATGCCGAACATCTGCAAGGGTCGGCATGTATTTCAGGTCGACGTATTTGTCAAGGAGTGTCAACAGTCCACCGTAGTTGTCTGCCAATGCCACAGTACAACCGGTACACCCACTCAGGTGTGTATAGCCCACTGTAATCTTGTCTGCCACAGGCTTTTCCTCCTTTTTTGTTGTTTCTGCCTTTTTTTCCACATCAGCTTTTACCGGGGCTGCTGCAGGTTTCTGCGCCGGCTCCGGGCTGGGTGTCTTCTTGAAGACACTGGATAGTAGTCCCATAATCTACTCCTATCGTTTCAAGTACGAATCGTACTGTTCCGGGAATAGCATGCGAAACTTCATCAGAGAGCCCGATCTCCATCTCGGGATCGGTAACACGTCCTGGCTGGCATCCTATGACCGTAATATCGATTAAGTCTTTTATGCGCTGGAGCGGTTCTGTCAAGTCCCATGAATGTGCATCACGGTAACTCCCCGGGGGGAGGTCCTCGACCCGGAACTTCGCGATCGAACCGGGCTCTGCACCGAAATCCGCGATATCGATGATCACGAGTCTCTTTGTCACTTCCGGATTTAAGAGTGTAAAAATAAAGTGCGGGCCGCCAAGGCCGGCATCAATTATTGCTACATTGTCGGGAAGTGTGAGCTTCTGCAGTTCCTCTACCACCGCTGGTCCAAAACCGTCATCGGCAAACAGGGGATTTCCGCACCCTGCAATTACGATCTCCGGATACAGCATTTCGTGTCCTACTCACTGGATGAGCTTCTGGGCTACCAACCTGTTGTCTTCATCGATCACGATCATGTGGGTTGCGCATGACACACAGGGGTCATACCCGCGCATGATAACCTCGGCAAGCTGCCACGGTGCACCGGTAAGTGCCGCGCTGCAGGTCGCAAAGTTCCAGGTCGTCGGGACGAGCATGGAGAAGTACTGGACTTTCCAGTTCTTGACCCGTGCAAAGTGGACATCGGTTCCGCGGGGAGCCTCGTTGGCTGCCCATCCGAGAGAGCCGTCGCCCTGCGGGACGCAGTCTGCAAGGACTTTTCCGTTCGGGTTGAGCTCGTCGATGCAGTCAAGCATCTCGTAGAAGCTGTCGACGTACTCCATCTCGCGGGCAATGTTCTGGCCGACCGTGCCCTTCTCGTCGTAATTCTTGTGGACGACAAGGCGTGCACGCGGGCCGACTTCGACCGGCTGGCCGTCATACATCGGGATGCCGGTGCAGGCCTCCATCTGGGGGTTGACCTTGGTGCCGACCTTGGTGGTCCCGCCGACCGGGTACCGGGGCTCTTCGAGCGAGACGTCCATCTCACCCATGTACCAGTCCCATGGCCGGACTTCCTTGAACCGGGCCGGGTCAAAGGACGGGCATTCATCTAAGCTTGAGCTGCCGTAGAACGCGTGGGTTGCCAGGTAGCCCTGGTTGTGATACCCGAGCGTCTTGGGGAGCGCGACTTTCATGCCGCCGACATCCACAAACTCCCGTGCCTGGTAGTTGCGGAGGATGGCAATCATGAGGTCCATCTGCGCCTTGGCAAGGACAAGCCCTTCCTTTGCAAGGTCGTACATCTTGGTCTTTGCCTGCTCGGAGCAGTTCCGGTACATTCCACCGACGCGTGTGTTGCTCGGGTGGATACACTCCCCGCCCGAGATCTGGCCGATGGTCTGGCCGATCTCGCGGATCCGCTGGATGCGCTTTGCCACCGTGCGCACCGGCTCTTCTGCCGTGAACGGGTTGATCTTGGTCTCCGTGCCCGGGAGGTAGAAGTCGGGCAGGATCAGGATGTCGTGCAGGGCAATGCTGTGCAGTCTGTTTGCCAGCTGCAGGATATACCGGAGCAACTTGGCATCCTTGGGTACTTCACACTTGATGGATGCCTCCATTGCCTCGGTAGCTGCGAGCGTGTGGGCAATCGGACAGATACCACAGACACGGGACGCGATTTTTGGAACCTGCTCCGGCGTTTTGCCAACAGCAAGCTTCTCGACGCCCCTCACCGGGGTAATGGAACACCAGTTACCGGTCTCGATGATACCTGCATCGTTAACCTTCAAGACAAGTTTTGAGTGTCCCTCATGTCTTGTGGTTGGGGAAATCTCTACAACTTTCGACAATACTATCGCCTCATTTGTTGTTGCTTGTTCTCAGGGCTGTACAAAGTTTTTTTTAAGATCTCTCATCTCTAGAGATAATTGACCGTACAAAGTACGTTCATCCCTTGTATGTCTACTTCTTTAATAACCCTTTTTATCTCGATCGCAGGGGAAAAACCGGTGGGGAAAAAAGGCGTTAAAACGGGAGTCTTTCAAAAATCTATCGCAATCCTTTTTTATCTGGTGACAATTTTTTTGTACATTATATGTTCCTGCACCGGAAATGGAAACGAAGAAAGGTTAACAATGCCGCAGGAATACGGGCAGCGTGGCATTCAGGGCGTGTCGTGCAGCCGCTCGCCGTTCAGTTCATCGACCAGTTCTGCAATCGTCGCACGCCGCTCGGCATAGGCGTCGTGCTGGTGGATGCTCTCCTCGTTGGTCTGCTTGATCGTGACGACGGAATCGCCGGAGAGGTACTCAAACCCGGCGAGCACCTTCTTTGCCATCTCCCGGACGCAGTCCTCGACAAACCGGGGGTTCTTGTGCGCCTCGAGCACCACGTGGCTCTCGTCGCCGCGCTTCAGGAGCTCGTAGATCCCCGAGCTCATCGATTCCTTGAGGATCGCGATGATCTTTTCTAAGTCAACGGTCTGGTCGTCGTCGGTCTCGATGCAGAGGAACCCGCGCCCCCGCTGGTTGTGGGTCGCCATCGGGACCTCGGCAAAGAACCCTTCAATCATCTTTTCGTCGGCCCCGAGCGTGTGGAAGACGTGCATCGCCCGCTCCTTCATGATGTTCTGGGCGCACGGGCAGGCTGTCATGCCGGTGACTTCCGCACCGATGCTCTTCCTGACGATGGGTTTTCGGAAGGTGCGCCGGGCGACCGCCCGGGCATGCACCTTGACGACCTCGTGGCAGGTGGTGTGGCTGACCGGCGTTTCGCGCTTGACCATGAACTCGCTGCGCATGAGGACTTCGGTGCGGTCGGCGTACTCGTGCCGGTCAAGGAGCCGGCGGGCGACGGCGCTGCAGAGGTTCTCGATCTCTTCGACGTCGCCATCGATCGCCTGCTGGAGCACCTCGTCGATGACCTCGAAGTTGCGCGAGAGGTTCGCACCTTTTAAGCTCCCGGGCAGGTCGACAAAGACATCGAACGTGGAGATGAAGATGACCGGCCGCTTGTCGGTGCGGGAGACCTCGACAAGTTTCTTGACGTTTTTTACCCCGACACGTGTCAGGTTGATCCGGACATCGGGGGACGTCGCCTGGATGTCGGGCAGTTCGCGGGCAAACGAGTTCTCGGGTTTGTCGTTGGTGCGGGCGGGGGGAATGGGCAATCCCTTCCTTAAGAAATGGAACGTGTATTGATGGAACGTTTGCTCTTGCGTTGTCCTCATATAATATTTATGTGCTTTGTTGCTGATATCAAAGGGAAGTCCTATGGTACAGAAATATTATGAGTCTGATGCCGACATCGGCGTCCTGAAAGACAAAAAAATCGCCGTGATCGGGTATGGTTCGCAGGGCCGCGGGCAGTCGCTGAACGTAAAGGATTCCGGGCTCGACGTGGTCATCGGGCTGCGCCCCGGGAAGAGCTGGGACGCGGCAGTCAAAGACGGCATGAAGGTGATGAAGGTCGCCGACGCCGTGAAAAAATCCGACATCATCCAGATCCTCCTGCCCGATGAGCACCAGGCAGCCGTGTACCGTTCGGAGATCCTGCCGAACCTTGCGGAGAAGAAATGCCTGATGTTCTCGCACGGCTTCAACATCCACTTCGGGCAGATCGTGCCGCCGCCGACCGTTGACGTGATCATGGTCGCGCCCAAGGGGCCCGGTGCCATGGTGCGCCGGCAGTACGAGGACGGAAAAGGCGTCCCGGCCCTCATCGCCGTGTACCAGGATTACACCGGCACTGCGCATACGATCGCACTCGCGTATGCAAAAGCGATCGGGGCGACCCGTGCGGTCGTGCTCGAGACGAGCTTCCGCGAGGAGACCGAGACCGACCTGTTCGGGGAGCAGGCCGTGCTCTGCGGCGGGACGACCTCGCTTGTCAAGGCAGGGTTCGAGACGCTGGTCAATGCCGGGTACTCGCCGGAGATGGCCTACCTCGAAGTGTCCCACGAGCTCAAGCTCATCGTCGACCTGATCTACGAGGGCGGGCTCACCAACATGCGCAGGTTCATCAGCAACACCGCGCAGTACGGCGACCTGACCCGCGGGCCCCGGGTGATCGGCCCCGAGGTCTATGTCGCGATGCAGCAGATCCTCGAGGACATCCAGAGCGGCAAGTTTGCCCGGGAGTGGATGCTCGAGAATCTGGTGAACCGCCCGGTCTTCAATGCGCTCACCAAAAAGGACGAGGAGCACCTCATCGAGGACGTCGGGCGCGAAGTCCGCGCGATGATGCCCCAGTTCAAAAAATAATTTTTTTCACTGCGTTCAAAAATTATTTTTCTCTCCATTCGGGAAAAACGATTTTTCCCTCATGGTTCCGTAAATGACCTTACGTCTCCACTCGGGAGAACTGCGTTCCCCCTCATGGTTCAAGAAGTGACCTTCTTTCTCCACTCGGGAATTTTTTAATTCCCTCGTGGTTCAAAAAATAGGTTTTTCGCCCTGCTCAAAACCTATTTTTCTCTCCATTCGGGAGAACTGCGTTCCCCCTCATGGTTCAAGAAATAAATTTCTTTCTCCCGTCGGGGAATTGAGATTTCCCTCCGGGTTCAGGAAATGATTTTTGTGGAAAATCATCTCCTTCTCCGTTCGGGAGAACTCCGTTCCCTCTCATGGTTCAAAAAATAATTTCTCTCTCTTCGCTCAAAACCTATTTTTTCCGTTTTGGAATTTTGATACAGTTCATGTCCCTGGCCCCTTATTATATTTTTATTCAGACAGGGAACGTTTCTTCTATCGAAAACCCTATGAGCTCAGAATTCAACCTAGGTAGAATCATGAATTGCCCGGTATGCAATGTTGACCTGCTCTTTCAGTAAAAACGTTTTCACGCGATAATCTTCGAAAATTACCAAAATACCGGGATGTTACCATGACAAAGCTATCGTACCCGTAGACGGCTGCAACACTATCCGGAGGAACCGATTAATGCGCACTGATCCTTCGACCGCGAGAGAATCTTTCATGAACAAATGGGGACTGATTATTAAGGCAGCCGGTTTTACCGGCGCCCTGCTTATCGTACGGCTTGTATTTGACTACCTGAATTTCGACGTGCTGTCGTTAACTAACCTGATCACAGCCTTCATCAGCGGTGCGATCTTTACGATTGCGATTGTTTTTGCCGGGGTATTGACGGATTTTAAAGAGAGCGAGAAGATTCCCGGGGAGATTGCGACCTCGATCCGGACAATGTACAGCGACCTTACGCTGATCCATGTTCAGGACAGGGAGATCATACCCCGCATGCGGGGAAAGGTCTACAATCTCCTCGTGACTATTAACACGAATTTCCGGAACAATGCCTGGAATGTAAAAGAAATGAATCTCGCCATTGATTCTTTTGTTGAGGATATCTCACGGCTTGTCGATCTGAACGTGCCGCCGCAATATACCGTGAAGGTGAAGAACGAGATCGGCACCATCGACCGGCTCTCCCATCGGGTCAAGACCATTGCGGAGACCTCGTTCGTTCCCGCTGCGTACGCAATATCAGAGCTTGCAGCAGCATGTGTGATCATCCTGCTCTTCTTTGTCAAGATGGATCCCCTGTATGAGGGGCTTGCCCTCTTTACCGTACTCTGTATGCTGCTGATCACGCTCCTCCTTCTCATTAAGGACATGGACAACCCGTTCGAAGTCGGAAAGGGAACGTATGCGGATATCGACCTTTTTCTCCTGTGGGATCTGGAAAAAGAACTGGCACTGCGACAAAAAGTGGACTCAAATGGGGGCACTCATTAACCCGGCAGGCCCACTTTTCCTGAACGCCATGGCTTTTACGCAATTTAAGTCTCCGGTAAACATCCCATCGATCCGCCAACCTTTTTTTCATGCACCGCTGATATTCCTACCATGTCACGGTGCATCATTTTCCATTCCTACTCAGGCACCACCCGCGGTGTCGCACGGAAGGTGCGGGCCGCCTGCGGGGGGGACCTCATCGAAGTGAAACCCAAGAAAAACTACAACGCGCTGACCGTTTACCCGCTGGGCGGGTACCGCGCGATGAAGGACAAAAAGGACCCCATCAACGTAGAGAAGATCGATGTCGCAGGGTATGACATGCTGGTGATCGGAACCCCGGTCTGGGCATGGAAACCGACACCGGTCATCAACGCAGCGATCGCCGCGCTCAGGGACTGCAAGGGGAAAAAAGCGGTCATCTATGCGACCTGCGGCGGCCAGGCGGGCGAGACGATTGCGATCATGAGAAAGGCGCTCGAAAAAAAAGGGGTGAAGGTCGTCGGGGACATGGTCTTTGACAAAAAAACCGTCAGGGACGGGAAGAAGATCAACGAGCTGATCGTGATGGTCAACGCTGCGGCGATCGCGTGACATAGTATACTCATCCCTGAGAAATCGCGATCGTGCCTAGGAAGGGTACTAGTTCCCAAATAACAGTAGTACCGCTCGGTGAAACTACTCTTTGTTTCGAAATAAAAATCTTTGACAACACAGTCACAATGGTACGACAGCAGAGTAACGAATAATCAATACAATTACGAAAGAAATAAATTGTGTTATATCCCAGCCGGAGCAAAAAAAATTGCAACAAAAATAATTATTATGAATATGGAAAGAATAACAATTCCATCTATTAGCCTATTTCTATAATTAACTGGAATGCCACGTTTTTTATCTCTTTCATCAAGGTAATTATTGATATAATTTGTCCATAAAGCGCCGAATATTCCAGCTAAAAATCCCATAGCTATATAAAATAAAGTCCATTGTAGCGGACCCCATTGCGAAAAAGCAAGTGTCATAACAATATGTTATTCATAAATACATTTATCGTCGTTTATTCGATTTTGTGTTTTACACGATTCACTTTCAATAATCGATATCTCTCGCTTATGCATGAAGCGCTCTTGCTGCCCGGTCTCCACCGTTCCACGGTTCTGTGTCGTGGCCACCACTCAGGAGAAATACCGTACAATATTTTTAAAAAACTGCATATTCATTGATTCCTGCGGCAGTTCCACACCTTCGCGCCGCATCTTTTCTTTCTGGTACGGCCAGTCATACAGGCTGGTGAACTCCATGGCCCGTTCCGGGTGCGGCATCAGCCCGAGGACTTTTCCGTCTTCAGATGTGATGCCGGCAATATCGTCGAGCGAACCGTTGGGATTGTCAGGGTATTTTCCACCTGCAGGGCTCAGGTCGTCCCGGCAGTACCGGAACGCGACCATGTTCTCCTTTTTCAGATGGCGCAGGGTTTCACTTGAACAGAAAAAATTTCCCTCCCCGTGGGCGACCGGGCAGTACATCCGTTCAATGCCCCGGGTCCAGAGGTTGCCGGATACGGGCTGCAGCGTGACGAACCGGCACTCCAGCACGCCGCTGCGGTTGGGCATCAGGGCGATGTCCCGGGCATATTTTTTATCGAACGCCGGCACAATGCCAAGGTTTGCGAGGATCTGGAACCCGTTGCAGATGCCAAGGACAAGGTTATCCCCGTCCAGGAATTTTTCAAGGTCGCCCCACAGGTTGTTTCGCACCCGGTTGGCATACGCGTTGCCGGCGCCGGTATCGTCACCATACGAAAAGCCGCCGGGAAAGACCAGCAGCCGGTACTCCGACAACGTTTTTCTTCCCGCGATCAGGTCGTTGATGTGGACGATGTCTGAACCCATGCCGGCCCGGGCGAGCGCTTCCTGCGTCTCCATCTCGGAGTTGATCCCGTAGCCACTCATAATGATGGCTTTTTCCGGAACCCCCGCGGGGACCGCTGAAGCCCTTTTTCCGGCCTTTGGTGAAACGCCCTTTGTTATCGTTGTTTTTCCCGCAGGCATGCTCAGTACCCCCGGAACGGTGCCCGGTAGGCAGCCTCAAGTTCGTTAACCGGAAGGTCCAGCACGGTTTTTCCCGCAGTCACCCGCAACGCCCCGCCCCCTGCTGTTCCCAGCAGCAGTGCATCAGGACCGGTGATCTCTTCAAATGCCTGCCGGTTCTCTTTTGAAACCGTCACAATAAACCTGCCCAATGACTCGGAGAACAGGTAGTAATCCGGGCGTACCCCGGAAGGAATGGCGAGTTCCATCCCGATCCGGCCCGCGATCGCGACCTTTGCAAGGGCGATCAAAAGCCCCCCGTGGCTGACCGGGCAGGCAGAGGCAATGAGCTCCCGGTCGATCGCCGCAGTCAGTTGCCGGTAGCGTGCATTTGCTTTTCCGGCGTCCAGCGCCGGAACGGTATTTCCTGTACTGCCAAGGCAGGCAAAATATTCTGACCCGCCCAGTTCCTCATGCGTCTCCCCGATGACATAGACAAGGTCCCCTTCAAATTTGGCATCCATGGATACCGCCTTTGCCACGTCATCATGGATCCCGATCGAGGAGACAAGAAGCGTCGGGGGCACGGATATTTTGACCGGGTTGTTCCCTGCATCAAAGCCGGAGAAATCATTGAACATGCTGTCTTTTCCGGAGATGAACGGGGTGCCAAACGCGGTGGCAAAATCGTAACATCCCTGTGCAGCCCGCTTCAGTTCCCCGAGCCGCTCAG
>Ga0209253_10006197_pt1 | contig 10363 bp, 9 predicted proteins | sample FrelakmetBRP12BR_FD_187145 | JGI IMG/M metagenome (GOLD analysis project Ga0209253, IMG submission 187145) | Freshwater lake sediment microbial communities from the University of Notre Dame, USA, for methane emissions studies - BRP12 BR (SPAdes)... | ecosystem: Environmental > Aquatic >... | reverse complement strand
CCGAGAAGGAGTGGCAGGACCTGCTCTTCGCCTGGAAGGTCGTGAAGCACGTGAAGTCGAACGCCATCGTCTTCGCGGCCGGCGACCGGACGCTGGCCATCGGCGGCGGCCAGACCAGCCGGGTCGAGTCGGTGAAGATCGCCCGGATGAAGGCCCGGTTCCCGCTGGCCGGGAGCGCGGTGGGGTCGGACGCCTTCTTCCCGTTCCCGGACGGGGTCGAGGAGATCGCCAAGGCCGGCGCGACGGCCGTCATCCAGCCCGGCGGGTCGATGCGCGACGCCGAGGTGGTGGCGGCCGCCGACGCGGCCGGCATCGCCATGGTGGCGACCGGGATGCGCCACTTCCGCCACTAGCGCCGACGCCTGCGAGCGGCGCCGGGCCGCGCGGCGCCGCGCCGGGGGCCTCCGGCCGTGGTATACCGCCCCCGCATGCGAATCCTGGTCGTGGGAGGGGGCGGCCGCGAGCACGCCCTCGTCTGGAAGATCGGGCAGAGCCCGCTCGTCGAGAAGGTGTTCTGCGCCCCCGGCAACCCGGGCACCGCGCTGCTCGGCGACAACCTCCCGCTGAAGGCCGACGACGTGGATGGCATCGTCCGCTGGGTCGGCGCCAATCGCATCGACCTCGTCGTGGTCGGGCCGGAGGCGCCGCTGGTGGCCGGGCTCTCGGACCGGCTCGCCGCCGCGGGGGTCCCGGTGTTCGGCCCTTCCGCCGCGGCCGCCCGCCTGGAGGGGTCGAAGGCCTTCGCCAAGGAGGTCATGGAGGCGGCCGGGATCCCCACCGCGGGCCACGCCGTCTTCGATTCCCTCGAGCCGGCGCTGGCGCACGCGCGGGCGCGCGGCGGGCGCCTGGTCGTGAAGGCCGACGGCCTCGCCGCCGGCAAGGGCGTGGTCGTCTGCGGCGGGATGGTGGAGGCCGAGGAGGCGCTCCGCTCCATCCTGGTCGACCGGGTTCACGGGGCCGCCGGCGCGCGCGTGGTCATCGAGGAGCGCCTGGAGGGCCCGGAGGTGAGCGTCATCGCGCTCTCCGACGGCGAGCGGGTACGGATGCTCCCGCCGGCGCAGGACCACAAGCGCATCCTCGACGGAGACCGGGGCCCGAACACGGGCGGCATGGGCGCCTTCTGCCCGACGCCCACGCTCGACGCCGCCCAGCTCGCCGAGGTGGAGCGCCAGGTGCTGCTCCCCACCGTGCGGGAGATGGCTCGCCGCGGGACACCCTTCCGCGGCGCCCTGTACGCCGGGCTGATGGTCACGCGCCAGGGCCCCAAGGTGCTCGAGTTCAACGCGCGCTTCGGCGACCCCGAGACGCAGCCCATCCTGCTGCGCCTGTCGAGCGATCTCGTCCCCGCGCTCCTCGGCGCGGCGCGCGGCGACGTCTCCCGGGTCGCGCTGACGTTCGAGCCGCGCGCCTCGGTGGGCGTGGTGCTGGCCGCGGAGGGCTACCCGGGCCCGGTCGTGACCGGCGACGTCATCGAGGGGGTCGAGGCGGCGTTCCCCGACGGCGTTCAGGTCTTCCAGGCCGGCACGGCTCGCGACGCCGCGGGGCGGCTCGTCACGGCCGCCGGCCGCGTGCTGACGGTCTGCGCGCTCGGAGAAGGCCTCGGCGGCGCCGCGACCCGGGCCTACCAGGCCGTCGACCGCATCCGCTTCCGCGGCTGTCAGTTCCGCAAGGACATCGGCCGGCCCAGGGACTAGGTGGACAACCGCCGCGTCCGTGGCGCCGGGCCGGCGCCCGGCCGCGGGCCAGGCAGGGAGGTTTGCATGGAAGCCAGGGTGCTCATCCTCATGGGCTCCGACTCGGACTGGGAGGTGATGTCCGAGGCCCGGAAGGCGCTCGACGAGATGGGCGTGGACACCGAGGTCCACGTCTCCTCGGCGCACCGGACGCCGGGTCGCACCGCGGCGCTCGCCCGCGAGGCCGCCGGCCGCGGCATCCGCGTCATCGTCTGCGGCGCCGGCGCCGCCGCCCACCTCGCCGGGGTCGTGGCCGCCGAGAGCGAGCTGCCGGTACTCGGGGTCCCGCTCGCCGCCAGCGACCTGAAGGGGCTCGACGCGCTCCTCTCCACCGCGCAGATGCCGGGCGGGGTGCCGGTGGGAACGCTCGCCATCGGAAAGGCCGGCGCCCGGAACGCCGGCCTGCTGGCGGCCCGCATCCTGGCCCTCTCCGACCCGGCGCTCGCCGCCCGCCTGCGTGAGCAGCGGGCGCGGATGGCGCGCGAGGTGGAGGCGAAGGACGCCGCCCTGCAGGCGCGGCTGCGAGGCGACCGGGAGGCGTGAGCGCGCTGGACCGCTACCTGGCGCGCGAGATCCTGCTGCCCTTCGGGGCGGCGCTGCTCTTCCTCACCCAGCTCCTGCTCGCCTCACAGCTCCTGGCCCAGGCCGACGTCCTCTTCGGCGCCGGCGTCTCGCTCCGGGACGTCGCGGCGATCCTCGCCGACCTCGCTCCCCACATGCTGGAGTACGTCCTCCCGGTCGCCTTCCTGCTCGGCGCCGTGCTGGGCGTGGGTCGGCTCGCCGAGGACCGCGAGCTGGTGGCGCTGTCGGCCGCGGGCATCTCGCCGGCGCGGCTCGTGCGGGTGCCGCTTCTGCTCGGCGCCGCGGTGTCGGCGCTCGCGCTCTGGATCTCCCTGCAGGTGGCCCCCGCAGGGCTGCGCGACGCGCGCGCCCGCATCGACGGCGTCATCCGCAAGAACCTGCAGGGGGAGATCCGGCCCGGCGTCTTCTACGAGGACATCCCTGGCCTGACCCTCTACGCGGAGTCCGCCGACCGCCGCGGGTTCCAGCACGTCCTCATCGCCGACCGCACCAACCCGGCGGCCCCGGTGCTGGCGCTGGCGGCCTCGGGGCGGTTCGAGGCCGCCCCCGGGGGCGGCCTGCGGCTGCTCCTCGAGAACGGAGAGCTGCACCGCGAGCAGCCCGACGCGCGGGACTACATCGTGGGCCGGTTCGAGCGCGCAAGCATCGACCTCGGGCTGGGGCACGCCCTGGATTCGCGCAACCGGCTGGCCGGCTCCCCGTTCGAGCTCCGGCCCTCCGAGATCCTCCGGGTCGCCGCCGAGGCCGGGACCAAGGGGCCGGAGCACGCCCGCTGGTGGCACACCTTCCTCTGGCGTCGGGTGGCGGTGCCGCTCGGCATCCTGGCGCTGGGGCTGCTCGCCGTGCCCATCGGTGCGGCGCGGCGGGGTGGTCGAGCCTTCGGCTACGGGATGACGCTCTTCGGCGTGGTGGCCTACTACTCGCTGCTCCGCTTCGGTGAGGCGCTGTCGCAGAAGGGGACGCTGCCCCCCTGGCTCGGCCCGAACGTGGCGAACCTGACGGTGGCGGCGATGGCGATCGTCCTGCTCGTGCAGCTGGCACGGCGCGGGGTGGGAGTGGTGCGGTGACCCTCTTCCTGCACCTGGCGCGCCGCGCGCTCTTCACCTTCGTCGGTGCGCTGGTGGCGGTGGTGCTCGTCTTCCTCCTCGTGGAGTTCGCCGACAACGCCAGTGCCTTCCACGGGGAGGGCTGGCTCGCCGGCGCGCTCGAGATCTACCTGAACCGCGCCGCCTCGGTGGCCTGGCAGACCGGGCCGGCGGCGATGCTGCTCGCGGCCTCGATCACCGCCAGCGGGCTTCGGCGCACGGGCGAGTACGACGCGATGCGAGCGCTCGGCCTCGGCCCCTGGAGGGTGGTGCTGCCCGTCCTGGCGGTCGCTGCGCTCGTCGCCGCCGGCATGGTGGTCTTCGACGACCTGGTGGCCGCCGGGGCGGCGGCGCGCGCCGACGAGATCAAGGCCACCCGCTTCCAGCGCGGCGCCGCCTGGCGCCGGTGGCAGGAGCCCAAGCGCTGGTTCCGCGGGCGGGGGGGGCGACGCGTCTACCACCTCCGCGGCACGGGGGAGGGCGGGGCCTTCGAGAAGGTGACGATCCTGGAGCTGACGCCGGACTCCCGCCTGGAGCGGCGCATCGACGCCGCCCGGATGGCTCCGGGGCCCTCGGGCGACTGGGTCCTCGAGGGCGTCGAGGAGCGCGCCTTCGCGCCCGACGGGGCACTGCGGCTCGAGCGACACGACCGCAAGGCGTTCCGCTTCGAGGAGGACCCGGAGGCCTTCGCGGTGCGCCCGGGCTGGCCGGCGCAGATGCGCCGCGCGGCCCTCGCCGAGCAGGTCGGCGTGCGCCGGCGGCTCGGGCTCCCCACCGCCGACTACGAGCTCGAGCTGCAGCGCAAGCTCGCCTTCCCCGCCGCGGCCATCCCGGCGAGCCTGCTGGCGCTGGCGCTGGCGCTCCGGCGCGACCGCAAGGGACACCTCACCGCGTCGCTCGTGGAGTCGGTGGGCGTGTCGGTCGTATTCTGGGGGCTGCAAGGCCTGGCCTGGTCCCTGGCTCGCTCGGGGCGCCTGCCGCCGATGACGGCTGCCTGGCTCCCCGACGCCGCGCTGCTCGCGGCCGGGCTGTGGTCGATCCGCCGCTTCCGCTAGGTGACCGTGCCGCTCGTCACCACCGACCCGATCCGCGCCGCCGCGGTGCTCCGCGACGGGGGGATCTGCGTCTACCCCACCGAGACCTTCTACGGGCTGGGCGCGCTCGTGGCCTGTACCCCGGCGCTGGCGCGGCTCTCCCTCGCCAAGCGACGTCCGGAGGGTAAGCCGCTCCCGCTCGTCGCCGCCGATCGGGCGGCGGCCTTCGCGGTCTGGGCAGGGGTCCCGCCCGAGGCGGAGCGGCTGGCGGCGCGTTTCTGGCCCGGGCCCCTGACCCTCGTCGCCCAGGCCGCCGCCGGGCTCCCGCCCGAGGTGGTCGCGGGGGGCACGGTGGGGGTCCGCGTCCCGGGGAGCGCGCTCGCCCGGGAGCTCTGCCGGCTCGCCGGCGGCGCGCTCGTCTCGACCTCGGCAAACCTGGCCGGCGCTCCGCCGGTGGCCCGGGTGGAAGACCTCGACCCGGCGCTGCTGGCGAGGGTGGACGCGGTGCTCGACGGAGGTCGGGTCCCGGGCGGGCGCCCGAGCACGGTGGTCGAGGTGGGGAGAGGAAGGCCGAGGCTGATCCGCCAGGGCGCCATCGCCTGGAGCGACGTGGAGGCCGCCACGTCCGCCGAGGGCCCGGGCCCAGATCCCTTGCCCCCGCCCCGCGACTGATCTACGGTCCCGCGTCCGATGCCGGCCATCGCGCCATTCCGTGGCATCCGCTACGCCGCCGGGGGGCGCGCGCTCGGGAACCTCCTCGCGCCCCCCTACGACGTCGTCTCGCCGGCGCAGCGCGAGGCGCTGGCGGCGCGAAGCCCCCACAACATCGTTCGCATCACCCTGCCCCAGCCCGAGCCGGGCGACGTGCCGGGGCACGACCGCTACACCCGCGCGGCGCAGGAGTACCAGGCGTGGGTCGCGCAAGGGGTGGTGCAGCCCGACCCGCGGCCCGCCCTCTACGCGCTGGAACAGGCCTTCCTGTCCCCCGACGGAAGGGAGCGGGTGCGGCGCGGGGTCATCGCCGCGGTCCGCCTCCACGACCTCGGCGAGGGAGCGGTGCGGGCCCACGAGAGCACGCTGGCCGGGCCGCTCGCCGATCGGCTCGAGCTGTTGCGCCACGTGAAGACGAACCTCTCTCCGGTCTTCGGCCTCTTCGAGGACGCTCGCGGCGAGGTGGCCGCCGCGCTCGCCGGAGCGTTCCAGCCCGACCCGGTCGCCTCCACCGAGACCGACGACGGGGTGCGTCAGCGGCTGTGGCGCCTCGACGATCCGGTGGCGGTGGCGTCGGTGCAGAGGGCCCTTGCCGACCGGAGCATCCTCATCGCCGACGGCCACCACCGCTACGAGTCGGCGCTGGCCTATCGGGACTGGATCGACCGCCAGGAGCCGGGCCTGGACCCGGGCGCCGGGCACCGCTGGTCGCTCATGTTCCTCCTCGCCACCAGCGACCCCGGGCTCCTCATCTACCCGACCCACCGGCTGCTGCGGGGGGTGGAGCGGCTGCGGGTCCCGGAGCTTCTCTCCCGGCTCGCGCCCTTCTTCGAGGTCTCGATCGTGGAGGAGGACATCCGCCGCCCCAGCGGCCGCGCCTGGGCCATCTCGCGCCTGTCCGATCACCTCGGCAAGTCGAGCGCCTTCCTGCTCGTCACCGCCGAGGACCGCCGGGCGCGCCTGCTGACGCTGCGCGATGGGGCCGACCTCGCCGGGCTCTCGCTTCCGGCCGACGAGAACCTCCGGGCGCTCGACGTGTCGGTCCTGCACGGTGTCGTCTTCGAGGGCGTCCTGGGGCTCTCGCGGCTGTCGCAGGAGCGCCAGGAGAACCTGGCCTACGTCCGCGATGCCGGCGAGGCGGTGGCCCGCACGCTCGATGGCGAGTTCCAGGCCGCCTTCCTCCTCAACCCGACGCCGATGTGGCAGGTGCAGGCGGTGGCCGACGCCGGACTGACGATGCCGCAGAAGAGCACCTGGTTCCACCCCAAGATCCCGAGCGGGCTGGTGATGCGGTCGGTGGACCCCCACGGGCCTCCGTAGTAGAAAACCGCCATGCCGTATCCCCAGGAACGACCCCGCCGGCTCCGCCGAACCGAGACGCTTCGGACGCTCGTCCGCGAGACGACGCTCGCGCCCGACGACTTCATGTGGCCGCTCTTCGTGCTGCCCGGGGCCAGGATCCGCAACCCGGTGAAGAGCATGCCGGGCGTGTTCCAGCTGTCGGTGGACGAGCTCGTCGCCGAGGCCCAGGCCGGCTTCGAGGCCGGCGTCCGCTCGGTGATCCTCTTCGGCATCCCCGAGCACAAGGACGCGGCGGGCAGCCAGGCCTGGGCCGACGACGGGATCGTGCCCCGGGCGGTGCGGGCGCTGCGCGAGAAGGTGCCAGGGATGGTCGTGGCCACCGATGTCTGCCTGTGCGAGTACACCGACCACGGCCACTGCGGCGTCCTGCGACCGCCCAAGGGCGGCGGCGCGGGACAGGACCTGGGGGTGGACAACGACCTCACCCTGCCGATCCTGGCGAAGGAGGCGGTGGCCCACGCCCGCGCCGGCGCCGACATCGTGGCCCCGTCCGACATGATGGACGGGCGCGTCGCCGCCATCCGGGCCGGCCTCGACGCCGCCGGGTTCGATGACGTGCCCATCCTCTCCTACGCCGCCAAGTTCGCCGGCGCCTTCTACGGCCCGTTCCGCGACGCCGCCGAGAGCGCTCCACGCGAGGGGCCGGGGGTCCCCAAGGACCGCAAGGGCTACCAGATGGACCCGGCCAACGCCCGGGAGGCGCTGCGGGAGGTGGCCCTCGACGTCGCCGAGGGCGCCGACATGCTGATGGTGAAGCCTGCGGTGCCCTACCTCGACATCGTGCGGATGGTCCGCGATCGCTTCCCGCTTCCGCTCGCCGCCTACCACGTGTCCGGCGAGTACGCCATGATCAAGGCCGCTGCGCAGGCGGGCTGGATCGACGAGGATCGAGTCGTGCTGGAGACGATGCTCTCCATCCGCCGCGCCGGCGCCGACTTCGCGCTGACCTACTACGCCAAGCACGCCGCGGGCCTGCTCACGGGAGTCCGGCGGTGACCGAGCGAGCCGAGGCCCTCTACAAGGTCGTGGAGGTGTCGCCGGTGACCGAGGAGTCGCTCGAGGGCGCGCTGAACGAGCGTGCGGCGGCGGGCTGGGACTTCGAGTCGATCCACTTCGTCACGCGAGAGGGGTCGCACCGGCCGTCCATGGCCTACCTGTTCTTCACCGGTGGAGGGACGGGGCCCCGCTCCGCCCGCTAGATGCGCGACGCACGCCGCGAGGGCTCGCCGTATCCCAAGGCCGACCTGACGCTCCGCGGCCTGGCGCGCGCGACCGACTTCACCATCGCCTTCGCCATGGCGCAGCTCGGCCACGAGATCGGCGCGGTCCTGGCGGTCATCTACCTGCTCGTCGCCGACGGGCTGGTCCACGGCCAGTCCCCGGGCAAGCGGCTCTTCGGCGTGCGCGCCATGCAGATCCCGCGGCGGGTCCCGGCCGGCTACCGGGAGTCGATGCTGCGCAATGCCGACTTCGCGCTGGTGCTGCTCTTCTACGTGGTGCCGCTGGGGTGGATCCTGCTCCTGCTGGTGGGGCTGCCCGTCATCGCCTTCGAGTCCTGGATGGTCTGGACCGACCGGCTGGGGATCCGCATCGGCGACATCTTCGCCGACACCCAGGTGGTGGACGGAAAGGTCGTGTCCAAGATCGAGGTGGTGGCCACCCACGCCTACCCGATGACGCCGGCGCCGCCGGGGAGCGCCAGCCGGATCGCCGTGAGCCCCCCCGCGCGCGCCGCATGAGCGCGCCGCGCCCCCGTCCACCGGTCGTGGAGGCGGCCCCGCCGCCAGGCCGGATGCCATGCGCATCGCCCTGACCTACAACCTCAAGCTCTCCGACGCCGAGGCCGAGGCGGAGTTCGACACCGGCGAGACGGTGGAGCTGCTCGCCGGCGCCATCGAGCGGCTGGGCCACCGGGTGGAGCGGGTGGAGGTCTCCGGACCGGCGTCGCGCACCGCCTCGCGCCTGGAGGCCTTCGGCCCGGACCTGATCTTCAACACCGCCGAGGGGCGGCGCGGACGCTTCCGCGAGGCCTTCTTCCCGGCGCTCTTCGACGAGCTGGGGATGCCCTACACCGGCTCGGACGCCTGGGTGCTGGCGGTGACGCTCGACAAGCAGCTCACCAAGCTCATCCTCCAGCAGCACGGGATCCCGACGCCGCGCTGGCAGTACCTGGAGGACCCGGCGCGGCTGGTGACGACGGCGCTGCGCTTGCCGGTGATCGTGAAGCCCAACTTCGAGGGAAGCTCCAAGGGCATCACCCAGGACTCGGTGGTGGAGGACGCGGGGCGGCTCCACGAGCACGTGCGCCAGGCCCTCTCGCGCTACCCGGCGGGGGTCCTCGTCGAGGAGTTCATCACCGGGCGCGACGTCACCGTCCCCTTTCTCGAGGCCGCGGCCGACGAGCGGGGCGGGGTCCTGGAGCCTGTGGAGTACGTGATCGACGCCCGGGCCGCCGAGGGGAGGCGCCACGCCATCTACGACTATGCGCTGAAGACGACGCTCGACGAGTACGTTTCGGTGAGAGCTCCGGCCCGGATCTCGCCGGAGCAAGGCGCGCGGCTGCACGGATACGCCGTCGCGGTCTTCAAGGCGCTTGGCATCCGCGACCTGGGCCGCATCGACTTCCGGCTCGGGGACGACGGCCAGCTCCACTTCCTGGAGGTCAACGCGCTGCCGTCGCTCCAGCCCGGAGCCGGGATCTACGCCGCGGCGGCGCTGGAGGGGCTCCACAGCGACGGGGTCATCGACGCCGTGATCCGCAGCGCGGTGCGCCGCTGGAACCTCGACGTCCCGCGGACCCGGCGCGGGCGCCCGCGCCGGGCCGAGCCTCTCCGGGTGGGCTTCGCGTTCAACGTGAAGCGGCTGCACCCCGACCTCTCCGGTGAGCAGGACGACGAGGCGGAGTACGACTCGCCCGAGACGCTCCAGGCCATCCGCGAGGCCATCGCCAGCCACGGCCACGAGGTCGTCGACCTCGAGGCCTCGAGCGACCTGCCGCTGGTGCTGGCCTCCACGCCGGTGGACGTGGTCTTCAACATCGCCGAGGGCTTCCGCGGTCGCAGCCGCGAGAGCCAGGTGCCGGCGCTCCTCGAGCTCCTCGACATCTCCTACACCGGGTCGGATCCGGCGACGCTCTCGGTCTCGCTCGACAAGGCGCTGGCCAAGCGGATGGTCCGCACCCACGGGGTCCTCACCCCCGACTACGTGGTGATGGCCACCGGCAAGGAGCGGCTGCCCCGGGAACTGGCGCACTTCCCGCTCATCGTGAAGCCGGTCGCCGAGGGCACCTCCAAGGGCGTCACCAGCCGGTCGGTGGTGCGCGACGAGGCGGAGCTGCGCGAGGTGGCGCGCGAGATCATCGGCAAGTACCGGCAGCCGGCGCTGGTGGAGCAGTACGTCGCCGGCCGCGAGTTCACCGTGGGGCTGCTGGGAGAGCGGCGGCCGCGGGTGCTGCCGCCGATGGAGATCGTATTCCTCGACCCGACCGACGAGACCCCGGTCTACTCCTTCGAGATGAAGCAGGAGTGGTCGAAGCGCATCCGCTACGAGGTCCCGGCCAAGATCTCCGAGCGGGAGCTGGAACGGCTGGAGCGGGCAGCCCGCGAGTGCTTCGCGGCGCTGGGCTGCCGGGACGTGGCCCGGGTGGACTTCCGCATGGACGCCCAGGGGCGGATCTTCTTCATCGAGTCGAACCCGCTGCCGGGCCTCGCCCCGGGCTGGAGCGACCTGGTCCTCATCGCCGAGGCGGCGGGCCTCCAGTACCGCGACCTCATCGGCGAGATCCTCTCCTTCGCGATCCGGCGCTACCAGGAGCGGGAGCGCGAGCGGGAGCGGGCGCGGCGGGCCGCGGCGCGCG
>Ga0209253_10006196_pt1 | contig 10364 bp, 7 predicted proteins | sample FrelakmetBRP12BR_FD_187145 | JGI IMG/M metagenome (GOLD analysis project Ga0209253, IMG submission 187145) | Freshwater lake sediment microbial communities from the University of Notre Dame, USA, for methane emissions studies - BRP12 BR (SPAdes)... | ecosystem: Environmental > Aquatic >... | reverse complement strand
CAGCTGACCTATCTCCGCAAAGGATGTGTCGAGCTCATCCAGGAGGATGAGCTCCGGGCCAAGATTGCGCGCTCGCTTCGGGACAAGAAGCCGCTCACGGTGAAGGTGGGTTTTGATCCCACGGCCCCGGACATTCATCTCGGCCATGCCGTGCTTCTCCGAAAGATGAGGCATTTCCAGGACTGCGGCCATGATGTCATTTTCCTCATCGGCGACTTCACCGGTCTCATCGGCGACCCCTCGGGAAGGTCGGCGACGCGGCCGGCCATGACCCACGAAGAGATCCTGCAAAACGCGGAAACGTATAAAGCCCAGATCTACAAGATCCTCAGCCGGGAAAAGACCCTCATCGACTTCAACTCACGCTGGCTGGGGAAGCTCACCAGCTTTGAGATCATCCGTCTCGCCGCCAAGCACACCGTTGCCCGGCTGCTCGAGCGGGACGACTTCACCAAAAGACTGAAGGAGGGCATTCCGATCTCGGTCCACGAAATACTCTACCCTCTGATGCAGGCGTACGACTCGGTGGAACTGCGGGCAGACGTGGAGCTTGGGGGAACAGACCAGAAATTCAACCTGCTGGTCGGCCGCAACATCCAGCGCGAGTTTCAGCAGGAGCCTCAGGTCGTCATGACGATGCCGCTCCTTGAGGGTCTTGACGGCGTTGAGAAGATGAGCAAGTCGCTGGACAATTATATCGGTATCACCGAGCCGGCCAAGGAGATCTTCGGCAAGATCATGTCCATCAGTGACCCGCTGATGTACAGGTATTATGAGCTTTTGACAAACCTGCCGGTGTCTCAGGTCGACGCCTGGAAGCGGGAGGCGGAAGAAGGGAAGATCAACCCGAGAGACCTCAAGGTAAACCTGGCCAAGTCGATCGTCGAGGATTTCTGGGGGAAGAAGGCGGCCGAAGGAGCCGCCGAGGAGTTCGACCGGGTGCATAAGAACAAGAAAACGCCGGCGGACCTTAAGGTCCACGAGATTGTGACCGAACCCGGCCGGCTTACGACAACAGGTGCGGCCGTTGATCTCCGCCATGCGCGCTCCCTTCTTGATATCATGATGGAGTTGAAGATCTTCCCCTCGCGCGGCGAGGCCAAAAGGGTGATTCAGCAAGGTGGGGTCTATCTTGACAGCCAGAGAATCGATGATATCAACTACCAGGTGGATGTCGGGGATGTACGGGAACATATCTTGAAGGTCGGGAAGAGAAAGTTTTACAAGTTTATCGTGAAGTAATCCTGGGGAAAAAGACCGTCCAACTGCCCCTTAGGCAATCTTCCTTTTTTCTGCGCCCGCACAAAAAAAAGTTTATCCTGGAGAAAGTCTTCGGCCACTTTTTAGCTGGCTAATGAGAGCTCATTCCCTCACTTGAGAGACTGCGGCGGCGAGAATTTCGGCGGTCTCCCAAAAATCTTTTGATACAGGGCGGGATACTGGTCCTTGCCGCCGAGAAGCATACAGCTCAGGGGCATTCCCTTCCTGGCCAGGTCGGACATCCGGCCGGCGACGGCGCGGATTTCCCACTGGGCGGTGGGGTCTTCGCGCAATCGGGAGATGTGATAAAGCTCCCGGACGTTGACCTTGAGGAGGACGCGGCGGCGATGGGCGTTTGTCAGGACGTAGGCAGCGGCTGCGCCCGTCTTCGGCAGGAGGGCTAAGTATGTCTCGTTGGTCCGGGCGATGAGCTCACGAAAATCACGGCCGGCGCCGACGGCCTCAATCGTCGGCGGCGTGGTAACCCCGAGCGCCGGGTCGTAGTCCTGGGCGGTCAGAGTGGCCATCCGGTGGCGCTTGAGCTGGGCAAAGCAGGAAGCCGAGACGAGCAGCGAGAAGGTCAGGTCGGCGTACTCAAACTCGCGCGGCGGGAAATCAAAGAACTCCATGTGCCGCAGCGCCGTCTTGATGGTCTCTTTTCTTTGGTCCGGCGTCAGCCAGCGCGCCCGCTTCAGACAAAGACTGTAGGGCGCCCTAGTCGAAGTATGAAGGAGTGCCGCCAGTATCTTGTCATCCCCGTCGGCGGTCGCCTCAACCAGGATCACCGTCTCCTCCCCGGCCTGCCGCCGAAGCGCTCTTCCCTCTTCCGCCCTTTCCTGCGCCTTAAAAAGAGGCCGGGCTGCCTCCTCGAGCTCGCCGGAGGTCCGAGCATCGAAATCCGTCGCCTCGATAAAGAGAATGATCGAAGGGGCCACTTCCTGGGCCAGCCCAAAGATCTGCTCGTTCAGCCTCCGGAGCTCCGCCAGTTTCTTGGCGGCGAAGCGCCTGATCAGGAATTCCAGGTTCCGGGCATTGATGGTCAGGCCGACCTGCCCTTCTGTGGCCAGGCTGACCACGTACCGGGCATCCTCCTTGGCCCAACCCTCAATCGTGGGATGGCTCTTGGGGTTCCCGGCCAGCTCTCCATATTTATTAAATAGGTAGGGCTTCAGTTTTTCATAGAGACGGTGATAGAGCGAGTTCTGCTCCCGGACTGTCCGCACAAAAGCCCTGTCCAGCCCGGCTGCCCTGATCTCCTCAGGGATGACGAAATCATCGCCCAGCTTGATGTAGCGCTGGGATTTCTCGGTGTAAGAGCAAAGACGGAATTTCTCTATCTCTTCCAGGGCCAGACGGCTCACCCCGATGATATCAAAGTTGAAGACGGCATGCTCGGCGACCGAGTGGTGCCCCATCTTGAAAATGATGGCTTGATTGGAACGCCGGGCCCTCTCCACCTCCCGGCGGGCCAGGCGACGCAGCTCGTCGGCCGGCCGGGGGTCCCGTGAAATCCGGGCGTAGGAAGCCGAGAGCGTCTCCGGGGTCACATCATCCCGGTGCGGCGAGTGCCGCTTCAACTCGTCAATAACCTCCTTATCTACGTTGTAACCGGCCAGGACGACTCTCATGCCCGACCTACCATAAAAGCCGGCGGCGAAAATGTCAACCGGCTTGGGAGGAGCCGACTCCCGAATCCCGGCCCTCAGGCATTGTCCGAAAAGCCCGCCAGATATAGAATAATAAGGAGGAGACCGGGCCCTTTGCGGCCGGGCCGATGAAGAACAAGGAGATCGCAGCCCTCTTTTATCGGATCGCCGATGCTCTGGAGATCAAGGGCGAGGTGGCCTTCAAGGTCCTCGCTTACCGCAAGGCGGCCGCCATTCTCGAGGATTTCAGCGAGGACATCGAATCCCTGGCTGATGAAAAAAAGCTGCAGACAATCCCCGGGATCGGGAGCGGCATCGCCGCCAAGATCGAGGAATACCTGAAGACCGGGAAGATGAAAAAGTACGGGGAGGCGCTATCCGGCATACCGGAAAGCCTCCTCGAGCTCCTGGAAGTCCGGAGCCTCGGCGCCAAGACCGCGCAGCTGGCCCACAAGGAGCTGGGCGTCCGGAACCTCGAGGATTTGAAAAAGGTCATCCGGGACGGTTCCCTGGCTGCCCTCCCGGGGATGGGCGATAAGCGCGTGGGCAACATCCTCAAGGGGATCGAGAGCTACGAGAAGGCCCAGGAGCGAGTGCCGGTCTATGTCGCCCTAACCTTGGCCGAAGAAGTCCTCGCCTACCTCAAGGATGCACCCGGGATCAAGCGCATCTCGACAGCCGGGTCGCTGCGCCGGATGAAGGAGACGGTTGGAGACATCGACATTCTGGCCAGCGGCCATGACGGCGCCAAGATTATCCGCTATTTCGCTTCCCATCCGAAAGGGATCCGGGTTTTGGCGGAAGGCACGACCAAGGGCTCGGTAGTGCTTGCCTCTGAATCCGGAGAGCGGCAAGTCGACCTGAGGATCGTCGATGATTCTGCCTTCGGGGCCGCCCTCCAGTATTTCACAGGCTCCAAGGCCCACAACATCAACCTCCGTGGCCTGGCGAAAGACAAGGGTTTGAAGATATCCGAGTACGGCGTCTTCCGGGGAGCCAAGAAAATCGCCGGCCGGAATGAGGAGGAAGTCTACGCCGCCCTGGGCCTTCCGCTCTTTCCACCGGAGATGAGAGAGGACCGGGGCGAGATCGAGCTGGCCCTCCAGGGAGGGCTCCCGGAGATCGTCGGCTATGGAGATATCCGCGGCGACCTTCACGTCCACTCCGATTGGAGCGACGGACATGTCACTCTCTCCGGCCTTGCCGACCTGGCCCGCCGGCAGGGATACAGCTACCTCGCGGTCTGCGACCACAGCCAGGCCGCCAGGTATGCCGGCGGCCTGACGCCCGACCGTGTCCGCCGCCAGATGAAAGAGATCACGTCTCTCAACAACAAGCTGAAGGGGGTCCGCCTGTTGATGGGGACAGAGGTCGACATCCTGGCCGACGGCTCACTCGACCTTCCCGATGAGCTCCTCGCCAAGCTGGATTTGGTCGTTGGCTCCATCCATTCCGGGTTCAAAAAAAACGTCACCGCCCGGATGCTCAAGGCGATGGAGAATCCTCATCTCGATATCATCGGCCACCCTTCGGGGCGGCTGATCTCGGGCCGCGAGGGCTATGACGTAGACTTGGAGGCGGTGCTTCAAGGCGCCCGCCGCACGGGCAAAGCTCTGGAGCTCAATTCTTACTACGACCGCCTGGACCTCAATGAGCTCTATCTCAAGAAAGCGAAGGAACTCGGCGTCTCGGTTTCGCTCGGCACGGATACTCATTCATCCGGCGGGCTCCAGATGATGCGCTTCGGCGTCGGGATCGCCCGCCGCGCCTGGCTGGAGAAAAGCGACATCCTCAACTGCCTGAGCCTGGCGCAGCTTAAAAAGAAGCTGAAGTAGAGAGTTGGCAAGTGGGCAATTGTACTCTTTCGAACATTAATGTATCCTAGGTATCTTGAAAGGAGATGTTCATGGTCAGTATAGCCAATCAGCCCGTTAAGAAGCTGCTGGGATATGCCATCCGGGCCGAGATCGGCGCCAATAAGGTTTACACCAGGATGGCGGACCGGGTGAAAAACCAGCTCCTCAAGGAGAAATTCCAGCTCCTGGCGCTGGAGGAAAAGAAGCACAAGGAGATTCTCCTGCGCCTGTTCGCCTCGATGTGGGCCGGGCAGCAGCCGGAGATTCCCAAGGCCGTCGACGAACGCCTGCTTCCCGCGGTTTCAATCAAGCCCTCCTCCAGTCTGGCCGATGTCTTGAGCCAAGCCATGAACGCGGAGAAGTCCGCTCGAGAGTTCTATGCCTCCCTGGCCCAGAAGATCCAGGCGGCAAACAGGCAGATGCTGATATACTTGAGCAAGGTTGAGAACAGCCACTATCTCATGCTGAGGAGCGAATACATCCTGGCGCTGCAGTTCGAGGACTACGCCGAAAAGGACGTCGACAAGGTCATCACCTAACCGTTTTTAGCCTTTCATCACGCCGACGGGAACGACTCTGGCCACCAGGCGGCCAATCCCAACCTCGTGGGAGACCCTGACGACTTCGTCCACATCCTTGTAGGCGGCTGACGCCTCTTCGGCCACCCCTTTCCAGCTCGTGGACTGGAGCTCGATCCCCTTTTTCTGGAGCTCATCGCGGATCTGTTCGCCCCGGAAGCGGCGGAGCGCCTCGTGCCGGGACATGATGCGTCCGGCGCCGTGAGCCGTCGAGCTGAAGCTCAACTCCTCGGCCTCCGCCGTCCCCACGAGAAGATACGAGGCCGTGCCCATGCTCCCGGGGATGATGACCGGCTGGCCTTTGGCTCTGTAGGCTTCGGGGATCTCCCGTCTTCCCGGGCCGAAGCTCCGGGTCGCTCCCTTGCGGTGGATGCAGACTTCGCGCGTTTTGCCGGCGATCGTGTGCTTTTCGATCTTGGCCACGTTGTGGCAGACATCGTACACCTGCCGCATCCCCTTGGCGCTTCCCATGACCTTGGCGAAGACATCCCGCACCCAATGGGCGATCAGTTGGCGGTTGGCGAAGGCGTAGTTCACCGCCGCGCACATGGACTTGTAATACTGCTGTCCCAGCGGAGAGCGGATGGGCGCATGGATCAGCTCCCGGTCGGGCAACCCTTTGGTCCCGAGCTTGTTTTCCATCAGATCGATATAATCTGAGGCCACCTGGTGCCCGAGGCCGCGGCTGCCACAGTGGATCATGACCATGACCTGGCCGACGCCCGAGATGCCGAACACTGCAGCCAGATCTCGGTCATAGATATGGGAGACTTTCTGGATCTCCAGAAAATGGTTCCCGGCACCCAGCGTCCCGAGCTGGGGGATGCCCCGTTCCAGGGCGCGGTCGGAGACAAAAGCCGGGTCGGCATCCTCCATCCGGCCGCTTTCCTCGGTCATGAGAAGGTCCTCCGGCGTTCCATATCCATGCTCGGCGGCCCACTCGGCACCCTTGGTCAGGATTTCCTTGAGAACGTTCCGGCTGAGTCTCGTAATCCCCCCTTTTCCGACGCCGGCCGGCACCTCCTTGAAAATCTCCGCGAGCAACTCCTTCCGCCTGGCGGCGATGTCCTGTTCGGCAAAGTCCGTCCGCAGCAGCCTGACTCCGCAGTTGATGTCATAGCCGACACCTCCGGGAGAGATGATTCCCTCAGCCATATCAAAGGCCGCCACCCCTCCGATCGGAAACCCGTAGCCCTGATGCGCATCCGGCATGACATACGACATGCGCTGGATGCCGGGCAGGCAGGCAACGTTCCGGGCCTGCTGCAGGGTGAGGTCGTTCCTGACGCTCTCCAGCAGCCGCGATGAGGCATAGATTGTCGCCGGGACTTTCATCTCCCCCTGCTTAGGAATCTCCCAGATAAAATCGGTTTTTCTCTGCAGCTCCATGGAAAACTCCCTCAGATATCGACCACCACCTGGAGGGTGACGGGACAGCCCAGGTCGATTCTCATTTCGTTGTAGGTAACCGCCTTGACCTCGCCGTGGAAAGCGTACCGCTCAGGACGGTCATCACCCCTAAGAACCGCCCGCAGAAGGAAGCCGCAGTCACGCTGTTCGATACTCAGCCGCTCGACCGCCGAAACCAGGAACGACTGGGTTTCAAAGAGGTAGATGATCTCGCCCAGGTAGCGGACGAGCAGCTGCTCGAGGTCCCGGCCATGGACCTCGACCTCGCGGTCGGACTTTTTCTCCACTCCCGCCGGCTCCCACATCAGCGAGACAGTGGCCAGCGCGGCGTTGGCGTAAGCTTCCTCCAGAGTGCTGCCATAGGCCTGGAATTTGGCGTCGGCCGTGTGATCGAGGAACCGGAACTTCTCGGCCATATGGTGTTTTTGCTCCCTTACATCCATTCTAGCAGAAATTCCTCGGGACACGAACCGATTTCTCTGTGGCTTCGTTTGACAAAGGACACCGGCTGCAATAGGATTCGGCTCCGATACATTCGCCTGGTCCCGGGGAGAATGATCGTTTCCGGTTTATGTAAATGAAAGGGCTGGCCCCGAGCGCAGCTCAGCCCTCCGCTCCCGGCTCAGGCTTCCTTGGAGAGGGTTGATCAAGGTTTTCCAAGGCCTGCCGGCAATCGGAGACCAGGTCATCGATGTCCTCAATCCCGACCGAGAACCTGACCATCTGGGGGAGGATTTTCGCCTGGGCCAGCTCCTGATCGCTCTGCCAGGCGTGAGAGGCGATGACGGGCAGGCTGACAAGAGTTTCCACACCTCCCAGGCTCGTCGCGTTCAGACAGACCTCCAGGCGGTCGACAAAGGCCATGGCGTCGGCCTTGCTTCCCCGGATGACAACCGTCACGATGCCGCCGAAGCCCTGCATCTGCTTCCGGGCTGTTTCATGGAAGGGATCGTCCGGCAATCCGGGATAGTGAACCCTTTCGATTTTCGGATGTTCCCTGAAGAACCGGGCAAGGGCGAAGGCGTTGGCGTTCTGGCGTTCGATCCTGAGGGGAAGGGTTTTTAGGCTGCGCAGAAGGAGGAATGACGAGAATGGAGAGAGAACAGGGCCGTACTGATAGACCCGCTCGTGACATTCGTGGATAAAGGCCTTTGTTCCCGCCGCAACCCCCGCCAGGACATCGGAGTGGCCTCCCAGGTATTTTGTCGCACTGTGGACGACTGCGTCCACACCGAGAAGGATCGGCCGCTGGTTAACGGGCGTGGCGAAGGTGTTGTCGACCATCGTCATCAGGCCGTTCCGCCGGGCCTGTTCGACGACGCGGGAAATGTCGATGACCTGGAGGTTAGGGTTGGTGGGCGTCTCGAAATATATGAGGCGCGACTTGGGGCCGAGGTAGGGTTTGAGGTCGTAGAACCTCTCGACATCATCGACAAACTTAACCTTGATTCCGTGGCTGTCGGGCAGGCAATGGCGGAGGAAATTCAAAGTTTGGCCGTAGAGTGTGGGCAGGGCGATGACCTCCTCTCCCGGCCGGACGGCAGATAGGATGGCGGTGGTGATGGCCGCCATCCCCGATCCGCAGACCAGGGCGTCCTCGGCGCCCTCAAGGAGGGCCAACCGGCGGTTGAGTTGATCCTCCGTAGGATTGCCGTCCCGCATGTAGATGGGCTGCTTGCGCTCTCCTCTCTTCATGTAGCCCTCGATAGAGTCCGAATCCGGGAAGATGTAGGTCGAAGAATGGTAGATCGGAAAGGACACCGGCTCGCTTTTGCCGCGATTCGTTTCATTCCCATGAATAGCCAGGGTCGCAAGTTTGTACGTCGTGGGCATGGCGTCTCCTTTCTTGTTCCTGGCGCCGTTCGATAGGCATGATCAGGCAATTCGGTCCGCCCGTCCCTTTGGCGAACTCCGAGAGGTCAAGAATGTGGGCCCGAACGGAGTTCTCTTCGGCGGCATCGATGAGCGGGGGGTTTGTCGCGGGGACGATAATCTCGCCGGGCGCTAGACAGATGAAGTTCACGTTGAAGCCTTGGCATGGCCTCAAGACCGTCTGGTAGCCCCGGAAAAGTTCCCCGGGAAAAAGATCGCGGCAGACCATCAGCCTGTCCGGCCCGAGGACTCCGATGGCCTGGTCTAGATGAAGATATGTTTTCGGAAGAGGGGCGACCCGGGCCTCCACCCCCATCCGGCCGAAAAAGGACGTTAGCTGGCGGACCCCTTCTGAGTTTGTCCTTTCGGTATGGCCGACAAAAGCGACCGGCCCGGCGAGCACAACGTCTCCCCCTTCGACAGTCCCCGGAGGCTGGATGGCCCCGACAAACGGCTCGCCGAGGCGGTCGAGGGCCTCTGCCATCCAGCGGTCCTCTCCAACCCGCGTGGCGATACCCATCGAGGCCCAAATGTATCCTTCGGGAGTAACAACTGCCATGTCCCGGGTGAACACCGAGTTCGGGTGTCCGGGGAACTCACCGATGTCGATGACTTCGACTCCGCGTCCGGCCAAAAGCGATCTCAAGGCGGCGTGCTGGACCTTGGCCAATTCCGGATCAGCAACTTCACGGATGTTGTGAGCCGGAAGGTTATCGACGCGAAAGTATTCAGATTGCGGGGAACAAACGGCAACCCTGGTCAACCGATCTCCCTCGTTTCTCAGCATTGCCTGAATCCCTACCAAGGAAAGGGGTAAAATCCGCAGTCGGCCTCCCCGTCCGGGCTGGGCTGTCCGTCGGGATGTGGCCTCTCTCGGAGCACAAGGGAGGTTAGCTCACGGTGCGGTGCCTGTCAAGGGAGCATAATCAAGGCGGTGTCCAGACAATCTTGGAGAAGGCTTACCCGGCCATGATGATGGCAACTCAGGCCGCCTGAACTTGATAAGCCGCCGCGTCTAGCATACGATTCCGCGCCACTCCGAGTCCTTTTCGGGAGGAGCGATTTCTACCGTGGACCAGGCCGGGCATCCCACCTCGCTCGTTTTTAACCTGAAAAAGGAGAGCCCCTTTTTTTTCAAGTGCCAGGTCTGCAGCGCCTGCTGCCACAACAAAGCCATCCGGATCGCTCCCTACGAGGCTCTTCGTCTGGCCAGGTACCTGAAGACGACGACGACCGAGGTTTATCGGCTCTACACAGAAGAAGATGGGACCGTCCTCCGCAACAAGCCCGACGGAAGCTGTATATTCCTGGGCTCCCGCGGCTGCGGCGTCCATCCCGACCGGCCCCTGGTCTGCCGCCTCTATCCCCTCGGGCAGATCACCGACGGACAGGGCGTCGTCAGATACGCCTCCATGCCGCTCCACCCCGACTGCCTCGGCCTCTTCTGCACAGAGGGGACGGTGGAATCGTACCTTGAGTCGGAGGGCGCCCTGCCTTATTTCCGGTATGATCAGGTCTACTCGGCCCTCGCCAAAAAAATGACCGAAAAACTCTCCGGTCTGAAACCCGCCGGCGAGACCCCGGAATATATGGCCGACCCGGAAGGAGAGGAAGGGGCCGCCTCGATTCCGGGCGGTCAACTTTCCCCCTGGCAAGACATCGACTTCTCCCTCACCTCCTACTGCCGGCTTAAAAAGCGGGAGAAGCCCAAAGACCCGGATGAGATGATCAAGCTTCACATC